>Ga0315912_10005319_pt1 | contig 11892 bp, 12 predicted proteins | sample VfabasoilMG_FD_204469 | JGI IMG/M metagenome (GOLD analysis project Ga0315912, IMG submission 204469) | Garden soil microbial communities collected in Santa Monica, California, United States - V. faba soil | ecosystem: Environmental > Terrestrial > Soil > Garden | place: USA: California...
ATCGTGGTGACGAGCTTCAGGCCTGGCGGAAATGGCCCGCATCCATGGATTGTCCTGAGCCACGGCACGGCCACCACGCTGGAGGCAAACGTCGCGAAGGGTCGCTACCGGCCGCTGAACCCGGTGCGCGAGTGGGTGCGGCGCGGTTACGCCGTATTCGTGCCCATGCGGCGCGGCTATGGCGAGAACGCGGATGGGCACCTTGGCGATGCTTACGGCAGCTGCAGTCGCCCCGATTTCCGCCGCGCGGGGGAAGGCGCAGCACTGGACCTGCTGGCGACGGTCGCCTGGGCCAGGGCCCAGAGCGACCTCGATCCAGGCCGCTGGCTGGCGGTCGGGCAAAGCGCCGGGGGATTCGCATCCATCTATGCCGCCTCCAAGCGGCCCGAGGGCCTGGTGGCCGTGCTCGCGTTTTCGCCGGGCCGCGGCGGCGACCCGGACAAGCGCCCGGGCGAGCCCTGCGGATCCGACCGGCTGGCCGAATTGTTCGCCGCCATTGCGCCGTCGGTGCCGGTGCCCGTGCTCTGGTTCTACGCGCAAAACGACGCATACATCGGCCCGCGGGTGCAGAAACTCTGGTTCGACAGCTTCAGCAAGGCGGGCGGCCGCGGCGATCTGGTCGTCGTTCCGCCGTTTGCGCAGGCCCTCGGCCATGGCGTGTTCCCGTCCGCGGCCGGCACGCCGCTCTGGACCGCCGCCGTGACCGGCTTCTTCAAGTCTCAGCAATTGCCGATGGCGTTCTAGCGCGGCTGTTTGCGCGCCCTGAGGTACCAGTCGAGGATCTGCTCGCCGTTCCAGTGCAGCACGCCTTTCTTCCTGCCGATCGCCTTGTAGATCGCTTCCAGATACTTGATGCGGAACGGCTGCCCGCTGATGTAGGGGTGGATGGCGATGGCCATGATTTTCGGCCGCTGCCTGCCTTCCTCGTAGTAGCGCTCGAAGGTGTCCAGGCATTTCTGCGTCCAGTAGGCCGCCTCGTGGTGCTGCACCATCATCATCGGGATGTCGTTGGTTTCCACTGAATACGGAATCGTCACCAGCGGGCCGTTCGCGGTCTGGATCTCGGTCGGCTCGTCGTCGTAGACCCAGTCGCCGATGTACTTGATGCCCGCGGCCGCGAGCAGGTCGGGCGTTTCCAGCGTCTGCGTCAGGCCCGGCCCCAGCCAGCCCACCGGCGGCTTGCCGGTGAATTTGCGGATGGTCTCGATGGAGCGCCGGATCATGCCGGGCTGGTCCTCTTCCTTGTGGATCGGTCCCTGCTCGTAGCTGTGGCCCATGAATTCCCAGCCGGCGTCCTTGCAGGCCTGCGCCACGCGCGGGTAGTCCACGCAGACGCGCGCGTTCAGCGCCAGCGTGGGCTTGATTTTCAGCCTGCGAAACAGCGCCTCGAAGCGCCAGAAGCCCACCCGCATGCCGTACTCGTGCCAGGTCCAGTTCGGCACGTCCGGCAGCTGCGTGACGCCGGTCGGCGGCGGCAGCACCTGGCGCGCCATGGCGCGGGCGATGTCCCATACCTCCAGGTTGACGATGGTCCAGACCACCACCCGGGCGCCGCCGGGCAGTTTCAGCGGCGGGCGGTCGACGATGGCGGAATAGGGGGTGCGTTCGCGTGGAATCATGGCCATTTCTTACTATAATGCCTCGATACACCCTGAGGAGGGAGCTCATGAAAATCCGTGCCCTGCTGGCCGCAGCCCTCGCTGCGTTCTCGTTTAGCACCGTCGCGCAGCAACCCATCAAGATCGGCATGAGCATGCCGCAGACCGGCGCCCTGGGCGGCGGCGGCAAGGCGGCGCTGATCGCGCTGCAGATGTGGGTGGAGGACGTCAACGCCAAGGGCGGCCTGCTCGGCCGCAAGGTGCAGTTCATCTCCTACGACGACCAGACCAACCCGAGTCTCGTCCCCGGCATCTACACCAAGCTGCTCGACGTGGACAAGGTGGACCTGCTGATCGCGCCCTACGGCACCAACGTGACCGCGCCGATCATGCCGCTGGTGAAGCAGCGCAACAAGCTGCTCATGGGCAACTTCTCCTTCGACGTCAACGCGCAGATCAGGCACGACAAGTGGTTCAACAACGCGCCCTGGGGCGCGGGCGCGCTCGCCTGGGGCGGCCCCTTCCTCGAGGCCGGCCAGAAGCTGGGCGCGAAAACCATCGCCATCATGGCCGCGGACGCCGAGTTCGCGCAGAACCTGTGCACCGGCGCGCGCGCGATCTCCAAAGCGAAGGGCCTGAACATCGTCTACGACCAGAACTACCCGCCCAACTCGGTGGACTTCTCCTCCATCATCCGCGCGGTGCGCGCGGCCAAGCCGGACCTGGTCTTCGTCTGCTCGTACCCGGCGGAGTCCGCGGCCATCGTGCGCGCGGTCAACGAGTTGGGCGTCGGCCCGACGGTGCAGATGATCGGCGGCGGCATGGTCGGCCTGCAGTTCGCGCCCATCATGGAAGCGCTCGGGCCGATGCTGAACGGCTTCACCAACTACAACAGCTGGGTGCCGGAGAAGACCATGGCCAACCCCGCGGTCACGGCCTTCCTCGAGCGCTATTCCAAGCGCGCCATCGCCGAGAAGGTGGACCCGCTCGGCTACTACCTGCCGCCCTTCAACTACGCCATCGGCGAGATGCTGGCGCAGGCGATCACGGCCACCAAGAGCATCAACGATGCGGCGCTGGCCGACTACATCCGCAAGAACACCATGAAGACCATGGTGGGCGACATCAAGTACGACGCGGTGGGCGAGTGGTCCGTGCCGCGCGTGCCGATGGCGCAGTTCCGCGGCATCAAGGGCAAGGACCTCAACCAGTTCCGCCAGGCAGGCAGGCAGGTGATCATCGGGCCGGCGGCGCTGAAGACGGGCGACGTCATCGCGCCCTTCGACAAGGCCAGGAACTAGCCCGAGCGTATTTAACCTGGATATTCAGCTCCTCCTAGAGGCGGTCCTCTCCGGAATCCTCCTCGGCTGCTTCTACGCCGCGGTCAGCGTCGGGCTGTCCATAGCCTTCGGACTGCTCGACGTGCCGCACGTGGCGCATCCGTCGATGCTGGTGGCGGGCTCCTACGCCACCTACGCGCTCGCTTCGCGCGGCATGGATCCGCTGCTCGCGGGCCTGGTGCTGATGCCGGTGTTCTTCGTCATCGGCCTCGCGCTGTACCAGTTCTACTACCTGACCTTCGAGCGCCGCGGCACCGACACCGGCCTGCGCGGCATCGCCTTCTTCTTCGGCATCGCCTTCATCGTCCAGGTCGGCCTGATCCTCGTCTTCGGCGTGGACCAGCGGCTGGTCGAGGCCGACTACATCGGCAGCAGCTACGAGTTCGGCGACTGGCTGAACAACATCCGCATTCCGAACCGCATGCTGGTGGCCTTCGGCGTCGCGCTCGCGCTGACCGTGACGCTGACGCTGTACCTGGGGCGCACCTTCACCGGCCGGGCCATCAAGGCGGTCGCGCAGGATGAAGGCGCGTTGCAGCTCATGGGCGCGAGCTCGGTGGCCATCAAGCGCTGGGCCTTCGGCATCGCCACCGCGACCTGCGCGCTCGCCGGCGCGCTGCTGATCATCATCGGCCCGGTGGACCCGAACCTCTACCAGCTCTACATCGGCCGCACCTTCTGCGTGGTGGTGCTGGCGGGCCTGGGCAGCATGAGCGGCACCATCGTCGCCGGGCTGATCCTCGGCGTCGCCGAGTCCATCGTGCTGTCCACGGCGGGCACGGCCTGGGCGCCGGCGGTGGCCTTCGGCATCCTGCTCGTCGTGCTCGGCGTGCGCCCGGCCGGCTTGTTTGGCCGCTAGATGAGGAATTTCCTGATCGGCGCGGCGGTGGCGCTCGCCTGCGCCGCGATGCTGCCGATGCTGGTGCAGGCCGAGTACTACTACGTGCTCGGCTTCACGGTGATGCAGCTCATCATCATGGCCACCGCCTGGAACATCCTCGGCGGCTTTGCCGGCTACGTGAACTTCGGCTCAGGCGCCTTCTTCGCCGTCGGCGCCTACACGGCGGTGTCGCTGTTCAAGGCCTTCGCGCTGCCGCTCGGGCTGCAGGTCCTGGCCGGCGCGGCGATGGCCGGGCTGCTCGGCCTCGGGGTCGGCCTGCTGACGCTGCGCCTGCGCGGCATCTTCTTTTCCATCGCCACCATCGCCATCACCATCATCCTCGAGACGGTGGTGCTCAACTGGAGCTACGTGGGCGGCGCCAAGGGCCTGCCGATCCTGCGGCCCACCGAGATCCCGCTGTTCGGCAACTACACGCAATGGCTGTTCTTCGTGATGGTGGTGATCGCGGTGGCCGCGATCGCGGTCGCGCGCTACATCCAGATGTCCTGGATCGGCCGCGGCCTGCGCGCCATCCGCGACAACGAGGGCGCGGCCGAGTGCTCCGGCGTGCCGACGCTCAAGCTCAAGCTGGTGGCGGCGACGATCTCCGGCGCGCTGATGGGGGCGGCGGGCGCGCCTTACGCCATGCTGGGCTCCTTCATCGAGCCGGGATCGGCGTTCAGCCTGACGCATGCGGTGAACGCGCTCGCGATGCCGATCATCGGCGGCACCGCGCACTGGCTCGGCCCGGTCATCGGCGCCGTCCTGCTGGGCGGCGTGCAGCAGGTGGTCACGGTGACGATTTCCTCCGAAATGAACGTGCTGGTGGTCGGCGTGATGCTGGTCGTCTTCGTGGTCGCGGCGCCCGAGGGGATTCTGGGCTTGCTCAGGAAGTTTTCCCAAAAGAGAACATGAACCCTCTTTTGCAGGTGCAAAGCGTTTCAAAGCAGTTCGGCGGCTTCACCGCGCTGGACAAGGTCGAGGTTTCGGTCGGCCGGGGCGAGCGCTTCGGCCTCATCGGCCCGAACGGCTCGGGCAAGACCACGCTGATCAACTGCATTTCCGGCGCGCTGTTCAACGACGGCGGCAGCATCCGCTTCGAGGGCGAGGAGATCTCGCGGCTGCCGGCCTACCAGCGCACGCGCCGCGGCATCGCGCGCAGCTTCCAGATCCCGCGGCCCTTCGGCAGCATGAGCGTGCTGGAGAACCTGGTGGTGCCGCTCGAATACGTGGTGCACCGGGGCTCGCTGCACACGGCGGACACGGAAGGCGAGGCCATGGAAATCCTGCGGGGCATGGGCCTGGCCGACAAGGCCGGTGCGCTGGCCAGCAGCCTGTCGCAGGTGGAATTGCGCAAGATGGAACTGGCGCGCGCCATGGCGGCGCGGCCGCGCCTGCTGATCTCGGACGAGGCGATGGCCGGGCTCTCGGGCAACGAAATCAGCGAGGTGCTGGAGCTGCTGTTCAAGCTGAACGCCGCGGGCATCACCGTGATCATGATCGAGCACATCATGCAGGCGGTGATGAAGTTCTCGCAGCGCGTGGTGTGCCTGGACGCGGGCCGCATCATCTGCGAGGGCACGCCCGAGACCATCGTGCAGAACGCCGACGTGCAGAAGGCCTACCTTGGCGCTTGAGCTCACCGTCAGCGGCGTGGATGCCGGCTACGGCGCGGTGCGCGCGCTGCACGATTTTTCTCTTTCAGTCCATGAAAAAGAGACGGTGGCGCTGCTCGGCACGAACGGGAACGGCAAGAGCACGCTCATGAAGTGCGTGATGGGCATCGTTCGTCCGACATCGGGGAAAATAGAACTGAAGATTGAAAATAAATCCCACGACCTTACAAAGCTTTCGACCGAAGAGATCGTGAACCTGGGCGTGGCGCTGGTGCCCGAGGGCCGGCGCCTGTTCCCGAAGCTCACCGTCGAGGAAAACCTGCTGCTGGGCGCCTTCCGCCCGCAGGCGCGCGCCGACATCGCCAAGAACCTGGCGCTGTGCTACGAAACCTTCGAAGTGCTGAAGGAGCGCCGCCGCCAGCTGGCGGGCTCCATGTCGGGCGGCCAGCAGCAGATGCTGGCCATCGCGCGCGCGCTGATGAGCTCGCCGAAGCTGCTGCTGGTGGACGAGCCCTCGGTCGGCCTGTCGCCGCTGCTGGTATCCAATACGGTGACCATGATCAAGTCGCTGAAGGACAAGTACGGCCTCACCGTGCTGATGGCGGAGCAGAATTTCCACCAGGCGATCCGCATCGCCGACCGCGGCTACATCATCGTGCACGGCGAGATCGTGTTCGAAGGCAAGTCGGTCGCCGAACTGCAAAACAACCCGCTGGTGAAGAACTACTACCTCGGTACGGGCTGAGGCCCGCCGGTTGCCTCACGTGGCCCAGTCCCTCCGCAGCGTGCCGGTCGGCCTGTTCGGCGCCGTGATGGGCCTGGCCGGGCTGGGCCTTGCCGCACGCGCCGCACGTGCCGCCATGCCGGCCGTGCCGGTGCCGGCCTGGTTCGCGGAAATCTGGATCGCGCTCGCGGCCCTCGCGCTGGCGGTGCTGATGGTGTGCTACGCATTCAAGGCGCTGCGCTACGGCGCCGCGGTGCGCGAGGAACTCAGCCATCCCGCCCTGCTCGGCTTTTGCGCCGCGCTGCCGGTCGGCATGGCGCTGGTGGCGGCGGGCGTGGCGCCGCATTCGACGGCGCTCGCGCAGGCGCTGTGGTGGTGCGGCGTGCCGCTGATGCTGCTGCTGCAGGCGAGCGCGCTGGCGCAGCTGCTCGGCGGCCGCGTGCGCCTCGCGCACCTCAACGGCGGCTGGCTGATCGTGACGGTGGGCGGCATCGTCATGCCTTTCGCCGGCCTGCCGCTCGGCCATCGCGATATTGCCGCCGCCATGTTCTGCATCTCGGCGGTGGCGGCGCCGCTGGTGATGGGCGCCATTTTCTGGCGCATGAAGGCCGGGCCGGCGCTGCCGGAGCCGCTGCGGCCGAGCGCCTTCATCCTGCTGGTGCCGCCGTCGCTGATCTACGTGAACGGCGCCGCGCTCTGGCCGGCGCTGCAGCTGGAATTTCTGTACTGCTTCGCGCTCGCCCTGGCGCTGGTGCTTTTCGTCGCCGCGCGCGGCTTCTGGCGCTGGCCTTTCGGCGCGCCCTGGTGGGCCTTCACCTTTCCGCTGGATGCGCTGGCGGGGGCCGCGGCGCTGTACGCCAGGCACCATCCGGACGGCCCCTGGCCCATGCTGGCGGGCGGACTGTTGTTGCTCGCCACCGCGGCAGTGCTGCTGGTGCTCGCGCGCACGCTGCTCGCGCTACAGCGCGGTACCCTGTTCGCCGCCAAATAACTACTGCAAAGGAATCCGCCATGGCCCAGCCGACCACCAAAATCGCGCGCCACACCACCGAAGCCATTTACGTGCGCGGCGCGAACCTCGTCGACGAGCTCATCGGCAAGCTGACGTTCACCGAGATGATGTATTTCCAGCTGATGGGCGCGCGGCCGACGCCGGCACAGGTGAAGGTCCTGGATGCGGTGCTGGTGACGCTGATGGAGCACGGCATCACGCCCTCGGCGATCGTGTCGCGCCTGATCTACGACTCCTGCCCGGAAGGCGTGCAGGCGGCGGTGGCCGCGGGCCTGCTCGGCGTGGGCAGCACCTTCATCGGCACCATGGAAGGCTGCGCGAAGAACCTCGAGGAAATCCTCGCCGGGCCCGATGCCGAGCACGCGGCGCGCGATGGTGAAGCAGCGCGAGCGCGTGCCATCGCCCAGCGCGTGCGCGCGGCGAAGCAGCCGATTCCCGGCTTCGGCCACCCGCACCACAAGCCCGACGACCCGCGCTCGCCGCGCCTGATCGCCGTGGCCGAGGAGGCGGGCGTGCCCGGCCGCCACATCCGCGCGCTGCGCCTGCTGGCGAAGGAGGTGGACGCGGCCTGGGGTCGCCACCTCACCATCAACGCCACCGGCGCGGTGGCCGCGCTGCTGGGCGAAATCGGCATTCCGCAGGAAGTGATGCGCGGCGTCGCCGTCGTGAGCCGTGCCGCGGGCCTGGTCGGCCACATCCGCGAAGAGCAGGTGGAGCCTTCGGCGCGGCACATCTGGAACACGGTGTCCGAGCAGGTTCCCTACTCGGGCAAGTGAAGCGATGATCGATGCGCGCAAGCCCGTGGACGCCACGGGCGTGGCGGTGGTGGTGCTCCTGTGCGCCATCTGGGGCCTGGGGCATGTCGCGGCGAAATTCACCGGGCAGGGCATCTCGCTCGTGTTCCAGTCGGGATTGCGCTCGCTGGTCGCGGCCGCGCTGCTGCTCGCCTGGGGCGCCTGGCGCGGGATTCCCTTCTGGCAGCGCGACGGCACGCTCTGGCCGGGCATTTTCGCCGGCATCCTGTTCGGCACCGAGTTCATCTTCATCTTCGCCGGCCTGGGCATGACCGACGCCGCGCGCATGGTGGTGTTCATCTACCTCGCGCCCTGCATCACCGCCTTCGGGCTGCACTTCCTCATCCCGGCCGAGCGCCTCTCGGCGCGCCAGTGGGCCGGCGTGGTGGTCGCCTTCGGCGGCATCGTGGTGGCATTCGGCGACGGCTTCGCCGGCGGCCGCGGCACGCTGCTGGGGGATTTTTTCGGCGTGCTGGGGGCGCTGTTCTGGGCGCTGACGACCATCCTCATCCGCGCCACCAGGCTCGCCGCCGTGGCGCCGGCGAAGACGCTGCTCTATCAGCTCGCGGTGTCGGCGCCGGTGCTGTTCATCGCCGCCTGGCTGCTGGGCGAGCCGGGCATCATCAGGCTCACGCTGCCGGTGATGGCGGCCTTCGCCTACCAGTGCATCGTGGTGGCCTTCGCCAGCTACCTCGCCTGGTTCTGGCTGCTGCGCCACTACCTCGCCGCGCGCATGTCGGTGTTCACCTTCCTCACGCCCATCTTCGGCGTGCTGGCCGGCGTGCTGCTGCTCGGCGAGCCGCTCACCGGCACCTTCCTGCTCGCCGCGCTGCTGGTCGGCGCCGGGCTGGTGCTCGTCAACCTGAAATAGGCGGGATCAGGTTTCTTTCATCGCTTCGCTGCCGAGGAGTTGATCGAGGTCGCGGCGGCCCTGCAGCGACACCGCCAGCAGCTTCTTGACCTCGTTCCTGTGCGGCGCCTGCTCGGCGAGCAGTTCCTCGTCGTGGCGGCGGAAGCGCTGCACCACGCGGCGCGCCGCCACCGGCCCGTGGTCGAGCGCGCGCAGCGCGAGCTCGGAGGCATCCAGCGCGGAGCCGAAGGTTTCGCGCACCGCCGTCACGCCCATCTCGTGGTACTCGAAGGCGTCGGTGCGGCTGCGCGCGCGCACGATCAGATTGAGGTGGCGGAAGTGCCGGCGCGACAGCTTGACGATCTGCATCGCGCTGTCGGCATTGTCCACCGCCACCACCAGCAGCTTGGCCTTCCTCGCGCCCGCCGCCACCAGCAGGTCGAGGCGCGTGGCGTCGCCGTAGTAGGCCATGCTGCCGAAGCGGCGCACCAGGTCGACCTGGTTCGGGTCCACGTCCACCACCGTGGCGCCGATCTTCATGCCGCCCAGCACGCGCTGCACCACCTGGCCGAAGCGCCCGAACCCGGCGATGATCACCGGGTTCTGCTCTTCGATGACGTCGGCTTCGCGTTCCTCCACGCGCGCGAAGCGCGGCGCCAGCACGCGCTCGTAGAGCATCATCAGCACCGGCGTGGAGAGCATGGAGACGGCGACCGCGGCGTTCAGCACGCTCAGCGTCTCCTGCGGCAGCAGGCGCCCGGCGGCGGCGAACAATACGAAGGCGAATTCGCCCACCTGCGACAGCGCCAGCGCGAACAGCGTGGCATCCGCGCGTCCGCAGTAGCCGAAGGTCTGCGCGATCGGGTAGAGCAGGGCGGTCTTCAGCAGCACGATGCCCAGCGCGACGCCGAGCACCAGCAGCGGCGAGCGCACGAACAGGCCCAGGTCCACCGACATGCCCACCGCGATGAAAAACAGGCCCATCAGCAGGCCCTTGAAGGGCTCGATGTCCAGTTCGAGCTCGTGGCGGTATTCGGAATCGGCCAGCAGCACGCCGCCGAGGAAGGCGCCCAGCGCGGTCGACAGGCCCACCACCTCCATCAGCGCGGCGATGCCGAACACCAGCAGCAGCGAAAAGCCGACGAAAATGTCGCGCTGGCGGGTGTTGGCGACGTAGCGCAGCACCGGACGCAGCAGCAGGCGGCCGGCGACCACGATGCCGACGATCATGCCGACCGCGGCCGCGGCGGCGCCCCAGTCCAGGCTGGTGCGCGTGCCGCCGGACTGCATCAGGCCGAGCACCAGCACGAAGGGGATCACCGCCAGGTCCTGGAACAGCAGCACGGCGAAGCTGGCCTGGCCCCCGGGCGTCGGCAGCAGGCTTTTTTCCTGCAGCGAGGCGAGGCCGATGGCGGTCGAGGACATCGCGAAGCCCATGCCGACCACCAGCGCCACCTTCGGGTCGAGGCCGAGCGCCCAGCCGGCCGCCGTCACCGCCGCGAGCGTGGTCAGCACCTGCGCCGCGCCCATGCCGAAGATGGACTTGCGCATTTCCCAGACGCGCTTCGGGTTCAGTTCCAGGCCCACCAGGAACAGCAGCAGCACCACGCCGAACTCGGCGAAATTCAGGATCGCCTCCGGCCGCGTCACGAACGCGAGGCCCCAGGGGCCGATGGCCATGCCGGCGACCAGGAAGCCCAGCACCGAGCCGAGGCCGAGGCGCTTGAAGACCGGCACCACCAGCACGCCGGCGGCGAGGTAGATGAGCGCCTGGTGGAGAAACCCGTGATCCGGCATGGTCATGCTCCTTCAGAGTCCGAGCGCTGATTGTAGAATCCATTGATGCAGGAAGCCTGCGACGCGGCAAATTTCAAGCTGGGCATGCGCAGCCTCGCCGGCGCGGTGAGCATCATCACCAGCAGCAGCGGCGGGCGCCTGTTCGGCATGACCGCAACCGCGGTGTGCTCGGCGGCCGCCGAACCGCCGACCGTGCTGGTCTGCATCAACCAGGTCACCACCACGCACCGGGCGATCGCCGAGGCCGGCGTGTTCTGCGTCAACGTGCTGCGCCACGAGGACCAGGATCTATCCGGCCTGTTCAGCGGCCTGCAGAAGGGAGAAGGGCGATTCCGCGCCGAGCAGTGGACGCGCCTCGCCACCGGCTCGCCGGTGCTGCACAACGCGCTGGTGTCGTTCGACTGCCGGGTGGTGAACCGCCTGGTGCACGGCACCCACACCATCTTCCTCGGCGAAGTGGAGCAGTTGCAGATCGGCAAGAAGGGCAAGCCGCTGCTGTATTCCGACGGCCAGTACGCCAAGCTCGCTTCGCTCGCGCACGGCGAGCCGCTGCCCGAAGGCCTGGACTACTGGGGCGAATAGTCCTGGAGCCGGCTCCTCCCGCGGACGCTCCGCGTCCGCCTGCCGGATTGTGGGAGTTGTACTGGGGATTTCTTTCCATCGGCGCGCGCTCCTTCGGCGGCGTGCTGCCCTGGGCGCACCGCGTGATGGTGGAGGAACGGCGCTGGGTCGCGCCCGCGGATTTCGCCGAAGTGCTGGCGCTGTGCCAGTTCCTGCCCGGGCCGAACGTCGGCAACGTCTCGGTGGTGCTTGGCCGGCGCTGGTTCGGCTGGCGCGGCTCGGTAGTCGCCTTCACCGGCCTGATGGCGCTGCCGCTGGTCTGGGTGTTCGCGCTGGCGCTGCTCTATGCCGGCCACGCGGCGGATCCGCTGGTGCGGGCCGTCGTCACCGGCGTCGGCATCGCGGGCGGCGGCCTGTTCATCGGTACCGCGTTCAAGCTCGCCAGGCCGCTGCTGCGCAAGCGCTGGGGAGTCGCGCTGGCGCTGTCCTGCTTCGGCGTCATCGCGCTCGGCCGCGTATCGCTGTTCGCGGTGCTGCCGGTGGCCCTCGCGCTCGGCTGGCTGGCGGCGCGGCGGGGTCTCCTCTAGATGGCCCAGCTCGCGCTCTATTTCGCGCTGCTGTCGCTGGTGTCGGTGGGCGGCATCCCGGCGGTGATGCCGGAAATGCAGCGGCTGGTGGTGGACGTGCAGGGCTGGATGAGCGCGGCGGAATACACGCAGC
>Ga0315912_10005320_pt1 | contig 11892 bp, 9 predicted proteins | sample VfabasoilMG_FD_204469 | JGI IMG/M metagenome (GOLD analysis project Ga0315912, IMG submission 204469) | Garden soil microbial communities collected in Santa Monica, California, United States - V. faba soil | ecosystem: Environmental > Terrestrial > Soil > Garden | place: USA: California...
AACGCCTCCACCAACAGGCTCGTCGCGAGTATTTTGTTGCGCGGGCTATAGAGTAGATTGGCACGCGGCACATGCGTCGCGCACACCGGCTTGCATTTACCGCAGCGCAGACAATCCTTGATCGATTCGAGTATGGTGCCTGATTCGGATTGTTCGAGGATCAGGCTCTCGGTGCCGAGCAACGAGAAACTCGGCGTGTAGGCATTGTCGAGATTGGCGCCCGCGAGCAGCTTGCCTTTGTTGAAATGACCATGCGGATCAATCCTGTCCTTGTAAACCTTGAAGCTGTCGACCTTTTCGCGAGAAAGAAAATCAATCTTGGTGATGCCGATGCCGTGTTCGCCCGACACCACGCCGCCGAGCGATTCGGCCAGCCGCATGATGCGCGCCACCGCTTCGGCGGCCTCCTGCAGCATTTCGTAGTTGTCGGAGTTGACCGGAATATTGGTATGCACATTGCCGTCGCCCGCATGCATGTGCAGCGCCACGAACACGCGTCCGCGCAGCACCGACTTGTGAACCGCGTCGATGGCATCCCTCACCTTCGCGAATGGCCGGCCGCTGAAAATATCCGCGAGATGCGCACGCACCTCGGTTTTCCACGACACGCGCAGGGTGTGATTCTGTAGTAGCTTCCACCACACGGAGCGTGCGACTTGAGCCACGAGGGACGCATAGCTCGCAGGCACGCCCTGCTGCTCAGGGGTATCAAGGTTGTTCAGCAGCCACCGCCAGTTGTTGCGTGTCTCGACGAGCAGCGCGCGTGCGCGTTCGGTGCGGTCGCCAATGAGTTCGCTTGAGGCCACCGCAGTTTCAGGTTGTGTCACCGGCAGTTCGCCGGCAAGAAAATCTCCCAGCGCATCAAGCAAACGCAGCTTGTTCTTGATCGAAAGTTCGATGTTGATGCGCTCGATGCCGTCCGAATAGCCGCCGAGACCTTCCAGCGGAATCACCACGTCTTCATTGATCTTGAAGGCATTGGTATGGCGCGAAATAGCCGCGGTGCGCGCGCGGTCGAGCCAGAAGGTTTTGCGCGCTTCGGGTGTTACCGCGATGAAGCCTTCACCGCCGCGCGCATTGGCGATGCGCACCACGTGCGAAGCGGCGGCAGCTACCGCGTCATCGTTTTCGCCGACGATATCGCCGACCAGTATCATGCGCGGGCGTCCGGCGCGGCGCGCTTTCGTTGCGTAACCGACCGCGCGGATGTAGCGTTCGTCGAGATGCTCGAGGCCTGCCAGCGTCGCATCGGGATTGCCATCAAGATAATTCTTGATCTCGACGATGGATGGCACGGCGTCGTGGATTTCGCCAAAGAATTCCAGGCATACCGTGCGTATCGCCGGCGGCATTTTGTGCAGCACGAAGGTCGCTTCGGTGATGATGCCGTCGCAGCCTTCTTTTTGCACGCCGGGAAGTCCGCCTAAAACCTTGTCGGTGACATCCTTGCCCAGCCCCTTCTTGCGGAAAGTCTCGCCGGAGATTTCGAGTAACTCCGGTTCGCCGCGCAGCGTTTTGCCATCGGCGGCGTAGTGTGTGACGCGAAAGCGCGCGATCGGCACATCGTGGATCTTGCCCATGTTATGTTCGAGGCGCTCGACCAGCATCCACTCCGCATCGGGCGTGACCATGCGCCACGACGCGAGATTGTCGAGCGCGGTACCCCACAGCACCGCTTTCTTGCCACCGGCGTTCATCGCGACATTGCCGCCGATGCACGACGCGTCAAGTGAAGTCGGATCGCACGCAAATACCAGGCCGGCGTGTTCGCCAGCCTCGGTCGCACGCTTGGTAACCACGCCGGCACCGCAGCGCACGACGGCGACCTTGCGCGTCATGCCGGGCAGCAGCGTTTCGTTGATGAGTTCGAGTTTGTCGAGCTTCTCGGTATTGATCACAGCCGACATTTTGGTCAGCGGAATCGCGCCGCCGGTATATCCAGTGCCACCGCCGCGCGGAATAATGGTAAGACCCAAGTCGATGCATGCGCGCACGATGGGCGCGACTTCTTCGGCGGTGTCGGGGTGTATCACCACGAACGGATATTCGACACGCCAGTCGGTGGCGTCGGTGACGTGTGACACGCGCGCCATGCCGTCGAATTGCACGTTGTCGCGATGTGTGACCTTGCCGAGCAAATGCATGGTTCTCTTGCGCAGCGCGCGTGCGTCTTCGAGTTCGGCCGCGAATGCATCGACCGCTTTGCGTGCAGCAGCGAGCAGATCAACAACACGCGCATCTTCGTTCTGACGCCGCGCGGCGATCTCATCCAGCCGCCCGTTCATGTCGGCGATCAGCGCGTCGCGGCGTTTGCGTTTGGCAAGCAGATCATCCTGTATGTACGGATTGCGCGACACCACCCACATGTCGCCCAGCACTTCGTACAGCATCTTCGCCGAACGCCCGGTGCGGCGCTGATTGCGCAGCGCATCGAGCACATCCCACATCGGCGCGCCCAGCAACCGGATCACGATCTCGCGGTCGGAAAACGAGGTGTAGTTGTAGGGAATCTCGCGGAGGCGCGCGGTCATGAAAACATCAATAAAAACAATATGTTATGAAATATCATAATCATGCCACAACGGCTGGAGCCGTGGTGCTGATTATGCCTGTTGCGACGCGTGGCTGCGCAGGATTTCGGCTAATGCTTCCTTACCCTGTGGCCCCTTGAAATGCGTGATGCACAAGTCCGGCGTGCTCGCAACCGCGTGTTGATACTCCGCCACCGAACGCACGGTACGATTGTGGGTCTCAACGTTGAACGCGCGCACTTCATAACGGCCGGAATCCAGTTCGCTCTTGAGCGTAACCTGATCTCCGTACCAAAGCTGGAATCGTTTGGGCAGTTTGCGCAACTGATTCAGTTGCCGCACGAATAGAATTTCAGAGTTCGTATAAACGAAAGAATAAATATACGGCATGACATCTGCCAAAAGCTTTCCTCGAAATTCCGGATACTCCATCGGATAGCGCCAATTGATTTCTACCCGGTCGGTACGCGGCGTTACGCCGACTTCGTTCGCTTGCAGGGGCGGCAGATCGAACGGCTTGACGATCATCATGTCCGAGTCGAGATACAGTGTCGGTTCCTTGATTGCCAGACTCGCATAAGCCTCGAGCCGCGCCACCATAATGCGCGGTGACAATTTCAGTCTCTTGCACACGCTTACGCCATCGACAGCAGGCGTTTCGCGGTCCGACAGTTGCACCACCTCCATGTCCGGGCCGAATGCGAGGCGTATGGATCGCACCAGCATTTGCGGGATCGCAATATCTTGCCCTACCCAGAACAAAACGATTCGTTTCAAGCAGCGCATGTGCGATCCGAAGTAAAGCAGAGGGTGTTACGAATGGCGAGTTTAATACGCGATGGCGGCGATCACCAAGTAACGCGCCAGCTTGCCGAACGCCATGAATGCTGCCGAGTACCAGAGATTGAGCCGCAACCAGCCCGCAGCAACACAAAGCGGATCGCCGACGATAGGCACCCACGACAGCAGCAACGCCGCAACGCCGTATTTGCGTATGGTCGCAAGTCCCTTGAGTTCTTTGGTTTGCGGAATGATGCGCCCGATCACATACGAAGACATGCCGCCGAGCGTATTGCCCAGCGTCGCGACGGCAAGCGCCGGCCAGTACAGTTCGGGATGCAACTTGAGCACGCCAAACAATACTGCTTCGGAGCCGCCAGGCAGCAAGGTGGCGGCGAGAAAGCTGCTGGCGAATAATGTCCAAAGGCTGGTGTCGGCATCCATGGGCGCCCGCACTATCGCACATTGCGTGCGCGCACTTGACGCGTACGAATTGCGTACCCTTGCGTTTGACCACAGTGCGCGGTTTCCCCGATAATCGGCAACTCTGGAGCCATACATGTTCGCCTGATGGCGCCCACAAATAATTCCTTTAAAAACATATACTTACATTTCATGCTTGGCCACCGCATGATTTGAAGTGCAACTTTCAAGAAAGAATCTAAATGGATTACGCAATTGATTTTCCCGGCGTCACCACACTGCCGGTTGCAGAAAGCAACAAATCATTTCCGGTGGGCCGTATTTACTGCGTCGGCCGCAACTACGCCGAGCACGCGCGCGAGATGGGGCACGACCCCGAACGCGAGCCGCCGTTTTTTTTCATGAAACCGGCGGACGCCATTGTGATGAGCGGCTCGACGATTGCGTATCCGACGATCACCAAGGATCTGCATCACGAAATCGAAATGGTCGTTGCCATCGGCAAAGGCGGCAAGGACATTGCCGAAGAGCGCGCGCTCGATCACGTGTTCGGTTATGGCGTCGGGCTCGACATGACGCGCCGCGATGTGCAGGGCGAAGCCAAGAAAATGGGCCGCCCGTGGGAAATGGGCAAGGCATTCGATGAATCTGCACCGTGTACTGCGCTAAAAACTGTCGCAATGGTCGGCCATCCCGCCAAGGGCGCGATCTGGCTCAAGGTCAATGGCGTGGTCAAGCAAAAGGGCGATTTGTCCGAACTGATCTGGAATATTCCGGAAACGATTTCGTATCTGTCAAAAATGATTACGCTGCGTCCCGGCGACCTCATCATGTCGGGCACGCCGGCGGGCGTGGGCCCGGTGCAGCGTGGCGACAAGCTCGAAGGGCATGTCGAGGGCGTGGGCGATCTGACGATTACTTACGCGAAATAACACATCAGCAGACACAGGGGGAATCGCATGCGCACACTCAAGCTCGGCAACAATGGCCCGGAAATTTCGGCGGTGGGATTGGGCTGCATGGGCATGTCCATCAGCTATGGCGAACCTAACGACGAAGAATCCATCGCCACCATCCATCGCGCGCTGGATCTCGGCGTCAATCTGATTGTCACGTCCGATGCTTACGGCAGCGGCGTGAACGAAGCACTGGTGGGCCGCGCGCTGAAGGGCCGCCGCGACAAAGCTTTGATCGCCACCAAATTCGGTAATCTGGCGCTCGGCGCACGCGGCGGCGGCGGAGACGCAAAAGCGGCGCTTAGCGGAGGTCATCCCGATTATGTACCGCAAGCCTGCGACAAGAGTTTGAAGATGCTCGGCGTCGATGTTATCGACATCTACGGCCTGCACCGCGTCGATGCCACGGTGCCGATCGAAGACACCGTGGGCGCGATGAAGCGTCTGGTCGAACAGGGCAAGGTGCGTTACCTGCAACTCTCCGAAGCGGGACCAGAAACAATACGCCGGGCGAACAAAGTACATCCGATCACCGCGGTTGAAACGGAGTACTCGTTGTGGAGCCGCGACGTCGAACCAGCGATCCTGCCCACATGCCGCGAACTCGGCATCGGCTTCATGGCGTACGCGCCGCTGGGCCGTGGATTTCTCACCGCCACCATGAAAACGCTGGACGCGCTGCTACCCTCCGACAGACGCCGTGATCACCCGCGCTTTCACGCAGAAAACATAAATAAAAACAGTAATTTACTAAAGCCGATCGAAGACATCGCGGCGGCACGCAAGTGCGCGCCCGCGCAGGTCGCCCTGGCGTGGCTCATGGCGCAGGGGCCGGACATCATACCGATTCCCGGCACCAAGCGGCGCAAGTATCTCGAACAAAATTGTGCCGCGCTGGATATCAAACTCGAAGCCGCTGAAATCAAACGCCTGAGCGATGCGTTTCCGCGCGACGTCACAGCCGGTACGCGCTATCCGGAAAAGCAACTCAAAGCGCTGGGAATATGATTTCCGACGTTGGCTTACATGTGATCTACAAGGTTGCGAACGCACCCATCAATCCCTTTCCCTATCCCCACGTGTTGGTGCGGGATGTCTTCCCGCCGGATTTCTATAGGGAGATCAGAGCGCACCTGCCGCCCAGGGACGCACTCAAAACGATAAAGTCGCTCGGATTGGTTACTGGAAACGGGGCTTTTAACGAATCGCGGTGGGCTCTGCAACTGGAACCCGAAAAGATCGATGCCATCGCCGATCCCTTTCGCAGTTTCTGGAATGGTGTCGCGAACTGGCTGATCGGTGGCGAATTCGGGGGCCTCATGCTGCAGAAATTCAGCGAACTGCTCGAACAACGGCTCGGCGACCTGCGCACGGCGCAATTTTCCGACATCGGTTACGTCGTGCAGGACTACACCAGGTACGCACTTGGCCCTCATACCGACGCGCCGCAAAAAGTACTAACGTTTCTATTTTATCTGCCGGCAGATGAGTCGCAGTCCCACCTCGGGACATCGATCTATGTCCCAAAGGATCCCCGGTTTGCATGTGCAGGCGGGCCGCATTATTCGTTCGATCTGTTTCGGCGCGTGGTTACCATGCCTTACATCCCGAACACACTCTTTGCGTTCGTCAAGACCAACAATTCGTTCCATGGAGTGGAGCCAGTCACTGGCGCTGATGCGCGCCGTGATCTTCTCGCTTACGATATCAAGGTTTTGAATCGTCCCGAGGTCTTACAGGGCATCCCGCCGATCTTAGCTGCCGGCGCGGCTCCTCGCCCGGCGTCCTGATCCGGCCGGAGATGACTGTCGCACTAGCTGTCTCGCGCTTATTGAGTGAGAAATATTCTGTCGTGTTTTTGTGCCGCTATATTTTTCGAAATGTGGAATGATTTTCTAAGTACGTCGAACCCCGAATCCGGTGTACCACGCCTCTTATCAAATACTACAAACCCTCCGGGACGAAAATTTTTACAGATGAAGTCTGTATATTCATCGCAGGGGTAATGAAAACCCATGGAAAGAATGGAAAGCAGCAGGTCAAATCGAAAATCCGGCAGATCCTCAAACTTTGGATTGCAGGTCGTGATTGATTGGGATGGAACACCATTAGATATCAAAAAAGACCTGGCAGCGTCGAGGGACGCGTAGCCTGAGCCTGTAGGGTTGTATCCGTGCTGATGAGTGTCGCTTGTCTCGATATCGATAAGTAAAATCGTTTTGACTGTGGTCTTCTTTATTAGAAGCAACTCCAATATTCCATTTCCAGGGCCGATCGAGACTATGCTGTTGAAGCACTCTGCAGGCAGGTTGCTGATCAGAGCATCGGCTTCTAGCGAGATATCGTTAAAAGTATCCCGAAAAAATCTCTGTAAAAGATCATTCCTGGACAAGAAATCGAATAGCTGAGTTTTGTCTCCGCAGGCAAACCAGTGATTGAGCGCGCGTGCTCCGCCGTAATTTATGAAATGTCCCGTGCGTTGAAGAATCAAATTTTCAATAAATTGCCTGTCTGTTGGAATATTGATGTTGGTCATAACGCCTTGACTTGCCGCTGGCAGTTTCGGAAATATTACTCGGGGCCATGCACAATTTAATATTGCAGGTTTGGTTACCCGCGCCGCTCACCCGTAACTGCGCGCCCGTCCATACAACAGAGTGACATTCACCCGGCGATTTTCGTAGCCGGGCTTGAAGTGCAATTCGTCGGTGATATGGATCAGGCTCGAATCAAACAGCACACAGCGGTTTTCGCGGTAGGACACGCGCATCGGCTTCGCGCCATGCGCATCGAGAAACGCCTGCATCTTCGCCTGATCGGTGTTGTAGTCGGCAAATGTCCAGCTGGACGGCGCCGGCACGTCGTAAACGATCATGCCACCAGTGGTGTTGTCCGTGCACGCGTCGTTCGGCGTTATCCAGAAATTCACATTGACCTTGGCGAAATCCGCGTGCATGAGAATGCCCTGCATGCGCTGGTCGTACTTGAAACCCCATGCCTGAAGCAGCGGATAATCGCCGATCACCCTCGGCATCGCCTGCTTCAGCTGATCGGCGATCGCCAGTAAAACAGGCGAACTGAATCCCTGTGCAAGCAGTGCGCCAACATAGCCGCGATCATTGTTGAGCTTCCATACCGTCGCTTCTTCACTGAAGCTGCGCAGCAGGGCCAGCGCTTCCGGCGACAGGAAATTATCGATCACAACAACGCTCGGGCGGTTGTCGAAGTATCGCTGTTCGATCCCGCGATAGTCGTTGTCGCCCAACGCTTGACCCGCAAACGGCAGATGGGGACGATAAAAGACATCGGTCAGCGCACGCTTTAGCGCTTCGCCTTCCGCGCCCGACGGGCTGAAGGTGGTGTGCACATCTGCCGCCTTCGTGCAGTAGCGCCTCAACACATCAAGCGCGCCGCGTCCGGCGGCATTGAGCCGGCCGCGCCGTGCGAGCAGGTCAAGTTGCTCGACGTCATGGCGTACGCGCGGTTCCGGCGCCGGCCACGGCAGCATATCAAGCGCCAGATTCTGTTTACGTGAAAGTTCGTACGATTCATCGAATCGCTGCACCGCCGCCTTCAGGTCGCGGCGGTTGAGCCGCTCGAGACCCGCTATGGTCAGGTACTCGATGTCGGCCTGAATCTCCGGCGCATAAGCGCGAACCAGCGCATCCATTTCGGTGGTATCGCCACTGTGAGCATAAATCTTCAACAGCGCACGAACGGCCGCCACGGGCCGCTGGCCGGATGCAAGGGCAGTACGGTATGCAGCAATGGCCTGTTCCGTCTTACCCAGACCAGACCAGGCCACGCCCAACTCGATATGAATATCGGGCAGGATTTCGGTCTGCCCGTCCAGTCCGCTGTAGGCGCCGATAGCCGCGTAATAATCGCCGCGTTTATTCTGGCAACGCATGATTTGCAGAACTGCAGGTTGCGCGCCCGGCCGTACGAGGTTCGCGCGCAACGCGTTGCCCAGCGCCTCGTAAACATTGCCGGCCTCATAATTGGCGACGCTTAAGGTCAGCAGCGCACGAAAATCGTCCGCATCGGATGAAACCACCGCCGAAGCCAACTGGTAGGCCCGTTTCCAGTCCTTCATCGCCGCGGCAATTTCGGCCATCACCGTCAACAAAAATACTTCCCCGGCCGGCATCGTCCGGAAGCGGCGGGTGATAAAGGTATCGGCCTCTTCGATCAGGCCGTTTGCCTGCAACACAATCAGGAATAAAGCCACCGCATCGTTTCCAGCGCCGAGATCGCCGATCGCCGTCCTTGCCAGCGACAGCGCCTGCGCCGGATCACCGCTTTCCACCAACGCCATCAGCGCGCGCGTCATCTGGTTCATCCAGCGCGACTTCCACGGGTAGCTGCGGCATACCTCCATGCTGCCTGCAATGTCGCCGCAAATGAACAGGCATACCACGGCTTCAAAAGCGTCTTCCTCGGTCGCTGGCGGACTTGCTTTCAGCAACGATACGGCGGCCGCGCCGTTGCCGGTGGAGTGCAGTCGCTTTACTTCGAGGTAAACGGGAGAAAGCATGATCGTCCCATCAAATAGCGGTCGCAGGATTCTACCGCGCGATGGACGCCCCTGCATGCAGGGGCGAGCGCCCGGTAGGCAGACCAATGCCGCATCTGCATAGTCAACACGGCGCTTGGTCTACAAAAGCGCTTCTCCGCGGCTCATGCGTTGCGCCATTTCGTCGCGGAACTCCGGCGGCCCTATGGCGGCAACGGCTTGTCTGACGGAGTATTTGCCGTTTTCCATGATTTGCTCGGAGTAAATGAGCGCGCGGCCATGTGTTTGTGCAAACTGCTCCAGCCATTTAAGCGCGCGCGGCGGTATGCGGCGACCCACCGGCACCGCGACATCAACGGGTATGCCGCGCCAGTTGGACTGGTCGAACAACACGATCACGCGCGCATTGTTCGGCTTCATCCATTCGGGCAAGGGACTGCCGTCGCGGCGCCAGCCGCAAATGAAATGCACGCAAGGGTCGACCGGCCGGTTCGCATAGTTGTCGCATCCCTTGCCCGTACTGTGCGGACATGGTTTTCCCGGATAGACCGGGACACCTTCGACCTTGATTTGCAGCCAGCCGTCGCAACACGCGGTGCACGGCTGACAATCTCGTTCGGGAACAGGTCTTGCCATGGTTGAATGCTGCCTTACGCGGGCCGCGCTTGTGCGAGATCGCGTTTGAGCCTGTCCCACGCCTCCTGCCAACCACCGTCGTTGTCCTGACGGTAAAGGCTGAATCCCGGAAACCATGGCGAGGCGTCACCCGCGCTCATCCAGCGCCACTCGGCTGGCGCGGGCACAAGTACGCGCGCTGTCTTGCCAGCGGCAGCGCGCAGGTGCGTGTTGGTATTGCTCACCCCGGCATATTCCTCGATTAGCGCGAGCAACGCCAGCATGCCTTCGAGGTCGTCGTTGAGATCGCTGAAATCATGCACGGGCCGGCCCGCCGCCTGGGCGAATGCTTCGATTTCTCCAGACACGGGCGCGCGCTGCAGCGCCAGCAGCGTACCCGGAAATCCGCTGACGGATTGTGCAAAAGTGATAACGCTTGTTGCTTTGTAAGGTCCCCAGCCAGCGGCGCTTTGCTCCCGCGGAGGAACCCCTGCGCGCCACGTCAAACCGAGATACGGCGCGGGGCCGGCTGCTGCCAACCGCAGGCGAATTGCGTCGATGCACGCTGGCAAAGGCGCGATTGTCAGACTGGGGGGATACCTATTCGTCCCGTTTTCGCTGGCCGGAAGCGTTTGCCCCGGTTTAACAGCGCACACGGCGTCCAGTTGGCGTTGCGCCATTTCGGGCGGTGTGAGCGCGTACGGCAAATCGCCGAGCAGCAGAACCGCAGCCGAGGAGGGAATGGGGGTATGTTCCTCAAGAACGGTATCCATGCACGGTACGCGTTGCAGCAGTGAATGAATCTTCGCACCCGCCCGGTAGGTGATGCGTGCGCCCCTGGCCGCGAGCAACGGCGCATAACGCAGTAAAAACAATTCGTCACCGAGGCCCTGTTCGCGCTGGACAATGATGTGTGCGTCACTCACGTCGCTCGGCAGCGTACTGACTAGAACCGCTTGCGGATACATCGCACGAAAATAAACCGGCGATTGCCGACACCGGTAACACAGCCATCCCGACTCGACGTAACCATGCGCAAGCAGAGCGCCCGCTAAAATGGCGTGCTTCTTCTGCTCGTCGGGTTCGATGGTGTGCACGCGTTCAATCATGTGCACAGCTTCGGCAAAATGCCCGGCATCGAACAGCGTTGCTGCGCACACTGTCATTAACTTGGCATGAAGCGGGGCACGCACCAGCGCCGTGCGTAGCGTATCCAGTTGCGCATTGAGCCTCCCCTGGTGGTTTTGCGCATTGCCGAGCATCAACCACGTATCGACGCGATCCGGATCGTCTTGCAGTACCTCCCGGCACACCGTTTCGGCTTCTGCGTCCCGCCCAACGTCGATCAGCAGCGAAGCGAGGCTGATACGGGCAGGCAGGTATCGCGGCGCGGCTGCGAGGCACGCGCGATACTCGCGCTCGGCCTCGTCGAATCTCAAAAGCGCATGCAGCACTCCTGCGAGATTATTACGCGCGTCGGTATAATCCGCCTGCAACGCGAGCGCGCGGCGAAAACTGCTCAGCGCGTCCTCAGCGCGTCCAAGATCGCGCAATACATTGCCGCGGTTAAACCAGAGTATCGGTTGATCGGAATAACGATGTGTAAGCCGCTCCAGCAATGTTTCGGCGTCCCGGAGGTTGCCTTGCTGCGCAAGCGCATTTGCCAGGCCCATTTGATAGCTGGGCTGGCGGGCATCGATGCGGCTCGCCTTGCGGTACGCCTGTTCCGACTCGGCGAACCTGCCCAGTGCGGCACACACCTGACCCAGATTCGCAAGAATGGCGGGGTCGTTGCGGCGCAATTGAACGGCTCTGCGCAAATTCTCCAGCCCTTGCTCGGTACGCCCCATTTGGTGCAGCGCAGCACCAGAGAGGTTCCAAGCATCGGGATTATCGGGACTTGCGGCCAATGCCCGCTGATAGCACGACAACGCGGACTCCAGATCGCCTCGGCGGTGAGCATTGAGCCCGGATGCAATCTCGCGGGCAACTGTGTCAGAGACGATCATTATTATATAACTATTTGATTATAAAAACTTTTTATTTCGCGCAAAAGCCCTTACTGGAAAAC
>Ga0315912_10005321_pt1 | contig 11891 bp, 9 predicted proteins | sample VfabasoilMG_FD_204469 | JGI IMG/M metagenome (GOLD analysis project Ga0315912, IMG submission 204469) | Garden soil microbial communities collected in Santa Monica, California, United States - V. faba soil | ecosystem: Environmental > Terrestrial > Soil > Garden | place: USA: California...
ACCGACATTCGTGATGCCGGGAGCCCGACGCGTTGCGTCGCCGTGGAGGCGGGCGCCCGGCAGCGCGAGCAGCCCGAGCTCGAGCCGCCGCGTCAGCCCGGCGAGGCGCGACGCGCGCTCGGCCTGCGCGTCGAGCGCGAGCGCTAGAGCCTCCGCGCCCGCCGCGATCAGCGCGACGTTCTCGGTGCCGGGACGCAGTCCCGACTCCTGCTCCCCGCCGGTGAGCATCGGCTGAAGCTTGACGCCGCGGCGCACGACGAGCACGCCGACGCCCGCGGGTCCACCGACCTTGTGGGCGGACAGCGCGACGAGGTCGGCGTCGAGCGCGCTCGCGAGCGGCATGCGACCGACGGCCTGCACGGCATCGACGTGGAGGCGGATGCCGCGCTCGCGGCACGCGGCCGCGACGGGTGCGACGTCCTGGACGGTGCCGATTTCGTTGTTGACGAGCATCATCGACACGAGCGCCGTGTCGGGCCGCAGCGCGTCGAGGATGCGCGACGGATCGACGAGCCCGCTCGCGTCGGGAGGCACGACGCTCAGGGACGCATGCCCCTTCTCCGCGAGCCATCGCGCCGTCCTGCGCACCGCCTGATGCTCGATCGCCGTGGTCACGACATGCGGCCGTTCCTCTGCCGCCCAGGCGACGCCGCGCAGCGCGAGGTTTTCGGCCTCGGTGCCCGAGCCCGTGACGACGACCTCGTCGTCGTTGACGCCGAGCGCCGCGGCGAGCCGTGCCCTCGCCTCCTCGAGCGCCGCTCGCGCTCGCTGCCCTTCCGCGTGCACGGACGAGGGGTTGCCGATGTCGGCGAGCCTCGTCAGGATCGCCCGCGACTGCGCCGTGAGCGGGGATGTCCCCGCATGATCGAAGTACGCGCGTTCCATCGCGCGGCGAGTCTACGCGAGGGATCCCAGGATGACGCCGATCCGCCCGATGCTCGCACTCGCGTGCCTGCTCGCCTTCGCGAGGAAAGGCATGGCGCAGGAAGGCTCCGTCCCGCCGCCGAACCCCTGGCCTCCGGCGCTCGCGGCGCCGGACGACTTCAAGCTGTTCCTGCCCGGGCAGGACTGGGCCCTCTCGCTCGACATGCGCGGCCTCGACGTCGTCCAGGCGGCGACCGAAGACTCGGACAGGCTCGTGGGCGCGAGCGTCACCCTCTCGGGCGGCGACGCTGGCCTGAGGATCTCCGCGTACCTCGAGGTGACGCCCGAAACAGAGAGCGGCTCCGCGTGCAGCCAGGAGAGCTTCGCGCGCGATCTCTACAGGCTGAAGCCCACGGGCCCGCCGCGCGCCACCGATGGCCTCGCGCTATACACGTCGAACGAGGCCATGCCGGGGGGAACGATGCGCCACGTCCACGCCTACCTCGACATTGGCGACACGTGCGCCTACGTGCACGCGTGCAAGCCGCAGTTCCGGAGCGAGGATCAGGCCGCGATCGATGCCCTCGTCGCGTCCATCCGCGTGAAGCGGCCGTTCGCGCCGACGACAGGCGATTGGCTGCCCTACGCGCTGCTCGGCAACTGCGCGGACGCGCTCCCGACGCTCGAGGTCGTCGAGCGCGGCGAGTCGGGCGCGCACGCTCTCGATCGCGAGACATGGCGCGCCGTCATGTCTCGCCTCGCCGGCTGCCGCCTGGGGGCGGGTCGCCATGATGCGGCCGCCGAAGGACTGCGCTCGGCGCTGCGCGAGGATCCCGGCTCTGCGACCCTGCACTACTACCTCGCCGCCGCCCTCGCGGTTGAGCTCGATGTCGCTGGGGCGTTGGGCGAGCTGCGCCTCGCGAAGGAGGCGCCCGCCCCTGCGGGAGAGCTCGAGGATCCCGTGGTCAATCCTGCGTTCGCAACGCTCGCGACGGACGCCACCTTCCGCGCGGGGGCTGCGGAGCTGTTCGGCTCACCGCCCGACACGCCGCGCGTGGAACGACTGACTGTCGCGGGCGAGGGAGCCCTCGCGCTCGACGTCCCCGGCGGCTGGCGCATCCGAGGCATCGATGCACCGACCTACGAGCTGCACTCGCCGCGGGGGCGCGATGCGTCGGTCCTCGTCTTCACCGTCAAGCCGGGCCCGCGGACCGAGGGGCTGCTCAACTCCGATGCGGCGCTCATGAAAGCGTTGAAGAGCACGACGCCGCGCACGTTCGGGCGACGCGATGCCGACGGCGACCTCGAGTTCCACGGCCTCGCCGGCCGTGGGAATCCGGGCGCCTGTGCGACGATCGCGCGCGCCCCCCGTCCGTCCGGCGAGCCGCCCAGACCGGGCGAGTACGACGTCATCACCCACTGCTTCGTGAGCGTCGGCGGCCTTCGCGTCATGGCCGTCGAGATGACCCAGACGCGCGACGCGCCCGAGATCGCGCAGGTCCTAGAGATGCTGGCCTCGGCGCGCCACGAGCCGGATAAGAAGGAGCGCGGGCGATAGCCGCCTCGCGATCGGCGGGAGGTCCGCGTCTTCCGTCGTCGCCTTCCCGCCACGCCGGGCCTCCGGCATGATGGCGCCGTGGACGACAGCACGCTCGCGGCGCTCGAGGGAGCCCTCAGGACAACGCCGCAGAACACCCCCCTCCGACTCGTGATTGCCCGTGCGCAGCTCGAGCGCGCCTGCGCGGATCGGGCGCTCGCGGTTCTCGAGGAAGCCGACGGCGCCGAGGCTCGGATCCTCCGGGCCCGCGCCCTGCTCGAGGTGCGCCGCGGAGCCGAGGCGCTCATCGCCTATCGCGAGGGCGTGGCCGAGAGCCCGGGCCTGGAGGATCTCGCTCTAGCAGCGCGGATCGAGGCCGAGGCGGCGGCAGGGGATGTGGAAGCGCAGGGCGAAGGGCCGAGCCACGCCCTGCGCTTGATCTCGGGGGGGCGCTCCAAGTCCCCGGAATCGGAGCCAGCGCTGGCGGTCGCGCCCGACCTTCCGCGCGTGACCTTCGCCGACGTCGGCGGACTCGCGAACGTGAAGGAGCAGATCAGGCGCCGCATCATCCTGCCGTTCCTGAAGCCCTCGCTCTTCGAGCGCTTCAAGCGCCGCGCCGGCGGCGGCATCCTGCTCTACGGCGCGCCCGGCTGCGGCAAGACGCTGCTCGCCCGTGCGACGGCCGGCGAGTGCGATGCCCGCTTCTTCAACGTCGCCATCTCCGACATCCTCGACATGTACATCGGCGAGTCGGAGGCGAAGCTCCACGCCATCTTCGAGAAGGCGCGGGCGTCCGCGCCGGCCGTGCTGTTCTTCGACGAGATCGAGGCTCTCGGCGGCAAGCGCGACGCCCGCCACGATCACGCGGCGCTGCGGCTCGTCAGCCAGTTCCTCGCCGAGATGGACGGCTTCACGCAGGCGAACGCGTCGGTGCTCGTGCTGGGAGCCACGAACCTGCCGTGGGGGGTGGATCCCGCGTTCAGGCGGACGGGACGCTTCGACAGGTTCCTCTTCGTGCCGCCCCCGGATCGAGCAGCGCGGAAGGCCATTCTCGACATCCACCTGCGCGATCGGCCCATCGATCCGAAGACGGACGCCTCCTCCCTCGCGTCGCGCACGTCCGGTTTCTCCGGCGCCGATCTGCTCGGCCTCGTCGACGCCGCCGCGGACGCCGCGATCGACGACTCCCTCGAGTCGGGTCCCGAGGTGCCGATCGCTCCGCGCCACTTCGAGCGCGCGCTCGGCGAGATCAAGCCGACGACGCTCGAGTGGCTGACGACGGCGCGCAACCATGCGCGCTACGCCAACGAGGGAGGCCAGTACGACGACGTGCTGGACTTCCTCACGCGCCACGGGAAGGACTGATGCCGAGGTACCGACTGCCCGACGAGCCGCAGGCCGGCGCGCTCTCGCGGGCGGTCGTCGATCCCCAGTGGCCGCTGCTCGTCAGCATGCTCGCGGGGCCCTGGCTCGGCTGGCCCTGGTTCGTTCTCAATGCGCATGCCGTCGGCAGCCCTTCGAAGTGGCGGCAGTCCCTTCTCGTCGGGGGCGGCCTGATCGGCTCGGCGCTCCTGTTCGGTGCGATCTTCCTCGCCGTCGAGGCGAAGGCGCTGCACGGAGGGCTCGGCATCCGGCTGGCACTGCTCTGCCTCATGGCGTGGAAGCTCGCCGTCAGCTACGCGCTGTTCGTCGTCCAGTCGCGGTCGGTCGCGCTCTACGCGTACTACCGCGGCGTGCTGCGCAACGGGCTGCCGCTGGTGATCGTCGGCGCGCTGGTCGGGGACAAGGCGCTGGCGTCACTTCCATTCGCACTGAGGATCGTGTTGCAGTGAGCACTGGAGGATCCGGGAATCCGCGCCTCGCGCGCGCCATCTCCCTCATGGAGGCGGGCCACGATCGCGCCGCGGTCGAGGCCTTCCGCGAGGCGCTCGGAGCGGATCCGGACGATGCCGTGGCGCATGCGCTCCTGGCGCTGTGCCTCGTGGACACGAAGCGTGTCCATGCCGCCGAGCACGAGGCGAGGCTGGCCCTGTCGAGCGCGCCCGGACTGGCTCTCGCGCACGGCGCCCTCGGCGTCGCGCTCATGGCGCGCGAGCGCCATCGCGAGGCTGACGCCAACCTGCGCGAGGCGATGGCCCTCGCTCCGGAGTGGGATTCCGCGCGCTCATGGATGGGCCATCTCGCGTTGCTGCGCGGCCGGCGAGAGGAAGCCCGCGACTGGTTCGAGCAGGCGTTGAGCCTCGATCCCGACCAACCCTCGCATCATGCGGCGCTCGGTCGTCTCGACCTGCGCGAGGGCCGTCACGCCGACGCGGAAGCCCGCGCTCGCGCCGCGCTCGCGCTGCGTGCCGACCATGTCGACGCCCTCGTTCTCATGGGGGGCGTGCTGCTCGCGCGCGGCCAGGTCGAGGACGCGCGGCAGCACGCTCTCTGGGCGCTGCGAGGAGACGCGACCTCCGCGGCGGCCATCAGCCTGCTGGCCGCCGTGAAGGCGCGCGAGAGTCCGTTCCTCGGACTGTGGTGGCGCTGGAACGCGTGGATGATGAGGATGGGCCATGCGCGCGCGATGCTCGTGCTGCTGATCGCCTTCGCCATGGTCCAGGCGTCCGCGATCATCCTCGACGAGACCCTGTCGCCGGGGGCGGCGAGCGTCATTCAGCTCGCGTGGCTGGGCCTCGTCACCTACTCGTGGATCGGCCCCTCGCTCTTCCAGCGGCGCCTCCAGGAGGAGCTGGCCGGGGTGAGGCTCCACGGCGAGTTCTGAGGGCGGCGACCCGGGGATGGTCCCGCCGCTTGGGCACGACGAGCGGGCTACGCGTCCTCGTTCGAGGCGTCGCATGAGTCGATCGCGGCTGCGAGGTGCTCGAGGACGTCCGGCGGCACGTGCCCTCGATCGATGATGCCCGCGCTGATCGCGTGCGCGACGGCCCAGGCCGGTAGGCCTGTCGTGTAGCGGACGTGCATCTCACGCGACGGCCCGTCATGGAAGCGGTGGATGGCGTCGGAGACATCGAACGCCGTGATCTCCCCGCGCTGCCAGCGGGCGAGCTCGTCATGGAGCTTCCTCAGCTCGCGCCCGAGCTCGATCTCGTGCGCGCGAACCGCGAGCTCGCGCAGGGCCCTCTTCGCGATCTTCGGCGTGTCGTGCATGAGCATCTCTCGCGGCACCCCGCCGCGGCCTCAGCCCAGCGGATGCCGGACCTCCGGGTACCGCGCCAGCTTCTCGGCGAAGCGGCGCTTCAGCGTGGCGAGCCCTGCCTCGTCCTTCGACTCGAAAACGAGCACGAGCGAGGGCTGCGTGTTGGAGGCGCGCACGAGGCCCCAGCCCTCCGTATAGACGACCCGCGCGCCATCGACGTCGATGAGCTTCGCGACGTCGCGATCCGCGCGGAAGTCCGCGACGAGCTTCTCGACGACGCCGAACTTCTTCTCCTCCGGGACGTCGGCGCGGATCTCGGGCGTCATCACCGATCGCGGCAGCTCGCCCATCTGCACCGACACGGGTCGCGCGTCACTGGCGAAATGCGTCAGCACGCGCGCCGCCGCGTGCACTCCGTCGTCGAAGTTCACGAGCGCGTCGCCGCCGAAGTAGACGTGGCCCGAGAACTCGCCGCCCAGCACGGCGTCGGGATCGCGCATCCCTGCAAGGATGTGCGGGTAGCCCGTCTTCACCATCCGGGCCCTGCCTCCTGCCGCCGTCACCACCTGCTCGACGCCCTGGCTGCACTTCACGTCGTAGACCACCACGCCGCCGGGACGCTTGCGGAGCGCCGCGGGCGCGAGCGCCATGAGGAGCTGATCGGGCCAGTGGATGGCCGCCTGATCGTCCACGAGGACGACGCGATCGGCGTCGCCATCCCACGCGACGCCCGCGTCCGCGCGCTCGTCGAGGACGGCCTTGCGGAGATCCTCGAGGTTCTTCGGCACCGTCGGATCGGGATGATGGTTCGGGAAGCGGCCGTCGGGCTCGCAGTAGAGCGGCACCACCTCGAAGCCGAGCCGCTCGAGGAGATCGGGCCCCACGAGCCCGCCGCAGCCGTTGCCGGCATCGACGACGACCTTCAGCGCGCGCTTCGGCCGCATGCGCGCCACGAGGGCCGTGAGGTACGCCTCGCGGATGTCCACTGCCTCCTCGCTCCCCTCGCCTCGCGTGAACGCCCCCTTCTCGAGGACGGCGCGCAGCTTCTGGAGCTCCTCGCCGTAGAGCGGCTTCTTCCGGCGGATCTTCGCGCCGTTGTACTCGGCCGGATTGTGCGAGGCCGTGACGGCGACCGATCCGTCGGTGCCGAGGAAGTTGAGGGCGAACACCGTCATCGGCGTCGTCACCTCGCCGATGTCGAGCACGCGGCGCCCCGTCTCGACGAGGCCGCGTCGCAGCGCCCGCGCGTAGCCGTCGCTCGTGGCGCGCATGTCGCGGCCGACGACCACCGACTCGTCGCCATGCGCCGCGTACGTCGTGCCGAGCGCGAGCCCGAGCCGATGGTAGAAGTCCTCGCTCAGGTCGGAGCCCACCAGGCCCCTGACGTCGTACTCGCGAAACGCGCTACTGCTCATCTCTTGCTCCTGTGGCTGCGGTCCGGGGAGAGACTACAATCAGCGCTCCCCGCGAGGTGAACGTTGAGCGAGCGAGAGCTGGCGAAGGCCTACGAGCCCCGTGACATCGAGGAGCGGATCTACGCCGCCTGGATGGACGCCGGCGTCTTCACCGCCGATCCCGGCGCGGCCGGCGAGCCGTTCTGCATCGTCATCCCTCCGCCGAACGTCACCGGAGTCCTCCACGTCGGCCACGCCCTCGTCAACACGCTGCAAGACGTGCTCATCCGCCGCGCGCGCATGCAGGGCAGGGCGACGCTCTGGATCCCCGGCACGGATCACGCGGGCATCGCGACGCAGCTCGTCGTCGAGCGCAAGCTGAAGGCCGAGGGCCGCAGCCGCCTCGAGATGGGACGCGCGGCGTTCCTCGAGGAGACGTGGAAGTGGAGGGAGCTCCACGGCGACATCATCCTCTCGCAGCTCCGCCGCCTCGGCGCGTCCTGCGACTGGTCGCGCACGCGCTTCACCATGGAGGAGGGCCTCTCGAACGCGGTGCGCGAGGTGTTCGTCCGCCTCTGGGAAAAGGGCCTCGTCTACCGCGGGCCCTACATGGTGAACTGGTGCACCAGTTGCGGCACCGCCCTCTCGGATCTCGAGTCCGAGCACGAGGACTCCGACGGCACGCTCTGGCGCTTCGCCTATCCGTTCGCCGACGGCAGCGGCGAGCTGGTGATAGCGACGACGCGGCCCGAGACGATGCTCGGCGACACCGCTCTCGCGGTCTCCCCTTCCGACGAGCGCCACGCGACCGCTGTCGGTCGCAACGTCGTCCTACCGCTGCTCCACCGCGAGATCCCCGTCATCGCCGACGATCACGTGGACGCCGCCTTCGGCACCGGCGTCGTGAAGGTGACGCCCGCGCATGATCCGAACGATCACGCGATGGGCCAGCGTCACGGCTTGCCGTCGATCCAGGTGATAGGCCAGGACGGCCGCATGACCGCCGAGGCCGGACCCTATGCGGGACTCCCGCGGGAGAAGGCGCGAAAGAAGGTGCTCGCGGATCTCGAGGCCGCGGGCCTGCGCCGCGGCGAGACCGCGCATCGCCATGCCGTCGCGCGCTGCCAGCGCTGCGACACGGTCGTCGAGCCGCTCGTCTCCACGCAGTGGTTCGTGAAGGTCGGCGACATGGCCGCGCGCGCCGTGGACGCCGTCGAGGACGGCCGCACGGACATCCTCCCCGAGCAGTACCGCAAGGTCTACCTGAACTGGATGCGGGACATCAGGGACTGGTGCGTCTCGCGCCAGCTTTGGTGGGGCCACCGCATCCCCGCATGGCACTGCCTCTCCGGCCACCTGACGGTCGCGCGCGACACGCCCTCGTCCTGCGGAACCTGCGGCTCGAGCGAGCTGCGGCAGGACGACGACGTGCTCGACACGTGGTTCTCGTCGGCCCTCTGGCCGTTCTCGACGATGGGCTGGCCGGAGCAGACGCGCGATCTCGCTCGCTGGTATCCGACGAGCGTCCTCGTCACCGCGTTCGACATCCTGTTCTTCTGGGTGGCGCGCATGATGATGATGGGCCTCGAGTTCATGGACGACGTGCCCTTCCGCGAGGTCTTCATCCACGGCCTCGTGCGCGACGCCAAGGGCGAGAAGATGTCCAAGGTGAAGGGCAACGTCATCGATCCGCTCGAGGTGATCGCGGAGAGCGGCGCCGACGCGCTGCGCTTCACGCTCGCCATCCTCGCCGTGCCCGCGCGCGACATCCCGTGGAATCCGGCGCGCATGGAGGGCTACCGCACGTTCGCGAACAAGCTCTGGCAGGCGACGCGCTTCGTCACGATGAACCTGCCCGAGGGCTTCGTCGCGAAGCGCGAGGTCGATCGCTCGCGCCTCGGACTCGCCGATCGCTTCATCCTCTCGCGCTGCGAGCAGACCTGTCGCGTCGTGAACGAGGCCATCGACGGGTTCCGCTTCCACGAGGCGGCCGACGCCATCTACCACTTCGCGTGGGACGAGTACTGCGCGTGGTACATCGAGGCGTGCAAGCCGGCTCTCAACGCGAAGGAGGGCCCCCTCGCCGAGGAGGCCGACATGCGCCGGCAGGTGCTCGTGCGCGTGCTCGACGACACGCTGCGACTGCTGCACCCGTTCATGCCGTTCTTCACCGAGGAGCTCTGGCAGCACGTACCGCACGACGGCGACTTCATTGCGCGCGCGCGATATCCAGTGGGCTCGCTCGCGGACGTGGATCAGGCCGCGCTCGACGAGATGGCGCGCCTGCAGGAGGTCGTCGGCGCCGTGCGGAACCTGCGCGCCGAGAACCGCCTCGATCCGCGCAAGCTCATCCCCGTCGAGCTGGTCGTAGCGGACCCGAGGGAACGCGCCTTCATCTCGGCGAACGCCGGCCTCGTCGCAACACTCGCGCGGACGGAGGCGCCCGTCGTCGTCGCCGAGGGATTGCGCGAAGGCCGAGCCATCGTGGAGGCCGGCGGCGTGTCCGTGCGGGTCCCGCTCGCGGGACTCCTCGACGTCGCGGCCGAGCGCGAGCGCCTCTCGCAGCAGCAGTCGAAGCTCGCGAAGGAGCTCGAGCAGCTCGAGCAGCGGCTCTCGCGCGAGGACTTCGTCGCGAAGGCGAAGCCCGAGGTCGTGGCGCAGGCGCGCGCCCGGCGTGACGAACTGGCGCTCCAGTGCGAGCGACTCGGCGCCGCGCTCGCCGGCCTGGGAGGTTGACGCCATGCTCAGCGACGACGCCTTCGTGTTCGACGAGATGATCACGCGGGCTCTTCACGAGGACGTCCGCACCGGCGACGTCACGAGCCGACTGGTGCTCGACGAGGTGGCGCCTGGATCGGGCGCCATCATCGCGCGCGAACCGCTCGTGGTCTCCTGCCTCGACCTCGCGGCGTCCGTCTTCCAACGCCTCGACGCGGAGGTGAAGGTCACCTCGCTCGCGAAGGAGGGCGAGTCGGTCGAGGCCGGCACGAAGCTCGCGCTGGTCGAGGGCTCGCTGCACTCGCTGCTCGCCGCCGAGCGCGTCGCGCTGAACCTGCTGCAGCGCGCGTGCGGAATCGCCACGGCAACGCGGCGCTGCGTCACGCTGGTCGAGGGCTCGGGCGTGCACGTGCTCGACACGAGGAAGACGGCGCCCGGGCTGCGCGCGCTCGACAAGCGGGCGGTGCGCGCGGGCGGCGGTACGAACCATCGCCAGGCGCTCGACGACATGGTGCTCATCAAGGACAACCACCTCGCCGCCGTGAAGAGCCTGCGCACGGCCGTCGAGCGCGCGCTCGCGGGGGCGGGGCGCATGCTGGTCGAGGTGGAGGTGGACTCGCTCGAAGCGCTCGACGCCCTGCTCGCGCTCGAGCGGCTTCCCCACGCTGTATTGCTCGACAACTTCACGCCGAAGGAGGTCGCTGACGCCGTCGCGCGCGTCGCCGGCCGCCTCTACGTCGAGGTCTCCGGCGGCGTGACGCTCGAGACGCTGCAGGCCTACGCGATGGCCCGCCCCGACGGTATCTCCATGGGCGCTCTCACCCACTCCGTGAAGGCGAGCGACATCGCCCTCGACATCGAGCCGACGTGATGATCGCCGTGGGCGGGGACTTTCAAGACGAGGGATCGCCCGTTCCGCTCGCCGGTGAGACTCACCTCCCGCCACGAGTCCGCGCCGCGAGCGGTTCCGCCCCAACGGCGCTCGTGACCAAAGCGTCACGAGCACCGTCGGCGCGGCCTGTTCGAACCGCAGCCAGGTCGAGCCGGCGATTCATGCTCGCGGGCGGGGACTGTCCCCACTGCGCCGGCTCTGCGGCGCAGCCTGGGGACTGTCCCCCCCAGCTCCGCGCCCCCGACTCGGTCTCCGCCTCCCTACCGCGCTGATGTCCGCTCTCGATCGAGCGACGCTCGCCAACGCCCTCCGCGGCACGCCCTCCGCCAGCGCGCTCGAGCTCCACGACGCACTCCCCTCGACGATCGATCGCTGCCGCGAGCTCGCCGACTCCGGCGTGCCCGAAGGCGCGACGGTGATCGCGCGCGAGCAGCTCGCCGGCCGCGGCCAGCGCGGCAACCAGTGGTTCTCGCCGAAGGACGGCGCGCTCTACATGTCGGTGCTGCTGCGCCCGCCGCTGCCACCCTCGGACGTCGCGGTCATGTCGACGATGCTGGCGCTCGCCGTCCACGACGGCCTCGCGTCGCTGGGAGCCGCCTGCTTCCTCAAGCGCCCGAACGACGTCGTGATCCCGCTAGACGGCACCTGGCGCAAGATCGGCGGGATGCTGATCGACGCCGCCATCCAGGGCCCCGAGCTGCGCCACGTCGTGGCGTCGGTCGGCGTCAACATCGCCGTCGCCCGCGACGACTTCCCGCCGTCCCTGCGCGGGACCGCCGCGTCGCTCGCCGACATCCTCGATCGCGCCCCGACGACGAACGACGTCGCCGCCGCGATCCTCCGCGCGCTCTGGACGCTGCGAGTCGAGCTGCCGGAGGGTGCCGCGGGATGGAGCGATCGCCACGCAGGGCTGCTGCGCGACGTGATCCCAGGGGATCCCGTCGCCATCGGAGATGCCGCATGTCGAAGCTGATGCTCGTGCTCGACGCGGGAAACACGAACGTCGTCGCGGGCTGCTGGGACGGCGATCGTCTCGCGTGTTCCTGGCGCCTTCGAACGGTGGACGGCCAGACGACGGACGAGTTCACGCTGAGCCTCGCTGGGCTGTTCCAACGCGACGGCATCTCGCCGCGCGACGTGGAGAGCGCATGTCTCGCGTCGGTCGTCCCGCCGGTGACGGAGACGCTGCGTCGAGGCGTCGAGATCCTCTGCGGCGTCGATCCGCTCGTGGTGCGGCCCGGCATCAAGACGGGCATGAAGGTGCTGGTGGACCGGCCCGAGGAGGTGGGCGCCGATCGCATCGTCAACACCGTCGCGGCCTACGAGCTCGTGAAGTCGGAGTCAATA
>Ga0315912_10005322_pt1 | contig 11888 bp, 7 predicted proteins | sample VfabasoilMG_FD_204469 | JGI IMG/M metagenome (GOLD analysis project Ga0315912, IMG submission 204469) | Garden soil microbial communities collected in Santa Monica, California, United States - V. faba soil | ecosystem: Environmental > Terrestrial > Soil > Garden | place: USA: California...
TCGATGGCAGTGCCGAGGATGCCGTCATTGCGCTCGATGACCTGCTTCGGCAATCGGTACAGGGACAGATGCTGGCTGATGTGCCGGTGGGCGCCTTCCTCTCCGGTGGCATTGACTCCTCACTGATCGTGGCTACTGCCCAGTCCGTTGCGACGCGGCCCGTGGCAACGTTCTCGATGGGGGTGGACGACCCGCGTCTCGACGAAAGCGCGCACGCAGCCGTGACGGCAAGGTTCCTCGGCACCGAACACCACGAAGTTCGCGTCAGCGGAAGTCAGGCGCTCCAGACCGTCGAACATCTCTGCGAAGTCTGGGATGAGCCGTTCGCGGATTCTTCCCAGATCCCGACCTTGCTGCTAAGCGAGTTTGCCAGTCGCCACGTGAAGGTGGCCCTGTCCGGGGATGGCGGAGATGAGTTCTTCCTGGGATACAATCACTACCGCTATCTGACCTGGCTGCGTCGATTGCGACGGTTCCAGCTGCCCGGTGTCACCGGGCTGCTCGCGAGGGCGACGGAGCGTGTCGCGCCGCCACGTGCGGCGCAGAGAATCCGCACCGCACGGTTCGCAAGTGGTCTTCTCGACATCGATGATCCTGATGCGATGATCGACGAATACTGGGACATGTACCGGGGAATGGAGAATCCGTGGAGGTCGGAATCGCCGCGACGACCGCGGTGGCGCGCGCTTCCCGGGGCTGTGCCGATCACCGCGCGCGCAGCTGCCAGGGATGCCGAGATCTACTTGCCCGACGACATACTGGTCAAGGTCGACAGGGCCGCGATGCACCATTCACTGGAAACGCGCGCGCCCCTCCTCGACCATAGAATAGTGGAGTTCTCGTTCTCGCTTCCGCAGCGACTGAAGCAGTCGCTGCGCAGCGGGAAGGTGATTCTCCGCCGAGCCCTCGGCCGCAGGGTTCCCGCACACTTGTTCGAGCGGCCGAAGCAGGGGTTCTCGGTTCCCGTGGCGAAGTGGTTGCGCAGCGACCTGCGAGAGTGGGCAGGTGATCTCATTGGGGCGTCCGCCGTCGTGCCGGATGGGCTGGACATGCGCCGCGTCCGTCAGATCTGGAATGAGCATCAGGCCGGCCTGGACCAGTCGCGCCTTCTGTGGAGCGTGCTGATGCTGCTGCAGTGGCGTGCGGCTCAAACGAGCCAGGAGCGCTGATGGCGATTCCCGTGGTGACGGTCGTGATGGGCGTTCGCAACGGGAGGAGTCACCTGGGTGCAGCCATCGCGTCGATACTCGATCAGTCTCTGACGGAGCTTGAATTGGTGGTGGTCGACGATGGTTCGAGCGATGGCAGTGCCGAGCTCGTGCGTGCCCGGCAGCGTCTCGACAGCCGCATAGTTCTTGAGTCCAGCAACGGTCGGGGCCTGGCGGCGGCGCTGAACGCCGGCATATCCGTTGCGCGGGGTGAGTGGATCGCGAGAATGGATGCCGACGATGTTTCGTTGCGTGACAGGCTCGCACGGCAGCTGGACTTCGTCCGGACGGAGTCTCTGGACATATGTGGCTGCGACATCCGCACATTTGGATCGACGATTCCGAGAGTGCGTTCGCACAGCCGGCAACACGATGCGATTCGCCTGGAAATGATGTTCAGGTCCCCGTTCGCTCATCCGACGGTATTCGGGCGGCGCGCACTCTTTCTGGGCGGGTATGACGAATCGTCCACAGCGGCGCAGGACTTCGCGCTGTGGACGAAGCTGGCCATTCAAGGTGTCCGCATGGGAAATCTTGGTGCGCCGCTTCTGAAATACAGGATACACCACAGGCAGACGACTGCGCAGAAGGCCCATGAGCAGATCCGTGTGGCCGTCGCGGCCGCGCGCGACTATTGGCGTCATGTCCTCTCGGGGGCGAAACTTCCTGAAACTCCTTACACGGAGGAGCAGGTGTTGCGCAGTGTCTTCGACAAGTCGGTGGCCGTTGCGGATGACGTCGCTGTGGTGCTTGCAGAACTCTTCCAGGCATTGATCTCAGTCAGGGGCGATCCTGAAGGGGTGCTTTCGCGCAATGCGTTTGATGTCTTGATACGGGCCAGTTCGGAAGTGCGGGGCACCCGTAGTGTCGCTGCCCTGGTGTCTCGCCTCGGCCCAACCCATCGCATGATGCTGCTGGCGCGAAGCATGGCTCCCGTCAGTTGGGAGTCTCCGGGCATTCGGCTGGCGCGCCGACTCCTGAGGTAGCCGTGAGTTTGGTGCCCGCAGAACCAGATGAGCTCAGGATGGCCTGGGATCAGCACACCGCGGCCCTGTGGGGTGTGGCTGTGGCGGGTGTGTGTGTCATTGCCCTGCTGCTGCAGTTCCTTTCGGGCAATGAGACGGGCTTCATGTCCAACTGGTTCATACCGGACGGCATTACCCTGGCAACGACCTTCGACGGCTACTGGAGTGGCCGCCTTCCGGCAGAGGAAATCCAGGGCGGGCTGGTTCTGAACTACCTCTATGTCCTGGCAAGGTGGAGCGGGGCCCTGGGCTTTGCCGTCACCAACATCGTGCTGCTGTGGATAGCGACCGCTGCTCTGCGCCAGGTCGGAACGTTGTCGTTTGCGCTGTTGGCATTCCCCTACTTCCTGCTTGCAGTGGCATTGCCGTCGAAGGACCTGGTGATGCTGGTGTTCTCCGTGGCATTCGTACGGCTCGCCGCGGCCGGTCGTGCACCGATGATGGTCGCGCTTGGCCTGGGGGCGTACTTCTTCCGGGACGGAGGCGCGGTGATTCTCCTGGTTGCAACCGGGTTGTGTGTGGTGGTGCGGCATTGGCGCAGAAGTGCCCCATATCTCGTTGCGCTCATGTTTGTCTCGGTCTTCGCCGTGAACATCGTTGCGGAGCGCCTGTTCGGGGATCTGTTCATCTACGCGCGCGCGCTGCAGGTTCAGCAGGACGCTGCAAGTGCAGGAATTGCTGACGCGCCAGGCTTGCTGCAGACGGCGCTGCGCATATTCGGGAACGCAACCAATCTTGCTTTCCGTCCGGCGATCATGGACGCTGACGGGGGGCTGGCGTTGACGGGTATCGTCTACCTGATTTCAGGCGTGGGGCTGCTCTATGCGCTTGCCATCGCCGCGATCCAGTTGATCCGATCCACTGATGCGTCCGAAATAGCAGCCGCGCTGCTTCTTTACGCGTCGCTGGCCGTCGTCGCCATAAACCCGTTCGTTCAGCCCCGCTACCTGTTGCCGGCGGCCGCCATTACGCTTGCGATACATGTAAGGACCCGAGCGTTTGTTCAGCCCGCTGCAATGTGGCTCGGTTGCGCGTGCATTACGTTGCTCGGGATACTCGCGTACGTACTGTCACCGATCGGCCTGCCCGCGGATGCCGCCGTCAATGTGTGGTCGCCTCATGAATTGCAGTGAAGTCGTCGCGTCCAGGCGTCATGCTTCGGGGGGCGAGGCCCCTGCGAAGCATCTTTTTTCTTTGGAGAAAGTGCAGTGAATCGGTATGTGAATGGGGAATACATTGCCGCTCATCCAACCTGGCATGCCGAGGACTCGCCATACAAGGCGACGCAGGTCGGGATGATACTTCGCGAGGCCGGAATTTCTCCTGCATCCATCGTGGAAGTCGGGTGTGGGGCGGGGGGCGTGGTGGCGGCCCTGGCCCGGGAGTTTCCGGGTGCGCAATGTCGCGGCTACGAAATATCCCCTGATGCGTTCCGGATGTGCGGGCGGCACGCCCTGCCCAATCTGCAATATATCCTGGGAGACTATGCCGATACTGAGGGACTGGCGGATGTGGTGGTCAGTTGCGACGTGTTGGAGCACGTCGAGGACTACCTCGGATTCATCCGCATGCTTGGTGCCCGGTCACGCCATGTCGTGCTGAATGTGCCGATGGATATTTCCGTGGCGAATGTCCTGCTCAAGCGATTCGGGTATGCCCGCGCAAAGTCTGGTCATCTCCACTACTTCACGAAAGAAACGGCATTGGCCTCCGTGGCACAGGCCGGGCTCCCGGTAACGCGCAGCTTTCTGGTCCCCGGCGGTATCGTGCGGGCAGTCAGTCTCAAGCAGAAGCTTGCTGCCGTACCGAGGCTGGCGATGGGACTCTTCGGGGCGGAGATTTCCTGCCGGCTTTTCGGCGGGTATAGCCTGGTTCTGCTCGCGAAGGGCAGGGTGGGCGGCTAGTTCAAGGGGCCAGGCCGAGTTCTGCAAGAATTCGCCGGTTGATTGCACGGGCGTCGAATCGGCGTTCGGCCATTTGCCGGCTCTGCACCCCCATCTCGGCGGCAGTGGAGGGTCTCGCGGCCAGCCGGGACATGGCGGCAGCAAGTGCGGAGGGATCGCGGGGAGGAACTAGATAACCGTTTATTCCGTCGACAACGGTATCACGGCACCCTGGCACATCCGTCGTGACTATCGCCCTTCCGCATGCCATCGCTTCCTGTGTGCTGCGGGGCAGGCCCTCACGATACGACGGCAGGACGAACGCCGTAGCTGACTGAAGATGGGGTCGAACGTCCTCTACGTGCCCGGTCCATTCGATCAGCCCCTCATCGTGCCACTTCATCAGTTCCTTCCTGTCGATGGAGCCGGGATTCGGATCGATGTCGCCGACGAGCCTGAAGATCAAGTGCGGACTCTCCGCCTTGAGCCGGCGCGCGGCATCCACGAAATCGTAGACGCCTTTCTCCCTCAGCATCCGCGCCACCATGACGAAAATGACTGGACCGCCTGGCGGCGGCATCGGACAAAAATGCTCGAGGTCGACGCCGATGCCATCCAGCTGCACCGTCACTTGCGGGTTCACGATGCGCGCCTGAACCAGTTCGTCGAGATCGTCGCTGTTCAGGAAGAACACGCGGTGGTTCAGCCGCAATGCAAATCTGTACATGGCTGAAACGACCACGCGAAGTGCGCGCCGGCGCAGACTGGTCGCCCTCGGGTCGTCCATGAAGACGAAGCCGAGCCCTTCAATCATCGCAGCGCGTCGTGGAACGCCCGCCAGACGGGAGGCAATGGATCCATAGATGACTGGCTTGACGAAGTACGTGAGTGCGACGTCGGGGCGGAGCCGTCGAAGGTTTCTCCGGAGCTCGATGATTGCGCGAAGGTCCTTCACAGGATCGATCGAGGTGCGCGAAAGCTCATAGTCGATCGGGATGGCGCCCAATGCAGTCACCTTGCCGCGCAAGCCGTCCGTGTAGTCCGGTGCGAATGCGTACACCTTCGCGCCGGTCCGCACCAGAGCCTCGATCAGGGACGCGCGAAAATTTACGATCGAGAATGCCTGGCTGCTCACGATAGCTATGCTGCGCAAATCAAGGTTCCTATTGCTGGTTTTGCAATCCACCGGAACCAGACGATATCATCGCTCCGGCCCGATCTGGGGATTCCACAGTGTTGTCCGGACTTCATGCGGTGCAGGCGTAAGATGATGGACATCGTGCCGGTTCGGTCTCCAACGGCCGATCGTGACTTGCTGCTCCGCACGGGGTGTGATCGTGGCGAATAGCCGACTCATATTGATCGAGCTGAATGAGATCAATTTCGACATTGTGAGCCGCTATCTGGACTCCGATGCTTCGGCGTTTCCTGCGTTCCGGGAGTTGATGTCCGGGCCGGCCATACGGACCACTGCCGAGGGAGAATACGAGAGCCTGGAGCCGTGGATTCAATGGCCGTCAGTGCATAGCGGCCTGTCCCTCGACGAGCATGGCGTGTTTCGCCTGGGCGACATGGCGAACAGGCACGTGCCCCAGTTATTCGAGCAATTGGAGAGGATGGGGTGGCGTGTCGGTGCGATTTCTGCAATGAACGCAGCGAACCGTCTGCAGTCGCCCGCATACTTCATTCCCGATCCATGGACTGCGACGCCTCCCGACCCCAGCTGGTGGAGTCGCACCCTGACGTCGGCCATCGCGCAGGCTGTGAACGACAACTCCCAGGCGCGCATCACCTTCCGGAGTGCCTGTTACCTGGCGCTGGGCCTCATCAGGTTTGCCCGCCCGAGACACTACCTCGCCTACGCGAAGCTGTTGCTGGGCGCACGACGCGCCCCCTGGCGAAAGGCCCTGTTTCTCGACCTGTTTCTCCACGACCTGCACGTCAGGCTCTTTCGCAGCCGGCGTCCGGACTTTTCGACTCTTTTCGTCAACGCCGGTGCCCACATTCAACACCACTACCTTCTCAATGCCCGTCCGGTGCTTGGAGAAGTGTCTTTGAAGAATCCCGCCTGGTACGTGGGGCCGGAGGAAGATCCCGTGTCTGACATGCTCGGAATCTACGATCTGATGCTCGCGGATTACGCCCGCATGCCGGATGTCGATCTGATCGTGGCCACGGGACTTTCGCAGAAGCCCTACGATCGGGTGAAGTTCTATTATCGGCTGCGTGACCATGCCGGCTTCCTGAAGCAGGTCGGCGTGGAGTTCCGTTCTGTGGCACCGCGGATGACCAGGGATTTCCTGGTTGAGTTCAATGATGCGGCGGCTGCGCAGAGCGCAGAGGCCAGGCTGGCGGAAGTAAGGATCGCCGGCAGCCGCGAGCGGGTGTTCGGTCAGATCGACAATCGGGGATCCAGTCTCTTCGTCACGCTCAGTTATCCCGAGGAAGTCGATGAATCCGTTCAGTATGAGGTGAATGGAATCGTGGGGAGCCTGGCGCCGCATGTGGTCTTTGTCGCGGTCAAGAACGGAATGCACCAGGCTGAGGGCTTTGCCTACTTCAAGGGCAGGGTGGCGGACTTCGCACCATCCAGTGGAACCCACGTCAAAGGGTTGTACGCCACGGTCATGCAGTACTTCAGAAGCGCCAGCTCATCCAGGGGCCGACCTGCTTCCGGGCAGTCCGGAACTCAGCCCTCTGTAAACGAGGTTTTGCGTCGCTGATTGGCGACTGCCAATTGCTCTCCAGCAGGTGTCGGATGACAACGCAATTGTCCTGCATGCCATTGCGCAGCTGACTAGTTGTCTGCCACCATTCTCGTAATATGACAAAACGAGGTCTTTCAAAGACATGCAGGTAATTCCGGCATCCCTTGCATCCTTTCTAGTGTGCTCCACGATGTTGCTGGCGCTGCGTCCATTTGCGGAAGTGGTGGGGCTGATCGACCGTCCAGGAGGCCGCAAGACTCATCATGGCGACGTGCCCGTGGTTGGCGGCATCGCGATGTTTACCGGATTGCTGGTGGCAGCCATCGGCGGAGAGGACCTGGGTCGCAGCGGTCTCGCCATTCTGGTCGTTGCCGCTTTCATGGTCGTGCTGGGTGCGCTCGATGACCGTTTCAACCTGCCTCCCAAGGTGCGTCTGTTCGCCCACCTTTCTGCCGCTGTCGCCCTCGTCTACAACACGGGCTATGTAATAGGGAACCTGGGAGATCTTGCCGGCTTCGGGCAGATATCCCTGGGGCTGGCAGCCTTGCCGTTCACGGTGATTTCCATCGTGGCGCTGATCAATGCCTTCAACATGCTGGACGGTCTCGATGGGTTGGCAGGCAGCGCCGGCCTGACTGCGATAGGCGGGTTGGTGATCATTGCATCGTTGGGTGGTGCCTCGGGTTCTGTAATCATGGCTGGCAGCATGCTCGGTTCGGTGGCTGCATTCCTGATGTTCAACCTTCCGACGCATCTCAACCGCCCGGTCCGTACGTTCATGGGCGACGCAGGCAGCACCTTGTTGGGTTTTCTGCTGGCTGGTCTGGCGCTCAACCTCGTGCAGCCGACGGTCATGAGCCTGAAGCCCATGATCGTGCTGTGGCTGATGCCCATACCCATCTTCGAGCTGTTCAGTAGTACCGCACGGCGCATTGCGCATGGCATGTCGCCTACGCAGGCCGACACAGGACATTTCCATCATGTGCTGATCAACTCCGGCCTGTCGGTACGCGCCATCTGCGCGCTCTATTTCGTGGTATCTGTAAGCGGCAGCGCAATTGCCATCTGGGCATATCAGCTCGACATTCCGGAGCCCGTTCTTTTTGCTGCGTTTTGCCTGGCGTTCTGCGGCTGGGTCGCGCTGATTCGGACTGCGCGCCGATTTGTACTTCTCCTTCCCATGTGGTTCCGGCGGGTTGACTCCGCGACTGGACACTGAGCGGGCGACTGCCGGCACAACGAGGGCGGGTTCCGGATAGAGCGGCGGCTGCAGTCAGCCACTGACTGAAATGCCGGATATCCCGGATTGCCAGATCGTGGTCAAGGCCATATCCGGGCTTTAGTTTACGCTGCCGAACAAGTCAGCCATGACCCTGTCCACGGGAATTGAATGTTCTGTTTCGCCCGGGACGACGCTGAACGAAACATCGGACAACATTCCAAATTGCTCATGGAATGCGTTGCGTGCCAATTCGCCCTTTGCTCCGGAAAAGCAGCAGAAGTCGAATTCATTGAAATACAGATGGTGGGAACGGCCCTCGCCACCGAACGCGGACAGCGCGTACAGCGTGTCATAGTCGAGCATGCGCAGGGATAGTGGCCCTGACTGCTCCCAGTCTCCGGTGTCGTCCCGCCCGTCCCATTCGGGGCCGCGATATCTGAAAGGAACCGAGCCCGCGACACTTACGGACTTCTGGATTCTCCTGTCGAGGGCGGCATAAATTGTCGCGGCCCACCCGCCTCCACTGCGTCCTACCAGATTGATATGTTCGTAGTGCGGGGCGAGGGTATCCAGAAGGGTTGATATATAGCTCACGAAATATGCCAATGCAGAATCGCCGATTCTGTCGGTTGCGGCAAACAGCCCATGATCGCAATCCAGTGCCTGTCCTCCGAGTCGTTCAAATGACTGGTCGCCGTTGATGCCGTACAGCGGCATGTCCAGAAACAGCACATCGGAGAAATCGAGAACATGACGCACGAAGTTGTCCGCCCCGGCGCATAGGGCTTTCGCCAGCGTCTTCTTCCCGCAATAGCAGTGGCCTTCGATGTACAACGTCAGGGTCTTTCGCGACTTCGAAAGCAGGTATGCGTGATAAGTGCCTCCAAGGTGCGAGAGGCTCAGATACTTGCATTCTGGCGGGGAGATCTGATCGATCGCGGCGCCGTCGCTCCCATTGCACTCTGATTCGAGCATCGGACCCTGGTCAGCAGGGGTTCTGATGATTGCCTGGTGCGAAAGGAGTTCGTGGGCTCGCGTCAGGTAAGGAACCGGATTGCGTGGATTGGGAGAAGATTCGAACGCATATTGGACGCTGCTTCGTTCACCGGTCGTTCCAATGACGAGAACGCTGAGGGCCGCATGTCTTACCGCAACGCCTCGACAGGTTCCGGGGATCACCAGGTTTCCTGAACCGTTCTGGGCATTCGTCACGGTGCCGGATATCACGCAATCCGGCGTTCCGTCGGGGGCGGCCGTGCCTGCCGAAGTTCTGGCCAGCAGTACCGCCGTTGAGACATCGAATGTCTCGGGCAGCGTCCATTGCAGTTCCAGGGGCTTGTCGAGATAGGCATCGGGCAGGGCGCTGTCTGGCAGGCCTACCAGCCGTATCGGTTCGGTAGTCAAGGCGCGGTAGTAGACCTGCTCCGTTGTGGGATGTCCGTCCGTCGAAGTCAGGATTATTTCCAGGGGAGGAAGCGAGGCGCCTTGTCCCCACGGCAATGTGGCGCTGCCGGTAAACACTTCTCTGGCCACGCGCAATTCCGTCTCCGGCGTCGGCGCTGCCTGCTGGATTCGCACTCGGTCTGACTTGCGGAGCAGCGCATCGATGGACTCGGTGTCGCTGAACAGTTTGACTTCTGCGAGTGCATTTTCTGGCGCACTCGCTGTGGCGCTTACTACCAGTTGCGACTCGCCAGTCTCAGCGCCCTGGTAGTTCCTGGTTTCTGCCGTAGTAGCAAGCGCGGCTTGTCTGTGACTGCCATCAATCAGCCAATCCGCGCCATGGCGGACGAAGAGATACTGACTTTGTCGCGTCGTGACGTCTGAAGCGCATTCCAGGGTCGCCTCAATGGTCGCCGATTCTCTGTTCAGCGCCAGTATCCGGTTGATGCGGCATTCCGGATGGAGGCCCCTCCATGTCGTGGCCAGGAGGGCTGAATGTTGTGTGCGATTCAATCCATCATGCAGCAGATCTTCGGTCATGAATGCGGCAAGGTCGTCCGCAGTGAGCGATTCTCCCCGAGTGTCGATGACCTGTGCGAATCTGCTCGCCAGCGCGTTCAGGTCCCGGATTCCCGCCAATTGGTCCCTCGACTGAGGAATGTAAGTGGCCGCTGTGAAGGTGGTTGTTCCGTACGTCCCCGTTGTCTGCGATTGGGTCGTCAGCCGCCCGGTTTGTGCCTGCCGTTCGATAGACACCTGTTGTGTCAGTGCGCCGTTCCGGACGACCATCAATCCTGCTTGTGAATCGGTCTCCAGGAGCTGCAATACGCGCTCGATGCCGGGCGTCTCGGCGGAGATCACCGTGGAGATGGGTTTGAAGTCCCATTCTGGAACTCCATTTTGCCGCAGCCACCGCGAGAGATTACCGACGAACAGCCGGCTGATCAGATCGATTTCTATCGAAGTCGGGCGCGGAGCTTTCGGTCTGTCGAAGGCATAGTCCACTGACAAACCGCGCAAGTCGTACCATGACCGTACAATCAGGTCCGTCAGCGGTGTCAGATTGACGGTGGAGTTTTCTCCATTGTAGACACTCACGCTGTACAGCGTGCGGCCGCCTGGGATCTGCAGCCTGACGAGATATGGGGACGCCAGCCTGGTGGCTTTCAGAGAGAAGTCACCGCGTGCGCCCGTGAGTACAGTTTCCCTTCTCCCGAGAGCGTCGGAGATTTCGACGGGAAGCTGGGCAAGTGGAGAGCCTGTCGTGGCCGTTCCACTGATGATTGCAGCAGTGATTGAGGTTGCAGAAGCAGGTTCACTGTCAGTACCGCAGGAAGCAAGTATCAAGCAGGAAAACAGAATGAACGCACAACAGCGCAACGATCCGAGCAGCACCAAAGTCCGGAATCCTCTTCAAGGAAGAATGCTCTAAAGATTTGAAGTCATTTGCCCAGGCAATATCCGCGGGCCAGGTCACAATTCGTTACATATGCCGTGGGACGAAAGTTCCGACTTCTCTTGGTCACACGGATGCAGTGCCCTGAATGTCGTGATGCCTAGAGTCAGTGCGATCCAGTGCTCACTACGGATTCCGAAGTCAATCGGCACTGGTCGGTCGATGCAGCGCTGTACACGAATTTCCGATGGATGCTCCATGCAATGATGCCTTCCTTGCATTCCTGGAGCTGACCGGACGCGATGATGGATGGTGATTTTCAGCGGCGTGCGATCCTGCATCTGGATGCCTGGTCGGCGCTGTCAACTGGAAGTGCCTGTTGCCCGTGATCGACCTGGTAGAGGTAGACTCACAACCATGACCTCTCTCACCGCCTTCAAGGCCTATGACGTCCGCGGACGCATTCCCGATGAACTGAACGAGGAACTGGCCTACAAGATCGGCCAGGCCTATGTCGGCTTCCTGAAACCGAAACGCGTTTGCGTAGGGCGCGACATCCGTCTGTCCAGCGAACAGTTGTGCAAGGCACTGGTGCGAGGCCTGACTGATTCCGGCGCCGATGTCTACGACATCGGCCTCTGCGGCACCGAAGGCGTCTACTTCGCTACGTTTTCCGGCGGCTTCGATGGTGGCATCATGGTTACGGCCAGCCACAACCCACCGGACTACAACGGCATGAAGTTCGTGCGCGAGCAGTCCAGGCCTATCAGCGCCGACACCGGCCTGATGGACATGGCCAGGCTGATCGAAACCGGCCAGCTGCCGCCCAAGGCCGGTGCGCCAGGCCGCGTGACCTCGCTCGACATGAGCGCTCGCTACGACGCCCATTTGCTGGGCTACGTTGACAAGGCAAAGCTCAAGCCGCTGAAGGTGGTGGTAAACGCCGGGAACGGCGGAGCCGGCATGGTGATCGACCGGCTCGAGCCGCATCTGCCGTTCCAGT
>Ga0315912_10005323_pt1 | contig 11887 bp, 8 predicted proteins | sample VfabasoilMG_FD_204469 | JGI IMG/M metagenome (GOLD analysis project Ga0315912, IMG submission 204469) | Garden soil microbial communities collected in Santa Monica, California, United States - V. faba soil | ecosystem: Environmental > Terrestrial > Soil > Garden | place: USA: California...
CACGGCAGCAAGTCCAAGAACGATCGCGTCGACGCGCTCAAGATCGCCAAGCTGCTGCGCGGCGGCATGTTCCCCATGGCCTTGGGTCTACCCGCGCGAGATGCGTGCCACGCGTGACCTGCTCCGCCGCCGCCTGCATCTTGTCCGCCATCGCGCGCGCCTGCTGGCCCACGTCCAGAACACCCACACCCAGTACAACCTCGCTGCCCCGGGGCGCATCGCCTACAAGAGCAACCGGGAAGGTATCGGGCCAGGCTTCGCCGACGCGAGCACGCGCAAGGCCGTCGAGCTCGACCTCTCGCTGGTCGATGTCTACGACCAGCGCATCTGCGAGCTCGAGCTGTTCCTCGTCCAGCGCGCCAAGCAGCACGACGGCACCGTCTTCCAGCGACTGCGCTCGGTGCCCGGTGTCGGCAAGATCCTGGCCATGACCATCCTGTACGAGATCCACAACATCGCCCGCTTCCCCCGCGTGCAGGACTTCGCCTCCTACGCCCGGCTGGTGAAAGGCAGCAAGGAATCGGCCGGCAAGCGCAAAGGGACCAGCGGCGCCAAGATGGGCAACGTCCACCTCAAGTGGGCCTTCTCCGAAGCGGTCGTGCTCTTCCTCGCCAAGTGCGAGCAAGGCAAGCCGCTCAAGGCGCGGCTCGACAAGAAGCACGGCAAGGGCAAGGCGCTCTCGATCCTCGCCCACAAGCTCGGCCGCGCCGTCTACCACATGCTTGTCCGGAAGTCCGCCTTCGACCTGGAGCGCTTCCTGAAGACTACTTGACCTCCACGGAGCGGAGTCGGTGAGCCCGTTGCCTAACTCGCGCCACCAAGGGCCGAGCCCGCACGACGACCCGGACACGACCTGTGCCACGAGCACGCGAACACAGTCCTGGGCCAGAAAGCCTGGCAGCCCGACCGCTTGATTGGACGCCGGCTCCCTCCACCTCCACATCACGACCGCATGCAACGATCCGCCCTGCCCCTCACCCGATCCCGGAGACAACTGGCCGCTGTCGGCCTGCACCTCATGAGTGGGACGGCACGAGGGAACCGATGAGTTTCTAGAACGTTCGTCGCCACCGACGGCGCCACCGGCCGCACGCCAGCGAGCCCAGGTGGTCGATCCTCGACATGTGTTTGGTGCAGGGCGACGCCCAGCACCGACAGCGAAACCCGAGACAGGCAAGGCTCGTCGCGTAGGCGATCGACACCTCATCCTCGACGCTCAATTGGGGCTGGGAGGAATCTGCTCTTGACGCGGTGGGGCCTTACATGTGTTAGGTATTAGCCTTTTCTTCCGATGTATCGACTCTCATCACAAGGCGGTAGCTACGACGCAGGCGAATCTCGATTGACTCCTCGGTTTCTACAGCGACCTCGTTCTGGAACCGCTCTGCGAGTTCTATGTAGCGCTGTTCCGAAACTACCTTAGGTAGGTGCTCAAGCGCCTCGTTGCGAGCCTCCTTTGACCCAACGACCTTGCGAATGACCCTCTTGAGACCATCGTAGCTAAGGCTGCCGATGACGCCTGCGGCCGCAGCTTTGACTATGAAGAAGATGATGTCAGCAAAGCTGAAGGCAATCTCTCTGCCAGCCTTCTCCCTCTCCTCGAATTCTTCATAGAGGATGCGTGGTAGTCCCTTGGACACGAGGGCATAGCGGTACATGTCGTGAACGAAGCCCTGTCCGATTGGCGGTGCGTCCAGCTGATTCGCTGCGCGAAGGTCCACGAGAGCAGCCTCATACCAGATTTCCAGATCCGGAATGTGCTCGCGGCAAAGAGGAGGCTCGCTCAAGGGCATAGATGGAGAGTCGCATCCGCCGTTGCTGCAGGCTCTCTGATCAAACAGATCTTTCGTCATCTGGACTCCTCGAATGCCTAACGGATCTGCGGTTTAGCGGCGGGGCGCGAAGCGCCCCGCCCGTTGCTAGCGCCGGTTAGCTGGCCATCTCGTCGGCCTGGGCGGTGGCGGCGGTGGCGGCGCTGGTGGCATTCCCTTTGTTCCGCTCATTAACAGCTCCCTTCTGATCCATGGTGAGGTAGCCAAGCTGCTCGTTTAGCTCAGATTGGCACTTCCGTGCCAGCCGGCTCGTCGACAGCACATCGTTCTTGATCCGTTGAAGCGCTGCAGCAAAGCGCTTCCGGCACTCCACAAAGCGCTCAGCGAAAGCGTGTACTTCAAACTCAGGATCGAAAGACATCTCATACCGAAATGTCTCCAAGTCCATTTGCAGGCCGAGGAAGTCCGCCTTCGACTCCCCCCAGATCTTCAGGCGGGTGGGAATGCCCAGCGCACCACCTACGACAGATAGAACGGCGCCGAGCGCAGCGATCACGATCCATACCATCTTAAACCCAGCAACATTCCATAACGCCCAACCAGAAATCGCTGACCCTGAGGCCGTGATGGCTACAATCACTTTGGTGAAATCATCGATACGCTGCCAGCGCGATAACAGTGTCTCGGCGATTCGGTGATTGTAAGAAGCGAAGTACCAAGTCTCGTACGCCGCCTTCCAAAGTTCGTCGCGTCGATCAACGGGCATGCCAACCTCTCTCCATCATGGTCCGTCATTGTATGCTACTCAGCAGCATCCGCTGCTGAGTACTGAGCAGGTCGTGCCAGCACATATACTCGAAACAACGAGTCCTTGAACCGATAGTATCGCTCACGCACTTTTGCTATTTCTGCGCCGTAGTCTTCCGTGACGAGGTTGCCCACGAACTGACTCGGATTCTCGACGCCATTCCGAATGGCAACTGGATACGCTTCGGTTGTCCACGTTTCCCCGTTTCTTTCGGTTTCCGCTAGGGCTTTGAGAACCGCTTCTCTCTGTCGTGAAGATTGAATCGCCCGCTTGTACCGTGCCTCAAGAACGGGATCTGCCCCTGATGTAGCAATCGTCTGAAGGGTTCGATCAATGTCATCAGCGCAGATGCTCGCGCGCTTTTCTCGCCACGCGGACCGGAGAGCATGCTTTCCGAGAAGATGCAGCATGTACGGGTGACCTTGTGAGAGCGTGATCAACCGGTGCCTGGCTTCGTCGTCGAACGTGATTGCGTCTTGGACATGCAGCTCCGCTATTCGAATGACTCCGTCCAACTCCTCTGCCGTCATCGTCGGAACCGGAATCACGCCACCTGCGAACAGCCGATCGGACGACTCGTGCTCTTTCATAAGGTCATAGAGATCGTGAGCGACGCCTACGAGAGCGAAGCGTAGGCTAGGCACATTCGTTGCAAGCGACTTCAGAAATGAAGCAAAGCCGCTCTTGTCCTTAATTTGGTCAAACTCATCAATGATGATGAGGATGCCATCGGTGGCGGGCTGCTCTTTGGCCAGAATGGAGACTACGTTCGTGAATACCGACATCGTGTCGGGTGCCGGGCCCGCAGGCGTGGTCGTTGCCTCCGTCTCCCTGGTGCCTCCAAATCCCACGCCGACGCCGAGCAAGCTAGCTTCAAACTTCGGGTTGTAGCTCGTCAGTATTCGCTTGGCCTGAGGGATGTCGTAAACCCAAGGCGCCAAGCATCCCGCGGAGCATAGCAGTCTCTCTAGAAGGTGTGCAGTGGTGTCAACCGAGTCCCCGCAGGTGTAGGACAGAGCTAAGTAGTCTAGTGATCGGTCGTGGGGGATGTCATACCGCTCAAGCAGCTCGTTATTACCTGTTGCAAGGTTTGCTACCTGCCTCGCCAGTGATGACTTTCCGACGCCGCGATTGCCGAGAATCGCCAAGTTTGCACCGTCTGTTATGAGACCCAGGTGCGACTGCTCAACCTGCTCCTTTCGCCCGGCGAAACGCTCGGGATCTGTTATTTCCCGAGCGGGAAGGAAGGCGTTCTCGACTTGATCGAGCGTGAGCTTGCTAGGCATAGCGATGTTCCGACGTCGGCAGTAGGTTGTGTTCGCCCAGCTAACGACTTGCGGTTCAGCGGCGGGCCGCGCAGCGGACCGCCGCTGCTACCGCTGGTTAGCCGTTGAACGCGCGATGCTACCACCGCAAACGGGTTCCGCGCGGCAGCGACCACGAGCGAGACGCCTGAGCGGCAGAAGAAGTGCCAAGCTTTTTGCCTCGGTGGACTGCCTGCGGGCGCAGCGGCCACTGATGACGTTTGGAGCCGAGCAGCTCGGGTGCGGAAGGAGCTGGCGTCCCGCGCGGCCTGAAGAACCGAACCCGGGCTCGACGCCCCGGGGCGCCGTTGCCGAACACCGCCGTGCTCGGCGCGGACTTCTCGTCGCTGGCGACGCGTAACGAGCAGCACCCTAGTTCAAGCTCCCCTTCATACGGCTAACAACGCAATTACACAGGTCCGCGCTCGTCCGACTTCGCTTCGCTGCTTGCTGCCCAGCACGGCTCGGCGTTCGCTCCCGCGACCCAAGCGGCACCATGGCCACGACTTGCGGCTGTTTGCCAGCCTGCTCGCAGCGTGGGCCGGATCTGGCTAGCGCACTCTGTCTGTGGAGCCGGACTCCGGCCCTTGGCTTTCCAGCGCTCGGCATTCCTCAAGGCTGCTCCCTCCCCTGTGGCTTGCGTGGCTTCAATCGCGTGGCGTTCGTACTGCGCGGGCCGAGGGTATTCGCTCCCGCGGGAAGCAGGCAATGTCAGGAACGAGATTCTGGCCATCACCCGCCCGCCCAGCGCTCCCCCCTCACCCCCGCGCCTCCCGCATCCGCTCGATCAGCTCCCGGCTCTCGAAGGGCTTCTTCAGGAACGCGATGTGCTTCTCGCCCGGGAACCTGCCCGCCACGTTCCGTTCGGCGTACCCGCTGCTCACGATGATGGGCACGTCCGGCCGGATCGCGCGCAGCGCGCGGAAGGTCTGCACGCCGTCCATGGCGGGCATGAGCAGGTCGAGCAGCACGCAGTCGATGGCGTCGGGCTGGGCCTCGAACGCGCGCAGGGCGGCCCGGCCGTCGGCGGCCTCGAGCACGCGGCAGCCGGCGTGCACGAGCATCGCGCCGCCCACGATGCGCACCATGTCCTCGTCGTCCACGAGCAGCACGGTGCGCACGCCAGCGGGGGCGGCGAGCGGCGCACGCGCAGCCTGCGTCGCGCCCGCGGCCGTCGCCGTACCCGCCGTGCCGGCGCGCCGAGAGTCATCGGGCACACGCCCCGAATGCGCCGGCAGCAGCAACCGGAAGCACGTCCCCTGCCCGGGCGCGGTCTCGACCTGCACCGAACCCTGGTGCGCGCGCACGATGCCGAGCAGCGCCGACAGCCCGAGGCCGCGTCCCGTGAACTTGGTCGTGAAGAAGGGCTCGAAGATGCGGGTCAGCGTGGCGGGATCCATGCCGCTGCCGGTGTCGGCCACCTCGAGGCAGACGTAGCGACCCGGCGGCGGAGCCTCGGCGAGCCAGGGGCTGTCGAGCTGGCCGGCGGTGTAGTCGCCGACGCTGCCGCGCAGGGTGATGCGGCCGGGCGCGTCGCCTATGGCTTCGGCGGCGTTGGTGATGAGGTTCATCACCACCTGGCGCAGCTGGGTGCGGTCGGCCAGCACGGGCGGCAGGTCGTCGCCCAGCTCGTCGACGAGCTGGCACTTCTTGGAGTGCGCGGCGGAGAGCAGCTCGCCCATCTCGCGCACCAGCGAGGCGAGCTGCACGGGCTCGATGCGGAAGCTGCCCTGCCCCGAGTAGGCCAGCATCTCCTCGCACAGCTCGGCGCAGCGGCGCGCGGAGCGGCGCAGCTCGTCGAGCAGGCGCGGCGCGTCGCCGGTGGCGGGCAGGCTCGGCGCGAGCAGCTCGGCGTTGCCGACGATGCCCTGCAGCAGGTTGTTGAAGTCGTGCGCGATGCCGCCGGCGAGCACGCCCAGGCTCTCCAGCTTCTGCGTCTCGGTGAAGTGCTTCTCGAGCCGGCGACGCTCGGCCTCCGAGAGCGCCAGGCCCACCAGGTCGGCGGTGGAGGCGGCGAAGGCGCGGTCGGTGGGGCTCCAATGGCGGGGCGGGCCCACCTGCTCGTGGCACACGACGCCGTGCAGCCGGCCGCCGAAGCGCACCGGCGCGTCGAGCAACGAGGACACCCCGAGCGGCCGCAGGTAGCCGTCGGTGAACTCGCTCGTGCGCGGGTCGTTCTGCGCGTCGTCGGCGGCGACGGCGCGCGCCAGCTTCAGCGCGGCGAAGTAGCGCGGATAGTCGTGCGAGCGCAGCGTCGGGCCGGTCTCGTGCCGGCCGGCGCTCAGGCGGAAGAGGTCGTGGCAGCGCAGCGTGGTCAGCTCGTCGTCGAAGAACCAGATCGAGACGCGCTCGAGGGAGAGGCAGCGCGCGGCGGCCTCGGTGATGCGCCGCAGCGACTCGTCGAGGTCGTCGCCCGCCGACCCGGTCTGCAGCGCGAGCTGCAGCAGCACCATCTGGTTCGTCTCGATGCGCGCCTCGATGGCCAGCTGCAGCTCGGTCACGTCCTCGGCGATGCCGCCCAGGCGCTTCAGGCGACCCCGCTCGTCGTACAGCTTGACGGAGCGGTCGTGGATCCAGCGCTGCGAGCCGTCGCGCCGCACGATGCGGTAGGTCTCGTCGTAGTCGCCGCCCGCACGCAGCGCGTCGATGGCCTGCCCGATGCGTTGCCGGTCGTCGGGGTGCACGCTCGCCATCCAGACGTTCGGATCCCTGTACAGCTCGGCGCGCGGGATCTGCCAGACGCGCTCGAAGGACGGCGAGATCCAGAGCATCTGGCTGTCCTGCGTGCCGTGCACCCACACCACCTCCTTGGTGGAGGCGGCCAGCCCGGCGAGGATCTCGTCGAGGTGCGGCAGGAGCACGGCCAGCGCCGCCTCGTCCAGGGGCGGCGCCTCGCTGCGGCCGACGGCCAGGCCCCGCGCGCGCTCGAGCGCGACCACCCGCGCCCAGGCCTGCGCCAGCTCGGCCTCGCGCGACGGGCGCGCGGGCTCCGTGTCGCCGCGGCGAGACGGTGCGTCGCCCGGATCCCCATCGCCGCGGGCAGGCGGCGCGCCCCCCGGCTCTCCGTCGCCGCGAGCAGGCGGCGCGCGGCCCGCATCCTCGCCGCCGTCCGTGTCGGCCTGTGCTGGCTGCGCCACGCCGCTCCGCCCTCGCGCTTGCTGCCTCGCGGAGCCGCCGCGCGACCCCGGTGCGCACGATAGCCGGTCGGCTGCGCTGGCGCGACGCTCAGTACGGCGCGCTCAGCGGCGCCTGCCAGGACAGGCCGAGGCGCAGCACGGCGTCGGGCGCGGTGTTGCCGGGGTCGTCCACCTCCCACACCTCACCGCCCAGCAGCAGCCCGTAGGTGTAGTAGCAGATGCGCACGCCGCCCTGGAACCAGTAGTGGCAGGTCGCGTCGCCGTCCGCCGTGAGCGTGAAGTCGGGCGCATTCGGGCCGTACACCACGTGCCGGGCCTGGTTGAGGCGGTCGATGAGCCCCTGGGCGAAGGCGCGCCGCGCCGCCGGGCTCACGTTGTAGTCGTAGCCGACGGAGAGCGTGAGGGCGGTCCACTCGTCGAGCACCACCTGCGGCACCTCCTGCAGCAGCGCCTGCTTCACGGCGGCCTTGTGGGCGGCACTGTTCGGGGGCGTCAGGCTCATGTTGAACCAGGCGGCATAGGCTTCGACGTCGACGACGGGCATGGTGTGCATCCTCTCTGTTGCGCTGATGTGGGTCGGGGCAAGGGGACCAACGGGCGATGCGCGAGCCGCCGCGCGAGGCTGCGGTCCACCGCGCGTGGCGCGACGATCACCGCACGCCGCGTGACGCGCCGCTCAGGGGCGGTGGCTCTTCGCGCAGCGGAAGCCGAGGCCTTCGTCGGCCTGGTCGGCCGGCGCGACGCCCATCTTGGTGAGGTCCCAGAGGATGGGCATGTCGCGCCAGTCGCCGCCGTAGACGACTCGCTGCGTGAAGAGCGGTTCGCCGACCTGCTCGGGGCGTACCCGGCGCAGCTCCGGCGACTCCGTCCACTCCCGTACATTGCCCACCGCATGATGGACGCCGACGGCCGATGCGCCCTGCGGCAGGCTGTCCACCGGCAGCACGGCGGCGAGATAGGCGGCGAAGAACGTGCGCTGGCGATCGGGCAGCGCGTCGACATCCACCTCGAAGCTCGGCGTCGGGCGCTTGAGCACGGCGCGCTCGAGCACGCCTTCGGCGTCGTCGCCCCACGGGAAGCGCACACGCTCGGGGCCGCGCGCGGCCGCCAGCCACTCGGGTGCGGTCGGCAGGCGCTTGCCGGCCCAGGCCGCGTAGGCCTCGGCGTCGGCGAAGCTCACGTACGCCACGGGCAGGCGGTCCCAGGCCGGGTCGTAGCCGGCGCTCCAAGGGGCGGGCTCGCGGTGGCCCGTGGCCTGCACGAACTGCCGGTACTCGCCGTTGCTCACCTCGTAACGGTCGATCCAGAAGGGCGGCAGCGCGTCGCGCCGCGGCGCCATGCCGGGCCCCTGCACGCCCCCCTCGCCCCACGCCACCGGGCCGCCGGCCACCAGCGCCATGTCGCGCCCGACCACTTCCTGCGTGGGCCGGATCACGAGCTCGACGCGCAGCACCTCGCGCGCCGCGACGAGCGCGCGGCTGGCCTCCGCGAACCCGAGCCCGTCGATCTCGGCCAGGATGCGGTAGTAGTCCACCTCCACGGGCAGGGCCTCGATGGGCGTGGTCTGCGCGAGCAGCTGCGCGTCGAGCACGTTGCCGGAGACCGGGTCGAGCCGCTGCAGGGTGACGCGCGCGCCTGGCGGCGTGGTGACCACGCTCAGGCGCGGCAACCAGTAGTCGCCCTCCGCGCGCGCCTGCACCTCGCGGTCGTCGGGCAGGAGCAGTGCGCCGCGGCCGATGTGCGCGCTGGCGGCCAGGGCCTGTCCCATGGCGCGCCAGTCGCCGTCCCTGCGCGCGGTGCTGGCCGACACGAGCGCGTCGGCGCGCGCCACCGCCTGCCGCCCGAGCGCGGCGATGCGTGTGTCGAGCGCGGTGACGGCGGCGCGCTGGTCCTCGTCGAGGCGTCCGCTCGCCAGCAGGCGTGCACAGGCGCGCTGCGCCTCGACGAGCTGCTGGCCGGGCAGGGCATCGAGCTGCGCGTCATCCAGCTGCTGCAGCGTCACGAGCGGTTGCAACTCCTGCGAGAGGCGTTCGCTGCGCTCGCGCTGCACGCCGTACACGGTGCTCACCGCGGCGGCGGCGACCACGGCGCCGCCCAGGCCGAGCGGCAGGCGCCGCCGCCAGAGCCAGCGACGCACGCGCTCCGCGGGCCCGGGCGGCACGGCCCGGATCGGCTCGCCGGCCAGGAAGCGACGCAGGTCGTCGGCCATCGCGGCCGCGCTGGGATAGCGCGCGCCGCGCTGTTTCTCGAGCGCGTGCAGGCAGATCGTCTGCAGGTCGCGGTGCACGCCGAGCTCCAGCTGGCTGGGCGGCGTCGGCTCGCGCTCGCGGATGGCGCGCAGCACCTGCTGCCGGCTGTCGCCCTCGAAGGGCCGCCGGAGCGTGAGCAGCTCGTAGAGCACCACGCCCAGCGAGTAGATGTCCGTGCGCCGGTCGATGGGTTCGCTGCGCTCGCCGGCCTGCTCGGGGCTCATGTAATGGGGAGTGCCGAAGGCGTGGTCGGTCTGCAGCAGCCGCTCGAGCTGCATGTCCTTGGCCACGCCGAAGTCGGTGACGTGCGGCACCCCGTCGAGGTCGATCAGGATGTTGCCGGGCTTGACGTCGCGGTGGACGAGGCCGCGCTGGTGGCTGTGCTCCAGCGCGTCGGCGACGGTGGCGACGAGCGTCGCCACGCGCGCCGTGTAGCCGCGCATGCGCGGGGCCAGCATGTCGGCCAGCGCGCGCGCCTCGGGGCGTACCTCGGGCTGCGCCGCCGCCGGCGCCTGCATGGCGGCCAGCACCTCGCGCAGGCTCGCGCCGGGCACGTGGTCCATGGCGAAGAAGTGCGTGCCCTTGTCCTCGCCCACCACGTGCACGGAGACGATGTTGGGGTGGCGCAGGCGCGCGTGGGCCGTGGCCTCGAGCCGGAATCGTTCGACGCCCACGGCCGAGAAGGCGAGCTGCGGCATGAGCCGCTTGAGCGCCACCTCGCGGTTCAGGCTGCGCTGCCGGGCGCGGTGCACGATGCCCATGCTGCCGCGCCCCAGCTCCTCGAGGATCTCGAAGTCGTCCAGGCGCGCCGGGGGTACGTCGGCCGTCGCGGGGATGGACAGGAGGTTCGGAGGCGGCGCGAGCAGCCCGCCGCCGACCGTCTCGTCCTCGAGCGCCGTCTCGAGCAGGCGCCGCAGCGTGGCGAGCAGCTCGTGGTCGGCTCCGGCCGCCGCGCGCAGCCAGGCTTCGCGCCGTGCGGCCGGCAGTTCGAGCGCTTGCGCGAGGAGCTGTTGCAGGCGCTCCCAGCTCTCGGGGCTCATCCCAGGGCCTGCCTCAGGTAGTCGCGCGCCACGGCCCAGGCGGCGCGCACGCCCGGCACGCTCATCTCGGTCACGGCGGCGATCTCCTCCCAGGTCAGGCCGGCGAAGTGATGCAGTTGCAGCACCAGCCAGGCCGACTCGGGGCGGCACACGCGCAGCGCCTCGATGGCGTCGTGCACGCGCTCCGCGGTGACGTCGTGCCGCGCGTAGGACTCGATGAACTCGTCGAACGGGAGGCGTTTGTCGGCGGGCAGCCGCTTGAGCGCATGGTGGGCCCGCGCGTGGTCCACGAGGGCCCTGGACATGGCGCGCGTCGCCACCGCCATGAAGTGGCCGAGCGTGCGGAACTGCACGGGGCTTCCGGAGAACAGGTTCAGCACCGCCTGGTCGAGCAGGTCCGTGGTCTGCAGCGTGTGGTTCGGCGACTCGCGGCGCAGGCGTGCGCGCGCGAGGCGCTTGAGTTCGCCCACGATCATCGCGAAGAACTCCTCGGCCACCGGGCCGTCCATCGAGTGCAACTGGCGGACGAGTTCGCTGAGGCGTTCGAGGGACTCGCCGTCGAACGAGAGGCCATGGTCTGTGGACACCGCGCTGCTCCCCCCGGCTCGGTGGCTGCGCGGCGAAGCCCTCTCCCGGGATCGCATGCGAGGCGCGCACCACGGCGGCGGGCCGTCGCCCGGAGCCGAGCGGGGATTCTAGGGCATGGCTGGCGTTCCGTGGGGGCCGGAGTGGGGGACCGCGGACGGGACGGCCGCGGGCTCACGCCGGGCAGCCCCCGGCCGCCTCGCCCAGCACCACGCGGCAGCTGTTCAACAGCTTCACCAGCTCGCGCCGCCCGGGGCCGCGCGGGGCGATGTGCTCCTGCAGCGCGCGGGCAAGGGCAGCGCGCCGCACGCGCTGGCTGCAGGACTCGCGCGCGAGGATCGTCTCCAGGGCCGCGCGCAGGTGGCGGAGCATGCGCGTGCTGGGGCGCAGGCCGGGCTCGGCCACGTTCAGGACGTAGGCCGGGAGCAGGCGCGCCGAGCGGTGGCGGGCCGCCATCCAGGCCGCGCACTCCACCCACCAGACGACCAGGCGCGCCTCCGCCGAGAGCTGTCCGATCTCGTGGGGCAAGAAGCCCGCGTCGTGCCCGTACGGCGGGCGCGCTGCGCCGAGCTCGATGGGCTGGTGCTGGCGCGCGAAGCGTTGGCGTTCGCGCCGCTCGCGCTGCGTCAGGCAGTTGCTGATGCGCTCGCTCTCCTCCAGCAGGTCGGCCGCCGAGGGCCGCGCGCCGTCGGCCGGGAACTTCTCGTGCAGCGCGAGTTCGACGCGCACGCTCAGGTCCACGAGCAGGTCGCGCTGCCGCAGGCCGCGCCGGCGACCGTAGGCCGCGACTTGCAGCGTGCACAGGCGCTCGAGCGCGCGGTAGGCCTCGGGGCGCTGGTCCGTCCAGCAGTCGCGCGCACAGCGGGCCAGGGCCTCGAGATGGAGGCGCAGGCCGGAGTCACGGCGGGCCCGCGGGGCGGGCCGCTCGGAAGCTTCGGTCGGGTTCATGGGCGGGAGGGGGGGGCCGGAGTTCGAGGCAAGCCCGACGCGCC
>Ga0315912_10005324_pt1 | contig 11886 bp, 16 predicted proteins | sample VfabasoilMG_FD_204469 | JGI IMG/M metagenome (GOLD analysis project Ga0315912, IMG submission 204469) | Garden soil microbial communities collected in Santa Monica, California, United States - V. faba soil | ecosystem: Environmental > Terrestrial > Soil > Garden | place: USA: California...
TGTTAACGGTCTTGGGTTGCCGCCCAGAGCCGCAGTTGCATCGAGCTGGTTCACCGCTGAACTCCGAAGAGTCCATGGGCCTCACCTTATCCCGATGAGTGCCCGCGGCAGAACATACAAGCAGTTGCAGCGGACGGTGATACGTCGTCGCGGGCGCGTCGCATGTGCGTCGTTTCAGCGTGGTGCATGCGGATCCGAATCACAACTACGCTGGACCGGGACGCGGTCTTGAACAGCCTTCGAGACCTGGTCGAAGCGAAGCAACGAGTCGTGGGTGTGGTTGACCACGGCCAGGTTTCAGTTGCCTGCCGCGACTGGCTGGATCCGCTTTTTCCCCGGGTGCGGGTCGCCGCGTTTCTTGGCCGGGTGTTGAATGCTCGTCCGGGGGCTGTCATCGATGGCAACCTCGAGACTCACTGGATCGGTCGGTTGGCTTCCGCGCTGTGGCTTTTGGTGATCATCGTCGGTGCTGTAGGTGCGGCGCAGGCTGCGGACTACCTGGTGCTCAGCGGAATCGTCCTGACTGGGACAGTGGTGCTGATTGGCTGGGGAATGTACGTTCAGAGTGCCAAGAAAGTTATCGTGGCCGAAATCTGCCGAGCGTCGCGTGGTTCTGTCGTGTAACAAGCTGCGTTAGGCGGCACATGGACATCCTCGAGTACGCACTCCGTCTGCTAGCGATCGGTGCGTTCGCGCTGCTCCTCCTCGGTTGCGCGGCCAAGGCGATCCTCATGTTCTCGGTCAGCGCGCGGACCCGACGGCTGTTTCCAGAGTTGGTCCACGATTGGAGCGCCGTCCATACTGAGGGTCTTTGGAGCCCAGGATCGACTCAAGGTGTCCGATGGTGGGACTGGGCCTCTAAACGCCCGGTCGAGCCGGCGGGCGATCCGATGATCGCAGAGCTGCTCGTTCGGTTGGCTTGGGTTCAGGGCACGCTGATGCCGCTATTTATGGCGGCGATTACGTTCGGGGTACTGCTAAGGTGCTTGCGTTGAGCGCTCGTGGTCACGCGGCCGCTCAACTGCAGCGTTGTACGCCAGAGTGAGCGTAGAGGTGAGCAGCTATGCCCGGAAACCAAAGCGAACTGACAGTGCGATCGGCAGTTGAGGCGGATCTCTCTGCTGTCGAAGAGATGGTCAACGATAACGTTCGGGGGCATCCTGCGCAGAAGCATCCACGTTCTCGTTCGGCGTTGCGCGAGGCGTACTTCGGCACATCGCCCGTCGCACACTTGCTCGTCGCAACGCACGGCGAGCACGTCATTGGGATGGGGCAGTGGACACTGATCTACGACATGTTTTGGGGGATGTACGGTGCGCACGCTGAGTGGTTATACGTGCGCCCGGAGTTTCGGGGGCGCGGTGTAGCCGCCGCGATCATCGCGCGGATCTGCGCGCAAGTGCACGCTGCTGGGGGCGAGTTCCTGCGTGGCGGGGCTGACGACGCCGAGGTAGCGGCGCTCTACGAGCGCGTGGCAATGGGTTGGCCCGCACGGCAATGTTATCTCTCAGCCGAGGCGTTCCGTGCGTTTGGAGACCTGGCAGGGCTTCCTCCGCGTGCCATTGCGCGCCGCATCCCAGCGGCTGAGCTAAACAAAGTGCCACCACGTGAACGCGTGTCATGACGCCTCATCGCGCTGTCGCGTCACAACCACTCACTCCGAGGACGACGAAGTGTTCTCACACATCTTTGTTGGCGTCAGTGATTTCGACCGCGCGCTCGCGTTCTACAATCCGCTGATGTCCGTGCTCGGAGTTACAGCTCGATTCTGCGAGCGAGAACGTCCATGGGCGGGTTGGCAGTCCACTCCAGGGCCACGACCACTCTTTCTGATCGGCGCTCCCTACGACAAACTGGCGCACGAGCCTGGTAATGGCCAAATGGTCGCGTTCCTCGCAGAGAGTCGTAGCGTCGTGGACAGAGCGTATGTCGTGGCGCTCGCCAACGGCGGTGCTGCAGAAGGAGCGCCTGGGCTCAGGCCGGAGTACCACGAACACTACTACGGTGCGTATTTCCGAGACCCTGACGGGAACAAGCTTTGTGTAGCGTGCCATTCCCCACCCTGAGATTGGAGAAAAAATCGGTGCGCGAAAGGAGGGACTACGTTGAAGAACGAATCATGGGCCCTGATCACTGCAGCGGTTTTCACGTTTGCGTGCGGAGTTAGCGACGTGGCTGATGCCCAACCCGCGGCCTCCGCGATAACCATTTACGGACAACGAAACCCCGACGCACCGCCGGAGCTCGACGCGTTTTCCTTCCTGATCGGTAAGTGGGAAGGCGGGGGCAAGACCAAGACGCCGGACGGCCAGATCGCCGAGTTCGGCGGCGTCACGTGGATAGGCCGATACATTCTGGACGGAATGGCCATCGCCGATGAGGGTCACGCCTCGGGGCCCGACGGCAGCCCCTACCTCGGCATCAGTTTTCGGTTTTACGACGCGGCCAAGAAGGCGTGGATCGTGGAGTTCCTAAACGTCACGAGCTCCTTCCTCAGAAGGCAAGTCAATCCCACGTCCGGATCCGTCACCGTAGACGGCAACACCGTTGTAGTCCTGGGGAAGGACGCCGACATGTGGGGTCGCGAGACTTATCGTGTCGACTCTTACGATCACTGGACGTACAGCATCGACCTGTCGAGCGATGGCGGACGAACCTGGAGCGTGGGGCAGATCGAGATGAGCTTTACGCGAAAGGAGTAGGTTCGCGTCGGCGTGGGCGGAGTATCCGCTGATGGATCCCGCGGCTGCGGCTCGATTCGCGGTTTTGAAAGGCCTACCATCAGCCGGTCCCACTTCACAAAAGAAGGACGCACCAATGAAAGGTCTCGCTCGCGTGTTCACGGCCGCCCTCGCAGTCGTGGCTCTGATCCTACCGGCACTTTCGAACGCCGACATCGATCCCGCCGCGGTCACCGTCGTCGCACCGAAGGACATCAAGTTCGTGCGCAATGAAGCCGGCACGAACGAGCAGGCCGTCCTGTTCGGCGATCCGTCGAAGCCGGGGCCGTACGTCATTCAGCTACGCTGGTTGCCTGGCAACATGAGCCGCCCGCATTTCCACTCGACGGACCGGTTCTTCGTCGTGCTCGAGGGAACTTGGTGGCTCGGTACGGGCACGAAGTTCGATCCCGATAGCACGGTGCCCGTGAAGGCCGGCACGTACGTGTTTCACAAGGCCGGCGGCATTCACTACGACGGCGCGAAAGATGAGCCGGCGTTGATTCAGGTGTGGGGCATGGGCCCCATGACGACGACGCAGGCCGAGCAGCGATGAGGCCGCGCGCCGCGCGCTGCACCGCAGCGGTTGCGGCGGCCGTCGCGTGGCTCGGCGCAGCAGCGGCGCAGTCCGCTGCGCAGGGTGCGCCGCTGGTCGCTCTGTCGTCGAACGGCGTGCGCGCCGCGCTCGAGGTGCTCCTGCCGCAATGCGGGCGGAGCTTGGGCAGCAACGTCTTGATCGACTACGGCACGTCGGCATCGCTCCGCGAGCGGATTGGCGGCGGCGAGGGCGTCGACGTCGCGTTCGCGACGACCGAGGTCGTCACTGCGCTCGCAGGCCACGTGGAGCCGAGCTCGGTCGTTCAGCTCGGGCGCGCCGGCATCGGCGTCGGCATTCGCGCGGGCGCGCGCCGCTACGACATCTCGTCGGCGGCGGCCATCAAGCAAGCGCTGCTCGCGTCGAAGTCCGTGACCTACGCGCAAGACGGCGCGAGCCGCGTGCACATCGAGCGCATGTTCGAGCAGCTCGGCATCGCCGCCGAGATGAAAGCGAAAACTCTGCTCGAGCAAGGCTCCGTGCGCGCAGCCGCGAAGGTCGTCTCGGGTGAAGCCGAGATCCTGTTGACGCTCGTCAGCGAAATTCTGCCCGTCGAGGGCATGGAGCTCGTGGGGCCGCTACCCGCGGAGTTTCAGAGCTACATCTCTTTTGCCGCGTTCGTGAGCACGCGAGCGAAGGATCCCGGCGCAGGGCGCGCCCTGCTCGCGTGCGTTGCAGCACCGGCCAATGCCGCGACGTTTGCGGCCAAAGGAATCGAGCGATGAAGCGCTTCTTCTACGTATTGGCTGCCGCGTCGTTCGCGCCGGCGGCGTCGGCTCATCACTCGACGGCGCTCGTCTACAACCGCGACGGTGCGCTGATCGAAGCGGAAGGCGTCATCACCAAGGTCGCGTGGGCAAACCCGCACGTGCGCTTCGAGATGCGCGGCACGGGCCCGGATGGCGTCGAACGCCTTTGGGAGATCGAATCGAACTCGGTGAGCATCATCAGCCGCTTCGGTCTCACCGCCGACCTCGTCGCGGCCGGCACTCGCGTCAAGGTGGCCGGCAACGGCGGGCGGCAGGCCGACAACGTGCTGTGGCTCACGAACATGCAGCTGCCGAGCGGTCAGGAAATTCTGTTCGGCGCCGGCATTCGGCCGCGCTGGTCGCAACAGACGATCGGCTCCGATATCCGCGGCGCCGTCAGCGCGGACACGGAAGGTCGCGGGATTTTCCGGGTCTGGACGAACGTGACGAGCCCGCCCGCGTTCTGGGGTCCGCCGCCGCCGCTCACGCCAAGCGCCGCGGCGACGCGTGCCGCGTTCGATCCGCTGAAGGACGAGCCGACCGCGAACTGCGCGCCGAAGGGCATGCCGTTCATCATGGAGCAGCCGTACCCCATCGAGCTCGTCGACTCAGGCAGCGAGATCCTGCTCAAGATGGAGGAGTACGACACCGTCCGGCACATCAAGCTCGATACGAATGCGCCGAGCGCCACGGGTGCGACGCTGCTCGGCGACTCGCGCGGGCAGTGGGACGGCGACACGCTCGTCGTGACGACGACGAACATCGGCTATCGCTGGTTCAACGGCACCGGCATACCGCTCGGCCCCGGCGCCACGATCGGCGAGCGCTTCACGCTGAACGCGGACGGCAGTCGCCTCGAGTACACGATGACGGTTGCCGATAGCTCGACGTTCACGGCGCCCGTGACGTTGCGCAAAGCGTGGGAGTGGCGCCCCGGCGAGCAAGTGCGGCCGTACGAGTGCAGCCGATGACGCGCGAGCGCGCTAGCCGGCCTTGGCGTCGGCGAGGTCGGCGAGGATGCGCCCGTCGTAGCGATGCATGACGAGCGCCGCAACGAACGAGATAGCGGCGCAGCCGATCATGTAGTAGGCCGCGGTGGCGGCGACGCCGGTGTTGCGTGCGAGCAGCGCGGCCACGACGGGCGCGAGCCCGCTGAAAAACGTGAACGCGAGGTTGAACGAGAGCGCGACGCCCGAGAAGCGGATGCGCGTGGGGAAGAGATCGGCCGCGATCGCGATCACGGTGCCGGCGCAAATCGCGCCCACGACGCCGACGGCCGCGAACAACGCAAGCAGATTCAGGCTTCGTTCTTGGACGGCGCTGAAGAACGGCCACGAGAGCACGATCAGTAGCGCCGTGCCGATCAACGCGAGCGCTTTGCGCGAGACGCGGTCCGAAAGCCACGCCACGGACAGCAACCCGAACGACATGATGATCAGCGCAAGGTTCTGCGCTTCGATCGCGCGTACCGCTTCGTAGCCCATCGCCTGCGGCAGGAACGCCGGCATCGCGAACAGCAGGCCGTTGAAGCCGGCCGTGACGGCCAGAATCGCGACGCCGACGACGACCGCGACCGGGTAGCTGCGCACGACTTCCGCGATCGGCACGGCCGACGCGCCGGCCACGGAGCGAATGCGGGCGAACTCGCGGCTCTCTTCGAGCGACAAGCGCAGCACGAAGCTGACGAGCCCGAGCGCGCCGCCGACCAAGAAACCGATGCGCCAACCCCACGCTCCGATCTGCTCGACCGTCAGCGTCTCGTGCACGACCAGGTTCAAGAGCGCCGCGAGCGCGACGCCCGTGTTCACGCAGAAGAACACGACGCCGACGGAAAACCCCGAGCGGCGCGGCGCCGTCTCGACGACGTACGAGATTGCGCCCGGCAGCTCGCCGCCCAAGCAGAAGCCCTGCACGACGCGCAGCAACACGAGCAGGATCGAGGCTCCGATGCCCCATTGCGCGTAGGTCGGCAAGAGACCGATGCCGGCTGTCGCAGCCGACATCGCGAGGATCGTGACGATCAGCACGCGCCGCCGGCCGATGCGGTCGCCGATGTGGCTGAAGAAGATGCCGCCGAGCGGCCGCGCGAAGTAGCCGACCGCAAACACGCTGAACGACACGATCAACGACACCATCTCGTCGTCGTTCGGAAAGAAATTCAGGCCGATGTATCGCGCGAATTGGCTGTAGACGACGAAGTCGTAGAACTCGAGCGCGCCGCCCAAGCTCGCGAGCAGAATCAAACGCCAGTCTGCACGCGAGAGCGTGGCCGTCGGCTGCATCGATCTCCCCCTGTCATCGATTCGCCGGGGCAGTATCCGTGGCGCGATTGCCGCGCGCAATCGGCGCGCGGTAGAGTCGCGAGCAAGCATTGGGGAGACTGCTCATGAAGACATCGACACTGCTGCTCGCAACGGCTCTGATCCTCGGCGGCTGCCAGTCTGGCGGCGAAGGTGGGGCGAATGCGCCCGTGGCCGGTGCGGCGCCCACAGAGCCGCAGCCGCTCGTGCCGTTGCCCGGGAAGGAGGGCACGGTTCCAGCGCTGACACAGGCCACGAAGGTTCGGTTCGCGACGACGGCCGGCGACGTCGTGATCGAGGTCTACCCGCAGGCCGCGCCGAACGCCGCGAAGCGCTTCGTCGATCTCGTGAGCGCGGGGTTCTACGACGACACGCCGATCTCGCGCGTCGTGCCCGGGTTCGTCGCGCAGTTCGGCGTCAATTGGCGCGATCCGCACAAAGCCTGGAAGGACCGCAACTTCAACGACGACCCGAGCTTGTTCGCGCTCGACCGCGGCACGCTCGCCTTCGCGAAGGCCGGCCCCAACACGAACTCGACGCAAGTCTTCATCAACTACCGCGAGAACAACCGCCTCGCAGAACCGCAGCTCAACTTTTCGACGTTCGGCAAGATCGTCGAAGGTATGGACGTCGTCGACGCGTTCGTGCAGGTCGGTGACCCGAGCGGCGGCCTCGACCAAGACCGGCTCTGGAACGACGGCGGCAACTATCTCGAGTCGTTACCCGTCAAGCCGACGATGATCGAGAAGGCGACCGTGGAGTAGGGCGCCGGCCCACGAGCCACGGCATGGCTGCGAAGACCGCGAGCAGGAGCACGTAGACGGTTCCGGCGACGGGGTCGCGCTGCGCGAAGTATTCGCCGATCGACAGGCCGCGGATCCCGAGCACGACCGAGAACTCCACGAGAACGAGCAGCACCAGCGCCGCTGCCCCGGACACGAGGTACTGCGCCGCATCCGGAGCGGGAAACTTGCGCACGACGAATCTCGCAGCGTAGTAAGTCGCGACCAGCATGCATGGCGCCTCGGCGAGCTCCGCCCAGCGCTCGCCGATGTTCGGTACGAGTGCCAGCACGCGCACGGTGCCAAGCAGAAAACCGACGCCGAACACGAGTCCGAAATAGACGACGGCGCGGATCATCGCTCGCTTCGCTTTTCCCACTGCGCGACGCCGCCGCGCACGACGCGAAAGAGGGGATGCGCTTCCGGGCGCTTCACGGCCGCAAGCTCGCGTAGCCGCTGCGGGTCTCGCACCTTGAGTTTCGCGAGCAAATGCAGCCATTCGTATTCGAGCTGGCCGCGGCTCACCGTGAGCCGGTCTAACGCCCGCACGCGCGTGATCTTGACCGCCGCGAATCGGTAGCTGCGCGCGGCGGCTTCCTCGTGCACGGCTCGCAGATACTCTCCGATCGAGCCGACCGGTGAGTCCTCGGCGCGGAAGCGCAGGAGCTGAGGGTGATGCTGGTAGCCCTTGGTCTTCCCCCTGAGCACGGCTTGCGCGAGCAGCGCTTCGCGCCACAGCGCGACCAATCCGCGCGCGTCGAGATACTTCGGGTGCAAGCTCCAGATGCGCACGTTACGGCTGCTAGCCCGCCCCGAGTCGGTTCAGCAGATCGTCCTGCAGCGCAACCCATTGCGCAAAGTCGTCCGAGTCCTGCCACAACTCCTGCAACTCCGAATCGTCTTTGATGCGCATGACGGCCGCTCTCGCAAGCGACAGCAGCTCGTGGGGAATTTCGGTGTCGTTGCGTGCCACCCATTTGCGCACTTCATCAGGCAACGCTTTGCCGGCGTTGCCAAGGAGTGCTGCTATGACTTCTGCGGCAGCCAATGCAATCGAGCAGACGGGCGCCTCGAGATAGCCGTCGGCGGTGGCCTCTTCGAGCGCAGGTACCACGATGTCCGTGCCGTCGGACTCGATGAGCTCCGCTAGCCAATCCGCCACGTCGTCGTTGTCGAAGTTGCCGATCCCCCAAGCGCCCACGTCCCCTCCTGAGTCACCTCGCGTGACGTTTCAAATTCCAACGAACGGAAATTCGACCTCGGGTTTAATGCCGCTGACGATGTGCGCGATGCTCTTGCCGGAGCCGCACGCGTGCGTCCAGCCGAGCGTACCGTGCCCGGTATTCAAGTAGAGATTGCGCAGCTTCGAGCGGCCGATGATCGGCACGTTCGACGGCGTCGCGGGCCGCAGGCCGGTCCAGTACTGCGCGCGCTCGGTGTCGCCGGCGCCGGGGAACAGCTCTTCGGTACGGCGGACGAGCGCCTCGCAGCGCACGCGGTTCAGATCACGGTCGTAGCCGTTCAATTCCGCAGTGCCTGCGATGCGCAGGCGGTCGCCGAGTCGTGAGAAGACGATCTTGTACTCGTCGTCGGTCAGCGAGACCTGGAATGCGCGCGTCGCGTCGCGGACGGGCATCGTGACCGAGTAGCCTTTCGCGGGATAGATCGCCAAGCGAATGCCGAGAGGGCGCGCGTACAGCGGGCTCCAGCTGCCGAGCGCCAAGACGTAAGCGTCGGCCCGTAGGAATTGAAACCGGCCTTCGGAGTCCGTGGCCTCGACGTGGTCGAGCTGGCCGCCCGACGCGCGCAGCGCCGTGACGGTGTGGCTCATGAGGAAGCGAACGCCGTCGGCCTGGCAGTGCTCGACGAGCTCGCGCGCGAAGCGGTTCGCGTCGCCGGACTCGTCCTGCGCGGTGTAGGTCGCGCCGGCCAGCCTCGGCCGGATGTGGTGCAAGGCCGGCTCGATGCGGACCGCCTCGTCGATCGTGATCAAGCGCCGGTCGCAGCCGAGCGCGCGCATTTGCGCAGCCGGTTCTTCGGCTGCCGCGAGCTCTTTCGCGCTCGTGTAGAAGTGCAGGATGCCCTGCGTACGCTGGTCGTAATCGAGGCCGATGTCGCGGCGCAGTTGCTGCAGCATCTCGCGGCTGTACGTGCCGAGCCGCACGATGTGCTCGATGTTGCGGTGCGTGCGCGCCGGCGTGCACTCGCGCAGGAACTCGAGCGTCCAGAGCCATTGGCCGAGATCGGCACGCAGGCGGAACAGCAACGGAGCGTCTTCCTTCGCGAGCCACTTCAGCACTTTCAGCGGCGCGCTCGGGTTCGCCCACGGCTCCGCGTGGCTCACGGAGATCTGGCCGCCGTTCGCGAAGCTCGTCTCGGCGGCCGGCGTCGCTTGGCGGTCGACGACCGTGACGTCGTGGCCCTGTTGGCGCAGGAAGTACGCCGACGTGACGCCGAGCAGTCCCGCACCCAACACCATGACGTTCACGGCGCCGGCTCCTCTCGCGCTAGACGTTGAACCTGAAGTGGATCACGTCGCCTTCCTGCACGACATAGGTCTTGCCTTCGAGCCGCAGCTCGCCGGCTTCCTTCGCGCCTTGCTCGCCGCGCCGCGCGATGTACTGGTCGTAGCCGATGACTTCGGCGCGAATGAAGCCGCGCTCGAAATCCGTATGGATCGCTCCCGCGGCCTGCGGCGCGGTCGCATCGTGCTTCGTCGTCCAAGCGCGCACTTCCTTCGGGCCGGCCGTATAGAACGTCTTGAGGCCGAGCAGCTTGTACGCGGAGCGGATCACGCGGTTCAAGCCGGGCTCGGTGAGCCCTAAGCTCGACAAGAACTCGGCGCGCTCTGCCGGCGGCAGCTGGGCGAGCTCGGCTTCGATGGCCGCCGAGATCACGACGACCTCGGCGCCTTGCTCGGCCGCGAGCTTGCGCACCTGCTCGACGAGCGGGTTCGCCTCGGGCGAGTCCTCGGCCACGTTCGCGATGTACATGACCGGCTTCGCCGTGATCAGGTGCAGCTCGTTCAGCACGTCGGCTTCGCCCTCCGCGAACGTCACGCTGCGCGCGGGCTTCCCGTTCTCGAGCGCGTCGAGCAGTTTCTTCAGCGCATCGCGGCGCGCGACTGCGGTTTTCTCGTTCGTCTTCGCCGCGCGCTGCGCGCGGTCGTAGACCTTCTGCACGGATTCGAGGTCGGCGAGCATGAGCTCCGTGTCGATGATCTCGATGTCGTGCAGGGGATTCACCTTGCCCGCGACGTGGATGACGTCGTCGTTCACGAAGCAGCGCACGAGATGCGCGATCGCGTGCGTCTCGCGAATGTGCGCGAGGAACTGGTTGCCGAGTCCCTGGCCTTGCGATGCGCCTTCGACCAAGCCCGCGATGTCGACGAACTCGACGACGGTCGGCACGATCTTCTCGGGTTTCACGATCGCGGCGAGCGCGTCGAGCTTCGGGTCGGGCACGGTGACGACTCCGACGTTCGGATCGATCGTGCAGAACGGATAGTTCTCGGCGGGGATCTCCGACGCCGTGAGCGCGTTGAACAGCGTCGACTTGCCGACGTTCGGCAGTCCGACGATGCCGCACTTGATGCCCATGTCTACTTGGTCTCCGGTTTACGTGTATGCAAACGATTCTTCGCGCGCTCGGCGCCGTGCTCGAGCATGACGGGCAGCACGTCGGCCGCCTCTTGCAGCGTCTCGCGCAGCGCGGCTTCCTCGCTGCCGCCCGCTTTCTTCAGAACGTGATCGATGACGTCCTTGCGTTCGCCCGCTTGCGCATTGTCGCGCGGATGGCCGACGCCGAATCGGAGCCGCCAGAACGTCGAGCCGATGTGCTCCATGACGCTGCCGACGCCGTTGTGGCCCGCGCTGCTGCCGTCGAACCTCAGCTGCACGCGTCCGGGCGGAAGGTCGAGCTCGTCGTAGGCGACGAGCACGTGGTCCGTCGGAATCTTGTAGTAGTTCACGGCAGCGCCGACCGATTGTCCGCTCAAGTTCATGTACGTCTGCGGCTTCAGCAAGCGAATGCGATGGCCGCCGATCGTGACTTCCGCCGCTTCGCCTTGCAGTTTCTTCTCGCGGGAGAAATGCCCACCGTGCGCGCGCGCCAACAGGTCGACGAACCAGAAGCCCGCGTTGTGGCGCGTCGCTTCGTATTCGGGCCCCGGGTTGCCCAGGCCGACGATCAAGGCGATTGGCGTTCCCATGTTCGGTCGTCGTCAGGTCGGAAGCGCATCGTAACTCCGGAAAATGAAAGGCCGCCTTGCGGCGGCCTTTCGCGCGAACGATCGAAGCGACGGCGCGCTCTTTACTTCTTGCCTTCGGCCTTGCCGCCCTTCGCCTCGGGTTTGGCGCCGCCTTTGGCGTCGCCCTTCGCGGCGGCAGCGTCGCCGCCTTCGCCTTCCGCTGCGGGTTCGGCCTGCGCCGTGGCGGGCACCTCGCCGGCCGGCGTCGCGGTCTCGACGGGCACGTCGATCTCCTCGGCGCGCGGCAGGTTGATCGCGACGACCGGGTAGTCGTGGCCGCCGGCGAGCGCGACGAGCGTGACGCCCTCGGGCAACTTGATGTCCGAGAGGTGGTAGATCTGATTCAGCTCGAGTGCCGTGACGTCGATCGACAGGAACTCGGGCAAGTGGCGCGGCAAGCAGCGCACTTCGACGTCCGTCATCAAGTGGTCGACGACGCCGCCTTGGTCCTTGACGCCCTTCGCCTCGAGCTCGCCCGTGAAGTGGATCGG
>Ga0315912_10005325_pt1 | contig 11886 bp, 13 predicted proteins | sample VfabasoilMG_FD_204469 | JGI IMG/M metagenome (GOLD analysis project Ga0315912, IMG submission 204469) | Garden soil microbial communities collected in Santa Monica, California, United States - V. faba soil | ecosystem: Environmental > Terrestrial > Soil > Garden | place: USA: California...
GATCTGGGCCGGCTGGCGCGGGAGGTGCTGGTGTTGCGACGGACGGGTCGGCCGGACATCGCCTGGGTGTCGGAGATTCCCGAATCCGGCCCGGTGGCGCCGTGCGACCAGCAGATGCTGCGCCAGGCGATCACCAACCTGCTGCAGAACGCGGAGGACGCCGTCTCGATGCGCGGCGGCACCGGGAATATCGCCATCAGCGTTCGGGCGGACGACGCGAATGTGAACATTACCGTGACAGATGACGGCGTCGGACTGCCCGCGGTTGCGCGAGATCAATTGACCGAGCCGTACATCACGCATAAACCGAAGGGCACCGGGCTGGGTTTGGCCATCGTCAAGAAAATCATGGAAGATCACGGTGGCCGTGTGCGTCTGGACGATAATCCGGATGGGCCGGGTGCCGTGGCGATACTGTCCCTGCCTTTGAGGTCGGCCGATGGCACATGAGATCCTGATCGTCGATGACGAGCCCGACATTCGGATGCTGATTGACGGCATCCTGCGTGACGAAGGTTATGAGACGCGCCAGGCCGGTGATTCGGATGGCGCGATCGCGGCGTTCCGCATGCGCCGGCCGTCCCTGGTAATCCTGGACGTATGGCTGCAGGGCTCGAAGCTGGACGGCCTTGGCATCCTGCAGACCTTGCACAGCGAGGAACCGCAGGTGCCGGTGGTGATGATCTCCGGCCACGGCACGATCGAGACGGCCGTCACCGCGATCCAGCGCGGCGCCTACGACTTCATCGAGAAGCCGTTCCAGTCCGACCGGCTGATCCTGGTGATGCGCCGGGCACTACAGGCGGCGCAATTGGCGCGGGAGAACGCGGAGCTGCGCCTGCGCGCGGGGCCGGAGGCGGATCTGACCGGCCATAGCGCCGTCATCGCCAATATGCGCGCCGCGATCGACCGTGTGGCGCCGACCGGGTCGCGCGTGCTGATCACCGGCCCGGCGGGTGCGGGAAAGGAGGTGGCGGCGCGCATGATCCACGCCCGATCCCGCCGCACCGACGGGCCATTCGTCGTATTGAACTGCGCCACCCTGGCGCCGGGCCGGTTCGAGGAGGAGCTGTTCGGCGTGGAGGCCGGGGCCGACCCGGTGGCACAGCCGCGCCGGGCCGGCGTGCTGGAGCGCGCACATGGCGGCACGCTGCTGCTGGACGAGATTTCCGACATGCCCGCCGAGACCCAGGGCAAGATCGTGCGCGCCCTGCAGGACCAGACCTTCGAGCGCCTGGGCGGTTCCGCCCGGGTGAAGGTGGATGTGCGCGTGCTGGCCACCACCAACCGCGACCTGCAGGCAGAGATCGCGGCCGGGCGGTTCCGGGAGGACCTGTATTACCGACTGGCCGTGGTGCCGCTGAAGATGCCGAGCCTGAAGGACCGGCGGGAGGACGTGCAGGAGTTGGCCCGGTCCTTCCTGCAACGCTCCGCGGAACTGTCCGGCATGCCGGCGCGGGAGATTTCCGCCGACCTGCTGACGGTGCTGCAGGCCTATGACTGGCCCGGCAACGTCCGCCAGCTGCGCAACCTGATGGACTGGCTGATGATCATGGCGCCGGGTGGCAGCGGCGATCCGATTCGCGCGGACATGCTGCCGCCGGAGATCATTTCCAAGGGGCCGCAGCTGGTGTCGCTCGACGCCGGGGCCGACCTGATGGCGCTGCCGCTGCGCGAGGCGCGTGACCAGTTCGAGACGCAGTACCTGCAGGCCCAGCTGCTGCGCTTCGGCGGCAACATCTCCCGCACCGCGCAGTTCGTCGGGATGGAGCGCAGCGCCCTGCACCGCAAGCTGAAACAGCTGGGCGTTACATCGGACGAGAAGTTGAATTCCTGAGCATGCGCCGACCCGCCCTGCTGCTGTACGACTGGGACAACACGCTGGTGGATGGCTGGGCCGGCATCACCGCGTCGCTCAACGCCGCGTTCGATGCGTTTGCCCTGCCGCACTGGAGCGTGCAGGACACGCGGGAGCGCGCGCGCGTTTCCATGCGCGAAAGTTTCCCGCTGCTGTTCGGCGAGGAGTGGAAACGTGCGCGGGACATCTTCCTGGCGACACTTTCAGAACAGCACCTGGATCATGTGCGGCCAATGCCGGGCGCCGCGGACCTGCTGGCGGCGGGCAGCGGATGGACGCAGGGCATCGTCTCCAACAAGACCGGCCGCTTCCTGCGCGCGGAGGTGACGCATCTGGGCTGGGACGCGCATTTCGCCACCGTGGTCGGCGCCGGGGACGCGACGGCCGACAAGCCAGATCCGGCGCCGATCCTGCTGGCGCTGGGCAATCTCGGCGCCATGGCGGGGACAGAAGTGTGGTACCTGGGCGACACCGCTTCTGACATGCAGGCGGCGCGCGCGGCAGGGATAACCGGCGTTCTGGTGGGCGACGCATCGCATGACGGCGGCATCGAACGCGCGGCGCCGGACCTGCATTTCGCCAGCGCCCATGCGTTGGCCGCGCATCTGCGTTCGCTTGCCTAGCGGGTTGCCACTGCTAATATATTGCCGTGTCCGTGCGACGCAACTCGTGACGACTCGTCTTCTATCTGTGCCAGCAACAAAAACAACAAGGACACATTTCCGTGGCCAATGAGAAATCCCAGAACGTGCAGGACGTGTTCCTGAACCACGTGCGCAAGAGCAAGACGCCGGTGACCGTCTTCCTCGTCAACGGTGTGAAGCTGCAAGGCATCATCACCTGGTTCGATAACTTCTCCGTGCTGCTGCGCCGCGACGGGCATACCCAGCTTGTCTACAAGCACGCGATCAGCACCGTGATGCCGGGCGCGCCGATCCAGTTGTTCGACGCGACCAAGGCCGAAACCGGCAATACGCTGACCGCCCCGGCGGCCTCCCGCGAGACGGCCCCTGTCGGAAACGATTGACCATTCCGGGCTGACCCACGGCGGCGGGGGGCCGACCCGCGCCGCCGTGGTATTGCCCTGGGAAAAGCCCGACCGCGGCGATACGACGCGTGCCGCGGAGGCCCGCCTTGCCGAGGCCGTCGGCCTCGCCGCGTCCATCGGCCTTGTCATCGTGCACCAGGCCATCGTGCCCCTGCGCGAACGCCGCCCCGCCACGCTGCTCGGTACCGGGCAGGTGGAGGCGTTTGGCCGCGCGGTGCAGGAGGCGGAGGCCACTGTCGTCATCGTCGACGCGACCCTCACCCCCGTGCAGCAGCGCAACCTGGAGCGCGCCTGGTCCTGCAAGGTGATCGACCGCACCGGGCTGATCCTGGATATTTTCGGCGAACGCGCGCGCACCAAGGAAGGCGCATTGCAGGTGGAACTGGCGCACCTGGACTACCAGCGTTCGCGCCTCGTCCGGTCCTGGACCCATCTGGAACGCCAGCGCGGCGGCTTCGGCTTCCTCGGCGGCCCCGGTGAAACGCAGATCGAGGCCGACCGCCGCCTGATCGGCGAGCGCATCGTGCGGCTGAAGAAGGAACTGGACCAGGTGCGCCGCACGCGCGGGTTGCATCGTGGCGCGCGCCGCCGGGTGCCGTTCCCCATCGTGGCGCTTGTTGGATATACCAACGCCGGCAAATCCACCCTGTTCAACGCGATGACCGGCGCGGAGGTGGTCGCGCGCGACCAGCTGTTCGCGACGCTCGACCCCACCATGCGCGGGCTGCGCCTGCCCTCCGGGCGGCGTGTCATCCTGTCTGACACGGTCGGCTTCATCTCGGAACTGCCGCACGAACTGGTGGAGTCCTTCCGCGCGACGCTGGAGGAGGTGGCGGAGGCTGACGTGATCCTGCATGTGCGCGACGCCGCGCACCCGGACAGCACGGCGCAGCGGGGGGACGTGATCGGCGTGCTGGATCAGATGGCGAAGGACGGCACGATCGAGACTGAGTGGCCATCCCGCACCATCGAGGTGCTGAACAAGGCCGACCTGCTGGGTGGGGTGGACAACGTGCCTGTGCGGCCGGGCAACGTCGCCGTCTCCGCCATTACCGGGGAGGGGCTGGAGACGCTGCTCGCCGCGGTCGACGCGCGCATCGCCGCCGGGATGGAACTGGCGGAATACAATATCGCCCCGGCGGACGGCGCGCGGCTGGCCTGGCTGTACCAGCACGGCGAAATCCTGGACCGCGCCGATACGGACGAGACCATCCACGTGAAGGTGCGGCTGCTCCCGGCGGACCGCGCCCGCTTCGAGCAACGCAGCTGATGTTCAACCAAAACGACCTGACCGATCTGGCCGCCATCCTGCGCGAGGCCGGCAGGACGGAGGTGATGCCGCGGTTCCGCAATCTGGCGGCGGGTGCAATACGCGCCAAGACCGGGCCGATGGACCTGGTGACGGAGGCGGACGAGGCCGCCGAGCGGCGCATCACCGCCGCGCTCGCCGCCCGCTTCCCGGGCGTGCCGGTGGTGGGGGAGGAGGCGGCGTCCGCCGATCCCACGGTGCTGGAACGGCTACGCGGCGCGGACCTTGCATTCGTGGTGGACCCGATCGACGGCACCGCCAACTTCGCCGCCGGGCTGCCGATGTTCGGCGTGATGGCCGCGGCCATCTCGCATGGCAACGTCGTCGGCGCGGCGATCCATGATCCCGTGGGGGACGACACGGCCCTGGCGCTGCGCGGGCAGGGGGCCTGGCTGGAACGGCCTGATGGCGCGCGGGCCAACCTGCGCGTGGCGGCCCCGGGGCCAGTGGCGGAAATGTCCGGCATGGCGTCCTGGCGGTTCATGCCGGCGGAAAGCCGCAAGACCGTGGCCGGCAACATGGCGCATACGGCCGGGGCCTGGGACTGCCGGTGCTCGGCGCACCAATACCGGCTGGCGGCCGGCGGGCATGTGCATTTCCTGCTGTATTACCGCCTGTACCCGTGGGACCACGCGCCGGGCGTGCTGATCTACCAGGAAGCCGGCGGCCACGTCGCCCGCTTCGATGGCGCTCCGTACGACCCGTTGGAGATCTGGAGCGGTTTGCTTTGCGCGCCGGATCAGGCAAGCTGGCAGGCGCTGAGGGAAACGCTGCTCGCGACGGGCTAGTGGGACGCCATGCAAAACCGCCACGTGATGGAAAACGGCCACCTGACGGTGGGTGTGAAACCGGAAGGGGCCGAGTTGTGCTCCCTGATGGACGCCGCCGGCAATGAGCTGCTGTGGCAGGCCGGGGAAGCGTGGCGTAGCCAAGCGCCAAACCTGTTCCCCATCGTTGGCGAGCTGAACAGCGGGCAGTACCGGCACAACGGCAAGACCTATCGCATGGTGCGGCACGGTTTCGCGCGGCGGAAGCGCTTCGCCTGGCTACAACGCACGCCGACGCGCTGCCGCCTCGTGCTGCATGACGACGCGGAGACGCGAGCCGAGTACCCGTTCGGCTTCCGGTTCGAGATCGGCTACGCGCTGGACGACGACGCGCTGGAGATCACCTTCACCATCACCAACACGGGGCGCGCGGTGCTGCCCGCCTCCGTGGGCGGTCACCCTGCCTTCGTCTGGCCGCTGGCTGAAGGCGTTGAGAAGTCGGCGCACACGCTGGAATTCTCGGATGACGAAGGGCCGACGATCCGGCGGATCGATGCCAACGGGCTCATCTTGCCGGAGCCACTGCCGAGCCCGATCACGGGCAGAATTCTGACGCTGGATCGTGCATTGTTCGAGGCCGACGCCATCATCCTGGACCGGTTGCGGTCCTCCTCCGTGCGCTATGCCGCGCCGGGCGCGCCGAGCATCGAGGTTTCCTGGGACGGATTCCGGCAACTCGGGATCTGGCAGAAGCCAGGCGCCGATTTCATCTGCATCGAACCCTGGCATGGCCATGCCGATCCGCAGGGCTACAGTGGCGAGTTGCTGGACAAGCCGGGCATGATGCTGATCCCGCCCGGGGAAAAGCGGGTGCTGACGCACCGGGTGCGGGTGTGCTGACGCCCGCTAGACCGGCCAGCGCTGCAGAATGAACAGGCAGATGAAGGCGTAGGCGGCGGTCACGGCCTCCACAGTGGCGGCGCCAAGCAGGGTCAACCGCGCGCGGCGCACTGGCGCGATGGCGGCACAGACCAGAAATCCGAATGCCAGTACCGGTGCGCCCAACACTTTCAGCAGCGCGAGAAGGTGGAGCAGGACCCATGCAGGTGCCAGGGCAGGCCCCATCATCAGGGCGGCGATCGGTCCGGTCGCCGCCAGCAATACGCAAGCCACGGCGAAGACACGCCAGAACCTGGGATACGGCCTGAGGAACACAAGCCACAGCGCGGTCGGCGCCAGGGACAGGATCGACCAGAGGCCGCAAAACAACAGGAAGTCGCCGAACGCGGCCATGCCGCCCTGGTTGTCCGGCAGGCTGGAGTCCACCCGCAGGATCAGGAAGCCGATGACGGCGAGGATGAAGGCGGCGACGTAGCCGGCGAGGACGAGGCCGGTCCTGCCGCGCGGCCTCACTTTGCCCGCTCCGCCGCCTTGGCGGCCTGCCAGCCTTGCTCCATCGCGTCCAGGGACAGTTCTGCCAGGGATCGGCCCTGCGCCGTGAAGCCCTGCTCCATCGCATTGAACCGGCGGGAGAACTTGTCATTGGCGTGGCGCAGGCAGGTCTCCGGGTCCAGGTGCAGCTTGCGCGCTAGGTTGGCCAGCACGAACAGCAAATCGCCCACCTCGTCCTTCAGCCGCTCGGGATCGGCGCCAGGCAGTTCGGCGCGCAACTCGGCGGCTTCCTCCTCCAGCTTGTCCAGCACGGCGGCGGCGTCCGGCCAGTCGAACCCGACGCGCGCCGCCCGGTTCGTCAGCTTCGCCGCGCGGGTGAGGGCAGGGAGGCCCACCGGCACCCCGGCCAGCGTGCCATGGTCCCCGCTCGCTGCCCGCTCGGCCTTCTTCTGCGCTTCCCAGGCGGTGGTCTGCGCCGCGGCGGTACGCACCGCGGCGTCCCCGAACACATGCGGGTGGCGGCGGATCATCTTGTCGGCAATCGCCCGGGCCACGTCGGCAAAGCCGAAGCGGCCTTCCTCCGCCGCCATCTGGGCGTGGTACACCACCTGGAACAGCAGGTCCCCCAGCTCATCCGGCAGCGCGGCGAAGTCGCGCTGCGCGATCGCGTCCGCCACCTCGTAGGCTTCCTCGATCGTATAGGGCGCGATGGTGGCGAAGGTCTGCTCCTTGTCCCAGGGGCAGCCCGTATCCTTGTGGCGCAGCGCGGCCATGATATCCAGCAGGCGGCGCAGCTCGGTCTCGGCCTCGGTGCTCATGCCGCGCTGTGTCGCACGCCCCGGCCCGCGCCCGCAATCCGAGATGGGGCAATCAGGGCAGGGGAGGGACCGCGACGTAGGCGCTGCTCGCACCCTTCGGCCGGGCGTCCTGCACCGCCTGGCCGGTGATGGCGTAGATCAGGATTTCCGCGATGTTCGTCGCTTTGTCGCCGATCCGCTCCAGATTCTTGGCGATGAACATCAAATGCGTGCAGGGAGTAATGCTGCGCGGGTCCTCCATCATATAGGTCAGCAGTTCCCGGAAGATCGCGTTGTACACATCGTCGATCGCCTGGTCCCCGCGCCACACGGCGGTGGCGGCGGCGGTATCCTCCGTGCCGATGGCGGTGACGATGTCGTGCACGCTCCGCTGCGTCAGGCGCGCGAGATTGGTGAGGCCGGCCATGTTGATGGTGCTGCCATACTGTGCCAGCACGGTCGCGCGCTTCGCCACGTTGGCCGCGTAGTCCCCCGCGCGTTCCAGGATGGTGGAAATCTTCAGCGCCGCGACGATATGGCGCAGGTCGTCCGCCATCGGCTGGCGCAGCGCGAGCAGGCGGATGACGAAGCTTTCGATCTCCTGTTCCAGCGCGTCCACGCGTTTGTCGGATTCCAGCACGCTGGCCACATGCGCCGTGTCCTGCTGCAGGATCGCCTCCGTCGCCAGCGCGATCTGGCGTTCCACCATGCCGCCCATGTCGGCCAGCATGCCGCGCAGCTTCTTCAAATCCTGGTCGAAGCTGCGCACGAGATGTTCGCCGGTGCTGCTCATGTCTGTCTCCCTAACCGAAGCGACCGGTGATGTATTCCCGTGTCCGCTGCGCCCGCGGCGCGGTGAAGATCTGTTCCGCCGTCCCCAATTCCACCAGCTCGCCCAGGTACATGAAACCCACCTGGTCCGCGCAGCGCGCCGCCTGCTGCATGTTATGGGTCACGATCGCGATGGTGAAATCCTTCTTCAGCTCGTCGATCAGCTCCTCGATCTTCAGCGTGGAGATCGGATCGAGCGCGGATGTCGGCTCGTCCAGCAGCAGCACCTCCGGCCGCACGGCGATGGAGCGTGCGATGCACAGCCGCTGCTGCTGCCCGCCGGAAAGCCCGGTGGCCGGCTTGTCCAGCCGGTCCTTCACCTCGGTCCAGAGCGCGGCGCGGGTCAGGGACCATTCGATCCGCTCCGCCATGTCCGTCTTGGAAAGTTTCTCATGCAGCCGCACGCCGAAGGCGATGTTCTCCGCGATGGACATCGGAAACGGCGTCGGCTTCTGGAACACCATACCGACGCGGGCGCGCAGCTCGTTCAGGTCCATGCCGGCGGCGATGATATTCACCCCGTCCAGCAACACCTCGCCCGTCGCCCGCTGGCCGGGATACAGATCGTACATCCGGTTCAGCACCCGCAGCAGCGTGGACTTGCCGCAACCGGACGGCCCGATCAGGCCCGTCACCGTTCGATCGGGAAAATCGATGTTGATGCTCTTCAGCGCCCGGTTGTCGCCGTAGAAGAAATCCAGCCCACGCACGGCAATCCGCGCCGGCCGTGCCGTGACATCCGCCGCCGCGCGCGCTGGCATTTCGGTGGCCAACGTGATCGTGTTCATGTCCATTGCCATTTCCTCTAACGGCTCCGCACCAGCAGTCGCGCGATGATGTTCAACCCCAGCACGCCCAGCGTGATGATCAGCGCCCCGGCCCAGGCCAGCGCCACCCAGTCCGGATAGGGCGAACCCGCATAGGCGTAGATCGTCACCGACAGGCTGGGGTACGGCTTGGTCAGGTCCATGTTCCAGCCGTTATTGCCGAGCGAGGTGAACAGGAGCGGGGCCGTCTCCCCGGCGATGCGGGCGATTGCCAGCAGGATGCCGGTGACAATGCCGGACGCCGCCGCGCGCCAGCATACCAGCGTGATCATCTTCCATTTCGGCGCCCCCAGCGCGATCACGGCCTCGCGCAGCGTGTTGCGCAGCAGCCGCAGCATGTCCTCCGTGGTGCGCACCACGATGGGGACGACGATGATTGCCAGCGCCACGCCGCCCGCCCAGCCTGAGAACCCGCGCAGCGGCACGACCAGGAGCTGGTACACGAACAGCCCGATCAGTATGGACGGCGCGGAGAGCAGGATGTCGGAGACGAAGCGCACCACATCGCCGAACCGGGAGCCGCGCGCGTATTCCGCCAGGTAGGTGCCCACCAGCAGCCCCACCGGCGTGCCGATGGCCGTGCCGATGCCCACCTGCACCAGGCTGCCGACAATCGCGTTCAGCAACCCGCCGTTGGACCCGGTCGGCAGGGTTATCGTGGTAAACACGGTGGGTGAGATCGCCTTGAACCCCGCCCAGAACAGCATGATCAGGATGGAGGCGAGCAGCCACAGCGCCATGAACGTGGCGAGCATGCACAGCCCCTGCATGATCCTGTCGGTGCGCTTGCGGCTGCGCCCCAGCTGCGCCGCGACGCGCGCCCGCGCGGCCCGGTATTCCGCGTCATGGGAAACCGCCGCGCTCATCGGCCTGTGCCCGCCCGCGGCCGCAGCAGCAGCCGCGAAATCGCCAGCACGACGAAGGAAATCACGAACAGCAGGAACCCCAGCGCAAGCAGCGCCGAAAGCTTCATGCTGCCGATCTCCGCCTCCCCGAATTCCAGCGCCACCTGGGATGCGATGGTATTGCCGGACCCGAACAGGGAGGCATTGATGCGGTTGGCGTTGCCCACCACGAAGGTCACCGCCATCGTCTCGCCCAGCGCGCGGCCCAGGCCCAGCATCACGCCGCCGGCCACCGCCGTGTTGGTGTAGGGCAGGATGATGTCGCGCACGACTTCCATCTTCGTCGCGCCCAGGGCGTGGGCGCTTTCCTTCAGCACGCCGGGCACTTGGTCGAACGCATCGCGCGTGGTCGCGGCGATGAACGGCAGGATCATGATCGCCAGGATGAAGGCGGCGGTGAAGATGCCCGTCCCGAAGGGCGGGCCCTGGAACAGCCCGCCCAGCACCGGCAATGTGCCCAGCGTGTCGATCAGCAGCGGCTGGATCGTCTCCGCCATCAGCGGCACGATGAAAAAGAAGCCCCACATGCCGTAGATGATGGAGGGCACGGCCGCGAGCAGTTCCACCGCCGTGCCCACCGGCCCGCGCATCCAGGCGGGCGCCAGGCTGGTCAGGGTCACGGCCACGCCGAAGGCCATCGGCACCGCCATCAGGATGGCCAGCGCCGCCGTCACCACCGTGCCGTAGATTGAGACGCCGGCACCGAACACCTCCGTCACCGGGTCCCATTCGGTGGACCACAGGAATTCCGCGCCAAAGGCACGGAACGCCGGCAGTCCGCCCAGGAACAGCGCCAGGATAATGCCGCCCAGCAGTACCAGCACGATTGCCCCGGCGCTGTGGCACAGCGCGGAGAACACCGCGTCCCCCACCGATCCGGAGCGGCGGGGCAGGGGGGACGCAACCGTCGTGCTGGCGCTCATCGCGGCGTTCGCCTCAGCTCGTCCACACCGGCTTGCCATCCGCGCCGTGCACCTGCGCCCAGGCCTTGCGCACAGCCTGCTTCACTGCCTCCGGCAGCGGAATGTATTCCAGCTCCGTAGCGATCTTGTCGCCGTTCTTGAACGTCCAGTCGAAGAAGCGGAACACATTGGCCGCGCGCGCCGGGTCCGTCGGGTTCAGCGGCACGATGATGAAGGTGGGGGACACCACCGGCCAGGACGTATCGCCCGCCGTGTTCACCAGGTTGGCGGCGAAATTCGCCACGTTCCAGTCGGCGTTGGACGCGGCGGCCAGGAACGCAGCGGCATCCGGCTTCACGAACTTGCCCGCCTTGTTGCGCAGCTGGGTCGCCACCAGCTTGTTCTGCGTCGCGTAGGCGTTCTCCACGTAGCCAAGCGCGCCGCGCGTGTTGCGCACGGTCGCGGCCACGCCCTCGTTGCCGCGCGCACCATTGCCGGTCGGCCACTTCACAGAGGTGGCAACGCCCACCTTGTCCTTCCACTCGGGCGAGACGGCGGCGAGGTAGGACACCCACACATACGTCGTGCCGGACCCGTCCGCCCGGTAGATCGGCGCGATCGCCAGGGCGGGCAGCTCGGTGCCCTGGTTGATCTCCACAATCCGGGGGTCGTTCCACTTGGTGACCTTGCCCAGGTAGATGTCGGCCAGGATCTCGCCGGTCAGCTTCAACTGGTTGTCGGCGATGCCAGGGATGTTCACGATCGCCACCAGGGAGCCCATGGTGGCCGGGAACTGCAGCAGGGAATTCTGCTTCAGCAACTCGTCGGACATCGGCGCGTCGGAGGCGCCGAAATCCACCGTGCGGTTGCGGATCTGCGCCTGGCCGGCGCCGGACCCGACGGACTGGTAGTTCAGCGTGGGCGCCCCGGCGGCTTTCGCGGCCTCCGCCCATTTCTGGTACAACGGGTTGGGGAAGGTGGCACCGGCGCCAGTGATCGTGGCGGCCTGGGCCTGTGCCTGGCGTACGCCGGCCATGCCGAGAAGCGCCAGCGCGCTGGTGGCGCGAAGCAGGGAACGTCGATCCATCGGAACCTCCTGGATATCGGGAACACGCGGCGTCATGCGGTGCGTCGTCGTCGTGATCAGCGCGACTGCGCCTGGCCGGGATATGCGGGCGGAGGGTGGGAAGGGAACCCCATCGGGCGCTGCGGCGCACAATTTCATCCCGGTGTCACAAACGCCGAAAGAA
>Ga0315912_10005326_pt1 | contig 11885 bp, 11 predicted proteins | sample VfabasoilMG_FD_204469 | JGI IMG/M metagenome (GOLD analysis project Ga0315912, IMG submission 204469) | Garden soil microbial communities collected in Santa Monica, California, United States - V. faba soil | ecosystem: Environmental > Terrestrial > Soil > Garden | place: USA: California...
TCTTTGAAAGTCCTCATAAGGACTTTGAATCGAAGGTGCGACTGCAGAGCCTCCAGCTAGATGATAAATAGTTTCGGGAAGGCCAGACTGTAAAGCTAGGTGATTCAGACTAGCAAAATCAATCTCGGCATTCATCCATGAAGTATATGACCATTTTCCAGACTCTTGTGACGTCCAGAAACCATGACCAATACCAAAAGCATTGCATTGGTGTGTCGCAATATATTTGGCTAAATTCCGCCCAATAAAGCCTTTTCCGCCGGTAATCCAAACTGTTTTCATTATTAATTAGCTGGCTTTATACAAACAAAAGAATACAAACGTCCTGGCCTGCGATCAATATATGATAGCCATTTGAGTGTTAATTCAAATACCCACCTGCTATTCAAGATTCCGCTCATGTGGCTCAACACAGGCAGTTTTGCCAATCTGGCTTTTAATGCTTCTTTAAGTGACTCATCTGTGTATGGGGCATAATTGATAATGCTATCGAAAGACCGAATGATTCTCTTAATCTCAAATCCCGCTTCTCTCATGGCGGATAAGTACTCAGTTTCTTTAAAAGCATTTTCGCCGCCATAAAGATGATGAAGCGGATGTATATTCCAAAAAACAGGTAAATCTACTTGCGATGAAACAACGTGATCTCTCACCGCAATAAAGCTACCACCAGGTTTAAGTAACCTATAAACCTCTTTACATAGTTGATGTAGATTATGCGCATGATGTAAAACCTGTCTTGCGAATACAAGATCAAACGAAGCAGACTCACAATTTATCTTTTCACCAAACTCTTTCATAATTTGAATCGGCAAAGCCTCACTTTGAGCTAAATGTTCAATTGCACCAGCACCAACGAGGTTACTTGGATCAGGCTCTACCGCAAGCACATCCCAACCGTCTTTGGAAAGCGCATAACTAGCAATACCACGTCCAGCACCCAAATCAAGTGCTTTACCAAACGAACTTGGCAATATGGCCTTAACGGTCTGCCATTCTGGGCTTTTCCAATAGCGTTGAGCAGCCTCAGTAACAGAAGCATCATAGTAGCAATCCCGTACTAAATCCTGTTTATCTGGTTGCGATATTAACCATGAAACAGCCTCTTCCCAAGATACAAATTTAGCGCTCATCTAAGCCTATTTCTCTAATTATCTTGGCAGGATTACCTGCAACAATTGTCCATGGTGGAACATCCTTAGTCACGACTGAGCCAGCGCCGACTATTGCGCCCTCACCTACTGTTATACCTTTTAACAAAATAGAGTTAAGCCCAATCCAAGATTTATCGCAAATTGTTAGTCTCGAAACCTTTACATTTTGCCAATTTTTCCTTCTTAACTTCCATGACAAAATATCTTCTGAACGTTCACTAAATTTAAGACTATGAGAGTTATGATCTGTGATTGTCACCCCCCAAGAAATCATGACGTCATCTCCAATCACAATTTGATCTGCAACTGAAATCATCCCCTTGCCTATAAAAGATCGATTGCCAATTTTCACGACTGCATCAGGCCTTTCAAAGTATATTTGAGTCCTCACAACCGAGTCACTTCCCACGATAACAGTACCAGTACGATTACCCTTAACTCTCCAGCTAAATATTTGCGAATTCTCACCTATCTCAAATGATTTGAATTTTAAGCTAAATGCTTTTGCAACTAACTTCAAAATAAAATCCATTAGATTAAACACTGACATTTACAGCCCGCTTAATTCTTTGAATAATTGATGATATCTTTAATTTTGGGTTAGGCATATTTGCCAAAACATTTTTAAGCGCTAAGCTTACCTCAGTATTTTCAGGGAAATTTGACACATTAAAATTACTATCTATCTTGTGCTCAGCAATTGAGCTTACCAAACAGTTTTCGCCAGTTCCATCAAAGCCTACATTTTGAACCATTGTTTTTTTTGGGTATAAAGCCAAACCCTTATTCAAAAAAACGCTTAAATACCAACGAATAGCCCATGAGTTCGTTTTGCCATTTTGCTGAGACTTTAGCATACTAAAATATTTATAATTTCCATCCAAATCAAACTGCTTACGCATTATTGAAGAATTTTTTAATTGCTCATATCCTATGGCTTCTGAATCAAAATGCCGCCAAGCCCTATTCCAAGTCGCCCAACCCCACGATGAAATAAATGGCAAAAATAATGCGTCGTTATCTATTTTCAAATCAACTGGAAACATATACCCAGCTATTTGCATGACTTTTTCATCAAATTCATATTTAGCTAAGCCTGAATTCATAAACTCAAGAAAATGAGGTGAAACCACCAAGTCATCCTCTAAAACTACAACTTTACCAAATTCATCACATAAACAGGTTACCCCATCTATTATAGAGTTTGCTAGCCCCCAATTAGATGTTCTTTCAACAATTTCCACTTTATTAAAACCAGAAATCTGTTTGATGTAATCTCTAACCTCATTGACTTCTGTTTCGGTAGCCTCATTTTTAGCGGCGTCAGAAAAAATGTATAAATCAGACTCTTTAGCTTCGCTATTTAACAGCAAAGCCTCAACAGTCTGCTGTGTATGCTTGGGGCGGTTATATACAAAGAGTGCTATAGGAGCAAGATTTTTCATATTTGTTGGTTAACAATCAATTATTAAGAGGCATAGTATGAAATATCATTTATTATTAGAAACTGAAATCAACTCTCGTGTGTAATTTATTAAAGGTTTATTAAATTTCAAACTAAGAAAAAAATAGAATATCGCGCCTAAAAATAATCCTACTGCTAAGCGGTAGAGTGAATTGTTCAATTGCATAGCAATAGTGTAACTAAATACTACTGCTAGTATTGCCAAAACAAGCGGAACAATTAACTGAGCAGAATATTCTTTTAAGTTAGCACCACACGCAGGGCTAACTAAAAAATACCAATTTGGTAAGTATGCGGCTAACATTAATATTGTCATCGCAACTGCCATACCGTAAATTCCCCAATACCTACTAATCCACAAACTAGGCCCCATAATGAATGTCCAAAATAGATTCCATTTAAAGAGCCTATCCGCTCTCCCAACACTAAGAAGCAAACTACCAACTGGATTACCTACTGAGCGCACTAATCCCCAAATGGCGAAAATTTGTATGAGGGGTATGGAATCTAGCCATTTTTCACCTAATACTAAATGCACTATTTCGCTAGAATAAATAGCAATGCCTAAATAAATCGGAAAATTTACAGATGATGTTATTCGAATTGTTTGTAAGTATATATTTTTAAGCCGGTTTTTATCGTTTTGAGCTATTGCCATTATTGGCAACCCTACTTGCGTTATTATAGGGTTGATTGCCAATTGTACATTTAACATTAATGACTTTGGCACATTATATAAGCCCATTTCATTAGTGCCAAATACGCGACCACCAATCAAAATGTCTATTTGACTGTTTACTGTGCTAACTACATTATTACCCATCATGTAGCCGCCATATTTCAAAAATTGTTGTATTTCTCTTAGTTTCAAGTGTCGTTTAGGTTTCCAATCGTTTGCTAAAAAAATCCAAGCGAATGAGCAATAAATAATTGCTGTTAATAATGTACCTAGTGCTATTGAATATACACCCAAGCCATTCCAAGCTAAAAATATACTTAACAAAAATCCGCTAATAACTGCTGATAATTCTATTTTTACTAGTTGTGCGAATAGCAGATTTTTTTGAGCGTTTACGCGTAACTGCTGCCCTAGTGAATTTATGAATAACGTGAACGCGGCGATATATAACAAACTTATAAGTTCAGGCTGTCTATACCAATCAGCTACAAAAGTAGACGAAACAACTAAAATGATAGCTAGTAAAGCTCCAAGACCTACATTAAGCCAATATAAGCTCGAAAGTTGATCATTTGAAATTTCTTGAAAATGTATAATTGCGTTGCTAACACCTGCATCAGAAAAAATCTGAAGGAATGCAACAATGGCGACAGCTATTGCTATTAACCCAAAATCAGCCGGCGTTAGCAATCTGGAAAGAATAACTAGCTGTGACAGTTGCACTACGACCTTAACACTGGAGGACAATGCAGTCCATCGTATAGATGAGAATGCTTTTTTTCTTAAGGTCATTTAAATTTGGATGGCAATCTTTGAATAAAAGATCTTAGGGTTAATGCAATTTTAAGAATGAATCGAATTGTAAGTGCTTTAGCTTTTATCACTTTTAACTCGAGAGAATCTAGTATAAATTTTTTCTGAATTTCTATTTCTAGATATCCATGCCGTTTCAAAAGGTTTTCACACATTTGACGTTGTTGTTTTTTATTAAAATAGCCATCAGGTATTTTTAAAAGCGCTAACTGCGCATTTCGAGAAAGGTATTGCGTCTTTGTAGAAATGGAAGTGAGATCAACGTCTTTTTCCCAAAATACTTCATTTTCCCATAGGTGAATAACAACTGGCTCATTGATATACAGACAAGCGCCAGCATTTAATGCGCACATTTCTGTGCTGATATAGGAATTGGTGCTAGTTTTTAATACTTCAATAATCGAAGATATGTTCTTAATGACACAGCCAGACAGAATATGCGTATAGCCTTCTATTTTGAAAAAGTTATCATGATTGTCAAAATCATTCAGCAACTGCTTATGTCCATAAAAAAAAGTTTTTTTTCTTTTTACTAAGTAAGTGATATTCGCAAATTTAATAAAGCTTGCTGCATATTCATTAATATTTTTTTTTAGCAACAAAAATGCATTAGGTAATACTAGGTCGTCGTCTGTAAGGAAAAAGAAATATTCGCCTTTTGCTTTTGCAAGCAGCTTTTTGACATTATTTAGCCCTCCAATGTTTTCATTATTAGTCCAATAAACAAGTGATATTTTTTTGCTCTCAATAATTAAGTTCTCTAAATATATATGTGTGCCATCAGGAGAGGCATTATCGCTAACAATGATTTCAATCGGTTCATCTAAAATATTGGCAGCAGTAATGACTGAGGCAATTGCAATTTTTAAGTCAGCAAGGCGGTTATATGTTGGTATACAAACAGAAATAAGCATTTAATGTGCAATTATTGCTTTAGATTAGTTATTTGAGAGAAATGTTTTTCTGCATGAAGAAAAAAGAAGTTTGTTTCTATCGTGTCATCGGTCATTGTGTCTATCTCAACTAATCTATCTCTGGAGCAATAAAAACATTGATATCCGATTTTGTAAAACATCGACATAATCTCGTTAGGGTGATAGTTAAATTTAGCAGACCACTTTCGTAACATTTCTGTAAAGACAATTGGCTTATCTCTCTTTATAGTTTCTAACCCGCCTTTAAATGCAAAAAGTTCTGCGCCTTCAACATCACATTTTATAAAGTCTACCTTAAGTTCATTCTCAATAACGAAATCATCTAATTTCTCAACATGGCAATTGATTAACTCAACATCCTCACGCTCACTTAAGTTTGCAAGAGATGCATTAACACCGCCTTCAGGATAAAAATAGAAAACAAGGTCTTTCTTCTCATTAGATAAACCAAACTGGAACGCTTCAATATTATTGATATTATTTAGTTTGATGTTTTGTGTAAGGAAACTATATGTTTTTGGTATTGGCTCAAAAGCATATACTTTGCATTTTGCGAATCTTTTAGCAATATTAATTGAATACCACCCCATGTTTGCGCCAATATCAATAACACAATCTTCAGGTGATACTAATCGCATAATCATTGCCGATTCAATCGCTTCATAATCTAAGAAATTTAATGCCTCTATCGGCGCAACGCGTTGCTCCTCCTTAGGACAAATCATTTTCACTCCATTGTCACGAGATGTGATTATGACTTTATCATCAAGTATTTCTATCGAAGCAATATTGGTTTGTTTAATATATTCAGCATATTCAAAAAGCTTAGAATGATGAAGTTGATACATTGTTGTTATGAAATCAGGTTTTGAAATTTCACCGCTTAAGTAACCTGTACGCGTATCTAAAATATTCATGATTTGTAACTTTCAATTGTTTTACGAAAGCCATCTTCAAGAGAAGTCATTGGTTTCCAGCCAAGCGATTTAATTTTTGTAATGTCTGGACATGTGATTGAAATGGAGCTAGCAGTATAAAGCTCTGAGCTGTTTCTTTCTTTAAATATTACTTTGATGTGCTTTTCGGTATCTAGTCTAGCAACCAATTGTGCTAAATCACGAATGCTAATTTCGCCTTCTGGGTTGCCCACATTGTATGCTTGTGCGTTTTTACCTTTAAGTAAAACCATCCAGAACCCAGCAGTTGCATCAGCCAAATAACAAAAGGAGCGTCTCGCTAGACCATTACTCTTTACTTCAATATCTCTACAACTCACAACATTGGCTACAAAGTCAGCATAAACACGACCATCATCTAGTTTCATCCCAGGTCCATAAGTATGAAATGGCCTGACTATTTTTGTAGGAATACCATATTGATGATTCCAAGCAACACACATATTTTCACCCATACGTTTACTCTCGGCATAGCAAGATCGAATTGCGATTGGATCTAAATAGCCGAAATCCGCCTCTTTTGTAGGTATGATGCCGACTTCACCATAAACTTCGCTGCTACTAAAATATAAAAAGCCATCTATATTAGATTTTCTTGCGAGTTCAAGTAATTGCATGATACCTAAAGTGTTTGCACTTAATGTTCCAACGGGATCTGACTCATAATATTTTGGGCTGGCTTGACTGGCTGCATGAATAATAAAATCAATATGTCGGTTAATTTGCAAAGGCAAACAGATATCTTGTTCTATAAATTCTATATTGGGACTATTTAAATATGCGTTAAAGGTTTTTTGAAATCTTTCGCGGTTTCTACAAATTGCAACAATACTGATATTGAGGAGTTTTGTTTTATTCAGAAATAACAAAGTTTTAATCATATAAGATGCCAGAAATCCTGATGCACCTGAGATTAAAACTGTTTTATCTTTTAATTGATTCCATGGAATTTCATAACTACTGGTGATTAATTCTAAATCAGTAGTTTCAATGTTATTTATAGTTTGGTGAAGTACCATTTTAAAAAATTGTTAATCAGTAATATCTATAGATGGATAGCAAAAATCTAGTTTACTCAAAAACACTAGCATCAATTTTTATTATCATATGAAAAATAATGCTTAAGTATTGAAGCTACTTATTACTCTAATACACAGTATGAGATGCCAGTTTCCCAAGAGAATCGTTTAAGTCTCAATTTGTCTATTCCAATACTATCAACAATTGCTTTTGTCTCACCAGGGTAGGGAATTTGATTTACTTCGTCAAAAACAATAATTGCACCTTTAGGCATTAGTTTTATAACATGATCTAGCGCGACTTTTGTTGCTTCATACACATCAACGTCAATATGCAACAAAGACACCACTAAATGTGCATTTAGACTTAAGTATTCAGGTAGTGTCAGAGTGATATCGCCTCTTACAAGCTCAACTTTATTAATATGTCCTAAACTTCTATTGCTATCGTATTGTTTAATTGCTAATTCTAATTGTTCAATATGTTCAAACTTGAATCCGCCTTTTTTTAAGTGAGAAGAAGGCGCAGGACTTAGTAAATCAGCATCTGAAATTCCTGGAATCCCTTCAAAAGTATCAAATCCAATAATCTTTCTGGTGTAATTTAAAGGTTCTTTGATTGATGATAATTGCGCCCAGGTAAATAAACTTTGACCTGCTGAAACACCTAAATCTAATATTGAACCATGCACCTCTAAAATTTGATTAAAAATCGCTTCACGAGCCATGAATTTTGAAAGAGATTGCCTACGCACATGTCTAGCAAAATTATCTAGCTTACTGAGTGTGGTACCGGGAAAGTTTTCGTACAACTTTTCAGTGCCTTCCATGGCTTCAATATTAGATTTTGTTTGGCGATCCCACTCAGCCATTATTGTTTCGTCTTTATTAATATTAGTCATTTGCATCACCTGAGAAAATTTCTAGCGTATTGAGATTCTGCATTCTAAAAACACATACGAGTCTAGCTCTATTTTTAACAGTATTTATCATTCCACTATGGAGGAATTTGCTGTGAAACAAAACTAAATCACCCGCCTGAAATTGATCTATTTGCATTGTATTCAATTTTTTTATCTCTTCATCGTCTATAGTTAGAGAGTGTCTTCTAGTATTAGTGTTTGTAATAAATTTATATTCTTTTTTATGCGAACTAGGAACCATTGTAATTGGCCCCATAGCTTTGTTTATGGGCACCAAAGGGAGCCAAAAGGTATAAGAATCTGGCGTGCCACGATTGTAAGCATAGTCAGTGTGCCATTCAATTAAATTTTCACTATCTTCAGCCAAATCAAGTCTAATTTGGATTCTAGGCCAAACTCCAATTCTGTCCGTTTTCAAAATTAATTTTGATAGGTCAAATATTTTATTAGTTGAGGGAATTTTTAAAAGCTGTGGGAGCTGTTGCAATCTGTCATACAGAAATGGTTTAAAGTTCTTATTATTTTTAACAATCTCTACAAAAGCTTCATCTATTGTATCAAATGAATCTAGATGTTCATTTGATATGCCAAAAACTAACGCAAGATTTTTTAATTCTAATAACAATGGATTAAGTTCATTATCAGATAGAAATCTTTTGATTAAAACATAACCATTATCTTCTAGCGATTTTAATTCATTATCATTAATTACATTACTCATAATGCTTCCAATTTTTTAAATTAAAATCGTTATGAAAACAATGAATGATTATTCATTGCTAAATGGAGGGAATTGTTCATCTAATTTTGATCCAAAAGCTAACCTTGGTCGACATTCTGTTGCTCCCTCCATCATAACTTCGATTAGCATTGGTTGATTTGCCTCTGGAATCTTACTGAATGTTTCTTTGATTTCATCCATATCAGTTAATTGTATGGCTTGGATTCCATATGCTTTTGCAATACTTATAAATGATGGAGCACTATAGCCTTTTTTAGTTGACTGATCGCGTTCATTGAAGTACATGTCTTGAAAGTTTTTTACCATTCCTAGTACAAAATTGTTCAATACAATAATTGTAATATCTAAATTAAGTCTTTTGATAGTATCCAGTTCTTGAATGTTTATTTGCAGACTTCCATCACCAGTGATTACGATGACTTTTGATTGCGATGCTACTGCAATTCCAATAGCCGCTGGAAGAGCGAATCCCATCGCACCCATCCCTCCACTATAATGCACAGCCTGATTGTTATCGATTCTTAAGGTTTGAGCTGCCCACATTTGATGATTACCAACATCACACACATAATCAACTTTTTGTCCACACATCGTAGTATTTAGAAGTTTAAATAGAATACTCGGACTTATTTTCCAATCGCTATACTCATCTTTATCAGATATTCTCTTAATTTTTTGTAGCCTATCAATCCATTTGACATCCAACTTGGGGAAAGTAAATTCTGAAATTTTGAAAGCCTTTAAAAAGTCATCAGCGGAACAACAAAGATTAAGATCTGCCGAAACTCTATTATTTAACTGACTCGCATCTATATCGATTTGTACTATTTTTGCGTTACGTGCAAAATCGCTAGCATCTGCACCAGTTTGTCTTACATCTAATCTTGCACCTATTACTATAAGCAAATCACAGTTCTGAATTGCCCAGTTAGCTTCCCTATTACCGTAACTCCCTATCATATTGAAGTAGCTATTTGTAACTGTAGTTCGTTCATGCCCCATTAAAGTAGACACATAGGGTACATTGTTCTGGTCTAGTACTTTTAACCAATCTGAAATGAATGGCGACCACCGCGCACCACCACCAATGCAAATTAGAGGACTTGTTGAATTTACACACAATGATAACAAGCAAGATAAGTCATCTTGATTAATTTTTGGCGTTTTTTGTATATTTAATGGTTTGTTAATCCAGCACTCAAAATCAGAATCTGATATCTCTGTTTTTTGGATATTATTAGGGATATCTATAAGTACTGGGCCTTGTCTTCCACTAAGCATAATTGAAATTGCTTCATGAAGTGTAGGTAGCATAGTTGAAGCGTCTTCAATTTTGGCTGAAAACTTTGTAATGGGGGATGCAATCTCTACAATTTCAAGTTCTTGAAATCCTTGTTGCCGAATACCACGCTGTCCTTTTTGCTCGTACGTATTGACTTGACCAGTAATAAACAAACATGGAATTGAGTCAAACCAACAACTTCCAATTCCAGTTATTAAATTGGTTGCCCCAGGCCCACTTGTTCCCATTGCAACAGCAACTTTATTCCCACATGAATACCTTGCCACGCCTTCAGCAGCAAAGGCCGCAGCTTGTTCGTGATGCATTGATATAATATTAAACTGCTGAGATTCTGAGAAACTATCTAAAAGGTGGGTAATCATTCCACCGACAAGCTCAAAACATGTTTCGATCTTGTTTTTAATGAGAAACTTTGCAATTGCGTCAGAAGCTTTCAAAGCAAACCCCGCAATTATTAATCAAAATTAACTCCAAAAAATGATTCGATTTTATTTACAGAAAAATCTAACATCTCCTGACTTAATCCAGGATAAACCCCAATCCAGAAACTATCGTTCATTACAATATCCGTGTTATCTAAACCCCCACTAACTCTATAGTTTCTTCCTAGCATGTAGGGTTGGCGAGCTAGGTTTCCTGCAAATAATAAACGTGTACCAATTTTATTTTGATCAAGATACGAGAGTAAATCAACACGGCGAACGTCAGCATCAGGTTTTATCGTCATTAAAAATCCAAACCATGATGGATCACTGTTTTCTGTTGCTTCAGGCAACTCCAGAAACTCTTCGCAACTTGCTAATCTTTCTTTTAAATAAGAAAAATTGGCTTTTCTGGACTGAATAAAGTATTCAAGTTTATCTAGTTGCGCCAAGCCGCAGGCCGCTTGCATATCGGTAATTTTTAAATTAAAACCTAAATGCGAATATGTATATTTGTGATCATATCCCTCTGGCAGATTGCCTAGTTTCCAACAAAAACGTTTACCGCATGTATTATCTTTTCCTGGCGCGCAATAACAGTCGCGTCCCCAGTCTCTAAAACTTTCTGCGATTAACTTTAATTCTGGATTATTTGTAAAAACGGCTCCACCTTCTCCCATGGTGATATGATGCGCAGGGTAAAAGCTTAAAGTACCAATATCACCAAAGGTGCCTGTCAGTTTTCCATCATATCTAGAGCCTAAGGCATCGCAATTATCTTCGATAAGCCATAGGTTATATTTTTCGCAAATTTCTTTGACAACTTTTACGTTAAATGGATTTCCAAGCGAGTGCGCTAACATAATCGCTTTTGTTTTCGGACTAATAGCTTCTTCTAATTTGGAGACGTCAATATTGTGGGTTTTAATGTCTATATCAACAAAAACTGGAACTGCACCAAATTGTAATATTGGGTTAACAGTAGTTGGAAATCCAGCCGCAACTCCTATAACTTCATCTCCTTGTTTAATGCTGCGTTCTTTTAGCCTGGGTGAAGTCAATGTAGAAAACGCTATTAAATTCGCAGATGAACCAGAATTGACCGTAATTAAAAATTTAACGCCAAGATATTCCGCTAAACGTTTTTCAAAAGCTTCGTTGAATCTACCAGTGGTTAACCATCCATCCAATGATGCTTCCACCATATGTTTAAGTTCTAGACTACTTAACACTTTACCAGATGGCGGTATTACGGTATTGCCTGGTTCGAAGCGTTTTTCGGCAAATTTTATTTTTGCAAACTCATCTACTAGTTCTGCTATTTTCAATCTAATTTCTTGTGATTTATCCAAAGCTAATCCTTAACCTGCAATACTAAATAGATTGTTATTTTATAATGTTTCATTGAACTCTTTGATTTCTTGAAGACAATAGTTTTGCATATCTTGGTTGTTCTGGTGTGCTTTGTGCCAAA
>Ga0315912_10005327_pt1 | contig 11882 bp, 12 predicted proteins | sample VfabasoilMG_FD_204469 | JGI IMG/M metagenome (GOLD analysis project Ga0315912, IMG submission 204469) | Garden soil microbial communities collected in Santa Monica, California, United States - V. faba soil | ecosystem: Environmental > Terrestrial > Soil > Garden | place: USA: California...
TCTCGGTCCCGAAGCGCGCGACCTGCGCGCGCATCTGCTCCATGAGCTCGGGGCCCTGGATGCCGAGCGGGAAGCCGGGGTAGTTCTCGACATCCGTGGTGATGGTGAGCTGCCCGCCGGGCTGCAGGCCGGTGAACAGCAACGGCTTCAAGTTCGCCCGCGCGGTGTAGAGCGCGGCGGTGTATCCCGCAGGGCCGGAGCCCAGGATGATGACGTCACGGATGCCGGACAAGGCAGGCCTCCCGGAAGTGGCGAATGCCAGTGGTGCTGAACCCGGCCACTTTAGATGGTTTGGGGCCAATCGGGAATCATGCTGGACGCGCCCTCGTCTGCGTCGCGTGGGCATGAGGGGCATCGCGAAAGTGGCCAACGCTCGGGCCGGGCTTCGTGCCCGGCCCTCCCTGACGCTCGCGGACGGCCTCCGGCCATCCCTGGCCTACGGCCTGCTCGCGACTGTCCACTTTCGCAATGCCCCTCATGCCCGCGCTCGACTCCCCGATGGCGCGGGGATGAACACCACGGGCGCGTTCTACGCTCGCAAGGATCGCGACAGGCTCTGTCGCGACGCCTTCAGGGCGGGGAAGAAGCCTCCGATCACGCCGAGCAGGGCGGAGAACACCAGGGCTTGCGCCATGATCGGCGGGGTGATCTGGAACTGGAATGCCATCTCCGAGAACGATTGGAAGTTCGTCGTGCTCGAGGTGATGCCGTTCATCGGCAGCGACAGGATGCAGCCCACGATGCCGCCGATCAGGGCCAGGATCACCGACTCCAGCATGAACGACAGCATCACGGAGATGGGGCTGAAACCCAGGACCAGCAGCGTGGCGATCTCGCGTGTGCGGGCGCCGATCGTGGCGTACATGGTGTTGGCGGCGCCGAACAGCGCGCCGATCGCCATGATCACCGTGATGAACGTGCCGACCACCGTGATCAGCGTCGTGAACGCCTCGCTCTGCGCGGCGTAGAACTCGCGTTCGTGCTTCACGTCCACCTGGAGCCTCGGGTCGGCTTCGAGCTCCTTCTTGATCTGCGCGAACTGCGAGGGATCCTTGGGGCGGAACACCATCGTCTGGTAGAAGCCGGTGCGGTTGAGCGCCGGCATCAGGACGTTGGCGTCACCCCAGATCTCGGACTCGAACGCCGAGCCGGAGGCGGTGAACTGCCCGACCACGGTGAAGTCGCGTTGCTCGAAGCGCAGCTTGTCGCCCACGTTGCAGTTCTGGAACCGGCCCGCGATGCGCTTGGCGACGATCACCTCGTCGGTGCCGGGCGTGAACATGCGGCCGGCCACGATCTTGAGCCCGCCGCGCAGGTCCGCGGCCGCGGGATCCACGCCGCGAAGCATCACGTTGGACGATCCGGTCTGGCCCAGCCGCGGCTTGTTCACCACGATCACCATCTCGGCGCTCGCGCGCGGCCGGCCGTCCGGGCCCACGGCCACGGCGGGGTGCGCCTTGATGATGTTCGAGTGTTCGAGCGAGATCCCGCTCGAGATCTCGGAGTCGGCGCCCTTACGAAGCAGCAGGATGTTGTCGGCCGAGCCGGTGGAGATGAGCGAGGCACGGAAGCCGGCCGCCAGTGCCAGCGCCCCGATGTAGATGGCGACGGTGAGCCCGATGCCCAGCGCCGTGGTGGCGGTGGACATGGGGCGGTTCAGCACGCTGCGCAGGTTGTAAGCGAAGGGAATGGCCATGGCGGGCTCCTAGTCCACGCGCCGGAGCGCGTCCACGATACGCAGGCGTGAGGCCTGGAGGGCGGGGATGAATCCGCTGATCGCGCCGATCACGACCGCGATGACGATGCCGGTGATGACCGTGCTCCAGTAGACCGACATCGGCGGCAGGAAGCCGCCCGTCATGGACGCACCGTCCACGAGGAACTTCGCACCCAGTGCACCCAGCAGTCCGCCGCCGAGCGTGATGACCGCAGCTTCGGTGACGACCATGCCGAACACCGCACCGTCGGTGAAGCCCAGTGTCTTCAGCACACCGAACTCGCTGGTGCGCTCGCGGATCGCGGTCATCATGGTGTTGGCGGCGATCAGCAGGATGCTGAACACGATCGCCAGTCCGATCACCCGCAGCACGAACGGGACATTGCCGTACATGCTCACGAACCCGGCCGAGAACGCCTGCTCGGTCTCGGTGAGCGTGGCCGGCGCGGCGTTCTCGAACTGCGAATCCACGGCGTGGATCACGGCGCTCGCCTGGGACGGGTCGGAGAGCTCGAGTACGTACGTGCCCACCGCCTCCTGGCCACCCATGCCCTTCTCACTCAGGTACTTGTAGTGGAAGAACAGGACTTCCTCACCGAACGACTTGTTCTTGGCCCGGTAGACCGCGCGGATGGTGAACGGCCAGTTGCCTGGGAAGATCGTGCCGGCGATCGTGATTGTCTGGCCGATCTTCCAGCCCTTCTTCAGCAGCAACTTCTCACCCACGACGCAGGCGGTCTGTTCGGCGTAGAACGCCGCGAGCTTGGGGTCCACGCCGTCGGGGATCGCCACCTGCGCCTGCGCGGGGGAGTGCTGGACGATGTCGAAATCCTTGCCGTAGATCGCCATGTAGGGATCGTCCACGCCGAACTGCGCGAAGAACCCGCGTGTGTCATTCGGATCCTGGCCACCGAACCAGTTCTGCACCGCCACCAGCTTCACGCCCGGCACCGACTGGATGCGCTGCCGGTACGCCATGGGGATCCACTGCACCAGCGAGATCTTGTTGCGCACGACCAGGCGCGACTCGCTGCCCACTTTGATGGATTCCTGAAGTGTGTCGAGCACGCCGCCCAGCGTGCAGTAGAGGAACAGCGCCACCGTCACGCTCGCCATGGTGAGGAACGTGCGGATCTTGTTCCGGAACAGGTTCACCAGCACCAGCTTCAGCATGTGCGCCTCCGCGTCAGTTCGACAGGACACCCTTGTCGAGGTGGTACTGGCGCGAGGCCCGCTGCGAGGCGTGCGGGTCGTGGGTCACCATGACGATGGTCTTCTTGAACTCGCGATTGAGCCGGTCGAGCAGGTTGAGCACTTCCTCGGCGGATTTGCGGTCGAGGTCGCCGGTGGGCTCGTCGGCGAGCAGCACCTTGGGGTCGGAGACGAGCGCGCGCGCGATGGCCACGCGCTGCTCCTGGCCGCCCGAGAGCTGGCGCGGGTAGTGCTTGAGGCGGTCCCCGAGCCCGACCAGCTCCAGCGCGGTCGTCGCACGCTTGCGGCGCTCGGCGGCACTCATGCGCACGAGCAGCAGCGGCAGCTCCACGTTCTCGAGAGCGCTCAACACCGGGATGAGATTGTAGGTCTGGAAGATGTAGCCGATGGACGCCGACCGCCACTTGGCCAGGTTCGCTCCCGTCATGCGCGCGATGTTCGTGCCCGCGATCTCGACGTCGCCGGAGCTGGGCTGGTCCACGCCGCCGATCAGGTTCAAGAGCGTGGTCTTGCCCGAGCCCGAAGGCCCCATCAGCGCCACGAACGCGCCGTCGGGGATGCTGAGCGAGAGACCATCCAGCACGCGCAACTCCTCGGCGTCGCGCTTGTAGGTCTTGACGACGTTGCGGACTTCCACCGATGCCATACGCACCTCCAGAACGGGCCTGTCAGCGCCCTGCGAGTTTCACCTTGATGCCGTCCTTCAGATCCGCGGGCGGGTCGAGCACCAGCGTCTCGCCCCCCGAAAGTCCCTGGCGCACTTCGATGCGATCGCCGCGCGTGGGGCCCACATCCACGGCCTGGCGCCGCACGGCGCCCGCCTCGACCACCCACACGCTCGAACGGCCACTGGCCGAGACGACGGCGGCCTGCGGCACGAACACGCGGCGCGGTGCCGCCTGCACCTGCGCGTTGTGCGCGTCGAACACCACCTTGGCGCCCATCTCGGGCAGGATGCGCGGGTCGCGGTCGAGGATGGACACCTTCACGAGCACGGTGGCCTTCTGACGGTCGGCGGTGGGCACGACCTGGCGCACGCGACCGCTGAACGACGTGTCCGGGTAGGCGTCGAGCGTGATGCGCGCCGACTGGGTGCCGCCGATCTGCGCGATGTAGGCCTCGTTCACGTCCACTTCGACCTCGAGCGTGGACAGGTCGGCCATGGTGACGATGGCCGTGCGCGTGAGCCCGCCGCCGGCCGAGCTGGGAGCGACGATCTCGCCCACCTCGGCGTCCTTGCGCAGGATCGTGCCGGTGAACGGCGCACGCACGCGCGTGTTCTCGAGATTCGCCTGCGCGAGCCGCACCTGCGCACGCCCCGCGTTGGCCTGGGCGGTGGCGACCTCGACGCGGGTCTGGGCGGACTCGAGCTCGGCGTCCGAGAGCAGGTCCTGCGTCCGCAGCGACTGCGCGCGCTTGAGTTCGCGCTGCGCCTGCACCGTCTGCGCGTCGAGCTGCGCGACATTGGCCTCGGCCGAATGCAGCGCCGCCTCATAGTCCGCGCTCTCGAGCCGCGCGATGATGACGCCGTCGCGCACGTGAGAGCCCTCGGTGATGCCGACCCAGGCCAGGCGCCCGAGGATCTTGCTCGACACGCTGGCCTTGGTGCGCGCCACCACGTAGCCGTTCGCGCTGATGCCCGAGCCCGACGCGCTGCCGCCGCCCGTGGCCTCGGCGGTGCCGACGGTCACCGTGAGCCCGCGATTGGCCCCCATGACGCGCAGGCCCACGAAGATGCCGGCGGCCACACCGGCGAGCCCGAGCAGGACCAGGACGACGGGGGACAGGCCGCGCCGCTGCGGCGGGGGATCGCGGTCGATGCGAAGCGAGGAGAGATCGGGCTGGCTCGTCATGAGGCGTGGCGTTCCTGTCGGGTTGGGGCTCCGCAGTGGGGTGGGAAGCCAGCGAGTCTCGTGCAGCAGTCGAGCGCGGGTCAAGGCTCGCGGGGGACGCGTCTTGCCAGCCCCGGAGGGCGCCTCTAGACTTGCGAGGTTCGCTCAGAGTGCATCTTCTCGTGCGCGCCTCAGGCCCGCACGTGTCCGTTCGGAGGTTCCGCCATGCCGTTCATCATCGCCGAGCCGTGTATCGGGGTGAAGGACAAGTCCTGTGTCGAGGTCTGCCCCGTCAACTGCATCTACGAGGGCGAGGACCAGTTCTACATCCATCCGGACGAGTGCATCGACTGCCAGGCGTGCGAGGCCGCGTGCCCCGTTCAGGCCATCTTCCCGGACAACGGCATCCCGGAGAAGTGGCAGTCCTACATCGAGAAGAACAAGACGCACTTCGAGAACAAGTGATCGTCTGCGAAGACGGCTCGCATCGAGGCGGCGCCCTGCGCCGCCTTCTTGCTTGGGGACCGTCACCCGGGAGGTAGCCGATGACCGTGGGCGCGCTTCCCACCCGTGAGCAGGCCGTGACGCTGCTCAACGAGTGGATCCAGAACGTGAACCTTCGCAAGCACTGCTACGCCGTCGAAGCCGCGATGCGCGCGTATGCCGCGAAGTACGGCGAGGACGTGGACCGCTGGGGGCTCACCGGCCTGATCCACGACTTCGACTGGGAGCGGCATCCCACTGCCGAGCTGCACCCCATGAAGGGCGTCGAGGTGCTGCGCGCCAACGGCTGGCCCGAAGACGTGTGCCGGGCCGTGCTGGGCCACGCCACCTACAGCGGCGTACCGCGCGACACGCTCATGGCGCGCGCGCTGTTCGCCTGCGACGAACTTTCGGGCTTCCTCGTCGCTTGTTCGCTGGTCACACCCGAGAAGAGACTGGCCGCGGTGGGTGTGGACTCGGTGCGCAGGAAGATGAAGAGCGCCGGGTTCGCCCGGAACGTGAACCGCGACGACATCGTGAACGGCGCGGCCGAACTGGGCGTGGACCTGGATGAACACATCGCGTTCGTGAAGGACGCCATGCTGGGGATCGCCGAGGAGCTGGGGCTGTGATCGCGGTGCTCGGCTTCATCGCCTCGGGGCTGTTCGAAGCGGGTGCCAGGGCGGGCACGTTCAGCGAGTGGGTGCACGGCTGGCACGACTTCTACCTGATGACCGGTACTGCCGCAGTGACACTGGCGGGCCTGCTGTTCGTCGCGCTGTCGCTGCACCTGGACCAGCTGGTGGAGAAGAACCACGAACACCTGTTGGGCCTGTCCCGTGCCACGCTCACGTCGTTCGTGATGGTGCTGGTCGCCTCGCTGATGATGCTCGTGCCGGGCATGAGTGCGAGGCTCACCGGCCTCATGCTGGCCTCGCTGGGCGCGGTGGGCGGCGTGACCATCCTGCTGTTCATGCGCACGGCGCGGCACCACCCGGAAGGCGGATTCTCGGTGATCCAGCTGCGCCGGCGGACGCTGATCCCGCTGATCGGCTACGGGATGATCCTGTTCGTGGGTGTCGGGCTGCTGATGGGCATCCCGGAAGTGCTCTACCAGATGATCGCGGCCTGCTGCATGTTGCTCGGGAACGCGGCCGGCACGTCGTGGGAGTTGCTCGTGCGCGTGGCGGCCTCGAAACGCGCGGAGCAGGCCCGGTGAGCCGGACCTCGCCGGGAGAGAGGCTCCTGGCGATGTGGCGGCAGTGCTCGAGCCTGCCGTTCGGCCGGTCGATCTTCGGGATGATGTTCGGCGGGATGGTGCCTTACAGCGGCAGCATCGGCGCCACCGTGTTGTCGCTGGAACCCGGCCACGCTCGTGTGGCGCTGCGCGACCGGCGCGCCGTGCGCAACCATCTGGGTTCGGTGCACGCGGTCGCACTCACCAACCTGGGCGAACTCACGAGCGGCCTGGCCATGACCAGCGCGTTGACTCCAGGCTTGCGTGGCATTGTGCTGAGGATCGAGACCGACTACGTGAAGAAGGCGCGCGGCACACTGGTGGCCGAGAGCCGCGTGGCCCTGCCGGCCGTGACCGGAGACACCGACTTCGACGTGACGGCCGACATCCGAGATGAGTCGGGCGCGGTGGTCGCGAACGTGCGCGTGAAGTGGCGGCTGGGGCTCGCGCGATGAGGGGCCACTCGCGCCGCGGTCGCGAGTAGACGCGGGGCGCCGACTCTCATGACACTCGAGACGCCACTCACTCGCCACGCCGGCATCGAGGTGCCGCTCATCTGCGGTGCGATGTACCCGTGCAGCAACGTGGAGCTGGTAGCGGCGGTCTCCGAAGCCGGCGGCATCGGCATCGTGCAGCCCGTGACCCTCACGTTCGTGCATCGGATGGAGTTCCGCGACGGACTGCGCAGGATCCGCGCGCTCACGAGCAAGCCCATCGGCATGAACGCGCTGATCGAGAAGTCGTCCAAGCGCTACATCGAGCGCATGCGTCGCTGGGTGGATGAGGCGATCGAGGAGGGCGTGCGCTTCTTCGTCACGTCACTGGGCGACCCACGTTGGGTGGTGGAGAAGGCGCACGCGGTGGGCGGTGTGGTCTATCACGACGTGACCGAGGCCAAGTGGGCGGCGAAGGCACGCGACGGTGGAGCGGACGGCCTGATCGCCGTGAACCGCCGGGCGGGTGGGCACGCCGGCCCGCGCGATCCGCGCGAGCTGTTGGACGAGCTGCGGCCTTTCGGACTGCCGGTCGTGTGCGCCGGCGGCGTGGGCGATGCGAAGGGATTCGTGGACGCCCTGCGCATGGGCCACGCCGGCGTGCAGTGTGGTACGCGGTTCATCGCCACGCCCGAGTGCGATGCGAGTGCCTCGTACAAAGCGGCCGTCGTGGCGGCGGGTGAACAGGACATCGTGCTCAGCGAACGCATCACGGGCGTGCCGCTGGCCGTCCTCTACACGCCCACGGTGAGGCGCATGGGACTCAAGACCAATCCGCTGGAGCGCTGGCTGCTCCGGCACCCGCGCACCAAACACGCCCTCCGCACATGGTTCTTCGTGCGCTCGGCGTGGTCGTTGAAAGAGGGCGCACGCCGCGAGACATCGCAGTTCTGGCAGGCCGGCAAGAGCGTGGCGGCGATCGAGAGCATCGAGCCCGCCGGCGACATCGTGCGCGCGTGGGCAGAGGCGGTGGGGCGGGAGATCACAACTCCATCGTCATGAACACGCTGTTCGGGTCGGGGCGGTAGTCCCCGAACGGGCCGCACTCCACGAATCCGAAGCTCGCATACAGGCGGTGCGCGGGCTCGAACACGGACTGCGCGCCGGTCTCGAGGCTCACGCGCTCGTAGCCGCGGCGACGCGCCTCGTCGAGCAGGTGCCGGAGCATCGCCGAGGCGACGCCCTTCCGTAGGTGAGAGGTCGCCGTGCGCATGGACTTGATCTCGCCGTGCTTCGAGTCGAGTTCCTTGAGCGCGCCGCAACCCAGGAGCTCCGTGCCCTCCCAGACCGTCCAGAACGTGATGTCCGGCTGGCGGAGCTCGTCCATGTCGAGCACGTGGACACTGCCTGGCGGCGAGTGCGTGTGCATGAGGCGGACGTGCTCACCGATCAGGTTCGCGATCTCGGGACCGCTCAGGTCGTCTTCGACGATACGCATGCAGTGCGACTCCTTCAGCCGATCGTGAGGAAGCGCGCCTGCGGGTCACATGAACCCGGCGGCTTCGAGCGCATCACTCGCCGGCCACCAGCGCGATGAGCTTGCCCACCGTGGCCCAGTTGCGTGTCGTGATCTCGCGCCCGCGGCGGCCGACCAGGAGTTTCCCCACCGCGCTCTCGGAGACACCCTTCGGGCACCAGAGATAGAGGCCATGCCGGCCGACATGGAAGCGTTCGGGCGGCTTCACCAACGACGCCAGGTCCTTGAGTGCCGCAAGACTCGCGGGGTCGGACGCGAATCCCACGAGCAGCCGCGAGGCCTCGGCATCCTGCACGCGGATGGGATTCTCCTTCTGGGCGGCGAGCAGTTCGGTCTCGGCTTTGACGATGACCGCCACGTCCACACCCAACGAGTCCACCAGCGCCTTGCGGATGGCCTGCTCATGCCGAGCCGTCGTGCGGGCGCTGGAACCGAACACCGCGTTCCCGCTGTTGAGCAGCGTGACGACGTCGGTGTAGCCGAGATCCGTCAGCAGCTTGCGAAGCTCGGCCATCGGCACGCGATTGCCACCGCCCACGTTCACGCCTCGCAGCAGCGCAGCGAACCGCGGCATCAGCGTCGCCTCGTGGCGTGAGCGGCGGCCGGCATGGAGGTGATCACGCGCAGGTTCCTCGCGATGCGTCGGCTCACCGCTTGATCTTGACCGTCTTGAGGATGCCCTGGATCTCCTCGCGGCTGCCGGTCTTCTCGTCCTGTCTCGTCCCCGCCCCGATCAGGAAGAAGTAGTCCCCGTGCGGCACGATCCACAGCTCGGAGGTCGTGGGGAACGACCGGCCATCAGGGATCTCCAGCGCGTAGTTCATCCGTGCGTAGCCCGACTTGATGCCGGAGACGAGCACTTCCGTCGGTGGCTGGACGAGCGAGTACTCCTTGAACAGTCTCTGGAACTGCGGCAGGAACAATCCCATGAGCTCCAGCGGCGACTTCCCCTTGAGCTCGCCGTAGGGCTTGATCTGCACCTTGAAGCTGGGGTTCACGTCGTCGAACGGCTCGGGGTACTTCATCATCGCCACGAGCGGGGTCGTCGAGTACTTCTGCATGGCGGCCTGGAACTCCGCGTCGCTGAGCTTGACGCTCTTGAGGTTCTCGAAGTGCTGTTCTGCCGTGACGAAGTGCCAGGCCGAAGGCTTCTTCAACTCGAAGCCGGCGGTCTGGTTGTTGAACAGGGACGAGTCCGGCGGCGGAGCCGCACCAACAATCAGGACGATGGCGGCAACGAGCAGGGCGTATCTGGCGAGCTTCACGGGACTCTCCTTGGCATCGGACGTGCGCCGCGCGCGTGTGCGACTGGATGCCACAGGATATCGTGGTCGATCCGGAGAATCAGCCGGAACCTGTGGGGCGCACACAAGGATCTCTCAGGCCACGCGGTTGCGACTCGGCGGGCCGGCATCTCGCCAGCCGGGGGAACCCGCCGCCTGACTCCCGGCGCCGAGCGGCTCGGCGCGGTCCACGACCACGGTGAGCGCGCCGAGCGTCTCGTCCACACGGCCCTCGGCACGCACCACCTCGCCGCGCATGTGCATACCCCAGCGGCGGTAGGTATCGGGGAACAGCACGCACTCGACGAGGCCGGTGTGGTCGGCGAGCGTGGTGAAGAGCACGATGCCGCCCGACTTGGCCTCGACGCGCCGTGCCGCACACGGGATGCCGCTCACGCGCACGCGCTTGCCCACGTGCTGCTCCAACCGGGCGGCGTGCACGCCGCCCTCGAGTGCCGCGCTCGGCACGAACACGTCGAGTGGATGAGCCGAGAACCACAGCCCGGTCGCGGTGAACTCGCCGCGCACGAGATCGGCGAGCGGCAGCTCGGGCAGGTCCGGGATCGCGTCGCCCCCCGGACGTGGCGCGCTCGCGGTGGGAGCGAGCGGTGCGCCGTCGGCCAGCACGAGGCCGGCCGCGCGCGGGTGGGTGGCGAGGCTCGCGCGCGAGGGGAGCGCGTGCGCGAGGGACTCCAGCACACGGGCTTCGAGTCGCATCGAGGCGCGCGTGCGCGTGCGAGCGCCCCTGCCGGCGAGCGAGTCGAGCGCGCCCGCCATGATGAGCGCGTCCAGCTCGGGCGGCGTGGGCCGCACGCGGTCGGCGAAATCGGCGAGGCTCGCATAGGGCCGCGCGGCGACGATGCGTGCGCCGGTGGTCTCGGTGAGGCCGGTGACGCGGTGCAGGCCGACTCGCACCGGCGGCGACACGCGGACATTGGCATGTTCGCGGCCTCCGGCCGCGCGGTTGCCGCAGGCCGCGCGAAGCTCCAACGTCGTGTCCCACGCCGAGCGCTCCACGCAGGGCGCCAGGAACGTGACCGGTTCGCGCCCGATGCCGCCGCGGCGCAGGTCCTCGACGTGCACCCACGTCGGGTACATGCCCGCGTGGTGATTGAGTACACCCACAGCCCAGCCCGCGGGGAAGCGCGCCTTCAACGCCGCACTCTGCCAGGCGAGCAGTCCGTAGCCGGCAGCGTGCGCCTTGCAGAAGGCATAGCCCGCGAACCGCGCCAGCTCGCGCCACACGGTGCGCGCTTCGGGCTCGGTGATGCCGGCGCGAGTGGCCTGTGCGACGAACCCGCGCTCGAGGAACCGGAACTCCTCGTCACTGCGCGAGTGCGCGATCGCGCGACGCAGGGTCTCGCCCTCGGCCAACGGCAGGCCGCAGAGTGCCGACGCCACTCGCATGACGTCCTCTTCGTAGAGGAGAATGCCCTGGGTTTCGGCGAGCGTGGCCCGCAGGCGTTCGTGCGGATACGTGACGGGCTCGAGGCCGCGCCGGCGGCGGCAGAACGCCTCCTTCATGCCGGACTCGGCCGGACCGGGACGCACCAAGGCGACCGCCGCCACTGCATCCTCGAGCGTGCGCGCCTGCAGCATGCGCAACAGGTTGCGCATGGCGGGCGACTCCAACTGGAAGCAGTTGAGCGTGTCGCCTGCGGCGATCGCGGCGGCGGCGACAGGGTCGTCGTCGGGGATCGCGCCGGGGTCCAGCCGGCCGGATGACAGCGCGACACACTCGCCGATCGTGGTGATGGCACGGTTGCCGAGCAGGTCCATCTTCACCAAGCCGATGGCCTCGACGGCGCGCATCTCGAACTGCGAGACCACCACGCCCTTGGCGGCGCGTTCCAGCGGCAGGTAGTGGGTGAGTGCGCGATCGCCGATCACGAGCCCGCCGCAGTGGACCGACAGGTGCCGGGGTGCTCCCGCGAGTCGTGCGGCCAGGCGCAGGGCCTCGGCGATGCGCGGCTCGCGGAACTCGGGGCCGAAATCGTGCGGGCCCAGACCCGGACCCGCGCCGGGACCGGCGCCGGCGCTGCGCGCGCGTTCGACCATGCCCGCATCCGACACGCCGGCCGCCGGTGAACGGCCCACGTCGCCACGAGCGTTCGCCACGCCGGTCACGACGCCGCGCTCCAGCACCT
>Ga0315912_10005328_pt1 | contig 11882 bp, 11 predicted proteins | sample VfabasoilMG_FD_204469 | JGI IMG/M metagenome (GOLD analysis project Ga0315912, IMG submission 204469) | Garden soil microbial communities collected in Santa Monica, California, United States - V. faba soil | ecosystem: Environmental > Terrestrial > Soil > Garden | place: USA: California...
TGCAGAAGGCCATCGACGTCGAGATCGCGCGCCAGAAGGCGCTGCTCGAGTCCGGCGGCAAGGTGATGCAGGAAACCCGAGGCTACGACGCGGAGCAGAACCGAACCTACAGTCTCCGCTCCAAAGAAGAAGCTCACGACTACCGCTACTTCCCGGATCCGGATCTGCCGCTCGTGCACATTACGGACGAGCTCCTCGCCGAGGAGCGCTCGCGGGTGCCCGAATTGCCCCAGGCGGTGCGCAAGCGCTGGCTGGGCGAGGGGCTGTCCGAGTCGGCCGTGGCGACGCTCACAGCGCACCCGCGTTACGTGGCTTTCGTCGAGGACGTCCGCAAGGCGTGTGACGCGGAGAAGTGGGCTTTCTCTCCATCGCTCACCAAGATTGCCAACTTCGTGCAGACCGAGGTCTTGCGCGGCGCCACACTGGATGGTTTGGAGGCGAAGTTCTCCGTGACGCCAAAACAGGTCGCCACGATTCTCGACTTGGTTCAGGCCGCAAGGATCAGTGGCAAGCAGGCGAAGGAACTGCTCGGCCTGGTCGAAGGCACGACGGCCGACCCGGAGGACGTCGTGCGACAGCGGGGCATGGAAGTCGTCAGCGACGCCGGCGCCCTGAGCGCGAGTCTGCAGAGACTGCTCGATGCCAACCCCAAGCAGGCAGACGGCCTCAGGGCGGGCAAGCAGCAGCTGGCAGGCTTCTTCGTGGGACAGATCATGAAGGAGACGGGCGGTTCGGCGGATCCGAAGCTCGTGGCCGAGCTCCTGGCCAAGCTCATCCAGAAGGGCTGACCTCGCCCGATCGGCGTTTCCTCCCGTCCCTGCTACACAAGCCGCGAACGTGACGACCCGACCTCGACGCCTCGAAGTAGTCCACCAGGAGCGAAAGCCACCTTGGCTGAAGGTGCGCGCACCGGGTGGGGCCCGCTACACCGAGCTCAAGCAAACGCTGCGCAAGCTCGACCTCTACACCGTGTGTGAGGAAGCGCGCTGCCCGAACATGGGTGAGTGCTGGGGCGCTGGCACTGCCACCGTCATGCTGCTCGGCCACACCTGCACGCGCGGCTGTCGCTTCTGCGCCGTGACCACGGGCAATCCGGGCGGCTTCGTCGATCCGCGTGAGCCGGCCCACGTGGCGAAGGCCGTCACTCAGGTTGGCCTTTCGTACGTCGTTTTGACCATGGTCGACCGCGACGATCTGCTCGACGGCGGAGCCGCGCACGTCGCCGAAACCGTGCGGTTGTTGCACGAGCTCGATCCGGGGCTCTTGGTGGAGACCTTGGTTGGTGACTTCGGCGGACGTCGGGTGGACGTCGGCGTCGTCGTCGAGTCCAAACCCGATGTCTTCGCGCACAACATCGAGGTGCCCCGCCGCCTGACTCCCCTCATTCGCGATCAGCGCTGCGACTACGACCGATCTCTACGCGTGCTCGAGCTGGCGAAGGACCTCGGCCAGGGGCGCCTGGTCAAGAGCTCGATCATGGTCGGCATGGGCGAGACGGATGACGAGGTCGTCGAAACCATGCGCGATCTTCGGGCAGCCAAGGTCGACATCGTCACGCTGGGGCAATATCTCAGGCCGACGCCGAAGCACGCCCCCGTAGCGCGTTTCGTCGAGCCTTCGGTGTTTGCAGACTTCGAACGCGTCGGTCGCGAGCTGGGCTTCGAGTTCGTCGCCGCCGGACCGCTCGTACGTTCGAGTTACCACGCTGCAGAAGGCTTCGTGGCCGCGCGCGGTCGCCCTGACGCGAGCCGCGCTGCGGACAGTGGCGACACGAGCGGTGCGCAGGCAAGCGCAGCAGCCGTGGGTCTCGTTCCAGCGGCACGCTTGGTCAGGCGCAGCGAATAGCTGCGCACTCATTTGCGCGCACGAGCCGAGGCGCCGTCTACTGAGGTGCGAACGCGCGTTCTCGCTTTGCTGCCGTGTCTCCGAAAGGCATTCACAGTGCTGATTCGGATGCGCACGCGGCGAGGGTTCCAAATGGCCCAAGCTCCAGTAGGCTCGGGGCGCCGGGCTAGCCATGCGACTCATCGACGCACAAGCGAAGGAGGAAGGGTATCCGATCGTTCGCGTGCTTCGTGACGACGGCACGCTCGATCCAGCCTTGGATCCCCGCCTGACCAGCGACGAGGTGGTGGAGATTTACCGCTGCCTGGTGCTGACCCGCGTCCTCGACAAGCGGCTCACCGCCTTGCAGCGCCAAGGTCGCATCGGATTCCACGTCGGTTCGCTGGGCGAGGAGGCGGCCATCATCGGTGCGACCTACGCCATTCGCGAGACGGACTGGATCTTCCCCTGCTATCGCGAGTTTGGCTCCGCGCTCATGCGCGGCCTTTCGCTGCAGAAGTTCATCGACAACATGTTCGGCAACGCCAACGACACCGTGAAGGGTCGGCAAATGCCTGACCACTACACCTGTCGCGAGAAATGCTTTGGGTCCATCAGCTCGCCGGTCGGTACTCAGATCACCCACGCCATGGGCTTTGCCTGGGGGGCGAAGATCGACAAGAAGGACGTGGCCACCTTGGCCTTCTTCGGCGACGGTGCCACCAGCACGCCCGAGTTTCACAGCGCTCTGAACATGGCTGGTGTGTTCAAGGTGCCGACGATTTTCTTCTGCCGGAACAACGGCTGGGCAATCAGCACGCCCACGGAGCGCCAGACGGCCTCGGCTACGTTCGCGCAGAAGGCGGAGGCGTACGGGGTGCCCGGCGTGCGCGTGGACGGAAACGACCTATTCGCGGTGATCGCCGTCGTGCGCCAGGCGCTCGAGCGCGCCAAGTGCGGCCAAGGTCCCACTCTGGTCGAGGCGCTGACGTACCGCATGGGCGGCCATTCGACGAGCGACGACCCGGATCGGTATCGGGAGAGTGACCAGCTCGCACCTTGGGCGGCGATGGACCCGGTGGAGCGTGTGCGTCGTTACCTGGAGAGCCGCGGTCGTTGGAACCAGGCGAACGAAGACCGCTTGATCGAGGAAGTCGATTCTCGCTTCAAGCGGGCGGTGGCAGTGGCCGAAACGACGGAGCCGCCCAGCCTCGAAAGCATGTTCGATGACGTGTACGGCGAGTTGCCCTGGCACCTCGTCGAGCAACGTGAAGAGCTCGTTCGCGGCCCGCGCGCCCCCAAGTCTCATTGAACCCGTTTCGATGATGCTGGGCGCGATGTTTGGGGCGCATGTCGAAGCCCGCACCGGATCCGAACGATGCCGCAGATGAACATGGTCCAGGCCATCAACGATGCCCTTCGCATCGCCATGCGTCGCGATCGAAAGGTCGTCGTCCTCGGGGAAGACGTGGGTAAGGTGGGGGGTGTGTTCCGGGTCACCTCTGGCCTGTGCGAGGAGTTCGGCTCCGAACGCGTGATCGACACACCGCTCACCGAGAATGGCATCATTGGCGCGGCGGTCGGCATGGCTCTCTACGGCATGGTGCCCGTTCCGGAGATCCAGTTCGCGGACTTCGTCTGGCCCGCCTACGAGCAGATCGTCAACGAGCTGTCGAAGTATCGCTACCGCTCGGGCGGGGAATATTCGGCCGGCATGGTCATCCGCATGCCGGTGGGCGGGGGCATCAAGGGCGGTCACTACCACTCGCAGCATCCCGAAGCGCACTTCGTCTGCATCCCGGGCCTCAAGGTCGTCGTTCCTTCCAACGCCCACGATGCCAAGGGCTTGCTCCTGGCATCCATCGAGGACCCCGATCCGGTCATCTTCTTCGAACCCAAGCGCGTCTACCGCGCCGCAAAAGGTGAGGTGCCGGCGGGGGAGTATACCGTCCCTCTGTCCAAGGCCGCGGTGGCCAGACCGGGACGAGACGTTACCGTGCTCACGTACGGCGCGATGCTCTACGAGGCGCTCGATGCCGCGACCCGCGCCGAGAAGCACGGCGTTGGCGCCGAGGTGATCGACCTCAGGACGCTCTGGCCGGTCGACATCGAGACCATCACCGAAAGCGTCAAGAAGACGGGACGGGTGGTGGTCGTGCACGAGGCGCCGCGGACGGGGGGGTTCGCCGCCGAGCTCATCACCTTGGTGTGCGAGAAGGCTTTCTTCCACCTCGAGGCCCCGCCGACGCGGGTGACCGGGTTCGACACGCCGTTTCCGTACACGCTCGAGACGGAATACATGCCGCTTTCGCATCGAATCCTGCCGGCTCTGCTGGCTGCCGCCGAGAGCGGTTGATTCTGACCGGGATTTTGGCGAAACCAGCGCTCAGGCCTTGGCCCCTCGGGGCGTCTGGGTCTGAGCGCGATCGGAGAAACGTAACCACCCATGTCCAAGTTCGAGTTCAAGCTGCCTGACATCGGCGAGGGAGTCACCGAAGGCGAGATCGTCAGTTGGCTCGTTGCCGTTGGCGACAACGTCACCGAAGACCAAGAAATGGTCGAGGTCATGACCGACAAGGCGACCGTCACCATCGGTGCGCCCAAGTCGGGGCGCATTGCCGAGCTCAAGGGCGGCGTGGGCGATGTCATTCCCGTCGGGGGCGTCCTCTTGGTGCTCGAGCTTTCGTCGGCACCCGCGGCAGGTGCCGAGAGCGCCAGCCGGGCCGCGGCACCAGCGGCGGTGGAGTCCGTGGCGAGTGCAGTCGGCGACCTGAAGGAGAATCTCCCCGGCACGGCCGCGAGCGCCCCGAGCCCCGCCAAGGTCGAGGGCGCCCCGCCGCTTGCAGCTCCTGCCACGCGCAAGCTGGCGCGCGAGCTGGGCGTGGACCTGGGCAACGTGGCCGGGACTGGTTCGGCGGGCCGCATCACCCGCGAAGACGTGGAGAAGGCAGCTGGCGGAGCGGCCGCTCCGGCGGCAGCAGCTCCCGCGCGCCCAGCCGGTGCTCCCATCGCCGTGCCGGCACCCGCGCCCCTGCCCACGACGGCGCCCGCCGCGGCAGCGGAGGACAAGCGCATTCCCATCCGGGGCCTGCGCAAGCGCATCTTCGAGAACATGGCGCGCTCCAAGCGCACCGCAGCCCACTTCGCCTACGCGGACGAAGTCGAGTGCACGCGCCTGATCGAGCTCCGGAACCGAACCAAGGGCTACGCAGAGGAAGGTGGCGTCAAACTCACGTTCCTGCCGTTCATCGTCAAGGCGGTGGTTGCCGCCTTGCGCAAGCACCCGTCCTTGAACACCTGGGTCGACGACGTGAACGGCGAGATGATCCAGAAAGCGAACATCGACATCGGCGTCGCCACGGCCACCGATGCCGGCCTCATCGTGCCGGTCGTCCGCGGCGCGGATCGCCTCTCGATTCTGGATATCGCGCGAGAAATCACGCGTCTGGCCACCGACGCCCGCAACGGCAAGGTCAAGCCCGAGGATGTCGGTGGATCGACGTTTACCGTCACCTCCCTGGGCAAGCTGGGCGGCCTCTTTTCCACGCCGGTGGTGAACTACCCGGAGGTGGCGATCATGGGCATCCACGAGATGAAAAAGCGCCCGATCGTCGTGGGCGACGAGATCAAGATCGGCCAGGTCATGGTGCTGGCGCTGTCCTTCGACCACCGCATCATCGACGGGCACGTGGGCGCGGCCTTTGCCCAAGAGGTCAAGAGCTTGCTCGAGGACCCCGACCGGCTGCTGGTGGAGATGGTGTGAGCGCTCGGGTGGTGTGAGCGCTTCCCCCCACCTGGGCGCTCGGCGCTCGGCGCTCGGCGCTCGGTGCGCGGCCGGAGACGCTGGTGAAACGAGGGAGGATCGGTAGGCGCTTATCCTACGTTAGGATTCATTGCCGCACTCCGGCGGCCACGTAGGTGAAGGGGTCACCGACCTCGGGGTTTGGGCTCGCCGCCCTTCCGACCTCGTTGTACGCTTCCGCAGGAGTCTGCTCCCGCCCCCTGTGTGGAGCGCTGGGTTGAATTTTCTGATGGGTTCGCTTTTGTTTCGAATGAGCGCGATGTGGAGTCGCTGGGCCCTGGCCGCCTCCCTTCTTTGCGTGGTTCACCTTTCTTCACCTGCCAATGCGGCGCCCTTGGCCGCCGACGTCAAGAAGGCCGCGGAAGCGTTCGATCGCGGTCGTGAAGCCTTCCGCGCCGAAAACTACGTCGAGGCAGCCGAGCATTTCGAGGCCGCTGACGCCTATGCGGCCAGCGCGGCATCCCTGCGTCTGGCCATGGCAGCGCGCAAGGAAGCTGGTCAGCTCGATCGAGCGCTTTCGCTCGCCGCGCTGGCGCTCGCTACCTACCCGGACGACGCGACGGTGGTCGCCGAGGCACAGGCGGTGCTCGACGAGCATCAAGCCGATTTCGGCCGCATCGACGTGACCTGCGACGAGGAATGCGACCTCCTGCTCGACGGCAAGCTCGTCCATGGGCCGCCTGCGCTCAGCCATACCGTGTACGTGTCCCCTGGCAGCTACCAAGTTCAGGCGAGCTGGTCGGAGGATCGCACGGACGAGGAAACGGTGACTGCCGTGGCTGCTGACCAGGTGAGCGTGAGCCTCACGGCTCCGCCCCTCGAAACGATCGAACCCCCACCGCCCCCACCGCCGGAGGAGACGACACCGACCGACGAAGCGGAGAAGAAGCGCCGCGGGTGGTCGCCGGTGGTGTTCTGGACCAGCTTGGGCGTGACCTTGGTCGGCGTTGGCGTGACCACGGGGCTCGGCGTCAACGCCATCAACAATCCTGGTCAGGACGCCGTGCGCCAGCAGTGCGAGCAGGGGGACGAAACCTGCGACCTGTATCAGCAGGGGCTCGCCAATCAGACTGCTGCCAACGTAGCGGGGGGCATCACCGCAGGTGTGGGCGTCTTCACCATCGTCACCGCATTCCTTACCGACTGGGGCGGAAAGCGAAAGGCCGCCGAGCCAGATCCAGCGGCGGGCTGGTCCGTACGTAAAGGTGATTTCACTCTGCGCCCAACGCTGACGGTTGGCGGGGGTGCAACACTAGGAGCTGCGGGTACGTTCTAGTCCCCGGAGAGACGAATTGGCTGCCAAGCTATTGGACATCGCCACGGGCGGTCGACAGTACGTCGATCGCTACGAGCTCGTCGGGGAGATTGCCTCCGGTGGGATGGCGACGGTGTACCTTGCGCGCCTGACGGGCGTGGGCGGGTTCCAACGCTTGTACGCGATCAAGCGGCTGCACCCGCACCTGCAGGGAGAAAAGGAATTCGTCGAGATGTTTCTCGACGAGGCTCGGCTCGCCGCGGGCATCCATCACCCGCACGTGGTCCCCATCCTCGAGGTGGGCGCCAGCGAGAGCGGTTACTACCTGGTGATGGAGTACATCGAAGGGGAAACCCTGGCCAAGCTGCTGGCCCGGGCCGCTTCGAGCAAAGAGCGCATTCCCCTGCCGATCGGCATTCGCGCTGGGCTGGACATGCTTTCGGGCCTGCACGCGGCGCACGAGCTCAGGGACGAGACCGGCGCAGTTGCCGGCGTGGTCCACCGCGACGTGTCGCCTCAGAACGTGCTGGTCGGCGCCGACGGCATCACCCGCATCACCGATTTCGGTGTGGCGCGCGCTGCAGCGCGGCTCACGGCGACCAGGGTTGGTCAGCTCAAGGGCAAGATCGCCTACATGGCGCCCGAGCAGGCGCGTGGGGAGACGGACGTCGACCGTCGCGCCGATATCTTTGCCGCCGGCATCGTGATTTGGGAGGCGCTCGCTCACAAGCGCCTGTTCAAGGCCGAGAGCGAGGCTGGCACCCTGGCACGGGTCATCAACGATCCCATCCCGAGCTTGATCAAGACCGCGCCACACGTACCCACGGCCATCGACGCCGTGGTGATGAAGGCCCTCGATCGCCGGCTCGAGCAGCGATTCCAGACGTGCGCCGAGTTCGCAGATGCACTCGAGCGGGCGGCCATTCAAACGGGCCAGCTGGCGAGCGCCCGCGACATGCAGGCGTACGTGCGCCAGGTGATCGGCACCGAGATGCAGACGCAGCAGACGGCGCTCCGCGCTTGGACGGCACGCGCCGATGCCGAGCCGCAGACGCGGCCCATGGTCACGCCGACCAAGCGCACCTTCTCTGCGGTTGCGACCGAGGCGACGCCGAGCGGGACTGGACTCACGGAGCTATCACGATCGGACGGGCGGCGCGTTTGGGCGCTGGCGGCGCTCGTCGTCTTGGGAGCGGTTGGGTTCTTCGGCTTCCGCTGGCTCACCGAAGGGGACCAGCCCCACCCAGCGGCCGTCACGGCAGGACCGACGGCTCCGGCCGGACCGGGCGAGGAGCCGGCTGCCGCCGCGCCCGCTCCGACTACGACCAAAGCCGGGGAGACGCCGAGCGGCAGCTCGCTCGACGACTTGGCCGAGGAAAACAAGGCCGAGGAAGGGAAGGCGGACGCGGACAAGCGGCCGTCGTCCGGGGATGCCACTCCTGCTTCCGATCACAAGCGCCCGGCGACATCCGGGGGCTCGAAGCCCGTCCGCGACTCTGGCAAGTCCGGCGGCAAGGATCCGCTCGACATCCTGGGCACCAACCCCTATCGCTGAGGGGCGCAGGCGCGCGGAAATGCTCCGCGCAGAGAAACTGCGGATCAGGCCGCGACTTTGACACCTGTCCGTCACGTTGCTAAAAAACGCGCCCTTTCGGTTGTCCCCCGACCGCCGCTCGAGGCATCCAGGAGATAGCGTGGCCGTCAAGAGAGTCTGTCTATTTTCGGGGAATTCGAACCCCGAGCTGGCTGGAGCGATCTCCAAGGTGCTGGATACGCCGCTCGGGGATTCTCGCGTTGCGCGCTTCAGTGACGGAGAGACGTTCTGCGAGATCAAGGAGAACGTCCGCGGGCTCGACACGTACATCGTTCAGCCCACCTCTTCTCCGGTCAACGACAGCCTGATGGAGCTCTTGATCATGTGCGATGCGCTCCGTCGCGCCTCCGCTGCCTCCATCACTGCAGTCATCCCCTACTACGGCTACGCGCGCCAAGATCGCAAGGTTGCTCCGCGCACCCCGATCACCTCGAAGCTGGTGGCCGACCTCTTGGTGGCGTCTGGCGTGAACCGGGTGGTCTGTGTGGACCTGCACGCTGGTCAGATCCAAGGTTTTTTCAACATTCCGTTCGACCACCTGTACGCCCTGCCGGTGTTCCTCAAGGACTACTTGGAGAAGACCTTTGGCCAGGAGGCGGTGTTCATTTCGCCCGACGCCGGGGGCGTGGAGCGCACCCGCGCTTACTCCAAGCGTTTGGGTGCCTCGCTCGCCATCATCGACAAGCGGCGTGAGCGCGCCAACGTCTCCGAAGTCATGCACATCATCGGCGATGTGAAGAATCGGGACTGCATCATCATCGACGACATGATCGACACCGCCGGCACGCTTTGCAACGCAGCGCGGGCCGTGATGGAGGCTGGAGCGCGGCGCGTGGTTGCTTGTGCCACGCACGGTGTGCTCAGCGGTCCGGCCGTCGAGCGCATCACGGAGTCGCCGCTGGAGCAGGTCGTGGTGACCAACTCGATCGCCCCCTCCGAGGAGGCAGCGGCCTGCAGCAAGATCCAGTTCTTGTCGATTGCGCCCCTCCTGGCCGAGGCGATCCGCCGCATCCACAACAGCGACTCCGTGAGCTCCCTCTTCGTTTGAGGGGGGGTTCAGGGAGGCCCGGGCCACCCGCCGCCGGGGCCGGCCTGGCAGGTGCCGGAAAGGGCGCCGAGGGGTGCCCCGAGAGGCGCCGGATGCGCTGAGATGCGACGAGAGGCTGGCGCAGGGCACAATCGGGGAAAAATCCGTCGGTTCAGGGTCGCCTTTCGGCGGATTGGTGTTAAAAGCCGCGTCCCGGTCCGCTGTCGGTCCGGTCGGACCGGACTTTTCATCATGCAGGCCATCAAGATCACCGCCACCTCGCGCTCCAGCACCGGCAAGAACGCCAACCGTCGTCTGCGCGCCTCCGGGATGATCCCGGCGGTTGCCTACGGTCAGGGGCGCAAAGCCCGCGACCTCGCGGTTTCGCCCGAGGCCGTCGTGCACGCACTGTCCAGCGATCGCGGTCGCAACGTCGTCGTTTCCCTCGAAGTCGAGGGCGCGGCGGTCACTGCGATGATCGCGGAGTACCAGTACCACCCCGTGTCGCGCAGCCTGCTGCATGCCGACTTCATCGAGGTCACCGAAGAGACCGTCGTCGACGTGAACGTGCCGCTCAACCTGACTGGCAAGCCCAAGGGCGTCGTCATGGGTGGCAAGCTGCGCCAGGTGTTTCGTGAGGTGCCAGTGCGCTGCAAGCCAGAGCTCATCCCGGTCGAAATCGTGTACGACGTGACCGAGCTCGACCTCGACCAGCACGTTCATGCGAAGGACCTGATCCTTCCGGCCGGCGTCACCGTCGCTCTGCGCGACAAGCAGACCGTCGCCGTCGTTGCCGCCGACAAGCACAAGAAGGACGAGGAAGAAGCGGCCGCGGCCGCAGCACCCGGTGCCGCGTCTGCTGGTGGTGCAGCCGCCGCTCCCGCGGCAGCCGCAGCAGCGAAGCCGGCGGGTAAGGGTAAGTGATCGTAGTCGGCCTCGGCAATCCCGGGCCGCGCTACGAAAACACGAGGCACAACGCGGGCTACCACGTCGTGGATCGCCTGGCCGAGGCCTGGGCTGCCCCTCCATTCAAGGCGAAGTTCCAGGGGCTGCTGAGCCAGGTGGACCGCAGTCAGGTGGGGGAGAGCGTCCGGGTCGTCCTGCTCAAGCCGACCACGTTCATGAACCTGTCGGGTCAGTCCGTGCAGGGGGCGGCGGCTTTCTACAAGGCGAGCCCGCGCGATGTCGTGGTCGTTCACGACGAGCTGGATCTCCCTCTGGGCCGCCTGGCCTTGAAGGTGGGCGGGGGCAGCGCCGGCCACAACGGCCTGAAATCCGTCACCCAGTGCCTGGGCAGCCCAGACTATTGCCGCCTGCGCCTCGGAATCGGCCGTCCCGGCCCCGACTTTCGGGGTGACATCGCCGATTTCGTGCTAGAAGGCGTCCCCCCGTCGGAGAAACCAGCCTACGAAAGCATGCTGGAGAAAGCGACGGAGGCGCTCGAACTCCTGCTTGGTCAGGGGATCGATGCGGCGATGAACCGAACGAATCGGCGGGATTGAACCCCTCGATTCCTCCTTGCCCCCGAAATCTCGGGGGCCGTTAGTCCAAAGGGAGTACAGCGAATGACAGCAGCAGCAGTGGCGGCCGAGCCGCCTCGCCTCTACGAGGCGATCTACATCCTGCGTCCCGACGTCAGTCGGGACGCTGCCGAGAAGGTCTCGGCGCGCGTCCAGGAAGTGGTGCAGAAGGGCAACGGGCAACTGACCCGCGTCGAGCACTGGGGACGGCGTCTGATGGCCTACGAAGTCCAGCACAACAAGCGTGGCGTTTACGTCTACGTGAACTACCTCGGCGACGGCGCCCTAGTGGCGGAGCTCGAGCGCAATTTCCGCATGCTCGACGAGGTGATGCGGTTTCAGACCGTGCGCGTGCCTGGTGAGGTCGATTTGACGGCGTTCGCGGGCCAGTCGGCAGAGGTCGACAGCTACGAACCGCCGACCGGCGACGAGGAAGAGGAACTCACGCTCGAGCAGGAGCTCGGCCTGGTGCAAGGGCCGCGCACGCTGCAAGCGCGCACGATGGATGACGAGGACGATCTGGACGACGACGAGGAGGACGACGAATGAACACCGGGGTTGATTCCGTACGGGGTGACTCGATGAAGGGCGAACGCGACGCGTTTCGCCGGCCCAGGCGTCGTGGTTGCCCGTTCTGCAACGATGGCGCTGTCGCCATCGACTACAAGGATCCTGGCATGTTGCGCTACTTCATCAGCGATCGCGGCAAGATCGTGCCGCGCCGTGTGTCGGGCGTTTGCGCCAAGCATCAGCGTGAGCTCACGCTGGCCATCAAGCGGGCACGGGTGATTGCGCTCCTGCCGTTCACCACCAACTACTGAGGACGAGCCCATGGCAAATCAAATCAGCGTGGTGCTGCA
>Ga0315912_10005329_pt1 | contig 11881 bp, 10 predicted proteins | sample VfabasoilMG_FD_204469 | JGI IMG/M metagenome (GOLD analysis project Ga0315912, IMG submission 204469) | Garden soil microbial communities collected in Santa Monica, California, United States - V. faba soil | ecosystem: Environmental > Terrestrial > Soil > Garden | place: USA: California...
ACCAGTAAGGCACATACCCGCCAGGATGACCGTTCGAAACAAATCCACACACAGCATCTGCCCCGGTTTCCCCAAAGCCCACAGTGCTCCGCTTCCAATTGTGTAGAGCGCAGTAACCGCAGCGCACGCCGCAGCTAGGATCAGCACTCCGGCTCCAGATGTGAACTCAGGTCCGTAATAGGACATCAACGTTCCCGCAACCGGTACAACCGCTAGCGCTGCAAGTCCCGTAATACCCGTAGCTGCCAGCATTGCGGTTGAGATGATGCGATTGCACTCTCGTCGATTTCCGTTTTCGTAATTGTTCGAGAGCATCGGAAGAACAACCTGGAAAAGAACATTCGGCAGGAACAACAAAGCGGTCTTCCACTTGTCGGCGGCGTTATAAATGCCTACTTCAAACATCCCGCCCTGCCGCGATAGCAGCATGGCAACCAGCCAGGCGGAACCGCTCATCAAAAGCATGCAAATCCAGAGAGAGGCGGACGTCATGAGCACGGAACGCTCGACGAATTCTCCGCGGCGCACCGGGATGTTGGTCTCGGCGCATCGTTTGTTCAGCAGTACACGTCCAATCCCAACCGTCGTGAAGCTGACCAGCATCATTGCGGCTAATGAGCCTTTCAATCCTCCCACGCTTACGCCCAGCCAGACGCTTGGGAGCAGGATAATACCGCGGATCACCTGCAACCTGGCCACCACATCAAAGGCCTCCAGCCCCGACAACGCAGCCTGTTGAACACGGTTGACCATATCGCCAATCAAGAGCCCACAAGCAATTTGGAATTCAACAGACAAGGCGACATCAGGACTGATGTAATCTCCGGCAGCCAGCATGATTGCCGACATCACCACTCCAGCGATGGCGCTCAATAGCAGTGCCCAGCCGATGAGAGAGCCTGCGCGGTCTTTGTGTTGTTCGCGCCACCGCCCCACATATTTGGCAGTCGTCAAGGTCATTCCCGCTTCACCGAAATTGCCCAACGCCAGGACTGTGGCCTGGATCAGACCAAGTTGTCCAAAGCTGGCTGCGCCGAGAGATCGACCCAGCATCATCGCGGCAAGCATGGCGGAGCCTTGTGAGATCACCGATCCGCTTGTTGCCCATATCGCATTTCGAGTCAGCCGGAAACTGGCGGCACGCACCTGGAAGAGACGCGAGTGTGTATCACGAAGAAATGCAGCGGCAGCGCTCAAAACGACACTCCCGGACTGCTTGAGGCTGTTTGGAAACTATAGTAGTCTCCATAGCTGGTTCCCGGCCTATATTCTGTTGGATTTTGAATGGTCCCAATGACCGGAAGGCCCTCCACAATAAAACGTCTTGCCGTGGCAATGGTCGCTTCATCGTTTGTCATTCCTGAGCGGACCAGGACAACCCCATCGGAGTGTAGGCTGAGAATTTTTGCGTCGGCGAAGATAGATGCAGGTGGTGTGTCTATCAGAACGTAGTCAAATAACCGTCGCAAGCGTTTCATCAGGTCATCCATTCTCTTGGAGCACAGCAGTTCCACTGCATTCACTTCCGCTCCGCCGCTGGGTAGCATATGGAGATTTTGAACTGCCGTCCGGATGCTGAGATATTCCTGCGGGACGTCACGTATTTCCGTTTGTCCGCTCAGAAGCGTGGTCAGGCCCGACTCTACGTTTCCCCCGAGCAGTGACTTGAGCTGTGGGCCCCTGAGATCACCGTCGATCAACAGCACGCGCCGCCCGAGTTCGCTCAACGCGATGCCCAGATTGCAGACAGCAGTCGTTTTGCCTTCCATTGCGGCTGAACTTGTAACCGCAATCACCTGCGGTCGCTTTCCATCCACCAAGGAAGACAGCAACGAAATTGCTGCCGCTCGAAATGACTCTGACTGTGCCGAAGAACGTGCCTGAAGACCGAGACTGCCAGTGGGCGCTTGATCCTCTGGAGCGAGTATTTCTCCCGCCCATGCACCGAATGAGCGGTTGACCTGGTGTCCGCCCAGTTCCGGAACCAGGACGGAAGGGACGGGAACCTCGGGTGCGTTTGGTGTGAGCGCAATCTCTTTGAATAATGAGAAGCAACAGCCGGCAATCATTCCCGCCATCAAGCCAATAAGCGTATTCAATGAAGTTTTTGGCGAAAACGGCATATGCGGCGGTTCCGCCTTTCCCGTTGGGCGAATATTGGATGGCCGAATGGCCGAAGCAACACCAGCCTCATTCACTTTCTGCATCATCGCTTGATAGAAGCTGCGCGTTGCTTCGACTTCATTTTTCAGGGATTCATAATGGATGATTCGGGCCGCGGATTCTGAAGCGATTCTGGCTTGGTTTCCATAACCGGATGTCAGTGTGCTCTCACGGCGTCGGGCTGTGTCCAACTCCTGTCCGATCCGAGCACGCATCTTGGCGAGTTCGGCCTTCCGTGCATTCTCCACTTCTGCAATCTGCGCCTGGAGCCGTTGGACTTTTTGATTTTCCGGTGTCAGCACCAGATTCATATCCGCAAGCTGCTTCCGGAGTTCGGTCAACTGGACTTCATAGTTTCGGATGGAGTCGTTGTCGCCAGGTGCCGGATTCGGTGTTTCCACCTCTGTTGCGTGGCGGGATTCCTTGGCGATGCGATCTGCTTCGGCCTGCGAGACTTCGGCCTGCATCAGGCGAAGTCGCTCTTCCTCCAGGTTCTCGCGTCCGGCAGAAAGACCAAAACCGGAATTGCGAACATAGGCTTGCAACTCCCGTTCCGATTTCTGAAGCTTCAAGCGAAGCTCTTCCAACTGCGGCTTGAGCCAATCCCGCGTTTCACCTGCCGCAGTCCAACGCGATTCGACGCTCTTGCTTACGTAGATGCTAGTCAGCGTATTGACGAAGTCGGCTGCAAACTGTGGGTCACTTGATTCATAGCTGACACGCATGATCCGCGACTTCTTCGACGTTTCAATCCGCAGCCGCCGTTTTGCCAGGTCTACAGCCAGTTTTACCGGCATGGGTCCGGTGGGGGTGGAGAGTCCAGTCATACGCTTCAAACGCTCGATCAGCCCGGAGTTGGTGGAAAAATCCCCGCGCTCTTCCGCGTTGAGTTGTCGGAGCGTCTTCTCTACCAGCCAATCCTGACTCATCAGGTCGGCTTGCGTTTGGATATAGGAATCGTCGGCGTAGGTAATGGTTGCCGTGTTGGGATTCACCGAGCCTAGGTTTAGAAAATTCTCGTTTGGTGTTTGGATTTCCACGGAGATTTCGGCACGATATTGCTTGGGCTGAGAAAGGCTGAAAGCAAACGCACCCATAGCGCCCAGTGCCCCCAGCGCCCCGATCATGACTTTGTTTTTCCAGAGCAGGATCGCGTAGCTCATCAAGCCGTCGTTAACCGGCGGCTCTGCCTCGCGTAGCGGGAATGCCGAAGCCGATGTGGCTGCGGCGAAGTGCGTGACCGCCCTTTCACGAGGTCCAGGTTCTGACAGGAGTCTTTGTTGCATAGATTCGAATTCCCTATCGCCTCACTACATTCCCGTCCTGCGCCAGGGGACAACGCCGGTTAGCGTCTGGATCGCAGCTTCTATTGTTCTTGTTGCCACTTTCTTCGACGCGCTGCTGGGAATGAACAGCACATCGTTGGCTTGGAGACCTTCATCCTTCGCCTTGCCTTCCCAGACTTTTCTCAGATCAATCGCGATTTCCACCCGCTCGCCGCCATCGGGAGACGCACGTAGGATTCTGGCGTTCTGAGGGGCTGCGGTAGGCGACAAGCCCTCCGCCATGGAGAGCACCTGAAGTACGGAGATCTTCTCCTGATCACGCAAGGCAAATCCGCCCGACTTGCGAACTTCGCCGATCACATAAATAGTCTCAGCACGAGGTACTGTGATGACATCGTGCGCGCGGATGATGATGTTATCCACGGGATTTTGCGCCCCAAGAAAGTTACGAAGTTTCACTTCAGCCACGCTGAATTTTCCTGACAGGTCCAGCCTAGCTGTGGCCAACGGGATTTCACCGTCCTCAGTCCGCCTCACAATCTTCAGCGCAGGGCCTGCCTCGTCCGCCAAGCCACCAGCCAGCGCCAGGACTTCGGCAAGGGTTTTGCGTCCGTTCAACTGATGTACGCCGGGTTGTTTGACCGCTCCCATAACCGAAACCGGTTGGCTTCCGAAGCTGATGATATCCACTGACACCTTGGGCTGACGGACATCCTTGGCTAGCTTCGCAATCAGTTGTTGGCGAAGTTCGTCAATCGTAAGACCTGCAGCCTGAATACGGCCCAGTCCCGGCAAGTCGATGTAACCCGATGGATCAACCCGGTATGGGTCTTTGGTGATCTCATCAACACCTGCTGCCCAAATACGGATCTGATCTTCGGGCCCGAGAACGTATTCCTTCTCGGCTCCAATGAGCGCGACGGCGCAAAGGGTGAAAGCGGCAATTATTATCTTGAGTCTCATCTTCAATCCTGAGCCCCATCTTCTGTGTGGAGCAGAAAATCTTGTTCCAAGACAACCTGAACCGAGCGCTGCATCAGTGTGATAGTGACTACGATGCTGACCGAGCCGCCATCACGGGCCACAATACCTTCCACCCCGCAGAGTGGACCCCCTGTGACGCGGACTCTTTCGCCTTGCCGGAATACGGGGATACTATTGGCTTCCACCGCATTTTGCATCGCGATTCTAAGGGAATCGATTTCGCACGAATCGATCGGAATCGGGCCTTTGCTATCACCGAGTACTCGATTGACGCCGGGGGTAACAAGGATGGGGAGCCGTTCACTGGCGTCAAATCTGGCAAAGACATATCGAGGAAACAATGGCAGCGTATCTTTTTTGACACGACCTCCGTAGACCTTCCGGGATTGGGAAAGCGGCAGGAATGTGTCGTAATCCTTTGCCGCGAGCGTTCTCGCAACAGCCTTCTCGTGTCGCGGCTTCACCCCCACCGCGAACCATTGGGTCTGCTCGCGGAGATCCAGGAAGGCGGTGTGACTCGCCGTAGCGCCGTTAAATAAGTGAAGTGCAGTAGCCATACTGGAATTCCTCCGAATTCCTCGATCCAGGGGCGTTTCCCATATGTTCACATTAAGGGGTTCCAGTGTTCGTGTCATGACACATTGGTACAAAAAGGTTCTACCCGAAGGTTCTAGATCGACGTAGTCCTTCCGGGGGTGTTTTCCCGTGAGAAGAACGCATATCATCTTTTGTTTGTCTGTGTTACGGGGTGTGGCGAAGTACTAGAACGCCGCTGAAACCACAACTACTGTCAATCGGATACCATAGTGGAATAACAGTCAAAGTGCCCGGGTGGCGAAATCGGCAGACGCAAAGGACTTAAAATCCTTTTTCCGGCAACGGGAGTGTGGGTTCAAGTCCCACCCCGGGCACCAGTTTAACTCGTAGCAGCAAGAGACCAGCAATGGCTGCCAGTATGGCTCCGAATAGGAAGGTTGCAACCGATCCTTTCCATTGCCAAAGAAGCCCAGCTATTAGGCTCGATGGGAACGCAGCAAGCCCCGTCACCGTAGCTTGTAAACCTAAAGCGGTTCCGCGCCCGCCATCCGGGAGTAAGTCCACAGTGAAGGCACGCGTCAACCCGTCGGTTATTCCGATGTATAGACCATAGGCACCGAAAAGCAGCCAAAACCATCCTAGGCTAGGCGCAAACGCGAAGCCAGTGTAGACAACTGTGAAGAGTGCGAATCCGAGCAATAAAAATGTCTTGCGGCCGAGACGATCTGAAATGATACCGGCAGGAAAGGAAGACAGAACAGTGACCAAATTGAATAGGGCAAACAGGGTGACGATCATTGAGGTTGATGCCCCCATCTCCCTTGCTTTCAGGATTAGAAATGCATTGGAGGAATTCCCAAGAGCAAAGACCGCGGTCACGATTAAAAATCGATGGAACGGTTTCGGCAGATTACGGAGTGTCACCGAAAGCTTAGGTGTCTGCCGTAGCGAGAATATTTCAGGTTCCCTCAACAGCAGCAGCAATCCGACACCGGCAGCTGCTGGAACAAAAGCCAAGAGGAAAAGGGAATGAAAATTCCCACCGACCAGACCGAGCAAAGGAAGCGCCAGAAGCGGACCTACGACCGCGCCAATCTGGTCAGCACTCCGATGAAATCCAAAGGCCCTTCCTCGGGCCGGTACGTGTGAGGAATCGGCGATCAATGCGTCCCGTGCAGTTGATCGCAATCCTTTACCAAAACGATCCATTATGCGAGCGAAAAGAACCGTAGCCCAGGTTGAGGAAATAGCTAGTACGGGCTTGGCGAAAGCGGAGATTCCATAACCGGCAACTGTGAAAGGTTTGCGAATCCGCCATCGATCCGAAAGCCATCCTGAGTAACCTTTGAGCAAACTGGCCGTCGCTTCCGCCAATCCCTCGATAAACCCGACGGCAGCAATTGGAGCTCGCAGAACGGTTGTTAGGTATAGAGGAATGAGTGGGTAGAGCATCTCGCTGGAAATGTCTGTCAGCAAACTGACCGCTCCCAAAAGGAACACGTTTCGGCTGATTCCCGGGATAGGGCTTCGCTCTTCCAAAACTGAGGGGCGAATGTCCCCTGGCTTGTTCGGATCATTTGGCTTGGTAACAAAACTCATCTCAGGCGTCCCACCAAGACTCTACCAGTTCCGCATATATCTTCGTCTTCAAACCTGGGTGGTTCAAATCTGGGGTGGTTGACGCCGGGTCTTGACTCTGAATAGAATCACTCAGATTCCCTGTAAGGAGGGGCAATGTCGGATTCAAATGTTTCGAGACGCTATTTTTTCTTTGGCAGCCTGCTGGCTGCTGCTGTGCCAGCCGGAGGTTTCGGCAGCGTCGCCTCGCTCCGCGCCGCTGGCTATAAGCCTTTCTACAACAAGTTGAACTTCGCCGGCATCGGCATTGGTGCCCAAGGGGGCAGTGATCTCGGCCAAGCCGCGCAAAGTGAAAACGTGATCGCTGTTTGTGATGTGGACTGGGAGCGCGGCGCGCCCGGCTTGCAGCGTTACGAGAAGGCCGGCAAGTACAAAGACTTCCGCGTCATGCTCGACAAGGAAAAGACGATCGAAGCAGTGACGATCGGCATTCCCGATCACATGCACGCGCAAGTGGCGCTCGCCTGTATGCAGCGCGGAATCCACACGTATGTGGAAAAGCCGCTGACCCGTACTCCGTGGGACGCGCGCCTGCTTGCTGACGCGGCAGTGAAATATAAGGTCGCCACGCAGATGGGCAATCAAGGCTACTCCCATGAATGCAACCGCGTTGCTGCGGAGATTTTGTGGTCAGGAGAAATTGGCGAAGTGCGCGAAGTCCACGCTTCCACCAACGCACCCAGTTGGCCCCAGGGCTTGCAACAACAACCGAAAGAGGCGTCTATCCCGGAAACGCTGGATTGGGATCTCTGGCTCGGCGGGGCGTCCATGCGCGCTTACAGCCCCGAGTATCTGCCATTCAACTGGCGCGGATTCCCCGACTTTGGAACCGGACCGATCGGCGATTGGGGAGTTCACGTTCTCGGCCCGGCCAATCTTGGACTGGAGCTGGGAGCACCCACCAGTGTCGAATGTATTCGTGCCGAAAACGAAAGCAAATGGAGCTTCGCCGAGCGAATGGTAACTCGCTTCGACTTTCCAGCACGCGGGGAAATGCCCCCCGTCTCCATCTTCTGGTACGACAACAGTGCCAATGCCGATCCAGCCAACCTGTATCACCCGCCAGGAATGGAAAATGAGACCATTCTGCCTCCGTCCAATAATCTGGCGGACAAAGGTAGGCCGGGAGTCGGCGGCGGTGGTCGAGGTGGAGTTGGAGCCGGTGGCGGACGCGGCGCGGGACGTGGTGTTCCAGGTGAAGCCGGACCCGGCTTTGGTCCAGGCGGCCCAGGCGCTGCCGCCGGAGCGGCACCCGCTGGACGCGGCGGCGCTGGCGCTGGTCGTGGAGGGCCAGGCGCAGCAGGAGGACGCGGTGGTGGTCCAAGGCTTGGTGTTCTAACCGGGCATGGTGCTGTCTTCGTCGGCTCAAAAGGATTGATGGCAACCAGTCAACGCGGCGAAGGGGTTTGGCTGCTTCCTGCGGAACGGTGGGCGGCTTACACGCTGCCACCGCAGTTGCTATCCCGCTCACCCGGCCACATGCGCGACTTCCTGCGTGCCTGCAAGGGTGGGGAACCGGCCTGCTCTCACTTTGGAATCGCCGGACCCTACGTCGAATGGTTGACGCTAGGCTCCATCGCGCAACAGTTCCCCAAGCAAAAGCTACTGTGGGATTCCAAGAATCAGCGCATCACCAATCACGCTGCGGCTAATGAACTGGTGAAGCCCAAGTTCCGCAAGGGTTGGGAACTGAAGCTGTAAGAAGTGGCGGAGGAAGAGGGATTCGAACCCCCGAGAGCCTTTCGACTCTAACGGTTTTCAAGACCGGCGCCTTCAACCACTCGGCCATTCCTCCACTCACAATTTTAGCGTAGTTTCGACCTCGCCCGATTCAGTATATTTGGGAAGGCCGCAGTGGACGCATTTCCGGGCCATCAAGCCCTTGTTGTACCACCACTTCGCACTGAACCGCTTGCCGCAGCGCGGACAGCGCCAGGCTTGGAGCTTTATGCCGAGGACCATGAACGTCACCATGAATGCCCCCGCGACCACGAAGCCAGGGACAAGTGAGCCTAGGAGCCACGTGCCCAACAAAGCGAATGCCATGGTCACCGGAACATAACATGCCACCACCACGAAGTTGATATTTCGCAAGCGCCGGTAGCGCTGCCAATGATCACGATAGTCGTTCTTCTCTGTCATGCCCGTCACCACAATTGACCGCAAGCCCCCATTTTCTCTACAATGAAAACGCAGGGCGGGAGTAACTCAATGGTAGAGTCACAGCCTTCCAAGCTGTTGGTTGCCAGTTCGATCCTGGTCTCCCGCTCCAAATTTCCATCACTGCAAAAACGAAAGGCGTGCTGTTCAGGCACGCCTTTTGTTTTGGTGTTTTGGGGAAACTCTCGTTAGAATCCAGCTACTTTGTCCACCACATTGATCAACGGCTGGCCAATCGAGTACCGGCGGACATTCTCCGCAAACAGGTCCACCAAACGAACCTGACGGTCAGGGCTCCATCCGGCAGTATGCGCCGACATCACCACGTTCTCGCAATCGAAAATCGGGTGTGTCGAAGGCGGCGGCTCAACCGGGAAGACTTCCAATCCGGCACCAGCAATCCACTTCTCCTTCAGAGCCTTAACCAGCGCCATGTCGTCAAAGAGACTACCACGCGAAAGCGCGATGAAATGCGCGGAAGGCTTCATGGCGCGGAAGACCGTCTCGTTGAACATCTTGTTCGTGAGCGGGGTGGCCGGAGCTGCCGAAACCAGGACATCTACGCGCTTGGCCATTTCCATCAGATAAGTGGGGTCGTGCATTTCCGCTACAAAGTTCTGTTGCGGAACTGGCCGGAGGTCAATGCCAATTACCTTCATATCGAAGCCGTAGTAGGCGCGACGGGCAACCATCGTTCCAATGCCGCCCATACCTACAATGCCCATCGTCCGGCCAACCAGCTCCGTGTGATGGTCAGATTTCACGGTGCCCATCGAGCGCATCGTACGCTGCTTATAAAACTGCGGCATGTAGTATTTGGCGATGCCACGCGTCAGGCAGAGCAACAGGCCCATCGCAGTCTCAGAAATTCCGTGGGCGAAGGTGCGCGCGTAATTCGTTACAATCACCGGGTGCTTCTTCAACTGGTCTGGCATTCCTTCCATTCCGGCGGCACCAGACTGGATCCACTTCAGCTTGGGAGCAAGGTCCAGCTCAGCAGGCTGCACATCGCCGTAAACGGCATCAGCATCGCGAAGCTGCGCACGGAAATCAGCGCGGTCCTTCGCAATGACAAAGTTCACCTTCACCGGTGTGGCGCCAACAATCTTGGCGACCTCGGCAGGTTCAAACGCATTCATGGTTACGATCTTGAGTGAGGTGGCCGGCGCGGCGGCGACCTGTGCAAACATCGTCCCAGCAGATTGATGCACGGCTGCCGCGATAGGAGCGGCGGCACCGGCGGATAGAATGTTTCGTCTTGAGATTTTGGGCATGGGTCAATTTGTATCACACTTGGGTGCGAAATTCCAGCCTCCTGTCAACCAACCGCTCCAGCTTTTGTTAGTCTGAAGCCTGACATGCCTTTTGAACGAGTAGCTGTTTTGAGTGAACTGCCCCCAGGGCAGGTTGTTGAGGTTCGGGTCGGCCCAAGGTGGATTGCACTGTGCAATGTGGATGGTGTCATCCATGCAATGAATGGAGCCTGCCCACACATGGGCGGCGCACTTGCCCAGGGTGCCCTTCATGGCTCCACTCTTGTTTGTCCGTGGCACGCCTGGGAGTTCGATTGCACCACCGGAGTAAATATCGGGACGGGCAGGAAGCAGCAAAAGACCTACGATGTTCAAGTGGATGGCGATGCCATTCTTGTGGATCTGGGCTAGCTGTGCCGGAGCTGCCGGAGGCTGAAACCATTGTTCGCACGCTGAGTCCACACATTCAAGGTCGGCGCATTTTGACCGCGACATTTCTCTCCCGGCGCGTTTCCGATGCTACTGGTTCCGATATCGCAGGCAGGCACATCGCCGGGATTCGGCGATACGGCAAGCAGATCCTGATCGATCTTGACCGAGGTTTGCTGCTGGTGGACTTGCGGATGACCGGGAAACTTCTTGCCAACGGCCAGCCGGGGCCATATACCCGCGCCATCTTCCAACTCGACCGCGGTGCTGTGTTGTTCGACGACATTCGGCAGTTTGGCTCCATTCAATTGCTGGATGTCGAGCCGACCAAGCTCGGACCTGACCCGCTAGAGATCCACCCAGCCAAATTTGCCGAACGTCTACGAGTGCGGAATACCCAGGTCAAGTGTGCGTTGCTGGATCAGAAATTCGTCCGAGGTATCGGCAATATTTATGCCGACGAAGCTCTCTTTCTCGCCCGCATTCATCCGACAACTCGCGCGAACCAACTCAGCAAGCAGAGTGCGCTTGCATTGCACTCTGCCATCGTGAAGCTCTTGAACGAATCCATCGCTCTCGGTGGTTCATCGGTGTCAGACTACGTGGACGCCTCCGGTTCGAAGGGGAGTTTCCAACTCCAGCACAAGGTCTATCGCAAAGAAGGCAAGCCATGCCCGCAGTGTGGCGAACCGATCACACGTATTGTCGTTGCTCAACGTGGCACTCACTTTTGCCCGCGCTGTCAGAGTTGACGGTCGGCTACAATGTCACAGATGACGATTTTCAAACGCTGTGGTCTTGTGGCCATTCTCGCCACGATTTCGGTTAGCCAGTGGAGTTGCTCCAGCGCTCCTAAACAGGCACCCGCTGAATTCAAAGTTAAGTTCGAGACGAGCAAGGGCGATTTCACGGTGGAGGTTCTGCGGGACTGGTCGCCACTGGGAGCAGACCGGTTCCATCAGTTGATTCAAGAAGGCTTCTATAACGAAGCACGTTTCTTCCGCGTAGTTCCCGGCTTCATCGTCCAATTCGGCATGGCACCAGACCCCAAGGTAGGCGAAAAATGGGCCGATGCCAGTATCGACGACGATCCGCCCGCGCGCAGCAATGCTCCTGGTACGCTCACTTTCGCCAAAAGCGGCCCCAACACCAGAACTACACAGCTCTTCATCAATCTCGGCGACAACACCTCATCACTGGACCCACAAGGGTTTACCCCCTTCGGTCGCATCATCTCAGGAATGGACGTTGTGCAACAGGTTAACGGGGAGTACGGTGAGGCCCCCATTCAAATGCGCATTACGGCAGAAGGCAATGCCTATCTAACCAAGGATTTTCCGAGGCTGGACTTCATCAAGAAGGCTACGATCATCCCGTAGTTTAGCTAAAGGGCTTGGAACAGCGGATGAACCAATTGGTTGCCGCGTGTCA
>Ga0315912_10005330_pt1 | contig 11880 bp, 10 predicted proteins | sample VfabasoilMG_FD_204469 | JGI IMG/M metagenome (GOLD analysis project Ga0315912, IMG submission 204469) | Garden soil microbial communities collected in Santa Monica, California, United States - V. faba soil | ecosystem: Environmental > Terrestrial > Soil > Garden | place: USA: California...
CGCAGTGCTCGGGACGCGCGACGGAACTCGCTTCGAAGCTCGATGCCGTGGTGCATGCCGAGGAGAACGAAGGCGCCCGCAGCGTCGAGCTCACGCAGCGTGGCTTCAGCCTGAGCCTCCTGCCGTTCGACATCGCGGCGCGCTTCGCGCAAATGGCGATCGGCTCGCGCGCGGCGTGGGTCTTCACGTCCGCCACGTTGTCGGTGGGAGAAGACTTCACGCACTTCACTTCACGCCTGGGCCTGGGTGACGCCGAAACACTCGCCATCGCGAGCCCATTCGACTTCGAGTCGCAGGCGCTGCTCTATCTGCCGGCACAGCTGCCCGATCCGTCGGTGCCGGCGCACACGGCCGCGGTGGTGGACGTGGCCGTGCCGCTCATCGAGGCATCAGCCGGCGGTGCATTCGTGCTCTTCACGAGCCATCGCGCTCTCCAGCGCGCGGCGCAGATCCTGCGCGATCGCTGGACCGAGATCGGGGACTTTCCGTTGCTGGTGCAGGGTGAGGCGCCGCGCGAACAGCTGCTGCGCAGTTTCCGTGAATCGGGCAACGCCGTATTGCTCGGCACGTCGAGCTTCTGGGAAGGCGTCGACGTGAAGGGTGACGCCCTGCGTCTCGTGATCATCGAGAAGTTGCCGTTCTCTTCACCCGACGATGCACTCACCAAGGCACGCATCGAACACCTCAAGGCGAATGGCGGTAACGCGTTTCGCGAATACCAGTTGCCCGAGGCAGCGCTCGCGCTCAAGCAGGGCGTGGGCCGATTGATCCGGAGCGAAACCGATCGCGGCGTGGTCGCCATCTGCGATCCCAGGCTCGTCGACAAGCCCTACGGGCGCGTGTTTCGCGCCAGCCTGCCACCCATGCCGGTGACTCGTAGCGCCGCGGATGCGGAAAAATTCCTGCGACGGATCGCCGGCGGTCCACCCGGACCCGCTACGCTGACCCGCATTCCCATCCACGATGAGATGAACGGCGAACCGGCATGAAAATCCTGGCGCTCGATACCGCCACCGAAGGTTGTTCGGTGTCACTCGGCATCGGCGATCGGAGCATCGATCGCTATGTCGAACTCGATCGCGGTCACGCCGAGCAATTGCTGCCCATGATCGAATCCGTGCTGGCCGAGGGGGGCGTCGGTCTGAAAGGGCTCGACGCCATCGCGTTCGGCCGAGGCCCCGGCGGCTTCACCGGCGTGCGGCTTGCGGCCAGCGTGGCGCAAGGCTTGGCGTTTGGAGCGGGCATCGGCGTCGTTCCCATTTCCAACCTGGCCGCGGTCGCCCAGCTTGCCTGGCAGATGAGTCCTTCCGTGCGGCGAGTCCTCGCGATCAACGACGCTCGCATGCGCGAAGTCTATTGGGCGCCGTTCGAATTCACCGCAGGACTCGCGCCTGCCGGGCCCGAAAGGGTCAGTCCGTCGATCGAGGTCACGCTGCCCGACGTCGAAGGCGAGTGGGCCGCTGCCGGCCGAGGCTTGAGGGCGTGGCCGGAGTTGGCCGAGCGATGCCAAGCTGCCGGAGCCGTGCTGCATCCGGATCTCCTGCCGCGGGCCAGTGAGGTCCTCACGTTGGCACGCCCGGCGGTCGCCGCCGGCCAGGTCCTCGATCCGGTCGACGCCTTGCCGGTTTATGTCCGGGATCGCGTGGCGGAATCCGAGGCGCGGCCATGACTTGGCCGCGTCATCGATCGGCAAGTCCGCTGTAATCAAACTGACATAGACTGCCGTTGTAATGCGCACGCCACAAAAACGTCACCTGTGATCGTGTCAGCCACAACATGTCGTCAACCAAACAGATTCTGGTCGTAGAAGACGAACGCCCGATCCGCGAAATGATCGCCTTCGGACTGCGCCGTGCCGGATTCGAAGTCCGCGAAGCCGGCGATGCACGCACCGGACGCGCCGAGGTCGCCAACAAGCTTCCCGACCTGCTGCTGGTCGACTGGATGCTCCCCGACACCAGCGGTCTCGAGTTCACGCGCGCATTGAAGCGCGATCGAGAAACGCGCGAGGTTCCGGTCATCATGCTGACCGCGCGCGCGGAAGAAGGTGACAAGGTCGCGGGCCTCGAAGGCGGCGCGGACGACTACATCACCAAGCCCTTTTCCCCGCGCGAACTCCTGGCGCGCATCAATGCCGTGCTTCGTCGGAGCACGCCTGCCGAAGGCACCGAGCGCATCGACATCGAAGGGCTGGTGCTCGACCAGAGCAGCCAGCGCGTGAGTTCGGGCGAGCGCACCGTGGCGCTCGGGCCCACCGAGTACCGCATGCTGGCCTTCTTCATGACGCACCCGGAGCGCGTGTACACGCGCGAGCAATTGCTCGACCGCGTCTGGGGCGGCAACGTGTACGTCGAAGAGCGCACCATCGACGTGCACATCCGTCGCTTGCGCAAAGCACTGGAAGAGTTTGGATACGACCGCCTCATCCAGACCGTGCGCGGCTCAGGTTACCGCTTCTCCTCACGTCCCCTCTGATGAACGCTGGCAGCACGGCCTTCCTGTACGTCGCAGTCCGCCTCGTCGTGGCGTTGGGCGTGGGTGCCTTGCTCGGTTGGCTGGCCGGTTCCATCTGGCTCGGCGTAAGCAGCGCACTCGCGATCTACCTCGCGTGGAATCTCTGGCAACTGCGCGCACTGCATTTCTGGCTGCAACACCGCAGCGTCGCCGATCCGCCCGACGCCATGGGCCTGTGGGGCGACGTGGTCGCGCAGGTCGTGCGGCTGCATCGTCGCAAACGCTTCCACAAGGAACGGCTCACGCGCCTGTTCCGTGAGCTTCGCCGGTCGACGGCGGCAATGCCCGATGGCGTCGTGATGCTCGATCCGCAGGGCGAGATCGTCTGGTTCAATCGCAAGGCCGGCGAGTTGCTCGACCTGTCGCGCCGGGCGGACCTGGGATTGCGCATCGACAACCTGGTGCGCCACCCGGATTTCGTGCGTTACCTGCGTGGCAACCAGCACTCACTGCCGCTGATCGTCCGCCTCGATACGCCGAGCGAAAGATTCATCGCTTTCCAGCTCATCTCTTATGGCGAAGACCAGCGGCTGCTCATGCTGCGCGAAGTCACGCGCGAGGTGCGCCTGGAACAGATGCGCAAGGATTTCGTGGCGAACGCCTCGCACGAGTTGCGATCGCCGCTGACCGTGGTCGCGGGCTACCTGGAGAATTTCAGCGTGGATCCGCAGCTCGGCGAGCTCGCGGAGCCGATCGCGGAGATGCGTCGCCAGACCGATCGCATGACGCGCATCATCGAAGACCTGCTCGAATTGTCGCGTCTCGAGGCCAACGACGCGCCGGTCAAGGGACTGCCTATCGACGTTGCGGGCATGGCCGCACTGCTTCGCAAGGATGTACTCGCACGTCCCGTCCATCCGCGCCAGGTCGAGGTATCGATCGAATCTCCCGCGAGCCTCATTGGCGACGAAGCCATGGTGCAGTCCGCTTTCTCGAATCTCGTCGACAACGCGGCCAAGTACACGCCGCCCGAAGGCACCATGCTGGTCCGCTGGTGGACAGACGAGGAGGGCGGGCACTTCTCGGTGCGCGACACGGGGCCGGGCATTCCCGCCGAACACCTTCCGCGCCTGACCGAACGCTTCTACCGCGTCGATCCGGGCCGGTCGCGCGAGACTGGCGGCTCGGGACTCGGGCTCGCCATCGTCAAGCACGCGTTGTTCCGCCATGGCGGCCGCCTGGAGATCGACAGCTTCGAAGGGCGTGGCAGCACCTTCACCTGCCATTTTCCGCCGGACCGCGTGCTGGAGCAGCGCGTGGCCGCCAGCGCCTGATGTCATGAGCCGGTCATCGCGCACTAACAAACTGTGTCCTGAGGGTCGTCATGGAAACCGCTGATCTCTCCCATCACATCTCGCGCCGCTTCAACGAAGACCTCGAGCGCGTACGCAACAAGGTGTTGACCATGGGCGGCATGGTGGAGCAGCAGCTCGCCAACGCCGTCACCGCCCTCATCGAGGGCGACAGCAACCTCGGCGTTTCGGTCGCGCGTGACGACTTCAAGGTCAATGGAATGGAGGTCTCCATCGACGAGGAGTGCTCACGCATCCTCGCCACGCGCGCCCCCGCCGCGGGCGACCTGCGCGTCATCGTGGCCATCATCAAGACCATCACCGATCTCGAACGCATCGGCGACGAGGGCGAGAAGATCGGCTACATCGCGTCGCGCCTCGCGAGCATGGAACGGCCCGCGGACAAGTACCGCGAGATCAAGCACCTCGGACGCATCGTCTCGGAGATGGTGCACGAAGCGCTCGACGCCTTTGCGCGCATGGACAGCGAAGCCGCGTTGCGCGTCGCACGCCAGGACCGCGTCGTCGACGAGGAGTACGAGTCCATCCAGCGCCAATGCATCACGTTCATGATGGAAGACCCGCGCAGCATCCGTCGCGCGCTCGACGTCATGTGGATCGTGCGTGCGCTCGAGCGCATCGGCGACCATGCCAAGAACATCTGCGAGTACGTGATCTACATGGTGCACGGCAAGGATGTGCGTCACACGAAGCTCGAAGACGTGGAGCGCGATCTCCGGGGCTAGCTACGCGAGGCGGGCGGTTCGCTTTTGCCGCGGATGTGGGCAGAATGCCGCATGACCGCCCCATCCCTGAAAAAGGACATCGCGAAGGCGTTCCTGTTTGCGGCCTTGTCCTTGTTCGTCGTGCCCCTGGGCACCTTCCTCTTCACCGAACATGCGCAGTCCGTGCGGGATGTCGAGTACACCGCCGCTCTACTTGACTCCGTCGACCGCGACCCCGGGATCGCGGACGAAGAGAAGCGGACTGCGCGGGAATTCTTTGCGACCAATCCGCCGTCGGCCACCTGCGATGACGAAAGCGGGCGATTGTCCGAATACCGCACAGCCGTATGCGACCGCTATTCGGAACTCTGGCAATACCATCTCGCCGACAAGGTCGCGAAATGGTCGTTGATCGGCGGCGTACTGGTGTTGCTCGCCATCACCGGCATCGGCGCACTCGCGTTCCTCAACAACCAGGCGCAGTACGTGAGCTTCGTCGTCGGCTGGAACCTGCTGCGGGTCACCAGTGCATTGCAAGTGTTGACCCAGGGGTCCCTGCTCGTGTGGCTGTCGTTCTGGGTGACGGCGTTTTTCACCCAGAGTTACTACGTCAAGCTCATCGTCATCGTCGCGGTCTTCGCCGGCATCGCGGTGTTGCATGCGATTTTCGGCATCTTCAAGCGGTCACCGCCGGGCGCGCCCCTCGCGGGCTCGCTGGTCACGGAGAAGGATGCGCCGAATCTCTGGGCGCACCTGCGTCGTTGCGCCGGCCATCTGGATACCGCGCCGCCAAATCACGTCGTGGCCGGCATCGATGCAAACTTCTTCGTGACCGAAGCGCCGCTCGCCGTGCGCGAGCAGACGCTCACCGGGCGTTCGCTGTACATCAGCCTGCCGTTGCTTCGCGTGCTCGATCGTTCGGAAGCGGACGCGGTGTTGATCCACGAACTGGCCCACCTGCGCGGCGGTGACACGGCGAGCAGTGCCAGGCTTGGCCCGAAGCTCGTGGATTTCGATCACTACCTCGCTCTCATGCATCAGGGCGGAGCGACCATCGTCATCTTTCACGTGATGTATCTCTATCGGCTGATCTTCGAGCTGGCCCGGCAACGCGATAGCCGGCAGCGTGAGTTCCTCGCCGATCGAATCGCCTCCAAGGTCATCTCGGCGCCCGCCATCGTGCGATCGCTGATCAAGATCGCCGCGTATTCAAACTACCGCGGCGACGTGGAGCGGCAGCTTTTCGAGCAGGACTCGCGTCACGACAACGAGTTGGGCATCGCCGGTCGCGTGGCGGCGGGCCTTGCGCCATACGCCACCTCCAGCCATTTCGTGGATTCGATGCGCACCGCGAACGTGCCGCATCCCTTCGACTCGCATCCACCCCTGATCGAGCGCATGCGAAACGTCGGTCATGAAGTCACCGAGTTCGAATACGGTTCCATCGTCACGTCGGCGCCCTCGAACACCTGGGTCAGCGACATCCAGACTGCCGAGACCATCGAGTCAGAGCTCTGGGGCGCCTACGAAAAGCATTTCGCCGCCGCCCACGAAACCAGTCTTGCGTATCGCTACCTTCCTTCAACCGACGCGGAGCGCGCGATCGTGCTGCGCTTTTTTCCCGCGGTGACATTCGCCCTGCGCGGCGACGCTCGCATCGAGGTCAGCTACGAAGGGTTGCGGTTGCCGGAATCGGAGGAAGTGCTGTCCTTCGACGATATCGCCAACTTCGAATATGAGAACGGAATGGGCGCCGACGTGTTGACGATCAAGCTCACGGAAAAGGGAATGCTCGGAGCCAAGTCGAAGAAAGTCAGGCTCAAGGGGATTTCCGATCAGCGGGAGCAATTCAAGGAGGCGCTCGGCCGCTATTGGCACCGCCACAAGACCGCCCGGCAGTGATACCTTCTCCCGCATGTTAGACCGACGTCAGAAGATCAATCTCGCCTGCGCGCTCGTGTGTGCAGGAATGCTGGCCTACGCCATTTTTTATGCCCAGGGAGTTCTCGGCTACGAACCGTGTCCGCTCTGCATGTTCCAGCGTGTCTGCATCGGGGTGCTGGGCCTGGTCTTCCTCATCGCCGCGTTGCATCGCGTCCGTTATCACGGCGCCATCGTCTACGCCGGTTTCATCTTCGTGGCCGCAGCGGCGACCACCTGGGTGGCGGGGCGCCACGTGTGGATCCAGCACCAGCCGCCCGGCACGGTGCCCGCGTGCGGTGCGCCGCTCGACAACCTGCTGCAGATGTTTCCGGTGCTCGAAGTCGTTCGCAGGGTCATGACCGGCGGAGGAGAGTGCGGGAATATCGACTGGACGTTCCTCGGCATTTCGATGCCTGGTTGGGTGCTCATCAGCGCCGTGACCCTGGGACTCGTCGGCATCGTGAACAACGCCGTCTATCCAGTGCGCGCGCGTCGCTAGAAGAACAGCCCGCCGAGATACCAGGCCAGTGCCGCGATGAACGCGGACGCGGGGATGGTGATGATCCAGGCAACCACGATGCCTCCGGCAACTCCCCAGCGCACCGCGGACGTGCCGCGGGTGGTGCCGACGCCGATGATGGCGCCCGTGATCGTGTGCGTGGTCGACACCGGGATACTGAAGTTCGTGGCCATGAAGAGCGCGATGGAACCGGCGCATTCGGCGGCGAAACCGCCAACCGGCTTGAGCTTGGTGATGCGCTGGCCCATGGTCTTCACGATGCGCCAGCCGCCGAACATGGTGCCGGCGCCGATCGCCGCGAAGCAGCTCACGACGACCCAGTTGGGCAGGTAGTCCTTGGTCGTGAGGCCGTTCGCGATGAGCAGCAGCCAGATGATGCCCATGGTCTTCTGCGCGTCGTTGCCGCCGTGGCCCATGGAATACGCGGCCGAAGATACGAGCTGCAGTCGCCTGAACCATTTGTCCACGCGCCGTGGCGTCTGCCGGAAGAACAGCCACGACACGATGAGCATGATGGTGGCGCCGAACAACATGCCGAGCAGCGGCGAGATGAAGATGAAGCTCGCGGTCTTGATGATTCCCTTGGCGAGCAGCGGCGTGGTTCCGGCTTTCGCCAGAGCCGCGCCGACGAGGCCGCCGATGAGCGCGTGCGACGAGCTCGACGGGATGCCGTAGTACCAGGTGATGAGGTTCCACGCGATCGCGCCGATGAGAGCGCCGAAGATCAGGCGATTGTCGACGAACGAGGGATCGACGATGCCCTTGCCGACGGTGGCGGCCACGCCGAGATGGAATACGCCGATCGCGACGAAGTTGAAGAACGCCGCCCACAACACCGCCTGCCAGGGTTTGAGCACGCCGGTGGAAACGACAGTGGCGATGGAATTCGCCGCGTCGTGGAAGCCATTCATGAAGTCGAACGCCAGTGCGAGCAGCACCAGCAGGATCAACGTCATCGAAACGGTGCCCAGATCCATCAGTGAATGGCCTCAGGCGTTTTCGACAACTACGCTTTCAATGACGTTGGCAACGTCCTGGCATTTGTCGGTTGCGGACTCGAGTGACTCGTAGACGGCCTTGAGCTTGATGAGCTGCCGGGTGTCGGTTTCGTTTCGGAAGAGCTCCGAGATCGCGCTGCGCATGACCTTGTCCGCATCGGACTCGAGCTTGTCGATCTCCTGGCAGATCTTGAGGATGGCCGGAGCGTCCGCCATCGATGCCATGAGGCTCACGGCCGATTGCACGCGTTCCGCGCACCGCAGCAGCAACTCCGAAAGCTGCGTCGCCTCGGGCGTCACCTTCTGGATGTCGTAGAGCACCAGCGACTCGGCGGTGTCCTGGATGAGGTCGAGCACGTCGTCCATGCGCGAAATCAGCCGGTGGATGTCGTCGCGGTCGAAGGGTGTGACGAAGGTGGTGTGCAGCAACTGCACGGTGTCGTGCGTGATGCGATCGGCGCCGTGTTCGGCGTCTTCGATGGCCTTGATGCCTGCCGCCCGATCCGGAACGGTATCGTAGTGACGCAACAGGTCGGCCAGGGCCACCGCGCCTTCGACGATCAGTTTCGCGTGATTGTCGAAGAGGACGAAGAAGTGCCCTTCGCGGGGCATGAGACGCGCAATAAAATTCATTGGATGTTGTTCCGCCGCGATTTGCGACGCGGAGTTTAGAGGGTCGAAGCGGCCCTGTCACAAATGCGTCACGGGCCTGGTCGGGACTTCCGGCCCATTGACTTACGCCAGCATTTCTTTCAATGCATTCAGGTAGATGCGATGAAGGCGGTCAATGTCGGTCACGTTGACGCTTTCGTTGACCTTGTGGATCGTGGCGTTGATCACCCCGAGTTCGACCACCTGGGCTCCCAGTTGCGCGATGAATCGGCCATCGGAGGTGCCGCCCCCGGTCGAGAACTTCGGTTTAAGACCCGTTTCGGCTTCCACGGCGCGGGTAACCCCGTCCGACAACGCGCCGGGCGGCGTATAGAAGGGTTCTCCCGAGACGTACCACTCGAGCGTGAAGCGCACGCCGTGTTTCTTCAGGATGCCTTCGACGATGGTCTTGAGCCCGTCGATGGTCTGCACGGGTGAATAGCGCAGGTTGAACCGCGCCTTGAGTTCGCCCGGGATCACATTCGGCGCGCCTGTGCCTGCGTTGAAGTTCGAGATCTGGAAGCTCGTGGGCTGGAAGTGCTCGTTGCCCTTGTCCCAGACGCGTGCGGTGAGTTCTGCGAGCGCCGGCGCGAAGGTGTGGACCGGATTCTCGGCGAGCTGTGGATAGGCGATATGGCCTTGCACGCCGTGCACCGTGAGCCGGCCCGAGAGCGAGCCGCGACGGCCGATCTTGATGGTGTCGCCGAGATCTTTCTCGCTCGACGGTTCACCGACGATGCACCAGTCGATCTTCTGGCCGCGCTCGCGCAGCGTCTCGACCACCTTCTTGGTGCCATCGACCGACGGACCTTCCTCGTCGCTCGTGATGAGGTAGGCGATCGTGCCCTTGTGCTTCGGGTGGGCCTTCACGAATTCTTCGGTGGCGGTGACCATGGCGGCCAGCGCGCTCTTCATGTCGGCGGCACCGCGGCCAAACAATTGGCCATCACGCACGGCCGGCTTGAAGGGATCGCTCGTCCACTCTTCCAGCGGTCCCGTCGGCACGACGTCGGTATGACCCGCCAGGCACAACACGGGGCCGCCCTGGCCACGCGTGGCCCAGAAGTTGTCCACGTTTCCATAACGCAGGTTTTCGATCTTGAAACCGGCCGCGGCGAGGCGGCTCGTCATGACTTCCTGGCAACCCTGATCGACGGGGGTGACGGAGTTGCGCCCGATGAGATCGAGCGTGAGATCGACGGTGGCTGACATCGCTGCGCGTTATACGGAACTCAACCCGCGCCAGCAAGGAGTTTTGTGACGTTCTCGTGAAATGAACTCCCGTGAAATATTTCCGCAACCTTGCAGTCATAAATTGCCGCGCGTCACAACCGGAGGCAAAACAAGTGACTCGCAAATTCCTCGTTTCGACGCTCGCGGCAGGCATCGCCTGCGCCATGAGCCTGAGCGCGCAGGCCCAGTCCGCGCGCGATTCCATCAACATCGTGGGTTCGTCGACGGTATACCCGTTCACCACCACGGTCGCCGAGCAGTTCGGCCGTGCCGGCAAGTTCAAGACCCCGAAGGTCGAGAGCACGGGCACGGGCGGCGGCATCAAGCTGTTCTGCAACGGTGTCGGTCCGCAGTTCCCGGATGTCGCCAATGCCTCGCGAAGGATGCGCCCGGCCGAGCTCCAGACGTGCCAGAAAAACGGCGTCAAGGATGTCGTCGAGATCAAGGTGGGCTACGACGGCATCGTGCTGGCCGAGAACAAGTCCGGCGCATCACTCAGCGTGACGCGCAAGGAGATGTATCTCGCGCTCGCGAAGAACGTTCCGGATCCGGCGAATCCGAACGCGCTGATACCGAATCCGTACACCACGTGGAAAGACGTGAACTCGAAGCTGCCGGCCACGAAGATCGAAGTGCTCGGTCCGCCGCCGACTTCGGGAACGCGCGATTCGTTCGTCGAGTTGTACCTCGAAGCGGGTTGCCGCAACTTCGCCTGGCTCGACGGGCTTCGCACCCAGGACGAGCCACGCTTCAAGCGCGCCTGCGACACGGTGCGTGAAGACGGCGCCTACGTCGAAGCCGGCGAAAACGACAACCTGATCGTCCAGAAGCTGAACGCCAATCCCAACGCCGTGGGCATCTTCGGCTACAGCTTCCTCGAGGAGAACCTCGACAAGCTGAAGGGCGCGGTGGTGGACGGCGTCACGCCGACCTACGAAACGATCGCGTCGGGCAAGTATCCGGCGTCGCGTCCTCTCTTCATTTACGTGAAGAAGCAGCACGTCAACGTGATCCCGGGCATCGCGGAGTTCATCGCGGAATACACGAGCGAGAAGGCGCTGGGCGAAGAGGGCTACCTCTCCGAGAAAGGTCTGATCCCGCCGCTCAAGAACGAGATCGGAAAGATCCGTGACGACGCCAAGGCGCTCAAGCCGCTGAAGCTCTGAAGCAAAACCAAAGAAACAGAGAACCTACATGAAACGCAAACTACTCTCCCTGGCCGTCGCGAGCACGCTCGTGGGCGCGGCCGGTCTCGCGCCACTGCCGGCGTTCGCCCAGAACGCCGAGATCGATGCGCTCAAGGCGCAGCTCGCGGCACTGTCGGCGAAGATCGACCAGCTCGAGAAAGCGCAGACGCAGACCAAGAAGACCGTCGAGGAAACCCAGGCGACCGCCGACAAGACTGCCGACGTGGTCGCGCAGGAGAAGGCGCGCCTTTCGTTCGCCGGCGATCTTCGCTACCGCTACGAGGGATTCGACGTGCAGTACGTCGAACGCAACCGCGAGCGTGACCGCATCCGCGCGCGTCTGAATGCGACGTTCCGCGCCAACGACACGGTCACGGGCGTGCTCGGCATTTCCACGGGCAGCACGGATCCGCGTTCGGGAAACCAGACGCTCACGGACCAGAACGCCCGCAAGGATTTCGATCTCGACCTGGCCTACGTGACGTGGGCTCCGAATGCGGACTGGCGGTTCACGGGCGGCAAGATGCGTTACCCGTGGATCCGGACGGGCGCCTTCTTCTACGACAACGACGTGAACCCCGAAGGCATCGCCGTCAACTATACGAAGGGCAACTTCTTCGCGAGCACGTTCTATGACTGGCTCGCGGAGCGTGCGCTGTCCTTCAGCGCGCCGACCGGCACCAACACCGACTCGATCATGTACGGCGCGCAGGCGGGCTACCGCTTCCCGCTGAACGACGCCACGAGGCTCACGGTCGCGGCTACCTACTTCAACTTTGATGGAGTGCAGGGCTACAACCCGTTCTTCGGTGGCAGCTCCTTCGGCAACACCACGGC
>Ga0315912_10005331_pt1 | contig 11879 bp, 12 predicted proteins | sample VfabasoilMG_FD_204469 | JGI IMG/M metagenome (GOLD analysis project Ga0315912, IMG submission 204469) | Garden soil microbial communities collected in Santa Monica, California, United States - V. faba soil | ecosystem: Environmental > Terrestrial > Soil > Garden | place: USA: California...
ATCGGATGTGGCGCACATCCGCACGGACCTTGCCGACGTCAAAAGCGACATCCGGTCACTTCGCGACAAGGTCGACGCGCAAGGCGCTTTGCTCGGCGGCAAGGTCGATGCGCAAGGCGCTTCGCTCGGCGGCAAGATCGATACGCAAGGCACCTCGCTGACCGACAAGATCGATGCACAAGGCACCTCGCTCAGCGGCAAGATCGATACGCAAGGCACCTCGCTGACCGACAAGATCGATGCACAAGGCACCTCGCTCAGCGGCAAGATCGACGCGCAAGGCGCTTCGCTCAGCAGCAAGATCGACGCGCAGGGCGCTTGGCTCAGCGACAAGATCGACGCACAAGGCGCCTCGCTCACCGGCAAGATCGACGCACAAGGCGCCTCGCTTAGTGGCAAGATCGATGCGCAAGGCGCGTTACTTGGCGGACGGATCGATTCGTTGCGCGACAAAATGGACGCGCGCTTCGAGCGCGTCGATGCACGAATTGACGCGCTCGCGGAATCGCTCGCCTCAGCAAAGGTTTGGGCGCTCGTGCTCTACATAGCGCTCGCGGGCGGCCTCTTCGGCACACTGGCGCGCGGCTTCGGCTGGATCTAGCAACCGCTCGTTACTTCACCAACACTTCGTACTACCAAGGCCGCTCGAGAGCGCCGGGCGCAGGGCAACTCGCAGCATCCGGCCGGGGTGCGCTTGCGCTCGCCTTCGCGAGCTCCGCACGCGCGGCAGCCATGTCGGCCTCGAACTCGGCGTTGCCGTGCAGCGCCGCGACGAGCGCCGTCGTGGTCACGCGGCCAGCGTCAATATCGCTCGCGTAGTGCACGCCGCAGACGACGCGGCTCTCGCCGAACGCGCGGCCGCGCGCCATGATCGGCGCCGCATCCTCCGGAACGAGCTCCGCAAGCAGCATCGCGTACAACCATGCAGCCGCCGAGTGTCCCGATGGATACGAGCCGCTTGCCGCGAAGGCCGGCGAGACCTCGACGCAGATGGGGCCCTCTTCCGTGACGAACGGCCGTGGCCGCTGGTAGTGGTCTTTCGACGCGCCGACCATCACGAGCAAATCCGCGTTCGCGCGCGCGAGCACTCTTGCCAGTGCCGGCGCCTCGATCGCGGCCAGATCCGTACCTGCCGCGCAGCCGAAATCGGACAGCATCTTGCGCGAGCCGATGCGATCGTCGCTCGCGGCGAGCTCCCAGCGCGGCTTGCCTTCGAGCGCACGCGTCTCACGGAAGATCGCCAGGTCGGCAGTGCCTGCCGGCGAATCGACGGCCGGCGGCGGCGGCAAGAAAACCTTGTGGTCGGGCACACGCTCGGCGCCGAGATACCCTTCGGCGCGCGGTCGCGGAAGCGCGCCCGGCGTGCCAGGCGGCGCCGACGGTTGCGCCGATACGAACGTGGCGGCGAGACAAGACACCAACGCTGCCGTTGCGAGCAGCGAACATTTGCGACGCATGTTGAGAATTCCCTCCCGGTAACTCAAGCGATTGTGCCCGCACCGAGCGGCAGCCGGAAGCGGCCTTGCGCCGCTCATCTACCGCGATACTCCGCGATCTCGCCGAACCAGATCGCAACGCCGTCGTCGTACGCGCAGATCGTATTCTTGAAGCAGCCCGCGACCGCGTTGGCGGACTCCACGGTGATCTGCTCGTGCTCGCCTGTGATGAGCACGCGCACGCACGCATCGAAGAGCCCGGGCGCATTCCACGTGCCGGGCAGCACGTCGAGGATGTGTCGTCCCACGAGCCCGGCGCGCTTCATGCCGAGAAGCCGCTCCGCTTCCGCGTTGACGTAGGTCCATTCGAAATCGGAGACGCGATCGTTCGCGTCGCGCACGGGACGCAGCCCGACGAACGCGAGCGGGGCGAGCTCGATAGCGCCGAAGCCGTCGTGTGACCCCTGTGCCGCCGACACCGTTGCAGCGCCCCCAAAGAAGATGCAGCGAGACTAGATGCCGATCGCGGCCACGGCAAGCCCCGCGAGCACAGCGCCAGCGATGGGGCCGAGAACGGGGATCGCCGCGTAGTCCCAGCCCGAGCTTCCCTTGCCGGCGATCGGCAAGAGCGCGTGCGCGATACGCGGCCCGAGATCGCGCGCCGGGTTGATCGCGTAGCCCGTCACGCCGCCGAGCGACAAGCCGATTCCCCACACGAGCAGGCCGACGAGGAACGGGCCGAAGCCGGGCGCCAGGCCGTTCGGCGACAGGTTGTCCGAGGAGATCGCAGCGGCCACGAAGACGAGCACGAACGTGCCGATGACCTCGCTCAGCACGTTCGAAGGCGTGTGCCGCACAGCGGGCGTCGTGCAGAAGCACGCGCGCTTGCCGGCGACGTTGTCGGTCTGGCGCCAGAGCGGCAAGTAGTGCAGCCACACGAGCACGGCGCCGAGCAGCGCGCCCAAGAACTGCGCCGCGATGTAGGTCGGCGCCTGGCTCCAATCGCCCGTCGCGATGCCGACTCCGATCGTGACGGCGGGATTCAAGTGCGCGTTGCTGCCGATCGCGAGCGCGACGATGACGGCGCAGATCACGGCGAGACCCCATGCCGTCGTGATGACGATCCAGCCGCCGTTCTCGGCGTAGGACCCCTTCAGCGACACACCGGCCACGACGCCGTTGCCGAGCAGGATCAGCAGCATCGTGCCGATCAGCTCACCGAAGAATGCATGCATTGGTTTTCCCTCCGGCCTCGAGCTCAACCGGCGCGCTCGACCCAATCGAAGGAGCGCTGCACGGCTCTTTGCCACGCACCGTAGAGTTTCGCGCGCTCGCCTTCCGCCATCGTCGGCTGCCAGCGCCGCGCGACGCCCCAGTTGCGCTCGAGCTCTGCACGGCTCGACCAATAACCGACGGCGAGCCCCGCCGCGTAAGCCGCGCCGAGCGCGGTCGTCTCCGTGACACGCGGGCACACGACCGGCACGCCGAGCTGATCCGACTGGAACTGCATCAAGAGCTCGTTCGCGACCATGCCGCCGTCGACACGCAGCTCCTTGATCGGGATACCGGAGTCCTTCTCCATGGCCTCGAGCACGTCGCGCGTTTGATAGGCGACGGCCTCTAGCGCCGCGCGCGCGATGTGCGAGCGATTCGCATAGCGCGTGAGCCCGACGATCACACCGCGCGCGGTGTCGCGCCAGTACGGCGCGAACAGGCCCGAGAACGCCGGAACGACGTACACGTCGCCATTGTCTTGAACCTGGCGCGCGAGCGCCTCGACCTCGCTGCTCTTCGCGATCAATCCTAAGTTGTCGCGCAGCCATTGCACGAGCGCACCCGCGATCGCGATCGAGCCCTCGAGCGCGTAGTGCGCGGGCTCGTCGCCGACTTGATAAGCAACGGTCGTCAGGAGGCCGGCCGTCGACGGCACGGGCTGCACGCCCGTGTTCATGAGCATGAAGCAGCCGGTGCCGTAGGTGTTCTTCGCCTCACCGGGGTTGAAGCACGTTTGCCCGACGAGCGCCGCCTGCTGATCGCCGAGAATCCCGGAGATCGGCACACCGCGCAGCGCGGCGATCTGCGCGGTGCCATAGCTCGTGCTCGACGGCGCGATGCGCGGCAGCAGCGCTCTCGGCACCTCGAACGTGTCGAGCAGCTCGTCGTCCCACTCGAGCGTCTTCAAGTCGATGAGCTGCGTGCGGCTTGCGTTCGTGACGTCGGTCAGATGAACGCCGCCGGCCGTGCCGCCCGTGAGATTCCACAAGAGCCACGTATCGATCGTGCCGAAGAGGAGATCGCCAGTCCGCGCTCGCGCGCGCGCACCGGGCACGTTGTCGAGCAGCCAGCGAAGCTTTAGCCCGCTGAAGTACGTCGCGAGCGGCAAGCCCGTGCGCGCGCGAAACCGGTCCTGTCCGCCGTCGCGCGCGTACGCCGCGACGAGCTCAGCCGTGCGGGTGTCCTGCCAGACGAGTGCGTTGTGCAGCGGCGCGCCGGTGTTGCGATCCCAGAGCACCGTCGTCTCGCGCTGATTCGTGATGCCGACGGCCGCGAGCTCGCCCGGCCGCACGTTGCCGCGCGCGAGCGCTTCGCCGATGACGACTTCGGTGTTGCGCCAAATCTCGGCCGCGTCGTGCTCGACCCAGCCCGGTTGCGGATAGATCTGTTTGTGCTCGCGCTGCGCCATCGTGACGACGGTGCCCTGCTCGTCGAACACCATGAAGCGGCTGCTCGTGGTTCCCTGATCGATCGCTCCGACGTACTTGCTCATGAGCGTGCGACCTCAAGGCGCGGCCAAAGGCGGCATCAATCCGCGATGGAACAGATACGCGACGGCGTACGCGATCGGCGCGATCACGATGACGATCGCAAGGCCGTATAGAAGCGCGATCTTGCCCGCGCCCTTCAGCTTCGAGAAATCCGTCATCGCGCCCATCGCGACGAACGTCAGCATGAACAGCATCGTGCGCATCGGACCTGCGACGACGGCCGTCCCCCGCTCCAGCGTCTCGGCGAGCGCGGGCCACACGGTCGCGATGCCGAAGTACACGGCCCAAGCGACGAAGTAGCCGAGCACGAACTTGGGGAAACGGAACCAAATCTCCATCGCGCCGACCCGCACCGCGTCGCCGCGTTTTTCGACCTTGCGGATCCAGACGATCGCGAGCACGAAAGCCCAGACGCCGATGAACACGTCGATCCAGATTTTCGTGAGCAGCGAAGCGCTCAAGATCCAGCCCGCCTCCCATCGCTCGCCCGTGAGCTGTAGGTTCCGCGCGATCATGAGCTCGTCGAGCAGCGCGCCGGCGGCCGCATCGGCGCCGTCGGTTTTCACGGTCATGCCGAGCGCGGCGCCGTTGACGATCGGCTGGTCGGGCAGGAACGCCGTGTAGAGACCCGGGAGCACGATCAGCTCGAGCATCGCGAAGATCACGACGATCATGGAGACCGTGACGGGAATGATGGGTTTTGCGCGAATCGCGCCGGCCGTCGCGATGGCTGCCGAAGCGCCGCACACCGAGATGCCCGACGCGAGCACGGCCGACACGTCGCGCTTGAAGCCGAACACGCGGCGCGCGAGCGCGTAGACGATCGGCCAAAAAAATAGATACGCGACGAACGTCGCAGCCGCGCCCGTCAGCACGAGATTGAACGCGAAGCCGCTCGCATCGAGCGTCTGCGCGCCCAAGTTAACGCCGAGAAAAACAATCGCTGTCTTGATGTACCACTCGGGTCGCGCAGCGTCGCCGAGATGCCGCGCCGCAAAGCCCTTCGCGAAATTGCCGAGCGCAAGGCCCGCGAGCAACGCGAGCAAGTACGGCGCGCCCTCGCCGAGCTGCAAGCCCCACGAGAGCGCCGCCTCGCTGTAGCGATTGCGGCCGTCGACGGCCGCGTCGACCATCGTCAAGTGCAACTCGTTGCCGGCGATCCAGGCGGCCCACGTGACCGCGAACAACACGGTGAAGCCCTTCACGAAGCGGCCGACGTGGAGCTGCAACGAGCGCGCGCCGAGCGCGAACAAAGCCGCGAAAATCAGGTACGTCGCCGCGAATGCCGCGAGCGGATGCCAGCCGGCGTAGCTCGCGCCCGCCGGTGCGAACAGCTTGCCCCACGCGAACGCGCTCGTGAGATCGGTCCACTCCCACGGCCGCGGCCGCGCCATCCAGCCTACGAGGTCGATGCCGGCCAACGACACGAGGCTCGCGGCGAAGATTCCGAGGCCGACCCACACGGACCACCAGTCCTCGGTGCGCAGCATCCCGCTCGACCAACTGCGGTTCGTGCTCCCTGCCGGCGTCATGCGCGTGGGCCTCGGCGCGCCACGTGCAGCGTGTAGTTGCAGTAGTGGCCGTGATACTGATGCAGCCAGCGCGGCAAGCCCGACATGTCGAATGCGAGATGAGCGTCGACGGGAACCTCGCCGGACAACTCTGCCTCGAGTAGCGCTTCGAGGCCGCGCAGCTCGCTGTGCGATACGTCAACGCCGTCACCGCACGCGCGCCACCGGCCGTGCTCGAACGAAAGGACGAGCTGGCGCGCGGTCATGACAGGATGAAGCGCGCGACGAGCCAGCCGAGCAACACGAGGCCAAGGACGCCCACTGCGAGGCTGCCGAGCACGAGCGTGGTTTCCCAGCTCTCCCACGGCTCCGGCACGCCGGACAAAGCGTCGTCGGCGGGCGCCGCCTCGAGCGGCCCATCGTGCTTCATGCGGAACCCCCGATTCGCAATCTGCGCTGCGTTGGCCAGAGTATAAGCGGCAAACCGCGCCGCGGCACGATACGATCGAACGATGGCGGCTTGGCAACAAGTCCTCGCGCACGGCGGCACGCTGATCCTCGACGGCGGCACGGGCTCCGAGCTGCGCCGGCGCGGCGTGACCCTCTCCGCCGACACGTGGAGCGCGCTCGCGCCGCTCACGCATTACGGGCTCTTGCGCAGCATCCACGCGGACTACGTCGCGGCCGGCGCCGACGTCGTCACGACGAGCACGTTCGCGACGACGCGTTTCGTGCTCGAAGCTGCCGGCCACGGCGACGACTTCGCGTTGATCAACGGCCGCGCGGTCGCCGCCGCGCGCGAAGCGTGCGACGCGAGCGGCCGCGACGCGGCCGTAGCGGGCTCGATCTCGTGCCTGCCGCCGCGCTTCGATGTGCAGGCGTACCCCGACGAAAACGCCGAGAGCGCCGCGTATCTCGAGATCGCCGAGACGCTCGCCGAGGCCGGCGTCGATCTCTTGGTGCTCGAGATGATGCAAGAGACGCGGCACGCGCCGCTCGCGTGCGCCGCCGCGAGCACGGTCGGGCTGCCGGTGTGGCTCGGCGTCAGCTGCCGCGCGGGCGCAGGCGGCACTCTCGTCGGCTTCGACTTTCCGCTCGTGCCGCTCTCCGCGTGCCTCGACACGCTGCTGCCTTTCAAGCCAGAGGCGGTGTGCGTCATGCATAGCCCGCCCGCGGCCGTCGCACCGGCGCTCGGCGAGATCCGCGCGCGCTGGCGCGGGCCGCTCGGCGCCTACCCCGAGGTTGGCGACGGCTCGCTGGCGGCGGAGACGGTGGCGCCCGACGAGCTCGCCGCGCAGGCACGCGGCTGGGCCGCCGCGGGCGCGCGCATCCTCGGCGGCTGTTGCGGGACTCGCCCGGCGCACATCCGCGCGCTGACCGCCATGCGCGCGGCTATGGCGGCAGCGAGATCGGCGTGACTTCCTTCGGCACGTGGTACCCGCGCTGCACGGCGGGCCGTGCGGCGATCGCGAGGTACCAGCGCTTCAAGTCCGGATAGTGCGCGAAGTCGATGCCCTGCCATTCATAGCGCGCGATCCACGGCCATACGGCGATGTCGGCGATCGAATAGTCGCCGGCCAGGTACTCGGCTGCGCCGAGCCGCTTGTCGAGCACACCGTAAATCCGTTTCGCCTCGTCGCCGTAACGCTTCTCGGCGTACTCGGACTTGCCGCGGTTGAACTTCAGAAAGTGATGCGCTTGCCCGAGCATGGGGCCGACGCTGCCCATCTGCATCATGAGCCACTCGACGGCCTGCCAGCCGTTCTTGCCGCGGCCGCGAAGCTGCCCGGTCTTGTCGGCGAGATACAAGAGTATCGCGCCGGACTCCATGAGCGAGATGCCGGTGTCGCGATCGACGATCGCCGGAATCTTGTTGTTCGGGCTGATGGCGAGAAACTCGGGCTTGAACTGCTCGTTGGCGTTGATGTCGACGGCGATCGCGCGATACGGCAGCCCGATTTCCTCGAGCATGATGGAGATCTTGCGGCCGTTCGGCGTCGTCCAGGTGTATAGATCGATCATGACTGTGTATTCGATCACAAAAGGGACACGAATCCACTGCAGCCGACTTGCCACGCATCCCGAGGTCGAGAATGATGGCGGCACCTGCTCGCTCCGACACGGCCATGCCGATTGCACTATTGACGATCGCCCTGCAAGTCATCGCCGTCGTGCACTTGTTCCGCACGGGCCGCAGCATGATCTGGCTGATGGTCATCATCTTCCTGCCCGTCGTCGGCTGCCTCGCCTACTTCATCATCGAAGTGCTGCCGTCGTTCGGCCAGAATCCCGCCGCACGCAAAGCTCTGAGCCGCGCGCGCAGCGCGATCGATCCGAATCGCGGCGTGCGCGAAGGCTCGCTGAACTACGAGCGCAGTCAGAACGTCGACACGGCGAGCAAGCTCGCCGGGGAGCTCACGAAGGCCGGCCGTCACGACGAAGCGATCCGCGTTTGCACGGAGGCGCGCACGGGCCTCTTCGAGGACGACCCGAAGATCTTGCTCGCATTGGCGAATGCGCAGTTCGCGGCGAGCCGTTACTCGGACGCGATCGCCACGCTCGACTATTTGCGCGAGAAAAATCCCGGCTTCCGCTCGGCCGACGGCCACCTCATCTACGCGCGCGCGCTCGAGGAGAGCGGCGCCGCGGAACGTGCGCTCGAGGAGTACGGCGCGCTCGTGAACTACTACCCCGGCGCGCAAGCGCGCGTGCGTCAGGCGATGCTCCACAAGAAGATCGGCGACAAGGCTCGCGCGGCCGAGCTGTTCGCGGCCGTGCTCAAAGACGCGCGGCTTGCGCCGAAGCACTTCCGGCGCAGCGAGCACGAGTGGATCGAGCTCGCGGAGCGCGAAAGCAAGAACGCGTGAAGCGCTAGAGAAGAACCAAGCTGATCTGCGGGAACGCCATCAGCAGCAACGTCACGGCAAGCGTGATCAGCACGAATGGGAACGCGCCGCGGAAGATCGTCGCGAGCGTCATCGTCGGGTCGTTCATGCTGGCTTTGATGACGTAGACGCTCAGGCCGAACGGCGGCGTCAGGAGACCGATCTCGATCCCGATCGTGGTCACGACGCCGAACCAGACGAGATTCGCGCCGAGCGCCGTCGCGACCGGCAACGCGAGCGGCAGCATGATCAGCATGATCGACGTCGAGTCGAGCAACATGCCGAGAATCAACAGTAGCAGCAGATAAGCCGCGAGGAACCCGAAGAGCCCGAGCCCCGTGCCGCTCAAGAACGCGGCCATGTCTTGCGGCAACTCCGTCAGGGACAGCATGCGGCTGAACATGCTCGCCGCGATGATCAAGAACAGAATCGAGACGGACACCTGCCCCGTCTCGCTCATGATGTCCCAGAGCTTGCCCCAGGTGAGGCGGCGCTTCAGCAATGCGATGACCATCGCGCCGAGCGCGCCGGCAGCGCCGGCTTCGGTCGGCGAGAAGATTCCGCCGTAGATTCCGCCGAGCACGAGCACGATCAATGCAACGACGGGCACGAGCCCCAGGACGACGTCGACCGCTCCGGTGTTGGCGTGCTCGGCGCGCGCTTCGCGCTTGACGTGCCCCACGAAGCTCGGCCACAGCCACGCCATCAGCACGACGCCGACCGCGAACGCGATGGCGAGCAACATGCCGGGCGGCACGGCGGCCAAGAACAGCGCGCCGATCGAAACCTCGGCGAGCACGCCGTAGATGATCAGCAGCAAGCTCGGCGGGATCAGCATGCCGAGCAACGACGATCCGGCCGTCAGCCCGACGGCGAATTTCGGCGTATAGCCCTGGCGCACCATCTCCGGCACGGCGATCTTCGTGAAGATCGCGGCGGCCGCAATCGAGATGCCCGTGATCGCCGCGAACACGGCGTTCGCGGCGACGGTGGCCACGCCGAGCCCGCCGTAGATGCGCCCGAAGATGCGCTGCGCCGCGCGAAACGCGTCGCGGCCGACGTCGGAGACGTTGACGAAGAGACCCATCAGCACGAACAGCGGCACGGTCGCGAACACGTAGTCGGAGACGGAGCCGTCGGCCGCGAGCGCGAGCGTGCGCGCCGCGATGACGGCGTCGTGCTTGATCAGCGCGAGGCCGAGCACTCCGGTCGTGAGCAGCGCGAACGCAATCGGCAGGCCGAGCACGATCAAGACCACGACGAGCGTAATCATTGCAATGCCGACCGTGCGCGGCTCCGCGTCGCCGAACCAGAGCGCAGCGACGGCGGCTGCGCCGAGAACGACCGTCAACGCCGCCACCCAGGCGCTGCGGTCGACGCCTCGCGCGGCGCGCGCGATCTGCCGCAAGAGCTCGACGCCGGCCAACCCCGAGCCGACGACGATCAAGAGCTTGATGGGCCACACGGGCATCGTGAAGATGCCTTCGACTCCCGCGAACTCGCTCGTCGTCCACGCGGCGTCGAGATCCGGCCACGTGCCGAGCACGAGTGCCGCGAGCAAACCGAACCCGAGCAAGCCGAACAGCGCGTGCCACGCGCTCGCGGCGGCGGGCGCGCGCTGCTCGAGCGGCGCCAGGAACATCTCGACGCGCATGAGCCGGCCGTGCAGCACGGCGTGCGCGAGCTGCAGGAACACGCACGCGACGAGCGACAGCGACACCATTTCCGTGACGCCGGCGATGGGATCGTCGAACAGCGTGCGCGCCGTTATGTCGGCCGAGATCAGGAACATCAGCGCGAACACCCAGACGACGCCGGCCGCATTCAGCACGCCGACGAGCGTCGCGAACCCCGCCCGATTCTTCGTCAAGGAGCGCGATCCCAATCGCGCAGCGGATGAGCGCCGCGCTCGCGCAGCGCGTTCATGTACGCGCGCAGCGCTGCCCCGGCCGGCTGCCCGCGCCGTTCCGTCGCGGCGATCCACGGGCTCGCGATGTCCGGCATCGCGGCCAGCCACTTTTGTTTCTCCGCGAGCGGAAACTCGGTGACCGTCGCACCCTCGCTGCGCATGCGCGCGATGCTCGCGTCGTAACGCTTCGCGAGATCGTCGGCCACCGCGCGGCTGTATTCGGGCCCGAGCTTTTCGAGCTCCTCACGAACGTCGTCAGGCAGGCGGTTCCACGTGTCGAGGTTGATCGCGAGCGCGCCCGTGACTTGGCTGCCGATTCCGACGAGCGTGATGAACGGCGCGACTTCGTGCAGGCGGTTCGGCGCGGCGCCCGTCAGGATCGTGATCACACCGTCGGCAACGCCGGTCTGGATCTGCTGATAGTAAGTCGAGAGGCTGCCGTCGACGGCGACCGCTCCGGTACCTTCGAGCCAAGTCGCCGACGGCCCCGGCGCGAGAATCTTGCGGCCGCGCAAGTCATCGACGGAGTCGACCGGAAACGTCGTCATCAAGTGATACGTGTCGAGCGCGCTCGCGCCCAGGAACTTCACGTTCTGCGCCGTCCATGCGTCCGTCATCTCGGGCATGTTCCGGTGCATCTCGTTGACGACGTCGACGACCAAGCGAAAGTCGTCGCTCGCGAACGGCGCGTAGAACGTTACGTTCTGCAGCGGCAGCTTCGAGAGCTCCCACAACGTGCCGACCCACCCCATGTCCGTGAGCCCGACCTGGATACCTTCGAGCGTCTCGCCGTATTTGTAGAGAGAGCCGCCGTACGCTTCCGTCCAGCGGATACGATGCGGGCTGCCGCGAGCCGCGAGCCGCTTGTCGAGCTCGGGCACGATCAACGTGTGCATCGCACCGACCCACGCGAGCGTCGTCGGCTGGCTCGAGGCTGCGGTCAATTTGATGGGCTTTTCGTCCTGCGCGCGCGCGGCGAGCGACAATGCGGCGCAAACGATGAATAGCGCCGCGCTAAGGAACTTAACGTTTTGCGGGCGCGTCCTCATGAGTGCGGCAACGGTATCATGGGGGTCAAGCGGAGGTAAGCGATGGGAATGCTCGTCGACGGCCAATGGCACGACGTTTGGTACGACACGAAAGCCTCGAAGGGGCGATTCGTCCGCAGTGAATCGCAGTTCCGCAATTGGCTGACGCGCGACGGCGCGGCCGGCCCATCGGGCCGTGGCGGCTTTCGCGCCGAGCCCGGCCGCTACCACCTTTATGTCGCGTTCGCGTGCCCCTGGGCGCATCGCACGCTGATCATGCGCAAGCTGAAGGGCCTCGACGCGATGATCGACGTCTCGGCGGTCAACAGCTACATGGGAGCGGAA
>Ga0315912_10005332_pt1 | contig 11878 bp, 11 predicted proteins | sample VfabasoilMG_FD_204469 | JGI IMG/M metagenome (GOLD analysis project Ga0315912, IMG submission 204469) | Garden soil microbial communities collected in Santa Monica, California, United States - V. faba soil | ecosystem: Environmental > Terrestrial > Soil > Garden | place: USA: California...
TTACGTGCCCGTCAAAGCATTGCAGAATGCCGGAGGCCGAAACGCGGGGCGTGTCACAAAACAACTAATTCGGTGTGCAACGCATACAAGTACGTGCCGAACGCACCAACTTGCGTGGCGAACGCATATATGTAGTTAGACGAGCCTCGCGCCCGGTCTTTCCTCGAAGCCAACTTCTCAACCTTGGTTCGGCCGTGTAGACTCGCGGCCGACTGGTGGTGATCCGCGTCACTCCAGCCGCCAAAGGAAGCACGAGTAACAAGTGTGACGACGATCGACGGCGGTCAGCCAGCCATGCCCACAGAGGACATGCTACATGCAGTCCTTGCCTTTTACCGGCTGTCCCGCAGCCTCAGAAATGCCGACCTGGTCCGCGATCTCACCTTGGAGCGCTTGAGCACGCTCAGCGTCGTTGCTCGCCGTGAGCCCGTGTCGATTTCCCAGCTCTCGGTGGCAGAGGACGTCACGGCACCCACGATCTCGCGCACGGTCGCGGCGCTCCAGAACCAATCGTTGGTTCGCTGTGTCGCGAATCGCAGCGACGGACGGTCGGTGCTGGTTTCGAGCACCGCCAAGGGCCGCGCAACGTTGCAGAAGGGCATGCTGCGCACGCTCGAGCAGATCGCCGAGCTGCTCACGCGTCTCGATGAGCAAGAGCTCGAGGCGCTCGCCAGCGTGATTCGCCAGGCTCGCGACTCGAAAGCTCCTCGCTGAGCTTCTCTTAGTTGCTCATTCGAGTCCGGATGCGCGCGCTTGCTCGCGTGCGAGAACGGCTTGATCGCGATCGCCGTCGCCATGCGCGACTGCTCCTAGCAGCCGGTCGAGATAGACGTTGTGGCTTGGCATCGGCACACGCGCGAGATGGGCGGCCGCGGCAATGAGGTTGGCGTCCTTGAGCCCGACATGGATAGGCGACCCGACCTGATCGTAACTCTCGTCGACCATCTTCTGGCCGTACACCTTGTACGCCACGCTCGCGAACAAGCCCTCCGTCATGACGTCTTGGAATACTTGCGGTGCGACGTCGTACTTGCGCACGAGCGCGAACCCTTCGGCCATCGCGACCATGGCGCAGCCGAGCACCGCGTTGTTGGCGAGTTTGATCGCCGTTGCCGACTCCGGCTTCACGCCCGCCGAGAAAATACGCCGGCCCATCGATTGCAGGAGCACGGTGCAGCGTGCAACCGCTTCCTCGGGCCCGCCGACGACGATGCCGAGCTGACCCGTAGCGGCGAGATCGGGCCGGCCGAGCACGGGCGCCGCGACGAGCGTTTGACCGGCCGCGCGATGCGCCGCCTCGAGCTGCCGAACGACGGCCACGCCATGTGTGCCCATGACGAGATGGATCGCACCCTTCGGCAGCGATTCGCAAATCCCGCGTGGGCCAAGGCCGACTTGGCTGATCGCGGCGTCCTCGACGAGCATCGTGACGACGACTTCACTGCCCGCAGCGAGCTCGGCCACTGACGACGCCACTTTGGCGCCGGCCGCGGCGAGCGAAGCCGCCTGCGCCGCGAACACGTCGTACACCGAGAGCTCGTGCCCTGCGTCGAGCAGACGACGAGCCATCCCTTGACCCATTCGGCCTAGGCCGACGAAACCGACTTTCATGCTTGTCCTCGAGAGCTCATCGAGTGGGCGACTCTGACGGCTGCGCGCATACGTTGCAAGCCATGCGGGACGGCGCCGCGCGAGGTGGATCGACCCCGGGGGCCCTTGCCAGCGCAGGTTGATCGGAGTCAACTAGGACCCGGATTTGGCGTTGGCCTACCGCATATGAGAATAACGATAAGCGGGGGCGCGATCGCCATCGTGGCCGTCGCGCTCGCAGCGTGTGGAGGATCTTCCGGTGGCGATTCAGCCACGCCGGTCGCAGCGCCCACGCCTTCCCCGACCTCCACCCCGATCGTCACCGGCATCACGAAGCCCGAAGCGTTCCGGTTTTTGAACCAAGCCACGATGGGTGCGACGCAGGCCGAAGCAGATCGCGTCATCGCGATCGGCTACGAGGCGTGGCTCGACGAACAATTGACGCGCCCCGCGTCGCTCGGGTTGCCGCACGTGCAGTCGATCGCGCCGCCGACGCAAAACATCCAGGATCTGCATCGCGACCGTGTCGATGTCTGGTTCCGGAACGCGATCAACGGCGGGGATCAGCTGCGGCAGCGCGTGGCGTTCGCGCTCTCGGAGATCATGGTCGTTTCGCAGGTCGGGGCGCTCGGCAATTTGCCGTACGCAGTCACTTCGTACCAGGACTTGCTCGTGACGCGCGGCCTCGGCAATTTCCGCGACTTGCTCGACGCTGTCACGCTGCACCCGGCGATGGGCGTGTACTTGAGCATGCTCGGCAATCAAAAGCCGAATGCGCAGCTGAACATTAGGCCGGACGAGAACTACGCGCGCGAGCTGATGCAGCTGTTCACGATCGGGCTTGTCGAGCTGAACCTTGACGGGACACCGCGTCTCGATGCCATGGGCCAGCCGATCCCGACGTATTCGCAGCCGGTGATCGAGGGGTTCGCGCACGTCTACACGGGCTGGACCTACGCCGGTGCCCCGAGCCTGCCGCAAGCGCGGCCAACCGCGCAGAACCAAGTCGTGCCGATGCAGCTGTACGCGAGCTATCACGACACGGGGCCGAAGCTCGTGCTCGCCGGTGTCACGATTCCGGGCGGACAGAGCGGGACTCAGGACCTCGCCGCTGCGCTCGACAACATTTTCGCGCACCCGAACGTCGGGCCGTTCATCGCACAACGGCTGATCCAACGCCTGACCGCGAGCAATCCGTCGCCCGCTTACGTGAGTCGCGTTGCCACGCGCTTCAACGACAACGGCCGCGGCGTGCGCGGTGATCTGGCGGTGGTCGTGAAGGCAATCCTGCTCGATCCCGAGGCGCGAGGCGCGGCGACCGCCTCGACGGGAAAGGTGAAGGAGCCGCTGCTGCGGCTGACGCAGCTCTGGCGCGCGTACGGCGCCCGCGCGGCCGACGGGAGCTTCCGTGCGTTCGCGACTCCGAGCGCGTCGCTGGGGCAAGGACCTTTGCAGGCCAACTCGGTGTTCAATTTCTTCGCCCCGGACTTCGCGCCGCCGGGCGAGATCCGCAATGCGGGTCTCGTCGCGCCCGAGCTTGAAATCGCGACGGAATATCAGAACACGCAGGTCACGAATGCGTTTCGTGCCTATACATTCAACCGCAACTCGCGCTCGGCCGGTTTGTCGGCCGATGCAATCGTGATCGACATCGAGGCCGAGGCCGCGGTCGCAGCCGATGGCGCAGCGCTCGTGAGTCTCGTCGTGGACAAGCTGCTCGCAGGCCAGGCTTCGCCGACGCTCCGCTCTGAGATGCTGAATCTCGTCGGGCGCTATGCCGCGACCGACGCGCCGAACCGCGCGGCGCAGGCGATCTATTCGGTCGTTACGTCGCCCGAGTATGCGTTGCAGCCGTGAAGGAGCTGGAACCGATGTCAGAGGAACGCATGAAACGCCGCGAGCTGTTGGCTCTGGCGGGGCCGACAGCGGCGGCCTTTCTGCTCGCGCGCCCGTACGACGCGATAGGGCAGATGGTCGGGGGCTCGGCACCATTCAACGACTATCGCGCGCTCGTGTGCGTGTTCCTGTTCGGCGGCAACGACTCGTTCAATATGCTGGTGCCACGCAGCGCGGCAGAATACGGCGCCTATGCCGCGTCTCGCGCGGGTCTGGCGGTCGCGCAGGCAGACCTGCTGCCGATCGATGCGCTGAATCCCGACGGCGCGCTGTACGGTGTTCATCCTTCGATGCCGCACCTGCAGCAGTTGTTTGCGCAAGAGAGCGCGGCGTTCGTCGCCAACGTCGGGCCGTTGATCGCACCCACGTCGAAGGCGCAGTACGTCGCGAAGTCCGTGCCGTTGCCGCCGCAACTGTTCTCGCACAACGACCAACAGGGCCAATGGCATTCGCTGCGCGGAGGAACGTTGAGCGACACAGGTTGGGCCGGACGAATGGCCGACTTGATTCGTCTGAATGTCGCGAGCCAGCAGCTGGCGACGAATATATCGCTGGCCGGCAACTCGTTGTTTCAATCGGGGGACGAGACCGTAGCGTACACGATGGGCGCGACGGGCCCGCTCTCGTTCCAAGGATTCACGGGGCTCGGCGGAGAGCAGCGGCGTGCGTTCGAGAGGATCATCAATGCGAGCTACGACTCGGTATATGCGCGCGGCTACGCGGAGGTGCAGCGCCGTGCCGTGGACGCGGCCGATCGAGTCACGACGGCGATCGCCCAAGCCCAAACGCTGGCTACGCAGTTCCCGACGTCGCCGCTCGGCCAACAGCTGCAGACTGTGGCGCGCTTGATCTCCGTGCGCGATCGGCTAGCCATGAAGCGGCAAGTGTTCTTTGTATCGACGGGCGGGTTCGATAGCCACGACGATCAGCTCGTGAATCAACCGACTTTGCTCGGCAACGTGAGCACGTGTCTCCAAGCGTTCTACGACGCAACGGTCGAGCTGGGAGTCGCACAGTCCGTCACCACGTTCACTCAGTCGGACTTCGGCCGCACGCTAACCTCGAACGGTGACGGCACCGATCACGCGTGGGGTGGCGTGCAAATTGTCGTGGGCCAATCCGTCCGCGGCCGGCGCGTGTTCGGCCAGTACCCCAGCCTCGCGCTCAACGGGCCCGAGGATGTGGGCGGCGGTCGGCTGATCCCCGGCGTTTCCGCGGATCAATATGCGGCGACGCTCGCGCGCTGGTTCGGGATCGCGGAGGCGGATCTCGCCGGCGTCGCGCCGCATATCGGAAACTTCGCCGAACGAGATCTCGGATTCCTCACGTAGAGCGAACGGCGGCGCAAAGCGCGCGCGCTCGACTAGTCGCGATTGCGGTTGCTCTGCCGCGCGTTCTGTTCTTCTTTCTGTTTGTCTTCTTGCCGCTCGCGTTCGGCGGCCACGCCGACAGCGGCACCGACGCCGCCGGCGACAAGCGGCCTGCACGCAAACTGGCTCGAGGCCGCAACTAACAGCAAGGCTGTAACCAATATTCTCATTTCAGTTTCTCCGGATTGCCTTTGTCGGCCACGGAGTTGCAGCAACCGTGCCAGGCCGCCGTCTGTGCGGAATGGCATAGATCTTGCTCCTTACGGTCCAGTCCCAGGTGGACGTTGGAGGAAACAAAGATGAGAGCGTTTACAAATTTCGCATTGGCCGCGTTAGCGACGGTAACGCTCGCTGGGGTGAGCGCGCAGCAACACAGCGGTGACCGACACGGTGATCCCAACGATCTCGACGCGAACGGTCTTGCCGAGCGCCGACAAGAGATTCTCGACATGTCGAAGTCGACGATCGACGCGTTGCGCAAGGACGCGTCAGCGAAGCAGCTGATCGACAGCGAGTACGGCCACGCCGTGTTCGACACGACGAAAGGCGGCTTCATCGTCACGGGCGCCGGTGGCACAGGCGTCGCAATGCGCAAGAACGGCAGCAACCCCGTCTACATGCACATGGGCTCGGCTGGCGTCGGTCTCGGCGCGGGACTCGAGAACTACAAGTTCGTCATTCTGTTCGAGAACGAGGACGTGTATAAGCGCTTCATCGAAGGTGAGTGGAGCGCAGGCGCAACGGCGCAAGCGGCAGCGGGTCGTGAAGGCGCGGCGGTAGTCGGCAAGTTCAACAACGGTGTCGCGGTCTATCACATCACGGACAAAGGCTTGATCGCTCAAGCGGACGTTCAAGGTGTGAAGTTCTGGCCGAGCGACAAATTGAACCCGGGCGTCGGGTAAGCACAGCGTTTGGTGGAGTGAGAGAGACCGCGCGCACGGCGTTTGCGAACGCCGTGCGCGCCGGTTTTTTTGAGCGACTACTCGATAATGGCTTGTCGGACGGCGTTCTCGAACGCAGTGCGCGCCGGCCCGCCCTGACCACCTTGAATGAAGTAGATCGACACTAGCTGCTCGGCGGGCTCGATCCAGTGAGCGACGCCGCTGCCCCCCGGCCAGCTAATCGCGCCTTTCGACACGGTGAGCTCGGCCGCGATCGGATCGAGCACCACTTGCATGCCCAGGCCGAAGCCCATGCCGCGAGCGGGACGGCCGAACTGGCCGTTGACCATGTCGCCCGTGTGGTTCGATGTCATGAGCTCGACCGTGCGTGGCCCGAGCAGGCGGTGGCCATTCAGCTCGCCGCCGTTCATGAGCATCTGCGCGAACTGCAAATAGTCCTCGACGGACGCCGACAGCGCGCTCGCGCCCGAGAAATACACGACGTTCGACAAGTCGCGCGGTGTCGCCTCGAGCTTGCCGTCTCGCCGCGCGTGTACTGCGGCGAGACGATCCGCCTGTCGCCCCGTGTACTTGAACGCGGTATCGGGCATGTCGAGCGGCTCGAAGATGCGCTCGCGCAAGAATTCGTCGAACGGCTGCTTTGACGCGACCTCGACAATGCGGCTCAGCACGTCGAAGCCGGCGAGCCCGCTGTAGCGCCACAGCGTGCCGGGCTGGAAATCGAGCGGTACGGCGCCGAGCTTCGGAATGTAGGTCGCGAGCGTGTCTTGCGGCGCGCGCTGTGCGGCCGTGCCGGCGGCGCGTTGTCCCGGGCCGCCGCTCAAGAGTCCCGAGCCGTGCGTCAGGAGATCGCGGACCGTGATCGGCCGCGTGGCCGGAACCAAGTCGAACGAATTCTCCGGGCCGCCCGGTTTTGCGACGGCGACTTGCGGCGGTGCCGCAAATTCGGGAATGAATTTCGACACGGGATCAGAGAGCCGTATGTCGCCGCTCTCGACGAGCATCATGATGGCGACGGCCGTGATCGGTTTCGACGACGACGCCAGACCGAAGATCGCGTCGGTGCGCATCGGCGTGCGTTTGGCGATGTCGGAGTAGCCATACGCTTCGAAGTGCACGATGCGGCCGCGGCGTGCGACCAGTGTGACGACGCCCGCGATCTCTCCGGCATCGATGCTCCTTTGCATGGCGGGGCCGATGCGCGCGAGCCGCTCCGACGACATCCCGACGTCCTCGGGCTTGCCCGTCGGAATCGAACCGGCCAGCGTGGCGCCGGGCCAGGTCGCGGCAATGATGGCGAGGCTACCCACGAGCGCGGCCCCGAGCTTCGGCACGATGGACATGGATACCCCCCTTGGTATCGTTTCGCGGCATCGTAACGCAGGCGGGTACGGCGGTACGGCGCGCTGCGGGCTCTTGGTAAAACTCGTGACAGCGCGACGGTAAACCACCTATGCTTTTTCGCTGTTACGGCCCTGCGCCTATTCCCCGGGGGGAACCATAATGAAACGCTCGTTGCCGCTGCTCTCGAACGTCGCTTGCTCCGCTGCCGTTGCGATACCGCTTTTGGTGGCCGCTCCGGCCCACGCCGCTACTGCATGTGCGGACCTTGCGAAGCTTGCGCTCCCGCAGACGAAGATCACGGTGGCCGAGCGTGTGCCGGCCGGCGACTTCAAAGCGCCCGGTGTGCAGCAGCCGCTCAAAGTGCCGGCGATGTGCCGAGTCGCGGGCACCGTCGAGCCGGCGATCAATTTCGAGGTATGGCTGCCCGAGGGCAGCGGTTGGAACGGACGCTTCCAAGCGGTCGGCGGCGGCGGGCTCGCCGGCATCATCAGCTATCCCGCGATGGCCGAAGCCGTGCGCGGCGGTTACGCCTCGTCATCGACGGACACGGGTCACGTCTCGACGGACGAGCAGTGGCTACTCGATCGCCAACGCATCATCGACTACGGCTATCGCGCGATTCACGAGATGACGGTCAAGGCCAAGTCCGTCATCGAAGCGCATTACGGGCGAGCGCCCGAGTACGCGTATTTCAACGGCTGCTCGACGGGTGGCCGCCAAGGTCTCATGACGGCGCAGCGCTACCCCGACGACTACGACGGCATCGTGTCCGGCGCGCCCGTGTTTCGCTTCACGAATCTGCACATGGGCCAGCTCTGGACTGCGCACGCGACGTTGAAGAAGCCCGGCGCCGCGCTCACGCGCGAGGACCTCACGCGCGTCGGCGAAGCCGCCGTCGCGCAGTGCGATGCTCACGACGGCGTCAAGGACGGCATCATCGCGGATCCTCGTACCTGCAACTTCGATCCGACCAAGCTCACGGGTTTCAAACCGGAGCAGATCGAAGCGCTGAAGATGATTTACCAAGGCGCGGTGAATCCGCGCACCGGGCAGCCGATCTATCCCGGCCTCGAGCCCGGCGGTGAAGCCCCGCAGCCCGGCAACCCGGGCTGGGGCTTGATCATGAACGGCCAAACGCCGTTCGCGATCGATAACTCCGTGCTCGGCGCAATGGGCTTCAACAACTTGAGCTGGGATTGGAAGACCTTCGACTTCGACCGCGACGTCGCGCTCGTCAACAACAAGCTGTTCGGCACCTTGAACGCCGTCAACCCTGACTTGAGCGCCTTCAAGAAGGGCGGCGGCAAGTTGATCGTCTGGCACGGTTGGAACGACCCAGGCGTCATGCCGCAGCAAACGCTCGATTACTTCGACGACGTTGTCGCGTACGCCGGTAAGTCGACGGGCGGTGACGGTGCGGCGTACACCGACGAGTACCTGCGGCTCTTCATGCTGCCCGGCGTCGGCCATTGCCGCGGCGGTGTCGGTCCCGATCAGGCGGACTGGATGGCGGCGCTCGCGGGTTGGGTCGAGAAGGGGCAGAAGCCCGCGGCGATCACGGCGACGGCGATGCGCGATGGCAAAGTCGCGATGACGCGGCCGTTGTGCCCACACCCGCAGGTCGCGCGCTATAGAGGCAAAGGCGACACGAACGATGCCGCGAATTTCGAGTGCGCCGCGCCGAAATGAGGGGTTAGACCGCAGGGGGAAGCGTATGGGAACGAAGAAGATCGTCGGGATCGTGCTCGTGGTCCTCGGCGTCGCACTGCTGTACTTCGGCTGGCAAGCGACCGATGCGCCGCTCGAGCAGGCCCGCGAGGGCCTGACCGGCGAGTACAGCGATCGCACGATGCAGTACCTGATAGGTGGCGCGGTGGCGGCTGCCGCGGGAATCGCCCTGTTCCTCTTCGGCGGAAAGCGCTAGCGATTCGGTTTCCGTGAAGGCCAGCGAATTCGTCGCGCCGGCACGCCGGTCGTTCCCGGCGTGGGTGCGCGTTGCGTCGCTGCTGCCGCTGTACGGCATCGCCTGGCCGATCGTGAAAACGCTCGAGCTTTTTGGCGTCTGGCCGAAGGTCATGGCGCGCCGTCCGATGGCGCCCGCGGCTGCATTCGCGGGCTACCGCCCATCGGCGCACGACGTGATCGTCTGCTCGTACTTCAAAGCCGGGACGACGTGGACGCTGAACATCGCCACCCAGATCGCGTTTCGCGGCCAGGCGGAGTTCGACAACATTCATCACGCGGTTCCGTGGCCCGACGTGCCGGCGCCGGCGTTGGCGCGGCTGATGATTCCGCTCTCGGATCCGTCGCCGGCCAAGCTGTCGCCGACCGGATTGCGCGTCATCAAGACGCATCTGCTGCGCGAGCACGTGCCGTTCACGCGTGAGGCACGCTACATCGCCGTCTCGCGCGATCCGAAAGACTGCACGGTTTCAGGCTATCGCTTCCTCCAGTCGCTCGCTCTCGGGCCGTTGATGCCGACGGTCGATCACTGGGTCGAGTTCGGGCTTTCACCGGAGTTTCCCGATCCCTGGGCCCGCCATCTCGCCGGCTGGTGGGCCATTCGCCACGAGCCGAACGTGCTGTTCATCACCTATGAAGAGCTCAAGCGCGATCACGACGCGGGCGTGCGTAAAATCGCCAACTTCATGGGCGTCGAGCTGACGCCGGCCGAGTTGGCGGCCGTCGTCGAGCAGTCGACGTTCGCTTCGATGAAAGCCGGCGCAAGCAAGTTCGAGCCGGGCCTCATGGTGCCTTGGGGCAAAGAAGGCGCAATGATGCGCCGCGGTCAAAGCGGCAGCTCGAGCGAGCTTCTGACGCCGGAGCAGCAGCGGCGCATCGACGATCATTGCCGCGCGGAGCTGAAACGGCTCGGCTGCGATTTCCCTTACGACGCCGTCTTCGGCGCGCGCTCCTCGATGGCAGAGTCGGCATTGACCGCCACCACCTGACCGCGGCTTTTTTGAGAAGTCCGTAACATTTTTGACGCGAAAGATCGCGCAGGCTAACGCGACTGCGTTTTACAGAAGGTGGCGCCGTGCCCCAGCATTTTCGCCTTGCCGCGTTGTTCGCGTCGCTCGCGTCGGCCGGCGCGGCGTTCGCGCAGTCGAGTACATCCCAAGCGTCGTTCTGCGACACCGCCGGCGCCTACATGCAGGAGATTGCGGCGCAGCGCGCGGCCGGCGTGCAGCTGGACGCGGCGATCGACGAGGTCGCGGTATCATTCGACGCGTTCGCTTCCAGCGCCGATGATCTCGCCAATCGGCGCCGCGTTCTGCAAACGAGCCGCCCGCTCGCCGTGTTCGCATACAACCTCGGCGAGCTGCGGCCGGAAACCGTCAAAGAGATTGGCACCGCATACTGCACCGCGCGTGACGGCGACATCAGCTTGGCGCCGACCCCGGCGACGACGACCGCCATTTCGACCGAGGCAGGCCGGTGCGAGCAGCGCTCGGATCCCGTCGAAACGTCGTGCGTCGCCAACGCCCTGGGCGCAGAAGCGAAGTCGACGACGACGGCCGCGCAGAACACCGAACGCTCTGTGACGCGTTCGCGAGGGGGCTCACGCATACAGCCCTTCTGGGAAGCCGGGCTCGCCTACGGCGGCGACACGATCGGCTCGATCGTCTTTGTCAGCGGCGATGAGCAAGACATCAAGGCGGGCGACGGCGTCAGCTTCGGCGGCGGCATCGTGCAGCGCATCAACGATCGCTTCGGAATCAAGTACACGGCCGCCTACAGAGTCTCGTTCTCGCAAGCGAGCAATGCGGACGTCGTGAAGACGGTGTTGCCGATCGACATCGTCCCGTACTACCGCACCGGCGATCACAAGATAGGTCTCGGTTTGAGCATGCACTTGTCTCCGGAAGTGGACTGGGACTGGCTCGCTCCAAATATGGAGTTCGACGACGCCACCGGGGTAACGCTCGAGTACGCGTTCCGCAGGTTTGGCTTTTCGTACACCGACATGGACTACGAGCTCGGCCCGCTCGAGTACGACGCGAGTCACTTCAGCTTTAAATTCTCGAGCAAGTTCTAGACGCGTACACGAGCGTCCGGCAATCGTCTCGGCAAACGAGATGCCGCCGCACGGATTTTCTCGAGCCGAGCGCGGTCGACGGCGTCAGCCGGCGTTGAGCCTGTACAGTGCGCCCGTCTTGACGTCGACGATGAGCAGCTCTCCGTTCGTGTCTTCGGTGAACGATGCGATGTTCGCGCTCGCGCGTAACGCCACGCCCGAGCTCGTCATGGTCATCGTCGGCTGGGTGTCGGCGGCGATATGCCAAATGCGTCCCGAGCCGTAGTCGCCGAAAACATAGCGGCCCACGAGCCCGGGGATCGCGGTGCCGCGATAGACATACCCGCCCGTCACGGCGACCCCGAGCGTGTGGTCGTATTCGGCGACCGGTGCGAGCAGCGGAGTCGCCGGTGCGCCGCAATTGAGGCCCGTCGCGCGCGTGCCCTCCATGCAGCGCCAGCCGTAGTTGCCGCCTTTGGTCACGCGGTCGACCTCTTCGCGCTCGTGCGAGCCGACGTCGCCGAGCCACAGTTGGCCTCCTTCGCGGTCGAAGCTCCAGCGCCAGGGGTTGCGGAAACCCCATGCGAAGATCTCGGGGCAATCCTGAGTGCCGACACCGTCGAACCCGCAAGGCGTGTTGCCCGCGAACGGGTTGTCCGTCGGAATTCGGTAGCGCAAGCCGGGTGCACTGCCGCCGACGTCGAGCCGCAGAATCTTGCCGAGCACGTTAGTAGTCATCTGGCCGTTGCCGACGACGC
>Ga0315912_10005333_pt1 | contig 11878 bp, 7 predicted proteins | sample VfabasoilMG_FD_204469 | JGI IMG/M metagenome (GOLD analysis project Ga0315912, IMG submission 204469) | Garden soil microbial communities collected in Santa Monica, California, United States - V. faba soil | ecosystem: Environmental > Terrestrial > Soil > Garden | place: USA: California...
GGGCTCCTCGGGGGCACCTTCGATCCCGTGCACCAGGGTCACCTCGATCTCGCGCGCGCCTGCGCCGCGGAGCTCAATCTCGACCAGGTGCTGCTGCTGCCGAGCCGCGTGCCGCCGCACAAGCCGACGCCCGTCGCGAACGCGTTCCACCGGCACGCCATGGTCGCGCTGGCGGCCGCGCCCTTCGCGTCGTTCGTCGCCGATCCGCGAGAGCTCGAGCGAGAGGGAGTGAGCTTCACCATCGACACGCTGGAACAGATCCACGCCGAGCGGCCGGCGGCGCAGATCCACTTCCTCGCCGGGGCCGACTCGTTGCGCGACTTCGCGACGTGGAGGCGTCACGAGGACATCCTGCGGCTCGCGACCGTCGTCAGCGTCGCGCGAGCCGGGGTCGATCTCGCGGCTGCCGCAGGCGCCCTGCGAGAGCACGTCGATGCGGGCCGCATCGTCGTCATGCAGCATGAGCCGCCGCCCTGGCGCAGCCGCGACCTGCGCGAAGCACTTGCCGCGGGCTCGACGCCTCCCGGCGCCATTCCCGGCCCCGTCCTCGACTACATCCGTCTTCATCGCCTGTACTCTTGACACCCAGGACATCCCACGTGCCTTCGACTGCCCCCGCACTGCCGTTCCCGACCGACGCACGAGCGCTCCTCGAGCGCATTCATGCCGCGGCTCTCGAGAAGCACGCGCGGGATCCCGTGGCCCTCGACGTCCACGAGCTGTCGACGATCACGGACGCCCACTACGTCTGTCACGGCGACTCCACGCGCGCCGTGGAAGCCATCGTCGATCACCTCATCGAGACGCTCCAGGCGCCGGGCGAGGCGCGGCCCCACGTCGAGGGGAAGGCGTCGCTCCAGTGGGTGCTGCTCGATCTCGGCAACGTGATGATTCACGTCTTCCTGAAGGATCGGCGCGAGTACTACCAGCTCGAGCGTCTCTGGCACGACGCGCCGCGGCTCGAGCTCAAGGACGCGTGACCGAGGAGGCGGCCTCTGCCGGCGGCGCCGACGCGCTGCCGGGATTCCTCGCTGAGGATCCCGCGACGAAGCGCCTCGCGGAGCTGGCCGTGCGCGCTGCGGGGCGGGCGCCGTCGGTCCTCATCACGGGCGAGTCGGGCGCGGGGAAGAGCCATCTCGCGCGCTGCATGCACGATGTCGCGCGCGGGGCCGACGCCCCCTTCATCATCATCGACTGCGGCAACCTCCCCGAGGGGCTCGCCGAGAACGAGATGTTCGGTCACGAGGTCGGCGCCTTCTCGGGCGCCACCTCGCGCCAGGCGGGGAAGTTCGAGGCCGCGCACTCGGGAACGGTATTGCTCGACCGCGTGACCGAGCTCGCGCTCGACGTGCAGGGCAAGCTCCTGCGCGTCCTGCAGGAGCGCTGCTTCGAGCGCGTGGGCGGACAGGTGACGGTGCGCGTGGACGTGCTCGTGCTCGCGACGGCGGGTCCCGACATCAAGGATCTCGTCGCGCGCCGACTCTTCCGCGAGGATCTCTTCTACCGGCTGCACGTGGTCCACTTCGAGGTGCCCGCGCTACGCGAGCGGCCGGCCGACGCCCGCGCGCTCGCCGCTCTCTTCCTCGCGCGCTGCTCGGAGAGGATGGGTCGATCGCTCGCGCTCGCGCCGGAGGCCATGGACCTCCTGGTGCGCCATTCATGGCCCGGCAACGTGCGCGAGCTGCAGAACGTGCTCGAGAGGGCGGCCGCGCTCTCGGATGGCAGCGTCCTCGGGCACGCGGAGATCGAGGCGGCGATGGGGGCCTCGCCATCATCGCCGGAGCGTGCCATCGCCGAGCTCGCCGAGGCGCGTCTTTCGCTCGACGAGATCGAGAAGCGCTACATCACGCGCGTCCTGCGCCTCGTCGGCGGACGCATCGGCGAGGCCGCCGGCATCCTCGGCATCCACCGCAAGACGCTGCTCGAGAAGCGGCGGCGCCACGGGCTCGACTGATGCACCATGCGATCGCGAGCGTCGGCAAGGGCCGTGATAAGCTGCTCGCCGCCCTGGCCGCGCGCTACCAGGAGCGTCTCTCTCGCACGGCGAGCGTCACCCTGACCCACGTCCCGCAGGTCGAAGGGGAGGGCAGGAGCCCCGAGGAGGTGCGCCGCCTCGAGGCGCGACGCCTGCTCGAGGCGCTCGCACGCTGGGATCGCGCGGCCTCGAGGGCGGTTCCGCTCGCGGCCCTCGACGAGCGGGGCGAGATGCTCACCTCGCGGCAGCTCGCGACGTGGATCGAAGGCTTGGCTGCCACCGGCACGCCGCGCCTGCACTTCGTCATCGGGGGCGACGAGGGCCTGCACGATTCCGTGCGCGAGCGCGCGGATCGGGTGCTGGCGCTCAGTCGGCTGACGCTCACGCACGAGATGGCGAAGGCGCTGCTGCTCGAGCAGCTCTATCGCGTCGAGACGATTCGCAAGGGACATCCCTACCACCGGGACTAGCGGCCGGCCGGCCAGAGAGGACGAGCGTGAGGCGGACCAGCATCTACGCCCTCGTGGTGATCCTCCTGCTGGCGTTCGCGGGCGCGTTCAAGCTGCATCACCAGAACGAGCCGGTCATGTCGCAGGGCCTCGTGCTGTGGCAGCTCCCGGGGCAGGTGCAGCCCGTGCGCGTGAGCGTCGGGCGCGCGTTGCTGCTCTGCGTCGGGTTCGGAGCCGCCGCCATCGCGCTCATCTGGGGCGTGCGGGGCGTGCAGGAAGTCGTCCAGGGCGTGCTCGACAAGCGCAGCAACAAGTTCGAGCGCGATATCGAAGGAAGCTACCAGCGCGGGCTCGAGCTGCTGCTGCATCGACGGCCCGAGCGCGCGCTCGCCGTCATGAACGAGATCCTCGCGAAGGATCCCGAGCATCGCGGCGCGCTCATGACGGGCGCGGACATCCTCAAGTCGCTGGGGCGCGCCGACGAGGCCGCGGCGCTCCGAAGGCGTCGCGTCGAGTCGGCGCCAGACGATCTGCCGGCGCTTCTCGCGCTCGCCGAGGATCAGCGAGCCGCAGGCGACCTCGACCTGGCGGCAGCGACCTTGCGCAAGGTCGTCGAGCTGCGGCCCAAGCAGGCGATGGCCGCAGCCGAGCACCTGCGCGACGTGCTGCTCGAGGCGGGCCAGCCCGAGCGGGCGCTCGAGGCGCACGATCGGCTGGTGCGCATCCGCGAGGAGGCCAACGAGAAGCTGCCCGATGCCGACGCCATCCGTGCCGGCATCGAGACGCGCGCGGCCCTCCAGGTGGCCGAGCAGGGCAAGGATCGGGATGCGGTCGCGACGCTGCGCAAGATCCTCAAGCGGCATCCCCGCTTCGTGCCCGCCTGGCTCGCGCTCGCGCACGCGCATGCGCTCGGCGGCGACGAGGAGCAGGCGGTCGAGGCCTGGATCGAGGGCTTCGAGAAGACGAACGAGGCCGCCATCCTCGTCGAGGCCGACGAGTACTTCAACGCCGGGCGCCACGAGGGCGATCCGATCCAGCGCGCGGAGGCGGCGCTGCGCTGCTTCAAGCGCTTCGCCGCATGCTCGGGGTCCCGTCCGCTCGCGGTCGCGTTTCTCGGCCGGCTCTACGTGCGCCACGAGATGCTCGAAGAGGCGGCCTCCGCGTTCGAGTCCGTGCGCGAGCGGTTCCCGGAGAATCCGACGTTCACGTACTACGTCGCGCGTGTCGCCGAGAAGCTCGGCCGTTCGGAGGAGGCTGCGCGCCTCTACAGGACCGTCATCCGGGCGCAGGAAGTCTTGCGCATCACGCTCGAGTGCCGCGCGTGCGGGAATCGCGCCTCGGGCTTCTTCGATCGCTGCGAGCGCTGCGGGCGATGGGGCACTTGCGCCGTCGACATCGGCAGCCCCGACGACGAGGCGCTTCGCTCGACGCGTCCCCTCTGGGCCGTTCCCAAGGACGACTCGGGGGCAGTCGAGGAAGACGCGTTCGCCTGATCACGCCGTCGATGAAGCTGACGCGTCGCGAGGAACCGATCGTCCTGCTCGTTCTCGACGGGTGGGGAAGCGAGGCCGCAGGCCCCGGCAACGCCATCCTGCTGTCCGGCGCTCCGCGCATGAGCGCGCTCGCGCAGCACCAGCCCTGCCTGCTCGACGCGTCGGGCCGCGCCGTCGGCGTGCCCGAGGGCGTGATGGGGAACTCGGAGGTCGGCCATCTCACGCTCGGCGCGGGTCGCGTCATCGAGCAGGATCTCGTTCGCATCGACGAGGCCTCGAAGAGCGGCACGCTCGCCCGCAGGCCCGCGCTCGTCGCACTCTTCCAGGCGGCGCGCGCGGGATCGGGCAGGCTCCACCTCCTGGGGCTCTGTTCGGATGCGGGCGTGCACGCACACCTCGATCATCTCGAGGCGGTCGTTCGCGCGGCGAGCGAAGCCGGAGTGCCACGCATCCTCCTGCACGTGTTCACCGACGGGCGCGACACGCCTCCGACCTCGGCCGCTCTCTACGTCGAGAGGCTCGAGCGCTTCCTCGACGGCGTGCCCGGCGCCAGCATCGCCAGCGTCGGCGGGCGATACTTCGGCATGGATCGCGACAAGCGCTGGGATCGCGTCGAGAAAGCGTGGCGCGCCATGGTCCTCGGCGACGGCCCTCGCGCTGCGTCGGCAAGTGAAGCCGTTCGAGCCGCACGCGACGCGGGCACGACCGACGAGTTCATCCCGCCCTGCATCGTCGATCCCGAGGGCGTCATCCGCGACGGGGACGCCGTGCTGTTCACGAACTTCCGGGCCGATCGCGGGCGGCAGCTCACGCGCGCCTTCACGCAGGACGGCTTCGACGGCTTCCCCTTGAAGCGGCCCGCCCTCTCTGGCTTCGCGACGATGACCGAGTACGCGGCGGACATGGGCGTGCCCGTCGTGTTCCCGAACGAGACGCCGCGCGACACGATGGGGGAGGTCGTGGCCCGCGCGGGATGGCCGCAGCTGCGCATCGCGGAGACGGAGAAGTACGCCCACGTCACGTATTTCTTCAACGGGGGCCGCGAGGAGGCCTTCCCCGGCGAGGAGCGCGTCCTGATCCCCTCGTCGAAGGTCGCGACCTACGATCTCGAGCCGGAGATGCGGGCTCGCGAGATCACGCGCGACGCCGTCGAATGGATCCTGCGCGACGGCCCACGCCTCGTCGTCATGAACCTCGCGAACGCCGACATGGTGGGACACAGCGGGCGGCTCGAGGCGACGATGGCGGCCTGCCGCGTCGTGGACGAGTGCGTCGGAGCCATCGAGGACGCGACGCTCGCGCGGGGAGGCGTCCTCGCCGTCACGGCGGATCACGGCAACGCGGAGCACATGCTCGACGCGGCCGGCGGCCCGCACACGGCGCACACGACGAATCCCGTCCCGTTCGTGCTGCGTGACGCGCGCGGGTCGCATCGGCTGCGCGCGCGCGGCGGCCTCTGCGACGTCGCGCCGACGCTGCTCGCCCTCGCGGGCCTGGAGGCGCCCGAGCTCATGACGGGCGCGAGCCTGGTGGAAACATGAGCGCTCTCGCGCAAGTCGCCGGCCGCGGCGTCGCCCTCGTCCCGGCATTCCTGCGGGATCTCGTGGGCGTCGTCCTCGAGGATGCCTGCGTGGCCTGCGAGGCGCCGCTTGCGGGAGTCGTCGGCCCCACGTGCGACGCGTGCACGGGGAGGCTGGCGTCGACGCTTGCCGCGCAGCGATGCCGCTCGTGCAGCTCGCTCGCGTCGTTCGATGGAAGCTGCGTGCCGTGCAGCGCGACATCGCGGCGACTCGTCGTTCATGCGCCGCGCGAGCACGCGGGCGTGGCGCGCGATCTCGTCATCGCCTTGAAGGCGCGTCGCCGCGTGGACGTCGCGGAGATCCTCGTGCAAGCGACGCTCGCCGACGCGCGCGTGCTCGATGCGCTGCGCGGAGCCGACCTCGTGGTCCCCGTGCCCGGCGATCCCGTGCGCCGGCGCCAGCGCGGCGTCGATCACGCGTCGCTCCTCGCGTCCGAGCTCGTGCGGCAGGGCCGCGAGCTGGGAGCGACGGCACGCGCGCTCGACGCCCTCTCCTTCAGGAGGGCGGGGGAGCGGCAGGCGGCCGCCGGCGCGCGCTCGCGCCGCCAGCGGCAGGGCGGACGACTGCGGATGCGCTGGCTGCGGGGCCCGCTCGTGAAGGGAAGACGCGTGGTCATCCTCGATGACGTCGTGACGACGGGAGCCACCGCGCGCGAGGCGGCCATGGTGCTCCTCCGGGTCGGGGCAGCGGCCGTGGAAGTGATCGCGTGCACGCGGGCGCAGGGAGTCCTCGTCGATCTGCCATCCTCTCGGGTGACGCCATGAAGGAGAGCTTCCTCGATCGCGTGAAGCGGGGACCGCTGGTGGGCGACGGTGCCATGGGCACCGAGCTCTATGGCCGCGGCGTGTTCATCAACAAGTGCTACGACGAGCTCTCGGTGACCCAGCCCGATCTCGTCAGCGCCATCCATCGCGCGCACTTCGACGCGGGCGCCGAGGTGATCGAGACGAACACCTTCGGCGCCAACCACTACCGACTCGCGCGGCACGGCATCGAGGCTCGCGTCGAGGCGTTCAACGAGGCGTCGGTGGCGCTCGCGCGCGCGGTCGCGGGCGACACGGCCTGGGTCGCCGGATCGATGGGCCCGCTCGGCGTTCCCCTCGAGCCGATCGGACGGACGGGGCTCGACGAGGCGCGCGCCGCGTTTCGAGCGCAGGCGAAGGCCCTCGCGAAGGGCGGCGTGGACGCCTTCATGCTGGAGACGTTCTCCAGCCTCGACGAGCTGCGCGAGGCCGTGCGCGCCTGTCGCGAGGCGGATCCGTCGATACCCATCGTCGCCATGGCGACCTTCGACGAGTCGCTCTGCACGCCGCTGGGCACGGACGCGCGCAGCGTCGCGCAGGCGCTCACCTCGGAAGGCGCTGACGTGATCGGCGCGAACTGCAGCACGGGACCCGCGCCGCTGCTCGAGGTGCTCGAGCAGATGGCGGGCGTCGCCCCCGGGCCGTTCGCCGTCTATCCGAACGCCGGACTCCCGCAGATGGTCGAGGGCCGGCTGCTCTACCTCTGCTCGCCGGACTATCTCGGCAAGCACGTGCGACGCTACGTGCGGACGGCGCCGATGGCGCTCATCGGGGGCTGCTGCGGGACAACGGTCCAGCACGTGCGCGAGATCCGCGACGCCGTGCGCAGCGTCGTGCCGCAGACCACGCTGCCGCCGTCGACTGCGGGCGTCACGCTCGAGAGCCAGCGCGTCGAGCCCACCCCTCTGGGCGAGCGCTCGCTGCTGGGGAAGGGGCTCGCCGAGGGACGCTTCCTCACCTGCGTCGAAGTGAACGCTCCGAAGGGCGTCCGTCCGGACAAGTCGCTCGACGCGGCGAAGATGCTCAAGGCCGCCGGCATCGATCTCATCAACATCGCCGACGGACCGCGCGCGACGGCGCGCATGTCGAATGCGGCGCTCGGGCTGCTGATCCAGCACGAGGCGGGGATCGAGGTGATCCTCCACTTCTGCTGCCGCGACAGGAACCTGCTCGGGATGCAGGGCGATCTCATCGGCGCGCATGCGCTGGGCCTCGCGAACGTCCTCTGCGTCACCGGCGATCCGCCGAGGACGGGCGACTTCCCGCGCACGACGGCGGTCTTCGACGTGGACTCGATCGGGCTCGTCCGGCTTGCGAGCCGGCTGAACCACGGCGTGGATGCCGCCGGCAATCCCATCGGCGAGCCGACGCGGCTCGTCATCGGCGTCGGCGCGAATCCTGCGGCGGTCAACCTCGACGAGGAGGTGCGTCGCCTCGAGCTCAAGGTGGAGGCGGGCGCCGAGTTCTGCATGACGCAGCCCGTCTACGACGTGAGGCTGCTCGAGCAGTTCCTGGAGCGGTCGCGAAGCTTCCGCATCCCCACGCTCGCGGGGATCCTGCCGCTCGCGTCCTATCGCAACGCCGAGTTCCTTCACGAGGAGGTCCCCGGCATGAGCGTGCCGCTCGAGGTCAGGGAGCGCATGCGCAAGGCGGGGACGGGGGATGCCGCGCGCGCGGAGGGCATCGCGATCGCGCGGGAAGCGCTGGCGGCATGCCGGCACCTCGTGCAGGGCGCGTACATCATGCCGCCGCTGGGCCGATATCGCTCGGCGATCGAGGTGATCGAGGGCATCGTGAGTTGATGCGTTCTTGCCATGCAAGTCCTGGCAGATGAACTACTTCGCCAGCGAAAATTGATTGCCGCTTCAGCATCGATCGGGGTTGGCGAGCCTTGACCATCGCGAGAATCGTGATGTAAGTTCCGCCCGGCCCGTGGCCTGGCGTGGCCGCCCCCCTTGCTCGGCAATCGTTGCGGCCTGCCGCATTTCTCCTCAGCGCGATCGTCTCGCGCCCCGGAGTCGCCCATGACCCGTTTCACTCGCTCCCTCCCGGTGGGAGTCATCGTCCTCCTCGCCGCCTCGTCCGCATCGGCGGCCACCATCTACGTGAAGGCTGGCGCGCTCGCCGGCACGGGCTCCTGCACCACGCCCTACGGGACGATTGCCGAAGCCATCGCCGACGCGAAGGCGAACGCGACTCCCGACGAGATCCGCATCACGCAGGGCATCTACGCCGAGAACGACCTCGTGATCGACTTCTCGGACGTCTCGCTGAAGGGCGGCTACCCGACGGCGCTGACGGGCTGCCCCTCGGACGTGACCATCGAGACGAACCGGAACCCCACGACGCTCGTCACGACCATCGACGCGCAGCAGATCGAGCGTCACGTCACCATCCTGCCCGTGCAGGACGTCAACGGCGTGTTCGTGTCGTCGAACATCAACATCTCCTTCGACGGCATCACCTTCACCAACGGCAAGCCCGCCGATGCGACCAACGGCGGCTCGCTCGTGCTCGCGAACTCCGACGCGCGCATCAGCCACTGCACGTTCCGGGCGAACGGCACGCGCGATCACTTCGTCAACGGCGGCGCGATCTACCAGGTCGGCTACGCGACGGACATCGACGGCGACGCCGTGCCCGAGTTCCGGGCGAGCAACCTCATCATCTCGGACAGCCTCTTCGAGAACAACCAGACGGGGATGGGTGGCAACGGCTCGGGCTCGGGCGGCGCCCTCTATGCGGTGGACTTCAACTTCGTCCCTCCCATCGCCGATCGCCAGACGACGCTCGTCGCCACGAACAACACGTTCCGCGGCAACACCTCCAACGGCTCCGGCGATCTCTCCATCGCGACGTACTGCATGGCCGACTCGGACGGCGACACCATCGCCGAGACGCAGGTGCCGAACGACGCGTGCCCGCCGCAGCTCAGCGATGGATCGGCAGGACCCTTCACGCACTGCCATGCGCAGGCCTCGGGCGGCGCCGTGGCCCTTCTCAACGTTTCCGGCAACTGGGACGGCAACACCTTCGAGAACAACCGCGCGCTCGCGTTCCAGACCGATCGCGTGAACTTCAGCGGCAACGGCGGCGCGCTCTACACGTTCTCGTCGTCGAACCCGACGCGCGCCGCCGCGTCGCCCCGCATCGCCAACAACACGTTCACCACCAACACCGCGGACGCCGGCGGCGGCAACGTCACCGATTGCGGCTGGTTCAACGCATGGGGCGGAGCCTTGTACGCCGTGTACTTCACGGGCGACATGGTGAACAACACGTTCACGGGCAACCAGGCGGCCGCCACGGGCAACACCGGCGAGTCCTGTTCGTGGGGCGGTGGCGCGCTCGTCATCCCGGCGGGCAGCCCACTCATCGACGGCAACACCTTCATCCAGAACCAGGCCTTCGGCGGCGGCGCCGGCTCAGACTTCGGGGGCGGCGCCTACGTCAACGACTTCATCATCTCGTCGCCCCGCGTGACCAACAACGTGTTCGAGGGCAACGAGGTGACCTGCGGCGGCGATCCCGTCGCGGGCTACGGCGGCGGTCTCGCCGTCACGGCCAACGGCCCCGAGCCGCTCGTCGCGCGCAACAGGATGACGAACAACACGGCGACGGCGCCCGTGCCCGCGCCGTTCCTCCAGCTCGGCTGGGGAGCGGGCCTCTGGCTGCGCATCGAGCAGTCGGGCGGCCTCGTCGCCGACAACATCGTCAATCGCAACAACGGCAGCACGCTGGATCCGACGAACTTCCCGGTGCGCATGTCCGGCATCGCCATCGGCCCCGCGCTCGTCCTCGACAGCCCCGATGCGGCACCGCGCCTCCAGAACAACCTGGTCGTCGAGAACGACGGCGTGGGCATCAACATCATGGGCTTCCCCGTGACGACGGGGGACGTGCTGAACGGCGGCGAGCTGTACTACAACACGGTCGCCGACAATGCGCAGGCGGCGCTGTTCACGAGCCTCGCCGATACGCTGGTCCTGCACGGCAACATCATGTTCGGCAACGACACGAGCGGTGACGGCTTCGCCAACATCGTCGACGACTGGTTCCTCGATCCGGAGCGCCCGTCCACCGACATGATCGTGCAGTACAACATGTTCAGCGGGCCGCTCGCGAGCAGCCCGGACTTCGATGCGCAGCTCGCCGACGCCACGAACGGCAACACCGTGGACGTGGACCCCGAGTTCGCGACCGATCCGGCGCCCGGCGGCGACGGCTGGTACCTGCGCCAGCCGGCGGATCAGGGACCGCCCCGCAGCCCCGCCGTGGACATGGATCCGACGCCCGCGGCCACCGCGAACTTCGGGCCGAACCCGAACTACGCCGGCGACTCGATGGCGGTGCGCACGACCAAGTCCATCTCCAAGACGTCGGATCTCTGCTTCAGCGACGTGGGCTACCACCACCCGCTCGGCGCGCCCGCCGTGGACCTCGACGGCGACACCGTGCCGGATGCGGACGAGATCTCCCTCGGCGTCGATCCCCAGGATGCGGACACCGACGACGACGGCGTGCCGGACGGCATCGACTGCGGCCCGGACATGGACGGCGACGGCACGATTGCCGCTCTCGACTGCGACTCGGACGGTGACGGCGTCACGGACGGGACGGAGCGCGGCATCACCGTGCCCGTGGCCGATCCGGACGGCCCCGGCCCGATGCGCGGCACCGACACCACGGCCACCTGCGACACCTCCAACGCCCTGTGCGGCAATGCCGCGCAGCTCACGTTCGTCGCCGACGATCAGCCCTCGACGCGCACGGATCCGCTGAACCCGGACACCGACGGCGGCTTCGAGAGCGACGGCTGCGAGGACCTCAACCACAACGGCCGCAGCGTCGGCGCCACGGAGAGCGATCCCAACGCGCCGGCGGACGACGATGCCGACCGCGACAACCTGAGCAACAGCCAGGAAACCTTCCGCGGCACGGGCACCCTCGACGCCGACACGGACGACGACGGCATCCGCGACGATCTCGAGACGGATCCCCTGGCGCTGACGACCTACTCGTCCGACGCCATCAATTGCGACACGGACAACGACGGCATCCTCGACGGTGTCGAGCGGACCCTCGGTCCCGTGGCGGATCCGGATGGCCCCGGATTCCCCGCGCGGGGCACCGACTGTCCGCGCGATCCGATCTTCTGCATCAACATCGTCTGCCCGGGCGGCGTGCCGCAGGTGGACGCGGATCCCGCGAACCGGACCTTCACGGCGTGCATGAGCCCGCCGGCATGCGAGGGCCGGGACACCGACGGTGACGGCTGCTCGGACGGCGCGGAGGACCTCAACTTCAACGGCCGCGTGGACGGCGGCGAGACCGATCCGAACCTCGCCGGCGACTGCACGGGCGGCGGCATCCTCGTCCTCGACAACGTGATCACCGCGCTGTCGGGAGGCGGCGGAGCGTGCGGAGGGGCCACCGTCGCTCCGATGGACTCCGTGCTCGCGACGGCCTGCGGTACCGAGATCCTGGGCTGCGATCCCGCCATGGCGATCCCCGCGCCGACGCTGACCGTGCCCGCGGGCACGACGATCACGGACGGCGCGGCCCCCAGCTCCGCCGT
>Ga0315912_10005334_pt1 | contig 11878 bp, 11 predicted proteins | sample VfabasoilMG_FD_204469 | JGI IMG/M metagenome (GOLD analysis project Ga0315912, IMG submission 204469) | Garden soil microbial communities collected in Santa Monica, California, United States - V. faba soil | ecosystem: Environmental > Terrestrial > Soil > Garden | place: USA: California...
AAAGAAAAAAAACGGGTTCACAGGCTCGACGGCCGTTGGAATGAACACGAGCTGCACCGGAAGATCCTTTCCATTCTCGAGACCCAGATATCCCGAAAAACGCGAAAGCATTTCCTTGGTCGGTAAGAGGTCGCTAAGTCCCGCCGGGATCCCCGCCTGGGGTTGGTGGGTGGTGGCGCTCCTGGGCCTTTTCCTGCACCTCGCCTTCATCCTACGAGGCAACCTGGGGCTCAATAAGGACCTCGTTTTTTTCAGTGAACAGATCCGATCCCATGCCTTGGGGACCCAAGGCGTCGCGGAAGCGGGTGGATTGCGGTTCTGGTCAGGTCTTCTTTTCCTGAAGTTGACGGGGGATTGGCCCCACTTCGCCTCGTTCGCGTCCCTCTTTTTGACCTTCGCCGTGGGGGTCCTTTTGGTCCGTTGGACCCACGAAAAGTTCTCGCCCCACTCGGCCTTGTTCCTGGCCCTCTTCTTGGCCTTGCCGCCTCCCGCGATGGCCTATTACGACATCCATTTGGACGAGCGGCGGATGGAGACCATCCTCTGGGGGATCCTGCTCTTGGTCTCGGTGGAGACCCTCGCCCGGTCCGCCCGTGGGTTGTTCTTGTTGGGTTGGGTCGTGGGTTGGGCCTTTTGGGGTGAGCCTTTCATCCTCTTCTTCACCTTGCCCTTATGGACGGCCCTGTCCCGTCATCCAAGGACCTTGAAGGGGATGGCCGTTCCCCTGGTGACCCTCTTCGGAGGTTCGACCCTGGGGCTCCTGATGGGTTGGGTGTGGAACGTTCCCTTCCTACGCTATTACCCGAGGGAATACTTCCACTGGACTTCGGCGGGTGGGAGCGGTCTCCGTTACCACCTGGACCTCTTGATGGAGCCCTTCCCGCAATTCTGGAACGGTAATTTCCCTTTCGGTTATTTCCAGGCGAGCGGTGTCGGTCAGGCTTCCTTCCCGACCGAAAGGACGGAGTGGGCCCTTGCCCTGGCGGCTTGGTTCTTTTGCCTCTTCCTAGCGTCCCTGGCCGGGTATGCGTGGACCTTCCTGAGGGACCGGGAAAGTTCCTTCCGGGTCCTTTGTGTCATGGGTCCCACGCTCCTCTTCCTCGCTTTTTTCCTCGTCAGTTCCCATGTCCTCGATGCCATGTCCTTCCGGTACCTGGTCTTCCTCGTGTTCGGGATGGGGTTCGGGTGCGCCTTGGGCATGGGGTCCATTTTCAAGGTCGCACCCCGGATGGGATGGTTGGTCCTGTCCATCTTCTTGGCCCTCCAAGGGATGGTCTTGGGCCGCTTCCTCCGATCCCTTCCCAGGGAGTTCCCTTCGATCCGCCTGGCGGCGGGGTTCGAGCGTCTGGGGCTGGAAGAAGGCTGGGTGAACCAGTGGGCCGCCTTGCCGGTCCGGTACTTGCACGGCCGAAGGACCCTGTTCCGGGACCACTACGACCTCCTTCTTCCGGGTCGGCCCTTTCCGGAATTCCGGAACGATAGGATCGGGTTGGCCTATATCCCCGGTCTGGACCGGCCGGAGGTCATCGCCCAGGTGTTGCGGTCCCTGGGGGACCATGGCTATCGGACGGTCAAGGAGTGGCCCATGGTGGACAGCTGGACCCTCCTGGAACTGCGGAGGCCTCCTCACGCCCCTCGTTGAAAGGGGATGGGTCCTGGGCTAGGATGTCGCCTTATCGCATGAAAGGCGCCCCTTGAGCTTCGAGATCCCACGATTGGAAAGATCGGCCAGCCAGCCCGCCGTCCAAAAGCTCCTGCTGGGACTGCTGAAGGACAAGGGCTCCTTCACCTTCCTTTGGGTCGGGCCTGAAGGCAGCGGAAAAAGGACCCACGCCTTGGCGCTGACGCGCAGTCTTTTCTGCGCCCAAGGACCCGAGTGTCCCGGCTGTCCTTCCTGCAGGCAGGTGTTGGCCAAGACCCACCCCGACCTCTTCTGGGTCCATAAGGACCATTTCTTCGCCGACCCGGAGGACTCCGACTACGACAAGGAGATGAAGAAACAAGGGATCACGGTGAAGGTGGCCCAACATCTCTCTCGGAAACTGAACCGGGCGCCCTTCTCGGCCCCTCGTAAGGTGGCGGTCATCCCCGACGCGGAGGACCTGAACCAGGACGCCCAGAACGTGCTCCTCAAGACCCTGGAGGAACCTCCGGCCGATTCCTTGATCATCCTTCTATGCCGTTCCACGGGGTCCTTCCTTCCGACCGTGCTTTCCCGATGCCGGATGGTGCGTTTCCCGGCCTTGCCCGAGGCGACGATCGAAGAAGCGTTGGTCCGGGACCATGGCTGGAAAAGGGAGGAGGCCAAGAAGGCCGCCAGGGAATCGGGGGGGAACTTGACCCAGGCCTTGCGCTCCAACGACCCTGAGTGGGCGGATTTTCGGGAGAAGGTCCGTGCCGACCTTGACCGGGGCCTCTTGGGGTCGGACCTGGATTGGCTGTCGGTGTCGCAGGAATACGAGAAGTGGGAGCCAGGGGTCCTTGAGGAAGGGGAGAAGACCGCCACCCAACGCAAGGCCGAACTGGCCTTCCTGGTCTTCCAAGCCTATGCGGGACTTTGGATGGCGCGCCGGGCCGGGGCTGAGCCCATCCCCGCGGGTCTGTCGTCCTTGTCCCCGGACCTGGCCTTGAAGGCCATCCAGGTCCATCAGGACCTGCTTTCCACGAACCTCGGGATGAAGATGATAATGGACAGGTTTTTCCTGGGCCTTCGGGAGGCCCTGGTCAAGGGTGCCTTGCCGGTGAAACCCTTGGTGGAAACCGCTTTGGGGCTTTGACGCAACTGGAGAATTAGGAAATGTTCCCGGAACGAAAGATCGACGGATTGATGACAAAGGGCTATAGCGCTATCGATCGGGAAGATTATGCCGAGGCGCTCAAGATCGGGAGCCAGCTTCACGAAGCAAAGTTCTCGGGGGCTTTTGAGGTCAAAGCTCTGGCGTTGGCTGGTATGGGCAAGAAAGCCAAGGCTATCAGAGTGCTTGAGGAGGGGGTAAGGCTAGTCCCTGATGTTTGGCTCCTGTGGCAATTGTTGGGGAACTATCTTTCGGACGCTAAAAAGTACAAGCAGGCGATGGCGGCGTTCGAGAAAGGTCTCCAAGTTGAACGACCGGATAAGGTTTCACTGAATTATAACTATGCCGTTTCGTTGGACCGGAAAGGGGACCGGAAGAAGGCCTTGTCCCGCATCGATCTTGCCATGGATTCCCGCGAATTCGCTGATGTGGAACCGAAGCTCGCCCACCTCTGCTACGCCTTCGCGATCGATTGCCGGAACAAAAGGCGGCATTTTACTGAAGCAGAAAAGATCTTTGAGAGGTTCGAAAAGGATCTTCGGTCAAAAGTCCCCAGTGAGGATGCGCTGTCAAGTGTCTATTCCGACGCGGCCTTTGCTTTGTTCAAGTTGCGAAGATCAAAAGAGGCGCGAGGGTTGCTTCTCAAGGCGATCGCGGCCGATAAGCATAATACCGATGCCCAATCCTTGCTCCGCACAGTAGACGATTCTGGATCCCGGAAGGGATCGAAGTATTTTCGAGTCATGGTCCATGGCCGTTGGGGTCGAACGTCTTGGTGGAAAAAGCCGACCTATTTTTTCACGACTTATGATGTTGTGGCGAACGATGAAACGGAGGCTCTTGGTTATATCAAACCTTTCGAGCCCGAAGGGGTCAGGGAAAGTCTTAAGGTTGAAAGTGTTAAGGTCTTGAAAAGCCCTTCGCAACCAAAGGGTGTCTATCGAACGAACGGGTATTCGTTTTATAGTGAGTAGTGATCTTTTTGAGGAGCAGGGAATGACTGCTACGAAGAAAACTTTCTACGTCACCACCCCCATCTATTACGTCAACGACGTGCCCCACATCGGGCACGCCTACGCGACCGTGGGCGCGGATGCTTTGGCCCGCTTCAAGCGCATGGACGGTCATGACGTTTTCTTCCTCACGGGAACCGACGAGCACGGCCAAAAGATCGCCAAGACCGCCCAGGAAGAGGGCTTGGAACCCAAGCAATTGGCCGACCGGGTGGTGGAGCGGTTCAAGGAAGCCTGGGTGAAGCTCGGCATCACCCATGACCGGTTCATCCGCACCACCGACGAGGACCATCGCAAGGCCGCTCAGCTCTTCTTCAAGAAGGTGATGGACGCTGGGTTCATCCACAAGGCCCAATACGAGGGTTGGTACTGCCTACCGGACGAGAAGTTCCTGCTCGATTCGGAGGTCAAGGACGGCAAATGTCCCGACTGCGGCCGACCGGTGGAGCGCATCAAGGAAGAGAATTATTTCTTCAAGATGTCCGCCTTCCAGCAAAGGCTGGAGAAGCACCTGGCCGACCATCCGGAGTTCCTGCGGCCGGAATCCCGCAAGAACGAGCTCGTCAACAACTTCATCAAGCCGGGCCTGGCGGATGTCTCCATCACCCGTTCCTCGGTCAAGTGGGGCATCCCGGCGCCCGTGCCGGAACCCACGGTCATCTACGTCTGGTTCGATGCCTTGGTCAATTACCTCACGGGCCTGGGGTGGCCGGATGGGGAGCTCTTCAAGAAGTTCTGGCCCGCGGATGTCCACATCATCGGCAAGGACATCCTGAGGTTCCACACCACGATCTGGCCCACGGCCCTCATGGCCGCCGGCATCCCCCTGCCCAAGAAGGTCTTCGGTACGGGTTACATCAACAAGGACGGCAAGAAGATGTCCAAGAGCCTGGGGAACGTGGTGGACCCCTTCGAGCTGGCGGCCACCTATGGGCCGGACGCGCTGCGCTATTACCTGCTACGGGATATCCAATTCGGATTGGACGGCAATTACACCGACGAGGCTTTCGCGTCGCGCTTCAACGGGGACCTGGCCAATGACCTGGGGAACCTGGTGAGCCGTAGCCTCACCATGCTCGAGAAATACTGCGCGGGGGCCGTGCCGGACCCAGGCCCAGGCGGGGAACTGGAAGCTTCCCTCGCGGCCGTCGCCAAGGCCTACGCGCCGGCGGCCCGGAAGGCCATGGATGAACTGGACTATCCGGGTGCCCTCATCCAGGCCTGGGAGCTCATCAAGCGCGCCAACAAGTACATCGATGAGACGGCCCCTTACAAGATCGCCAAGGAGGGTCCCTCGGCCCAGAAGCGGCTGGACCTCGTGATGTATTCCCTCATGGAGACCCTTCGGGTCACGGCCCTCTCCATCGCGCCTTACATGCCCTTCACGGCCTCCTCCATCTGGGCGCAGTTGGGATACGCCGATGACGTCCACAAGCATTCCCTGGCCGAGACCGAGGCTTGGGGCAAGATCCCCTTGGGTCAGAAGATCGCCAAGGTCGGGGGGCTCTTCCCGCGCATCGAGAAAAAGAAGGCCTGACCATGGAGATGACCTGGGACCTGGCGGTTTCGATGGCCCTCCGGTGGCTCCACGTGCTGGGCGCCATCTTCTGGTTCGGGTTCTTTTTCTACATGACCTTCGTGCAGGCCACCGTCCTGGGTCGGCTCGATCCTCCCCAAAGGGGGCAGGTGATGTTGGGCCTGGTGCCACGGCTCTCCGTTTTCATGACGGGAGGCGCGGTGATGGCGGTCCTCACGGGGTTCGCTTTGGGCTATGTGGCCCCGCGCCATCCGCCGGCCGGCCATGATTGGTTGGGTCTCGGGATCCTCCTAGGGCTGGTCATGTTCGCCATCGGGATGCTCGTCTCGGGTCCTACGGCGCGCAGGGTCGTGAAGGGGATGAGAGAAGGCCGTCCCCCCGCCCCTGGGGACATGAAGGCCCTGACGATCGCCGGTTTCCTGAACACCTACCTCTCCCTCCCCGTGGTCTTCCTGATGGTGGCTGGTTCCGGGCATTTCAGCGAGCCGTTGTTGCCCTGGGTCTTCTTCGCCTTCCTGGCCGGTTGGACCCTCACCTTCTTCCTGCTGGTGGTCTCCAAGCGCGTTCCGATGGAGATCTGAATGCTCATTGATACCCACTGCCACTTGGATGACGAACGGCTGGCTTCCGAGGAAGCCTTTGTCCTGCAACGGGCGGGTGAGGCCGGGGTGAGCATGATGGTCACCATCGGTACCGATGAGAGGACCTCGGCCGCCGCCGCGGCCATCGCCTCTCGATATCCGGGGAGCGTTTTCCATACGGTGGGGGCCCATCCTTCCGATGTGGACCGGTTCGGGGAAACCGAACTGAAGGAGATCGAACGCCTCGCTCGGACGACGGGCCCCAAGGCCATCGGGGAAATTGGCCTCGACTATCACCATTCCTCCGACCGTTCCAAGCAAGTGGCCGTCTTCGAGCGCATGATCGCCCTGGCCCGAGAACTCTCCCTTCCCCTTGTCATCCATGACCGGGATGCCCACGACGACCTCCATCGCGTCCTCAAGGAAAAGGCCGGTGGCCTCAAGATCATGATGCATTGCTATTCGGCGGGGCCTTCCTTCGTCGAGAAGTTCATGGACCTGGGCTGCACCTTCTCCATCGCGGGCCCCGTGACCTTCAAGAACGGACAGGATCACCGTGACGCGGTGGCCAAGATCCCCATGGATAGGCTGGTCGTGGAGACGGATTCTCCCTACCTGACGCCCCAACCCCATCGGGGAAAGCGCAACGAGCCGGCCTATGTCAGGTTCACGGCCGAGGAAGTGGCCAAGGTGAAAGGCTTGAGCTTGGAAGCTGTGGCGCAACAGACCACCCAAAACGCCCGGAAATTCTTCGGGATATAGCCCATCCCCTCCTTGGAATAAGGACCCATCCGGGTAGAATGACCCCTCCAAAGACCCGGGAGCGGACCATGATCCGAGATTCCATCGTTAAATTATCCAAAAAGCAGGCCCTGTCCGAGCAGGAGGCCCATGAGGCCGTCCTGGAGATGCTCGAGGGCAAGGCCACGCCGTCCCAGATCGGGGCCTACCTTTCCATGCTGGCCTACAAGGGCGAGACCCAAGACGAGGTCATCGGGAGCGTCAAGGCCATGCGCGAGAAGATGGTGCGGCTGGAGGACGTGGATCCCTCCGCCATCGACGTTTGCGGGACGGGCGGGGACCACCAGGGGACCTTCAACATCTCCACCACCGCGGCCTTCGTCCTGGCCGGAGGCGGAGTGACGGTCGCCAAGCATGGGAACCGCGCGGCTTCCAGCCAATGCGGCAGCGCGGAGGTCCTGGACAGCCTGGGGGTCAAGTTGGACGCCACCCTGAGGGTGCTTGAAAGGTGCCTGAAAGAGGCTGGCATCGCCTTCCTTTTCGCCCCCCAGTTCCATCCCGCCATGAAGAACGTGGCTCCCATCCGTAAGGAACTCGGCATCCGGACCCTCTTCAACATCCTCGGCCCCATGTGCAATCCCGCCTCCGTGAAACGCCAGGTCATCGGGGTCTTCGATGCCGATAAGGCCAAGCTCATGGCGGAGTCCCTCGTACGGTCGGGGAGCGAGAGGATCATCACGTTGCACAGCCAGGAAGGACTCGACGAGGTCTCTTGCGCGGGTCCCACGACGATCTTCGAATGCGCCGCGGGAGGGCCAATGAAGGTCCAGGAGATCTCCCCCGAGACCTTCGGATTGCCCCGCCATCCCCTTTCCGCCTTGAAGGGGAGCGACGCCGCCACGAACGCGGGGATCGTGACGGAGGTCCTGAAGGGAACGAAGGGGCCCAGGAGGGACTCGGTGGTCATGAACGCTGCAGTGGGGTTCTATCTGGCGGGCAAGGCTTCCGACCTCAAGAAAGCCCGTGAACAGGCGGAAGCCTCCATCGATTCCGGAAAGGCCCTCCAGGCCCTGGAAAACCTCAAAAAGATCTCCCATCAGTAAGGCCCCAACCCCATGAGCATCCTCAACAAGATCGCCGACACGAAAAGGGAGGAAGTGGCGCGCCTCAAGCGGGAAAGGGGCCTGGCGTCCCTCCGGGAAGGCGCGACGTCCCAAGCTCCGGCGAAGGATTTCCTGAAGGCCATCGCCCGTCCCGGAAAGATATCCCTCATCGCCGAGCTCAAGAAGGCCAGCCCCTCCAAGGGGGTCCTTCGCCCTGATTTTCAGGTGGAACCCCTGGCCAAGGCCTACGCCAAGGGCGGGGCGAGCGCACTTTCGGTCCTCACCGACGTCCAGTATTTCCAGGGGGAATTGGGCAACCTCCGGAAGGCCCAGACAGCCTCCGGTCTCCCGGTATTACGGAAGGACTTCATCCTGGACGAGCACCAGGTCTATGAGGCCCGGGAAGCGGAGGCCGACGCCATCCTCCTCATCGCCGCCATGCTGCCGCCCGCCAAGCTCAAGGAACTGCTCGCGGTGGCCACGGAACTGAAGATGACCTCCTTGGTGGAAGTGCATGACGCCCGGGAACTGGACCTGGCCCTGGTGGCAGGGTCGAAGCTGCTCGGCATCAACAACCGCAACCTGAACGATTTCACGGTCGATCTGAAACTCTCTTTCGAGCTTTTGAAGAGATGTCCGAAGGACATCCCGGTGGTCTCCGAAAGCGGCATCTTCACGAGGGAGGACGTCTCCAGGTTGCGGGATGCCGGGGCCAGCGCGGTCTTGGTGGGGGAGGCCTTCATGACCCAGTCCGATGTGGAAGCCGCCGTGAAGGCGCTGCTTCCCGGGGAGGCCTAGGATGTTCCGGGTCAAGATCTGCGGTGTGACGAGGCCCCAGGATGTCCGCGCGGCCGTCGTGGCTGGGGCGGACGCCATCGGGTTCCAGATGTCCATGGGACCGAGGAAGATCACACCCGAACGCGCCAGGCGCTTGGTGAGGTCGGTGCCGCCCTTGGTGACGCCCGTGGGGGTCTTCGTCAACGAACCCCTGGCCCTCGTGGAAAAGCTCTCAAAATACTGCGGTTTCCGGGCGGTGCAATTGCACGGCAAGGAAAGTAAGACCTATTGCGCCTCGCTTTCCCTTCCGGTGATCAAGGTGGTCCGCATGAAGGGGCCCGAAACCCATCGCGCCTTCCGGGGCTATCGAGTTGCGGCCTTTTTGCTGGATTCCTATAATAAGGCCGTTCCTGGCGGGACCGGTGTAAGCTTCCGGACCCCATGGGCCAAACGGGCCGTCCGGGCCCTTCCGGCCCCTGTGTTGATCGCGGGTGGTTTGACCCCTGAAAGAGTCCTTCGGACCCTCCGGTCCTCAGGCGCCTTCGGGGCCGACGTCTCCAGCGGAGTGGAGAGCCGGCCGGGCGTCAAGGATCCTCGCAAAGTCTCCCTTTTCGTCCGCAACGCAAGGAAAGCTTCCAAGGGTTGAGGGGCGACCCCATGGGTCGGCTCCGTCCTACCCGTGGGACCAGTTTCAAAGGATCGGAGTGGCGACATGGCGGACCAGAAATCCCTCATCATCAAGCTCGCCCACATCTATTACCACACGGGTAGTTGGGACAAGGCCATCGTGGAGTACGAGAAGATCGTCGCCATCGACCCCAACGACCATAACGTGCATTTCACCCTGGGGGAGCTCCACCTGAAGAAGGGCGACCAGGAGCGCGCCTATAAGGAGTTCGAGATGGCCGCGGGGGGATTCCTCCGGGAGAAGAACCCCAAGAAGGCCTTGGGCGCTTTCCGGGAGATGGCCGGGCTCATCCAAAAGATGGTCGAACCCATGGACCTGGAGAAGGCCATCCGGATGTACCAGGAGATCCTATCGAAGTCCCCGGAGTCCTCGGAGGCGCTCATCCACCTCCGGGACCTCTATTCCCGACATAGCCAGACGGCGGAGGCCGTGAGGACCACCTTGGCCTTGGCGGACCTTTACAACAAGCAGGATTACGTGGACAAGGCCGAGAACGAGTACCTCAAGGCCTGCGCCATGGACCCCGCTAACGCGGAAGCGAAGGCCAAATTGGAACAGTTCAAGAACAGCCTGAACCCTGGAGGCACGCCGTGAGCCCCCTTCCCGATCCGAAAGGCTATTTCGGCCCCTATGGGGGCATGTTCGCGGTGAGGGAACTCGCCGAGGCCTACGCGAAGGCCAAGAAGGACAAGGCCTTCAAGAGGGAATACCACCGCTTCCTCACGGACTACAGCGGAAGGCCCACCCCGCTCACCTTCGCGGCCAACCTCACGGAAGAACTGGGAGGGGCCAAGGTCTATCTGAAACGCGAGGACCTCAACCACACGGGGGCCCACAAGATCAACAATTGCCTGGGCCAGATCCTGTTGGCCAAAAGGATGGGGAAGAAGCGCATCATCGCCGAGACCGGCGCGGGCCAGCATGGGGTGGCCACGGCCACCGTTTGCGCCCTCTTCGGGCTCCAGTGCGAGGTCTACATGGGCGAGGAGGACGTCCGGCGCCAGTCCTTGAACGTCTTCCGGATGAGGTTGCTCGGCGCCCAGGTCCACGCGGTCACTTCCGGCACCCGCACCCTCAAGGACGCCATGAGCGAGGCCCTGAGGGATTGGGTCACGAACGTCCGCACCACCTATTACCTCATCGGCTCCACGGCGGGACCCCATCCTTACCCCATGATCGTGCGCGATTTCCAAAGGGTCATCGGGGACGAGGCGAGGCGCCAGGTCCTCAAGGCCGAGGGACGTCTGCCCGACGCCCTGGTGGCCTGCGTGAACGGCGGTTCCAACGCCATCGGCCTCTTCTACCCCTTCCTCAAGGACAAGAAGGTGAGGATCTTCGGGGTGGAGGCGGCGGGCGACGGGGTAGGGACGAAGCGCCATGCGGCCACCATGGCCAAGGGCAAGCCCGGCATCTTGCATGGGAGCCGTAGTTACGTGCTCCAGGACAAGGACGGGCAGATCGCCGAGACCCATTCCATCTCCGCGGGGCTCGATTATCCGGGGGTCGGACCGGAACACGCGTACCTGCGCGATACCGGCAGGGCCCAGTACGTCTCCGCCACCGATGAGGACGCCTTGAAGGCTTTCCGGACGCTGGCCCGCACCGAGGGCATCCTCCCGGCCCTGGAGAGCGCCCACGCGGTCTTCCACGCCATGCGGCTGGCCCCCCGCCTCTCCCGGCGTTCCCTCGTGATCGTCAACCTCTCGGGACGAGGGGACAAGGACGTGAACACCGTATTGGAGAGGCTGGGGATGGACGCGAAGGGGAAGAAGCGATGAGCGTCGGTCTTCGCCGGAAGTTCAAGGAAGCCCGCCAAAAGGGAAGGGCCCTTTTCCTGCCCTACATCTGCGTGGGCTATCCCTCCTATGGAGCCTCCTTGCGCGCGGCGGAAGCCGCCTTGCGGGCCGGTGCCGCCGGCCTCGAGTTGGGGATGCCCTTCTCGGACCCCATCGCGGATGGGCCGACCCTCCAGGCCGCCACGCACCAGGCCCTCCTCAAGGGCGCGAAGTTCCGCGACCTCTTCCGTTTGATGAAGGCTTTGAGGAAGAAGGGGTTCACCCAACCCCTCTTGGCCATGACCTACTTGAACCTCGTGGAGAGGATGGGGGCCGGGAATTTCGCGAAGGAACTTTCCCGCGCGGGAGGGGACGGGGCCATCCTCCCGGACCTGCCGTTGGAGGAATTCCGCCGTTTCCGGGAACCCCTGGCCAAGAAGGGACTGGGCCTGATCCCCTTCCTGGCCCCGACTTCCGGCCCGAAGCGCGCCAAATTGGCCGATTCCGTGGCGGCGCCCTTTCTGTATTATGTGTCCCTCACGGGGGTGACCGGGGCCCGCAAGACCTTGGCGCCCGGCCTGCTCAAGGAGTTGAAAGACCTCCGAAGGGGGTTGCGGACCCCTGTGGTGGTCGGGTTCGGTATCTCCACCCCGGCCCAGGCGGCCCAGGTGGGGCGCGCGGCGGACGGGGTCATCATCGCCAGCGCCCTGGTCAAGATCATCGCCGGGACGAAGGCGTCCTCGATCGGGAAAAAGGTCGAGGCTTTTTGCAAGCGGGTCGTGAGGGCATTGCAACCTTAAGGAGCGTCGAGTGGCCTGGTACAAGAATCCCAAGAAGGGCATCGCCAAGAAGCCGGAAGGTTCCGGCA
>Ga0315912_10005335_pt1 | contig 11874 bp, 9 predicted proteins | sample VfabasoilMG_FD_204469 | JGI IMG/M metagenome (GOLD analysis project Ga0315912, IMG submission 204469) | Garden soil microbial communities collected in Santa Monica, California, United States - V. faba soil | ecosystem: Environmental > Terrestrial > Soil > Garden | place: USA: California...
GTCCCGAAGGATCCTGACCAGGGCTGGGCCGGGCACGGGCATCCTCGCGATGCCGGTCTCCTCCGCGTCCCCGAGTTGCTGGGCGTGCTCTTCGGCGCCGGAATGGTGGTAAGGATCCTTACCGGGGGGGATCCCGGGCGGGCATCGTCACGAGGCCGGTCAGCTCCGCGTGCCCGAGTCGCCAGGCGTGCGCTTCGGCGCTCGGGCGCAGAGGTTTGCCGGGGAGGGGCTGCTGGGGTGCGTCTCGGCGTGGCGGGCAGCGCAGCGAGGGGTCTTCGATGGAGCTGGGGTGGCGCGGCGGGGAGGCGTCGCCACGGCACGCCGGGCGAGGAGAGTCGGCGGAGGGCGCGCACCTTCCGCAGATGGCTGCCGGGGCTCCGATCGCGGTGGGGCGCGCGGGCCCGGGCCCGGGCGAGGGCGGGGACGGACGCTGGGCGCGGGACGCGAGTGGCGGCGGAACTCCGCGGACCCCGTCCGGCTGCGTTGCCGGTGGCCCGCTCTGGTGTGTCACAGGTGGGTTGCCGCGGCTCGCGGGCCCAGGATGTGGATAGCTTGTGGAGCGAGAGGGCTAACCCCGCGTTTGCGCGGGGCCCACGGCTGTGGGGGACGCAACGGTGGCTTCGGCGGCGGGGCACTGGACGCTGAAGCAGGTGGGCATCGAACGCCCGTGGCAAAACGCGGCGCTGCGAGGTCGGCAGGTCTTTTCAGCATCTCCGCCGGGGGTGCATGGTCCCGGTTCCTGGGATCAGATAGAAGCTCCGAATGCGACCGCTACTTCGGATCCAAGAGCGGCTGGCGGCCTTGGAGGCAGCGGGGCTGTATCGGGATCCACATCGGGCGGCGCTCGATGCGGGGGAGCTCGAGGCGGGCGTCCTGGACGCGCGCTCCAACGATTATCTCGGGCTGGCTCGGCGAGGCGTTGCACGTGAAACGGGAGGCGACGTCCCGCTGGGGGCTGGGGGGGCCCGCCTGATCTCCGGCACGAGCCCGGAGCATCTGGGGCTCGAGCGTGAGCTGGCCGAGTGGCTCGGCGTGGAGTCGACGCTCCTCTTCTCCAGTGCATACGCCGCCAACGTCGGCGCACTCGGCTGCCTGGGGGCGGCCGGCGACACCATCTTCTCGGATGCCCTGAACCATGCCTCCATCATCGATGGCTGCCGCCTATCTCGGGCATCGGTCGTCGTCGTGCCGCACCGTGATCTGACCGCCCTGGCGTCGGGCTTGCGGGAACGGGCGCGAGGCGAGGGCACGTGCTGGGTGGTGTCCGAGACGTATTTTGGCATGGACGGGACCAGCCCAGACCTGCCTGCCCTTCGGCGCGTGTGCGACGAGCACGACGCCGCGCTGGTGCTGGATGAGGCGCACGCCCTGGGGCTCTTCGGGGCGGAGGGGCGCGGGCTGGCCTCGGCCACGGGAGTCGCCCCGGATCTCTTGGTGGGCGGCTTCGGCAAGGCCCTGGGGTTGCACGGCGGCTTTGTCGCCGGGGCGCAGGTCTACCAGCGCTGGCTGTGGAACCGCGCCCGGAGCTTCGTGTTCTCCACGGCTCCGAGTCCCCTGCTCTGCCGCTGGGGGCGAGAGCAGCTGCGGGCGCTACGAGCCGCGGAAGGGCCGCGAGCCCGCCTTGCGGCCTATGCGCGGCGGCTCGAGGCGCGCCTCCAGGGCGGCGGTGTGCCGCTGCCGCCGGGCCGTCACGGGCCGATTTTCCCCCTGGTTCTGGGCAGCGAGGCGGCGGCCCTGGACGCGGCAGTGGCCTTACGCCCGCTGGGAGTCGTGGGGCATGCGATCCGCCCTCCCACCGTCCCTGCCGGGACTTCCCGGCTGCGGGTGATCCTGCGCGCGGACATGAGCGAGGAGGACGTGGACCGGCTGGGCGCGGCCCTGCTGGCGGTGTGGCCAGCTCGGACGACGAACCCCGAGAGCACGGCAAGCGACGCCGGCGGTGCCGCGCCCGGTGGGCTACCAGGGGGCGCTGCGCCCGCGGTCCCGCCAAAGCCGCCCACGGGCCCCCGGCGCTGGGTGGTTCTGGCGACGGGCACCGGAGTGGGCAAGACGTTCGTCACGGAGGGCCTCGTTCGCGAACTCGCGGCCCGGGGCCATGCAGTGGCGGGGCTGAAGCCCATCGAGACGGGCTGCCGTTCGACGCCCGAGGGCATTCCGGTGGAGGGCGACGCGGCCCGCCTCGAAGCGGCCTCGTTTCACGTGAAACACCCCCGCCCCCACCCCCTGTACGCCTTCACCGATCCCATTGCGCCCTCCCTGGCCTCTCGCCGCGATGGCCAGGCAATCGAGCCGGAGAGCATTGCCTCCTGGATCGACCGTGTACGCTGGCTGGAACCCAGCCTGGCGCCACCTCCCATTGCCGGCCTGAGCATTTCCTCCTTTGGGCCTGGCGTTTCCCTCCCCGGCCCCGGCCGCGGGAGTTCGGATGCGCCCGAGAGCTCGAACGCGCCCCCGAGCTCGGCCGCGCCGTCGAGTCCGGCGCCGAGCTCCAGCCCGCCCCCCAGCTCCGGTCCCGCGTCGAGCGCCCGCACCCCGCCGAGTTCCGCCGCAGCGCCAACGTCCAGCGCCTCCACGTCCGCGCTCAGCTCCCGCGCCAGCTGGCGCCCCGGCGGCCCGGCGCTGCCGACCGAGCGCGCCGCGCTGGTCATCGAGACCGCGGGCGGCGTTTTCTCGCCGCTGACGGAGCACCTGACCAATTTCGACCTCGCCCATTGCGTCGGCGACGCGCGCTGGATCCTGGTGGCCCCGGACCGCCTGGGCGTGCTGCACGAGGTGGTGAGCACGCTCCACGCGATGCGCAGCCTCGGCAGAGCCCCCGACTGGCTGGTCCTCAACGCTCCGCCCACCCCCGACGCCAGCACGGGGACCAACGCCGCCGAGCTGCGCCGCCTGGGCGTGACCACTCCCCTGCTGTGCCTGGGGCGCGATGATGCCTCGGGACTCTCCGCCCTGCTCGAGGACTTGGCCCCGGATTCGGCCCTGCCCGTGCCCGAGCTCCGTCCCGACATCAACGCCCGCTCCGACATTTAGCCAAGGCCCCACTGGGACGGACACGGCATCCTCGGCGCGCCCCGGCTTGGAGCTCGGCGTGATCCGCTAGGCGGCGACACCGCGCTGCTCAAACCCCCGACCGGCAGTGCAATCCACCAGCACGATGGAGCAAAGCTGGGCGGTGGCCAGCATCACGACGGCGGCCCCTTCGGGAAAGCCGGCATAGGGCTGGCTGAGCGCGCCGATCGACAGCTGGCCCCAGGCCTGGTCGAAACCTGCCTCCCGGGCGAGCTGCTCGTACTCCCAGGGACCATCCGGATCGGCGAAAAAGTCGACCGGAATGCTTTCGAGCGGGGCGCTGACGGCAATGGAACGCATGAAAACCTCGCAGGCAGAAGGAGGCATGGATATACGCCTCCTTCCGAGCGCTGTCCAGGTGTTCAGTATTTCGGTGAAGTACTTTGGCCTCGGACCCGGGCTACTCGAAACTCTGCGGGGCCGCCCACCCCTCCGGCCCCGGCGGCCTGGGCGAGCCGCCGTGAGCCTCAGATCGAGAGCGGCACATCATTGCAGACGTCCTTGCCGGGCCCGCCCGGCTCCTGCTGGTCGAAGGTGACGGAGCACGTCACCGGGCCGCGCAGCGAACGGGCGAACTCCAGGTGCAACGGCCGCATCCAATCGCGTCCGCCGTCAAAGCGCGCGCGGATGATCCCGTTCTTGTCGATGAACCACGTCTCCGGATACAGCTTGGTACCGTAGGTATCGCCGACAATCTTGTTCTCCGCGTCGACGAAGGTCACAAACGGTGGTTCACCGCCGAGCACGGAAACCAGCGTATTGTGCGCATCCTGCGGTGTTTCATCGGTGCTCACCGTGATCACCTGGATGTCGCCGTCATTGCTGACCACGCGAGCAAAGTCCGCGAGCGACGGCATCTCTTCCAGACAGGGCCGACAGGACTTGGTCCAGAAGTTCAGAATCACGACCTTGCCGCGGTAGTCCGACAGCTTCTTCACGCTGCCGTCCAGCGTCGGCAACTCGAAGTTGGGAGCGCTGCGGTTGGCGTTGGCGTAGTGCGGGCGCAGCGCACACGCCGGGGTGCAGAGCCGGCGGCGTTCGCCGTCTTGTGCGGACCTGAGGAACGAATACACGCCGACGGCCGCCACGGCCGTGAACGCGAGCTGGAGCAAGAGGGCGCGGGTCATGCTCGGGGCATAGCACCGAGGCGGGCCGCTGCGCAGCCTGCTCGAAACGTGGGGTGGGGGGAGCGCCAGGGCGGCAGAGAATCTTCCGCCTGGCGCTCGGCTTGCCCAGCTGGGCCGATGGCGGCATAACCAGCCGGCGATCGCCCGCCCGGCGCTACCGGGGCCGGCGTCCTCCCGGGCTCCCCAGCCCCGCGCCGCTCGAGACCACGCTCTACCCCTGGCCCGCTTCGCCGCTTTCGACGGCATTCCCGAAAATATTCCCATGACACACCACTTGGCACGAGCTTCCCTCAAGACGGGGGCCGGCGGGACCTCGGCGCCTGACGCACTCGAGTCGCTGACGCACCGCTTGCTGGGCCAGGTGGGCCGCGCCTGTCGCGACTTTGCGCTGCTCGAACCGGGGGACCACGTGATGGTGGCGATCAGCGGCGGCAAAGATTCCTACACCATGCTCGATCTGCTGCGGCAGCTGCAGAAGCGCGCGCCCTTCCCGTTCAGCCTGGTGGCGGTCAACATCGATCAAGGTCACCCGGGTTATCCGCGGCACATCCTCGAGGATTACCTGGCTCGCGAGGGTTACCCGGCCGAGTTCGTGATCGAGGACACGTACACGGTCGTCAAAGAGAAGGTGCCGGAGGGCAAGACCTATTGCTCGCTCTGTTCGCGGCTGCGGCGCGGCATCCTGTACACGACGGCGACGCGGCTCGGCGCCACCAAGATCGCGCTCGGCCACCACCGTGAGGACCTGACCGAGACCTTGCTCTTGAACCTGTTCTACGCGGGGCAGATCAAATCCATGCCGCCGCGGCTGGTCTCCGACGACGGCGCCCACGTGGTGATCCGCCCGCTCTGTTATGCCGCAGAGGAAGACATCGCGGAGTATGCGCGGCTGCGCGAGTATCCGATCCTGCCGTGCGATCTGTGTGGCTCGCAGGAGAACCTGAAGCGCAAGCGGGTCAAGCAGCTGATTTCGGACCTGCACGCGGAGAACCCCAACGTGCGGGGCAACCTGTTCGCGGCGCTCGGCAACGTGCGCGCGTCTCACCTCTTACCAGAGAAAGAATCTGCGCTGCTCGGCGAGGGCCGGCTGCGCGTGGTGTCGGAGCCATGAGCGAGCGTCGTTTGCGAGTCGGCATCATCTTCGGCGGCCAGTCCGGAGAACACGAAGTCAGCGTGCGCTCGGCGCGCGGCATCTTGAACGCGCTCGATCCCGCGCGCTTCGAAGCGGTGCCCATCGGCATCGACCGCAGCGGCGCCTGGCAGCGGGTCGAACCGCGCGCGCTCCTGGCGACGGCAGCCGCGGGTGGGGAGCAAGCCGTAGTCGGGCAGGGCGCGCTGGTGCGGAGCGGTGCCGCGCTCGAACGAGCAGAAGGCGCGCTGGAACTGCGCGATGGCGGAGACCTGCGCGGGCGCTTCGGTGTCGACGTGTTTTTCCCGATCGTGCACGGCACCCTGGGCGAAGACGGAGCGCTGCAGGGCCTCTTGGAGATGGCCGGCGCCCCGTACGTGGGCTGTGGTGTCCTTGGTTCGGCGGTGGGCATGGACAAGGATGTGACCAAGCGCCTGCTGCGCGACGCCGGCCTGGGCGTGGTCGACTTTCTGGTGGTGAGGGCCGAGCGCGCCCAGCCCGAGGAGCTCGTGCGGCGCGTGAGCGCGGAGCTCGGCTTTCCGTGCTTCGTCAAGCCGGCAAACCTGGGATCGTCCGTGGGCGTGGTCAAGGTGCAGGGGCCTGCCGAGTTGCCGGCGGCGCTCGCTACCGCGTTTCGCTACGACCGCAAGCTGCTCATCGAACGCGCCGTGGATGCGCGCGAGATCGAGACGGCCGTGCTCGGTGGCGTGGAGCCGTCCGTCTCCTTGCCCGGGGAAATCGTGCCCCGCCACGAGTTCTACTCCTACGAGGCCAAGTACCTCGATCCGGACGGAGCCGAGCTGCTGGTGCCGGCGCCGCTCAGTCCCGACCAGACGCGCAGCGTGCAGGGGCTCAGTTTGCGGGCCTTCGAGGCGCTGGAGCTCGAGGGGCTGGCGCGCATCGACTTTTTCCTGGAGAAGGGCACGGGGCGCTGGTTCGTCAACGAGGTCAACACCCTGCCGGGCTTCACGGAAGTCAGCATGTACGCGCGCATGTGGCAAGAGAGCGGGCTCGGCTACTCGCAGCTCGTCACGCGGTTGATCGAGCTGGGCCTGGCGCGCTTCGAGGCCCGGCGCGCGCTCGCTACCGAGCGTTGAGGCATGTCGCTCCACGGCACCGATGGCCCGCCGAGCGCTGGCAGCTCTGACGCGCGTTCGGCGCTGCAGCGCTGCCTGACGGAGCGCGGCTACACGCCGCCGGTGCGAGCGCTGCCGGAGCTGATCGCGGCGCTCGGCCCCAGCGACGAGGCTACGGCCGAGCTCCTGGAGCGCGCCATCGTTCGAGCCGGCGCGGCCGCCGTACACGCCGCGCTGGTCGCGCTCGGGACGAGCTCCCCCGAGCAGCGGCCACCCGTGTTGTCGCTCCTGGCGCGCCTGGCGAGCGCCGTGAGCGACGGCGCGCTGCGCGTCACGCTGGCGAGAGCGCTGTGCGCCGCACTGGGCGAGAGTGTGCCCGCCAGCCGCAAGTGGGCGGCGCGTGCGCTCGGCAAGCTGGGCGAAGAGAGCGCCGAACCCGAGCTGTTGCAGGCGCTCGCCCGCTCCACAAAACTGGAGCAGAAGAGCCTGGTGGACGCGCTGGGTTCCGTGGGGGGCGCCGCCAGCCTATCCGCCCTGCGCGCCCAGGGGCCTGGTGACACGGATTTCGAACGGCGCCGCGAACGCGCGCTGACCTGGATTGAACGGCGCCAGAGCCGCAGCGCTCCGGGAGCGATCGCTCTCGATCGCGCGCTGGCGGCGCCGAGCCGCATCGCGCTGTCCTGCCGCGCGGGGCTCGAGCAGGTGCTCGCCCGCGAGCTCTCGGAGCTCGGTCTGGGGTCGGCGTTGCCGGCGGCAACGTCAGTCGAGATCGAGTATGCGGGCACACTGCGCGAGCTGTTGCGCGCGCGCACTGCGCTCGACGTCGGACTCGTGCTGGAGCTCGACCCCGCCGTCTCGGATCCGAGCGAACGCATCGCGGTCGCTCTGACCTCGCGCGAGACGCTCGCGCGCGTCGCCCGCTGGACCGAGGGGCTGCCGCGCTTTCGCGTGGCCTGGCAGGATGGCGGGCACCATCGGGCGAGCGCCTGGGCGCTGGCCGAGGCCGTGCGGCGCCGCACGCGAGAGTTGGTGAACGACTCCGAGGGCGCGCTCTGGACGTTGCGGGCGCGCTCCGACGCTGCGGGCAGGGCGCTGCTCGTGCCGCGGCTCGATCCCGATCCGAGATTCAGCTATCGCGTGAGCCAGGTGCCGGCGGCGTCCCATCCGACGATCGCGGCCGCGCTGGCGCGGGTCGCGGGCGTGCAGGCGGACGAGGTGGTCTGGGATCCCTTCGTGGGCAGCGGGCTCGAGCTGGTGGAGCGGGCACGGCTGGGGGAGGTGCGCGAGCTCTGGGGCTCGGACATCGACGCCCAGGCGCTGGTCGCGGCGCGTGCCAATCTCGCGGCGGCGGGCTGCACGGCTCCGCTGCTGCAACTCGTGCAGACGTCGGCGCTGGAGCTGGCACCGCCGGGCGTGAGCCTGATCATCACCAACCCTCCGATGGGGCGCCGCCTGGCGCGCGACGGCTCGCTCGGGCCCTTGCTGGAGAGCTTCGTGCGCCATGCTGCGACCGTGTTGCGCCCCGCGGGGCGTCTCGTCTGGCTGTCACCGCTGGGCAAGCGGACGGAGCGGGTCGCGCACGAGTGTGGGCTGCACGTGCGCAGCGACGCAGAGGTCGATCTCGGAGGCTTCTCCGCGGTGCTGCAGGTCCTCACGCGGGGCGTGTGAGGCTCAGCTGACGAGCGGCAGCTGCTTGGTGCGCGCGTCGCTGCCGTGGCGGCGCGAGGTGGTCGAGGCCACGCTGGGCAGGGGCGGTGGTTCGAGCCGGGGGCGCTGCGGGCCGCGGCTGCTGTAGCCGAGCTCGGCAAAGGCCGCGCGGTAGTCGCTGAAGCGGCCGCCCGCTTGCACGGCCTGCCAGACCGCGAGCCCTTCGGCTTCGGCGCCCTGGGCCAACACGTATTCGACCCAGGCCCACTTGGCGCTGGTGGTACGCACGTCGGCGCGGCCCTTGAGGCCGCGGCGCAGGCGTTCGAGCCGCCCTTGTACGACCTCGATGCCGGCAAAGGGCTGGCCATCGAGCGGGGTACGCCGCTTGGCGCAGAAGGGTGCGATGCCGAGCGCGACCGGGATGATGCGGGTGAGCTTGCCGACGAACTCGACGCACTCGTCCACGTCGTCGTCGGTCTCCCCGGGCAAGCCCAGCATCAGATACAGCTTCACGCGCTGCATGCCGGCGGCGCGCGCGTGCTCACTCAGCGCTTCATAGTGGGGGATGCGGCCGCGCCGCTCGATCAGCTCGCGCATGCGTTCGCTCGCGCCGTCGAGCGCGGTGGTCAGCGTGCGGTACCCCGCGCGCTTGAGCGCGAACACGAACGGCTCCTTGAGCCGATCGGGGCGCAGGCTGGAGAGGCCGACCTGCTTGCCTTGTTCGGCGAGCGCGTTGACGATGTCCACGATCTGGGGATGATCGCTGACGGCCGCGCCCACCAGGCCCACCTTCGGGGCGCTCTTCGGGATCGCGTCGAGGATCACGTCCATCGGGACCTTGCGCATGCCTCCGTTCGAGGAGCGGCGCATCACGCAATACGTGCAGGTGCGCGAGCAGCCGCGCTCCGCTTCCAGCAGGAACATGTTGGAGAGCTCGGTGTCCGGCGTGATGATCACGCTCTTCGCCGGCAAGCTCGCGTTGTCCGCGACGGCCAGGCCCGGCAACGCGGAGCCGTGCACGCTGGGCACGAACACGTGGGCATGCGTCGCGAGCGCCCGGCGTGCCGCGTCCGCGGACGTCGCCTCGAAGCAGGTCTCCGCCACCCATTCGATCAGGTCTTCCGCTTCCCCCATCACGATCGCATCCACGAACGGGGCGAGCGGCAAGGGATTGGAGAAGGTCAGGGGCCCGCCCGCCACGATCATCGGGTGCCGGTGGCTGCGGTCCTTCGCCAGGACTGGAATGCCGGAGGCGTGCAGCATGCGCAAGAGGCCCGCCAGCTCGAGCTCATACGCGACGCTGACCGCCATCCACGGAAAGTCCGTCAGCGGGCGCATGCCCTCGTAGCTCAGCGGGACGGGGATCTCGCCGGCATCGGCCTCGTCGGCACCGTCCGGCAAGAAGACGCGCTCACAGGCCACGCCGTTCATGCCCTGCAGGATCCGATAGATCTGCTGGTAGCCGAGCGAGCTCATCCCGACCCGATAGGGGGACGGGTAGGTGAGCGCTACCCGGCGCGGGGCGTGCTTATCTATCCTGCCGACCTCGTGCGCGAGGCGGGTGCGGATCTGCTCGCGAAGGTTCGGGGTGGACATGGGAAAAAGCGGGCGGGGCCGGCGCGCAACCTATCACGGGCGACCGCCGCCGGCCCCCGTTCCTGGCCGCGGCCCCCGGGAAACTGGCCGAGATGGGGCAGCGGGGTCCTTCGTTCCGCCAAAGCCGGCCGTAGTGAGCAGTGCGGCGGCTGCCTGGGCGGCGCCGCGAGGTGGCCAGTCGGCCCCTTGGTCGAATCTGGAGGAAACCGAAACTATGAGAATGAGCGAAGTGTCGCTGGTGCTGCTGCTGGTGGGTGTCTGGGGCTGTGGAGGTGGCGGCTCGGGCCCCAAGGAGGTCGACACCGGTCTCGATGAGGACCTGGCGCTGCAGGACGTCAGTGCCGCCCAGGCGGAGTCGGCCTGCGAGAGACTGCAAGGTGGTGTCGAGTCGCGCTTCACCGCGCTGTTCACCGAGCGCCGCGTCTGCGAGATCTTCGGGGCGTTCTCCAGCACCAGTCCGTCCGAGTGCGGCGCGCTCGCGGATGCCTGCGTCGAGCAGGGCGCTGGCAGGATCGAAGACGAGATCGACGTCTCCGAGGGCCTCGAATGTAATGGTGGCGCCGCCGCCTTTGCTGGCTGCAACGTGACCGTGGGTGAATATGAAGATTGCCTGAGCGCACAACTCTCCCAGGTGGAAGCAGTGTTCAAGTCCTTCTCCTGCGCCAACGCGGGGACCCTTGACATGGAAGACTTCGACCTGGGGGGGACGCTCTCGACTCCTGCCAGCGTTCCCGCCTGTGACCGACTTGCGGCCGAGTGCCCGGCAGCCTCTCCCTTCGGTGGTTCCGAAGAAGAGACAGAGTAGGGCCAGCGCCCTCACCCCCGGGAGATTTCCTTCTCCCGTTCGATGGTCTAGATCGCAGCTTTCGGGAGAACACGCTTGAGAGTTGCGGTCATCGGTACCGGATACGTAGGCCTGGTCGCGGGGGTGTGCCTGGCGGAATCTGGGGCGGACGTCGTGTGCATCGACGTCGACCCGGACAAGCTGCGCCGGCTCGAGCGCGGGGAAGTGCCGTTCTTCGAGCCGGGGCTCGCGTCCATGCTGGCGCGCAACTGGCCGGCGCGCATCAGCTTCAGTGAAGACCTGGCGAACGGGATCCGCGGGCGGGAGATCGTGTTCATCGCCGTCGGCACGCCGCCGAACGAGGACGGCTCGGCGGATCTGAGCCGGGTGATTGAGGTGGCCGCCGGCGTGGCGCGCTCCGCCGAGCGAGATCTCGTGCTGGTGCTCAAGAGCACCGTGCCGGTGGGCACGAACCAGCGCGTGTCCGAGGTCGTGGCCTCGTCGAAGCATCGCATCAGCGTGGTCAGCAACCCGGAGTTCCTGAAAGAGGGCGCCGCGATCGACGACTTTCTGAAGCCGGATCGCATCGTCGTGGGCACGGATGACGACGCGGCATTTCTGTTGATGGAGCGCCTGTATGCGCCCTTCAATCGTCAGCGCAACCGCCTGCTCCGCATGTCGCCGAAGAGCGCGGAGATCGTCAAATACGCGGCCAACGCGCTGCTCGCGACCAAGATCTCGTTCATGAACGAGATGGCCGAGCTGTGCAGCGTGGCCGGCGGTGACGTGGAGCAGGTGCGGCTTGCGCTCGGCGCCGACCGCCGCATCGGCTTTCAATTTCTGTATCCCGGGCTCGGCTTTGGCGGCAGCTGTTTTCCAAAGGATCTGCGGGCGCTGGTGCGCACGGGCGAAGAGCTCGGCGTGCCGATCCGCGTGGCGCGCGCGGCGATCGAAGCCAATGACCGGCCCGTCTTGCAGTTGCTCGCTCACATGGATCGGGACCTCGGCGGTCTCGCGGGGACGCGCATCGCCGTCTGGGGGCTCGCCTTCAAGCCCAAGACGGATGACGTGCGCGAGGCACCCGCGCTGCACTTGATTGAAAAGCTGCTCGCGGCCGGCGCAACCGTGATCGGGAGCGATCCCGAAGCGCTGGAGACGGCGCGAGTGCATTTCGAGCAGGTGGGCCTGCGCGGGCGCGTCGAGCTCACCGCGGATTACTACGCTGCGGCCGAGGGCGCCGATGCGCTGGTGGTGGCCACCGAGTGGCTCCAGTACCAGTCGCCGGACATCGAGCGCCTGGCGCGCAGCATGAAACGGCGCTTCGTGTTCGACGGTCGCAACGTGCTGTCGCCCGTCGGCTTCAAGCAAGCGGGCTTCCGCTACCGCGGCATCGGCCGCTCCTGAGCGGCCGCTCCTCGGGTCAGGCGGTGGATCCGCCTCGGGAGG
>Ga0315912_10005336_pt1 | contig 11874 bp, 6 predicted proteins | sample VfabasoilMG_FD_204469 | JGI IMG/M metagenome (GOLD analysis project Ga0315912, IMG submission 204469) | Garden soil microbial communities collected in Santa Monica, California, United States - V. faba soil | ecosystem: Environmental > Terrestrial > Soil > Garden | place: USA: California...
CGCGCTTCAGCGCGCGATCTCTTCGGGTTGCGCCTGTGTCGCAGCGGGTCGAAAAGATCGCGCGCTGAAGCGCGCTCCTACAATTCCTTTCCGGCGCATTGCAAGACGTTCATTCCGATTCCGGTAAGGCACGGCAGCCCCAGGTCAGGCACGCCGTCCGCTACCGACGCGCCGCGAGCACGTGCGACATCAGCGACTTCAGCGCCAGCGGCCGCAGCGGCTTGTGCAGCAGATGGCAGCCCTGGTCCTCGCACTCGGCGCGGATGGCATCGGCGTGGTCGGCGGTGATCACGATGCAGGGCAGCGCGGCGACGGCGGCGCCCAGTCGCGTGCGCAGGCGCAGGCCGGTCTCGTTGCCGTCGAGGTGGTAGTCGAGCAGCAGCAGGTCCGGCTTGGCCTGCGACAGGTGCTGCTGCGCCTCGCTGCCGTTGCGTGCGGCCTGCACTTCGCAGTTCCAGCCCATCAGCAGGGCCTGCATGCCGCGCAGCACGGCCGGATCGTTGTCGACCACCAGCACGCGCGCGCGCGGCGTGCGCGGCGCGCGCGTGGCCGCTTCCACGGCCATGGGTTCCGGTTGCGCGCGCGGCACGCGGATCGAGAAGCAGGTGCCGCGACCCGGCCACGAACGCAGCGCGATGCGATGGCCGAGCAACTGCGCGATGCGCTCGGCGATCGCCAGGCCCAGGCCCAGGCCCTGGCCGCCGCCGTCGAGCCGGCGGAACTCCTCGAAGATCACCTGGCGATCCGCTTCCGCGATCCCCGGACCCGTGTCCCAGACCTCGATCGAGAGCTCCGCCCCGCGCCGCCGGCAACCGAGCAGGATGCGCCCCTGCTGGGTGTAGCGCACGGCGTTGGAGAGGAAGTTCTGCAGCACGCGCCGGAGCAGCTGCGGATCGCTCTCCACCCATGCGCGCGAGGGCACGCAGCGGAGCCCGAGCCCGCGTTCGGCGGCCAGCACCCGGAACTCGGCGGACAGGTGCTGGAACCAGTCGTCGACGCGGAAGCGCTGCAGCGCCACGTTCATGCCGCCGGCATCCAGGCGCGAGATGTCCAGCAGCGCGGCCAGCAGCGATTCGGCCGAACCGAGCGCGCCGTCGATGTTCGCCACCGCCTCGCGGTACTGCGGATGCCTCAGCGCCTGGTTCAGCGCGTGCGTGAACAGGTGCGCGGCGTTGATCGGCTGCAGCAGGTCGTGGCTCACCGCGGCGAGGAAGCGCGTCTTCGCGCGGTTCGCGCGCTCCGCCTCGCCCTTCGCCTGCTCCAGCTCCCGCGTGCGCTCCACGACGCGCTGCTCGAGCGTGCCCGCGAGGCGCTTGAGGTCGGACTCGGCGCGGCGGAACGCGGTGACGTCGGTGAACGTGGCGACGAAGCCGCCGCCGGGCATGGGGTTGCCACGGATCTCGAGCACCGTGCCGTCGTCGAAGCGGCGCTCGCTTACGTACGGCGTGCCCTGGCGCATGCGCGCGAGCCGGCGCTCGACCAGAGACTCGACCGCGCCCTCGCCGAGCAGCCCGCGCGCGGCGTTGTGGCGCACGAGCGCGGCGATGGGCGTGCCGATCGCGAGCAGGTCGGGCGGATAGCCGAACAGTTCCGCGTAGCGCTGGTTCCAGGCCACCAGGTTCAGGTCGCGGTCGACCACGCTGATGCCCTGGCTCATGTTGTCGAATGCGGCCGCGAGCAGCTGCTGGTTGAAGCGCAGGGCCTGCGAGGTCTCGCCCACCAGCGCCGCGACCGTTTCCAGGGGCGCACGCTGCACGCGGCGCGCGGCGCCCACCAGCAGGCGCGCGCTGGACGCGCCGATCACCGACGCGAACGCGCGCTCCACGCGCGCGACCAGTTCGGGGCCGGCGCGCGCCGTGCGCACCTCGTTGCCGAGCAGCGCCTGCAGCTCCGCCGGCGCGAGGAAGCGCCCGGCCAGTTCGGCCAGCGCCCCGACCGTGATCGGCGCCTCGCTGATCGGCAGCCGTACGCCGCCCGCGCGCGCGGCGACCGCGAACGCGAGCACGTTCAGCGCGAGGCTGGCGATCATGCCGCGCGGCAGCCGATCGAGCCCGCCCAGGCCGAGGAACGCATCGGGCTGCAGCCACGCGAACGCGGCGCCGGGGTCGAACGGCGTCAGCAGGCCGGTCTGCACGGCGACGGGCACGAGCAGCGTCCACACCCAGGTCAGCGAGCCCGCCGCGATGCCCCAGAGCACGGCGTTCGCCGGCAAGCCGGGCCAATACACCGCCGCGACGACCGCCGGCGCGAGCTGGGCGAGCGCGGAGAACGAGAGCGCGCCGATGTCGGCCAGCACGTCGCTCTCGCCCATCGCGCGGCTGTAGACGAACGCGAGCGCGAGCACCAGCACGATCGCCAGTCGACGATGCGCGAGCACGACCGGTCGCAGGTCCGAGGCGCCTACCGTGGCGCCGCGCAGCACGCGCGGCGCGAGCCAGTGGTTCGCGATCATGAGCGAGAGCGCGAGCGCCGCCATGATCACCATGCCGGTCGCGGCGCTGAGCCCGCCGAGGAACGCGAACAGCGCAAGGCCGCCCCGGCCCGATTCGAGCGGCAGCCCGAGCACGTACAGGTCCGATGGCACGCCCGGACCGAGCACCAGCGCGCCGGCCCAGGCAAGCGGCAGCACGGGCAGCGCGATCAGCAGCAGGTAGACCGGGAACAGCCAGCGCGCATGGCGCAGGTGGCCGCTTTCGGAGAGCTCCACGAAGCCGACGTGGAACTGGTGCGGCAGGGTGAACATGGCGAGCGCGCCGAGCGCGATCAGCGCGAGGTAGGCACCGTCGGTGTGCGCGGGTGGCAGCGCCGCTGCGCGCTCGGCGAGTTCGGCATAGCCCCCGAACGTGCCCCAGACCGCGAAGGCGCCCGCGGCCAGCATGGCGGCGAGCTTGAACAGCGACTCGAACCCGATCGCGAGCACCAGGCCCCGGTTGTGCTCGGTGATCGCCGCGCGCCGGGTCCCGAATACCATGGCGAACACCGCCATCACCACGGTCACCCACAGTGCCGCGTCCTGCCAGGCGGGCGGTTCGTGCACCTGGCCCTGGGTCAGCACGGCGTAGCTCATCGCCACCGCCTTCAGCTGCAGCGCCACGTACGGCACCATGCCGAACAGCGCGACCGCGGTGACCGCCGCCGCGAGCCGCGGATCCTTGCCGAAGCGCGCGGCGATCAGGTCGGCGAGCGAGGACGCGTGCTCATCGCGCACCGCCTGGGCGAGTCGCACGAGGAACCGCCCGCCGAACGCGAACAGCACGATCGTCCCGATGAATGTCGGCGGCAACCACACGCCCCAACGCGCCGCCTGCGTCACGGTCCCGTAGAACGTCCACGCCGTGCAGTACACCGCGAGCGAGAGCGCATAGACCAGCGGCCACACGCGATTGAGCCGTTCGCCGTGCCGCTCCCCGTACAACGCCACCGCGAACAACAGCGCGACCCAGGCAAGGCCGGCGAAGAGGACGGTGAGGGGACTCAGCATGCGGGGAGTCTATTGGCTGCGATGGACGATTCGGGCACGAAGCGGTACCCGCCCCGATCCCCTCAAGCGGTCCCCTCTCCCCCACGGGGGAGAGGGGAAAAGCCTTGGGGATCGCGGCTCCGAGGTTGATGGCACGAATGTCGCAGTTGTCACGCCCCCCAAACAAAAACGCCTGCCATCCCTGGCAGGCGTACTCCGACGCAACCATCATCCGCGGATCAGAACGTGTATCCCACCGTGAGCGTGTACTGGCGCGGCGGCCCGTAGAACCCCGTCAGGATGCCGAACACCGGGATGTTGTATCCGGTCGTGCGGTATTCCTTGTCCGTCAGGTTCGTGCCCTGCAGCGAGACGTGCCACGGCGAGCCTTCCTTGCGCCAGATCACGCCTGCGTTCAGCAGCGAGTAGCCGTCCTGCGCGATGACTTCGGAGAGGTCGGTCGTGGGATAGACCTTGCTCTGGTGGCTGTAGGTCACGCGCGCGGACAGTTCGCCCTCGAACAGCGGCCAGGTGTAGGCCGTGGAGATCGCGGCCGAGTTGCGCGGCGCGTTGGTGAACTTCTGGCTGTCGGCCACGTTCACGTTGCGGCTGATGAACTCGTCGTACTCGGCATCGAGGTAGGCGATGTTGCCCTGGATGCTCCAGTTCTCGGTCGGCTGCGCCGCCAGTTCCAGTTCCACGCCCTTGATGGTGCCCTCGCCGGCGTTGGTGAAGTCGCCGAAGAAGGCATCGTCGGTGCCGTCGCCGTTGGAGTCGTAGGCGGTGAACACGGAGAGCTGGATGTCCTCGTACTTGTTGTGGAACACCGAGGCGTTCAGGAACAGCCGGCCGTCGAACCAGGCGGTCTTGCTGCCGATCTCGAACGAGGTCACCTGCTCGTCCTTGAACGGCTTCGCCGAGTCGGGCACGGCCGTGACGTTCGCGCGGATGTTGAAGCCGCCGCTCTTGAAGCCCTGGCTGACCAGGCCGTAGACGAGCACATCGGGCGTCGCCTGCCAGTCGAGCGAGAGCTTGGGCGCGACGTTGTCGAAGGTCTTCTTGTCGCGGAAGTCGGCCGGCGTGGCGATCAGCGTGGTGAAGTTCGCGTTCGCGAAGGCCTGGTTCAGCACGTCGGCCTCCTTGTCCTCGCTGGTGTAGCGCAGGCCGGCGGTGACCGAGAACCGGTCGTTGAACTTCCAGGTGCCCTCGCCGTAGAACGCGATGGAGTCGGTGTAGACCACGCCGTTGGTGGTGCCGAAGCTCGCATTGATGAAGTTGTTGTAGACCGTGCCGCCGGCATCGCCGTTGAAGTAGTAGAAGCCGAGCACGCCGCGCAGGGCGCCGCCGCCGTCGAAACTGGCCTGGAATTCCTGGCTGAACTGGTGGTCCTCGTACGTCGCGCGCACGTCGGTGATCTTGTTCGGCAGCAGGTCGAAGTCGATGTTGGTGTCGGTATCCGAGCGGCGGTAGGCGGTCACGGATTTCAGCCACCACGAGTCGTTCAACCGGTAGTTCGCTGTCAGCGAGGTGCCTTCCATGCCGGTGTCGTTCACGTTCGCCATGCCATTGAGCACGTCGTAGCGGTCGTCCAGCGGCGGCGTCCGGGCCGGGTCGAACAGGTTGAACGCGTTCAGCCGCTTGGCGCCGCGGACGCCGGATTGGTCGTCGAGCGCGTCGGCGGAGAACATGAACGAGAGGTCCTCGGTCGGATAGATGCCGAGGCTCGCGCGCACCACGTTGATTTCCTTGTCGCTCACCGGCTGGCCGCTGAACTTGTTCTCGCCGAAGCCGTCGCGGTTGAGCGAGGCCACGGCGATGCGGCCGATCAGCTTCTCGCTCGCCAGCGGGGCGGTGAGGCTCGCGCGCAGCTCGAGCGCGTCGTAGTTGCCGACCGTGCCCTGGATGTTGCCGCTGTAGTCGGGCAGCAGCGGCTTGGTGATGTACTTGATCGCGCCGCCGATGGTGTTCTTGCCGTACAGCGTGCCCTGCGGGCCGCGCAGCACCTCCACGCGCTCCACGTCGAGCACGTCGAGGAGGGCGCCCTGCGGGCGCGCGATGTAGACGTCGTCGAGGTAGATGCCCACGCCCGGGTCCACGCCCCAGAGCGGATCGGACTGGCCGACGCCGCGCAGGTAGGCGGTCACCGTGCTGCTCGATCCGCGCGCGGCGTAGATGGTGAGGTTGGGGACCAGCGCATCCAGGTCGCCCAGGTCCTCGATGTTGTAGTCCTCGATCGCGCGCTCGGTGAACGCGGTGACCGCGACCGGCACCTCCTGCAGCGTCTCCTCGCGCCGGCGCGCGGTGACGGTGATGGCGCTGAGTTCCGTGGTCGCCGACGCCGACTTCGCGTCCGCCTCGCGCTTGGCCTTGTCGGCAGCGGATTCCTCGGCGGCGAGCGCCAGCGCGGGCCCGCCGAGCAGCAGGGCCAGGGTCACGGCGCGCGCCAGACGCGAGGGGCGGAGCGGGAGGGGATGACGGTTCATGGCAATTCCTCGAGGGGCGTGCAGGGTCTGGTTATGTCGACGGCGCGAACGGGACGCGTCGCGGTCGATCGGCAAGCATGACGTGGACACGCTATCGGGTGTCCGCGCCGATGGAACTTGTACGTTGGTACAGTTACCCCGGATCGCGGCCACGCCGAGCATTCGACCCTCGCGGGAATCCGGAGGGCGCATGGTCACTTTGTCGGGCGTGGTGGCGGGACTGGGCCTGATGGCCGGGCTCGGCCTGCTCATCGTGCTCACCATGCGCGGCATGAGCCTGTTCATCGCGACGCCGCTGTGCGCCGTGCTGGTGGCCGTGACGGGCAACCTGCCGCTGCTGCCGCCGCTGGCGGGCGCGGGCGAGCGCGACCTGCTCACGATCTACATGGGCGGCTTCTCGGGCTTCATCGCGAAGTGGTTCGCGATGTTCCTGCTCGGATCGGTCTTCGGCAAGCTCATGGAGAACGCCGGCGCGGCGGAGAGCGTCGCGCACTGGGTCGTGCGGCGGCTGGGCGCGGACCGAGCGGCGCTCGCGGTGGTCGGCGCGTGCGTGGTGCTCACCTACGGCGGCGTCAGCCTGTTCGTGGTCGCGTTCTCGGTCTACCCGATGGCGGTGAGCCTGTTCCGCGACGCGAACCTGCCGCGGCGCTTCATCCCCGCCGCGCTCGCGTTCGGGTCGGTCACCTTCACCATGACCTCGGCCGGATCGCCCGAGATCCAGAACTGGATCCCGATCGAGTTCCTGAATACCTCGCCGCTCGCCGGCTGGCGCGCGAGCCTGATCTGCGCGGTGTTCATGGCCGTGCTCGGCTCGTGGTGGTTGCGCGGCATGCTCGCGCGCGCGGTCGCGCGCGGCGAATGCTTCGTTGCGCGACCGGACGATCCCGACGCGACGCGCAGCGACCTCCCCCACCCCGCGCTCGCGGCGCTGCCGCTCGCCGTGGTGCTGGCGATCGCGTTCGCGCTGCACGACAGTTTCCAGACGTCCGCGCTCGTGCTCGCCCTGCTCGGCGGCTCCATCGCCGCGGCGCTGGTGAACCTGCGCTACCTGCGCTCGCCCGGCGCCGCCCTGACCGCGGCCGGTACCGGTGCGCTCGCCGCCGTGGGCAACACAGCGGCCGTGGTCGGCTTCGGTGCCGTGGCGAGCGCGCTGCCCGTGTTCACCGAGATCGTGCAGTGGGTGAACGGCTGGCCGGGCAGCGGCCTGGTGAACGCGGCCGTGGCGGTGAGCGTGATCGCGGGATTGACCGGTTCCGCCTCGGGCGGCCAGGCGATCGCGCTGCCGATCATCGCGCCGCATTTCCTCGCCATGGGCGTGAACGCCGAGCAGCTGCATCGCGTGGTCGCGCTCTCCTCGGGCGCACTCGATGCGCTGCCGCACAACGGCTACGTGGTCACCACCGTGCGCGCGATCTGCGGCGAGACGCATCGCGATGCCTACGGCCCGCTCGCCATGCTCGCCGCGGTGGTGCCGACGCTGGGGCTGATCCTGTGCCTGGTGTTGTTCGCACTCGGGGTCTGAGCGCCACTCCCTACCTTTGTAGGAGCGCGCTTCAGCGCGCGATCTTTTCGATCAGCGACACGGATCCAGGATTGGCGAAGATCGCGCGCTGAAGCGCGCTCCTACAAAGGTAGGGGGCGTTCGGTGCGAAGGCCGGCGATCGTCAGGTCGCGATCGCCTCGGCGATCGCGGTGCGCAATGCCGCGTCCTCGGGCGTGGTGTCGGGCGCGAAGCGCGCGCGCACGGTGCCGTCGCGGCCGACCAGGAACTTCTCGAAGTTCCAGCGGATGTCGCCTGGATACGCGGCACCGGGTCCCGCCAGCCAGGCGTAGAGCGGATGCCGGCCAGGGCCGTTCACGTCGAGCTTCGCGCCCATCGGGAAGCTGACGTCGTAGCTGAGCGAGCAGAACTGCTTGATCTCCGCCTCGCTGCCCGGTTCCTGGTGGCCGAACTGGTTGCACGGCAATCCGAGCACGACGAGTCCCTGGTCCTTGCCTTCCCGGTACAGCGTCTCCAGTCCGTCGTACTGCGGCGTGAGCCCGCAGCGGCTCGCCACGTTCACCACGAGCACGACCGAACCCGCGTAGCGCGAGAGCGGCAGCGGATCGCCATCGATGTCCTTCACGGTGAACGCGTGCAGCGTGGTCATGGCGGTGCTCCAGGTCGATTGCGCGGATACCGGGATGATAGCGGCGCCCCCGCGCGAGCTGTCCCGGTCGCGCCTGGGCTATGCTTTCCCATCCCAGTGCCGCGGTCCGGCCCGATGAATCCGCACCACCCGCCGCCCGATCCCGATCCGCCCGCCGGCAGCGATCCGCTCGCGCGCATCGAGGCCACACTCCACCGCGAGGTGGCCGACGCGCACGCCATGGAACCGCTGGTGGAGGAGGCGCGGACGGTGCAGCAGCAGGTGCGCACGCGCCTGCGTCGCGCACTGCCGCTGCTGCTGCTCGTGGTGATCGGCGCCACCCTGATCGGCAGCGGCGTGTACAAGCAGCTCAACATGGAAACCCTGGCGCGCGAGCACCAGGCGCTGACCGCCTGGGCCGGCGCGAACCCCGCGACGACGGCCCTCATGATGGTGCTGGGCATCGCGGTGGTGATCAGCACCGGCCTGCCCGGCAGCGTGGTGCTGATCGTGGCCGGCGGCGTGGTGTTCGGACCGGTGCTCGGCGCGCTGCTCGCCGCCACGGGAGACCTGCTCGGCGGCCTCGTGCTGTTCTACGCGGCGCGCCGGCTGTTCCACGGCGAGGGTGCGACGCCTCCGGCGCTGGTCGAGCGCATCCGCTCGGGGTTCCAGCGCAACCCCATCAGCTTCGCGTTCTTCCTGCGCATGGTGCCGGTGTTCCCCTACGGCGCGGTGAGCGTGGCGCTGGCCTGGCTGGATTGCCGCTGGCCGCTGTTCGTCGCCGCGTCCTGGCTGGGCGTGGTGCCGTCCTCGGTGATCTATTGCGCGATCGGCTCGGGCCTGGGCGATGCGCTCGCCAGCCAGCAGGCGATCTCGGTCGACATCCTGCGCGAACCGAAGTTCCTGGTGCCGCTGCTCGCGCTCGGCGGCCTCGCCCTGCTGCCCGTGGCCCTGGGGCTCAAGCGCGCGCCGAGGGCGCCGCGCGGCTGAACCCCGGGCAACCGGCGCGCGGACTTTGCAATTCGGCACCGCGCTGGCGATGCGCGAGCCATGACCGCCCGCGGACCCTCCGCTATGCTCGCGGCCTTCGTGCCCACTGATCGATCGATGTCGCCCATTGCCCCGACCAAACCCGCGCATGCCTGGCTCAAGGCCTTCGGCGTGCTGCTCGTGGTGGCTGCCATCAACCTGGCGATCTGGGCCGTCACGCACCGCCCGCGCGAGCTTCCGGACTCGACCGGCAAGATCGCCGGGCTCGCGTTTTCCGCGTTCCAGCGCTACCAGAGCCCGCACACCGACCAGTATCCGGACGAGGCCGAGATCGAGGCCGACATCAAGCTGATGGCGCGCTACGCGCCGCGCATCCGCAACTACTCCGCGGCGGAATCGCCGCTCGTGCCCGCGATCGCGGAGAAGTACGGCCTCAAGCTCATGGCCGGCGCCTGGCTGGACCGGCGCTGGCAGAAGAACGAGGACGAGATCGCGGCGCTGATCAAGCAGATCGGCGAGCACTCGAACATCGAGCGCGCGATCGTGGGCAACGAGGTGCTGCTGCGCGCCGACATGGAGCCCGAGGAGCTGATGCAGTACATCGAGCGCGTGCGCGGCTCGGTCGGCATCCCGGTCTCGGCCGCGGAACCCTGGCACGTGTGGCTCAAGTATCCCGAGCTCGCGAACCACGTGGATTTCATCTGCGTGCACCTGCTGCCGTACTGGGAAGGCGTGCCCAGCGACTACGCGCTGACCCTGTCGCTGGAACGCTACGACCTGATCAGGAAGACGTTCCCGGACAAGCACGTGGTCGTGGGCGAAATCGGCTGGCCCTCGAACGGCGACCGGGTCAAGGCCGCGCGCGCGACCAAGGAGACCGAGGCGACGTTCCTGCGCCAGTTCTTCGAGATCGCGCGCCAGCGCAACATCGACTACTACGTGATGGAGGCGTTCGACCAGCCGTGGAAGGTGGCGGACGAAGGCCGCGCCGGCGCCTACTGGGGCATGTTCGACGCCTTCCGCGAGGCGAAATTCCCGCTCGTGGGGCCGGTGCAGGAGGACCCGAACTGGCCCCTGAAGGCGCTCGCCGCCGGCCTGCTCGCGCTGCCCTTCGTACTCGGCTTCGCGCGCAAGTTCACCCGCTTCGCGGTCGTGGGCCTGGTCTTCTACGGCACCCTGATCCAGCTCGCCGCCTCGCTGCTGGTGTGGCAGGTGACGCTGCCGTTCGCGTTCTACCTCGATCCGGTCGACTGGGCCATGCTCGGCGTGCTGCTGCCCGCGCAGCTCGCCATCCTCGGCATCCTGCTGTGCAACGCGTTCGAGTTCACCGAGGCGATCTGGCGCCCGGTGTGGGTGCGCGGCGCCACCGTTCGGCACGAACCCGATCGCAAGGACTGGCCGTTCGTCTCCATCCACCTGGCCTGCCACAACGAACCGCCGGAGATGGTGATCGCCACGCTCGACTCGCTCGCGGAACTCGACTACGAGGACTTCGAGGTGCTGGTGCTGGACAACAACACCGCGCGCGAGGAGGTCTGGAAGCCGGTCGAGGCGCGCTGCGCGGAGCTCGGCCCGCGCTTCCGGTTCTTCCATCTCGCGCCCTGGCCCGGGTTCAAGGCCGGCGCCCTGAACTACGGGCTCACGCAGACCGATCCGCGCGCGGAGATCGTCGGCGCCGTGGACGCCGACTACGTCGTGCGCAAGGACTGGCTGCGCGGGCTGGTGGGGTATTTCGACAACCCCAAGGTCGGCATCGTGCAGCTGCCGCAGGCGCACCGCGACTTCGAGCACAACGCGTTCCGGCGCATGACGAACTGGGAGTACGACGGCTTCTTCCGCATCGGCATGCACCACCGCAACGAGCGCAACGCCATCATCCAGCACGGCACCATGACCCTGATCCGCAAGCAGGCACTGGTGGACACCGGCAACTGGGCGGAATGGTGCATCTGCGAGGACGCCGAGCTCGGCCTGCGCCTGTTCCACGCGGGCCTGGAAGCGGTGTACGTGGACGAGCCGATCGGGCGCGGCCTGACGCCGGCCGACTTCACCGCGTTCAAGTCGCAGCGCTTCCGCTGGGCCTTCGGCGCCATGCAGATCCTGCGCGGCCACCTGGACTGGCTGCTCGGGCGCAGCCCGCTCACCTGGGGCCAGCGCTTCCACTTCCTCACCGGCTGGTTCTCCTGGTTCGCCGACGCGCTGCACCTGGTGTTCACCATCGCCTCGCTCGCCTGGACCATCGGCCTGATCGCGCAGCCCGGCACGTTCACCCTGCCGCTGAACCTGTTCGTCGTGCCCGTGCTCGGCTTCTTCGTGTGCAAGGCCGTGTTCGGCATCATCCTGTACCGCGTGCGCGTACCGTGCTCGTGGCGCGACACCATCAGCGCCGCGATCGCCAGCATGTCGCTTTCCCACGCGATCGCACGCGGCATCCTCAAGGGCCTGGTGAGCAAGGAGCATCCGTTCACGCGCACCGCGAAGAGCCGCCGCCTGCGGAGCCGTCCGAACGCGTTCTCCGCGATCCGAGAGGAACTGCTGCTGCTGATCGCTCTCGTGCTCGGCGCCTTCGGCGTGCTCTCGAAGTTCGGCACCGACCACCTCGAGGCCGTGCTGTGGACCTCCATCCTGCTGGCACAGGCCATTCCCTACGTGTCCGCGGTGATCTGCGCGTACGTGGCGTGGCATGAGGGCGAGAAGATCTGACGCTTCGGCGAAACGCGACATCGAAGCCATGTAGGAGCGCGCTTCAGCGCGCGATCTTTTCGACATCCCGATGCGTCGCCGAAGGGCGAAAAGATCGCGCGCTGAAGCG
>Ga0315912_10005338_pt1 | contig 11873 bp, 11 predicted proteins | sample VfabasoilMG_FD_204469 | JGI IMG/M metagenome (GOLD analysis project Ga0315912, IMG submission 204469) | Garden soil microbial communities collected in Santa Monica, California, United States - V. faba soil | ecosystem: Environmental > Terrestrial > Soil > Garden | place: USA: California...
CGTTGAGAACGATGCCCTTGTCACGGACGTAAATGAGGGTATTGGCCGTTCCCAGATCGATCGAGAGATCGCTCGAGAAATAGCCGCGCAAGCGTTTAAACATGGAGCAACCAAGCGAAGCGCGAAAAAGTGGCGGCAATTTAACAATCTGCAGCACGCCCCACAAGGCAACAGGTATGATTCCGCGCACATTTCCCACACCTTTTTCTTGAGTTTTGGATGAGCCTCAACCGCGACCAGATCAACTCCATCGCGCATCTCGCGCGGCTTTCGCTGACCGAAGCCGAGGTGCCCGTCTACCAGGACAGCCTGTCGAAGATCGTGGATCTCGTCGGGCAACTGGATGCCGCCCCCACGGCGGGTGTGGAGCCCATGGCTCATCCGCTTCCCGGTCTTGCCCAACGCATGCGACCCGACGTCGTGACCGAAAAGGACCAGCACGAGCTCTACCAACGCAACGCTCCGCAAGTCGAAGCCGCGCTGTATCTCGTCCCCAAGGTCATCGAATAGGGTTTTTCTTAGCCAATGCACACGTCGACACTCGCCGAGCTCGCGCGAAAGCTGCGAGCCAAAGAATTTTCCGTGACGGAGCTCACGAAGACGCTGTTGAAGCGCATCGAGACCTCCCAGCCCAAGCTCAACGCCTTCATTTCGGTGACGGGTGAGCAGGCGCTGGAGCGGGCCGCGGCCGCCGACGCCGCCTTCGCGGCCGGCAAAGCCGGTCCGCTGACCGGTCTGCCGCTGGCGCACAAGGACATCTTCTGCACCCGCGGGGTCAAGACCAGCTGCGGCTCGCGCATGCTCGACAACTTCGTGTCGCCATATGACGCCACCGTGGTCGAAAAGCTCGAGGCCGCCGGCATGGTGACCCTGGGCAAGACCAACATGGACGAGTTCGCCATGGGATCCTCGAACGAGACCAGCTGGTACGGGCCGGTCAGGAATCCCTGGGACCCGAAACTGGTTCCAGGCGGCAGCTCCGGCGGCTCGGCCGCCGCGGTCGCGGCGCGGGTCGCCCCCGTCGCCACGGCCACCGACACCGGCGGTTCCATCCGCCAGCCGGCATCCCTGTGCGGCGTGACCGGCATCAAGCCGACCTACGGACGGGTTTCGCGCTACGGCATGATCGCCTTCGCCTCCAGTCTCGACCAGGGCGGGTTGATCTCGCAGACGGCCGAGGATGCCGCCCTGGTGCTGCAGGCCATGGCCGGGTTCGATCCGCGCGACTCCACCAGCGTCGATACGCCGGTTCCTAACTATGTGGCCGGGCTGGACGCACCGCTGGCGGGCCTGAAGATCGGGCTGATCAAGGAATTCTTCGACAAGGGCCTGGATGCGTCGGTCGAGAAGTGCATCCGCGAGGCGCTCGTGGTCTACGAGAAACTCGGCGCGAAACTGGTGGAGGTCAAACTACCGGCGCTGCCGCTGTCGGTGCCGACGTACTACGTGGTCGCGCCGGCCGAATGCTCGTCGAACCTGGCGCGTTTCGACGGCGTGCGTTATGGCCACCGGGCGAAGGATCCCAAGGACCTCATGGACCTGTACAAGCGCTCGCGCGGCGAGGGCTTCGGTGCGGAGGTCAAGCGGCGCATCATGACCGGCACGTACGTGTTGTCGGCCGGTTATTACGACGCCTACTACCTCAAGGCGCAGCGCGTCCGGCAGCTGATCAACCAGGACTTCAAGCGGGCCTTTGGCGAAGTGGACGTGCTCATGGGCCCGACGGCGCCGGACGTGGCGTTCGAGATCGGCGCCAAGGCCTCCGATCCCATCCAGATGTACCTCAACGACATCTACACCATCGGCGCCAACCTGGCCGGTGTGCCCGCGATGTCGATTCCCTGCGGATTCGTGCGTGAGCTGCCGGTGGGATTGCAGATCTGCGGACCGCATTTCGGCGAATCGAAGCTGCTGAACGTGGCACACGCCTACCAGAAGGAAACCGACTGGCATCGGCGCATGCCCGCGGCTTACGAGCCGGAGGTGCTGTCGTGAGCGCCGCCGGTTGGGAAACCGTCATCGGGCTCGAAATCCACGCGCAGCTCGCGACTGCGTCGAAGATCTTCTCGGGTTCCGCCACGGCCTATGGCGCGTCGCCGAACTCGCAGGCCAACCTCGTCGACCTGGCCTATCCCGGCGTGTTGCCGGTGCTCAACCAGGAAGCGGTGCGCATGGCGGTGAAATTCGGGCTGGCGGTCGACGCCACCGTCGCGCCGCGCTCGGTGTTCGCGCGCAAGAATTACTTCTACCCGGACCTGCCCAAGGGCTACCAGATCAGCCAGTACGAGCTGCCGGTGGTCGCGAAGGGGCACCTCGACATCGTGCTCGATGACGGCACGAAGAAGCGCATCGGCATCACGCGCGCGCACCTCGAGGAGGACGCGGGCAAGTCGCTGCACGAGGGGCTGCCGAAGCAGTCCGGCATCGACCTCAATCGCGCCGGCACGCCGCTGGTGGAAATCGTCTCCGAGCCGGACATGCGTTCGGCGAAGGAAGCCGTGGCCTATCTCAAGAAGGTGCACACGCTGGTGCGCTACCTGGAGATCTGCGACGGCAATATGCAGGAAGGTTCGTTCCGCTGCGACGCCAACGTGTCCGTGCGCCGCGTGGGTGCCGAAAAGTTCGGCACGCGCGCCGAAATCAAGAACATCAATTCGTTCCGTTTCGTCGAGAAGGCCATCAATTACGAAGTGGCGCGCCAGATCGATCTTCTCGAAAGCGGCGGCAAGGTGGTGCAGGAGACGCGGCTCTACGATCCCGACAAGGGCGAGACGCGATCCATGCGTTCGAAAGAGGAAGCCAACGACTACCGTTACTTCCCCGATCCCGACCTGTTGCCGGTGGAGCTGGATGCGGCGTTCATCGAGGCGGTGCGCAAGACGCTGCCCGAGCTTCCCGACCAGAAGGCAGCGCGTTTCGTCGCGACCCTGGGACTGTCCGAATACGACGCCGGCGTATTGACCTCGTCGAAGGAACTGGCGGCGTACTACGAGGAAGTCGCCAGACTGGTCGGCCAACCCAAGCTGGCCGCCAACTGGGTCGCGGGCTCGCTCGCGGCCGCGCTCAATGAGCACAACCTCGAGATCACCGAGAGCCGCATCGACGCAAAACGCTTCGCGGGTCTTCTGGGCCGCATCGTGGACAACACCATCTCGGGCAAGATCGCCAAGGATGTGTTCGAGGCCATGTGGGCCGAAGGCAAGGATGCCGACGCCATCATCGAGTCCAGGGGACTCAAGCAGATCACCGATACCGGCGCCATCGAGAAGGCCATCGACGAAGTGATGGCGAAGAACCCCGGCCAGCTCGCCGACTACCGCTCGGGCAAGGACAAGCTGTTCGGCTTCTTCGTCGGCCAGGTCATGAAGGCCACGGGCGGCAAGGCGAATCCCGCGCAGCTCAACGAGCTTCTGAAGAAGAAGCTGGCTGGTTGACCGGTGGAGGGATCGGATCGCGTCCGCCGCTTCGTCCTCGAACGGCACCCGATTCGCGGTCACGCCGTGCGACTCACGCGCGCCTGGCTCGAGTTGCGCCAGCACCAGGAATATCCGGCAGTGGTGCAGGCGCTGCTGGGAGAAGCCGTCGGCGCGTCGGTGCTGCTCGCCGCGACGCTCAAGTTCGAGGGCACGCTCACGCTGCAACTGCAGGGCAAGGGACTGGTGAACCTGCTGGTGGCGCAGTGCACGCACGATTTCAAGGTGCGCGGCATGGCGCGGCACGAACCCATCGAGGGCGAGCCGGACTTTCATGCGCTGACGGGTGACGGACAGATCGTGGTGACGGTCGAAGCCAAGGACCGCGCGTCCAGCTACCAGGGCGTGGTCCCGATCAGCGGTGGATCCATTTCCGAATGCCTCGAGGCGTATTTCATCCAGTCCGAGCAGCTGCCGACGCGTGTCGCGCTGGCGTCGACTCCGGGGGTGATCGCCGGCATGTTGCTGCAGCGGATCCCGGGTGAAGGCGGCAAGCAGGCGCCGTCGGATCCCGCAGCACTCGAGACCGCGTGGATGAAAGCCGATCACGCCCTGCTGGGGCTCACGCCCGAAGCGCTGATCGCGGACGACGTCGAGCAGCGCCTGGTGCGCATGTTCGGTGACGACGAGGTGCGCGTGTTCAGCGGTCACGAAGTCGTTCACGAGTGCCGCTGTTCGCGCGAGCGCGTCGCCAACGTGTTGCGTTCACTGGGTGTCGATGAAGTTCGCTCCGTGATCGCCGAGCAGGGCGCGGTCACCGTGACCTGCGAGTTCTGCCAGAAGCCCTACCGGTTCGACCCGATCGACGCCGAACAACTGTTCACCGACGCCAGCGCGCGCGGCAGCGACGCCATCAACTGATCGCCCTCCGGCCGCTCGAGCGGCTGGCGTAAGACCATCTGCCCTCTACCTTGCGGGCCGAACTCGCGCAGAATCGCCCATCGTGGCAACCACGGTCCGAATCCCGCGCATCGGCGCCTTTCGAACTATCCGCGCGCGGATGCTGTTCTGGATCCTGGCCGTCAGCATTCCGATTTACGCCGCGGCGCTCTACATGTCGTACCAGGCCACGGCGCAGCGCCTCGAAGCGGGCGCCGCGCGTGACGCCGACGAGCTGGCGACACAACTCGCGAGCAGCCTGGACACGGTCATCCGTCCGATCGAAGGCGGGGTTCGCACCGTCGCCCGCCAGCTCGAGGAAGTGAATCCGCCGCCGGAGCAGTACCCGTTGCGCATCCGCGGCATCCTCGCCGCGTGGCCCGAAGTCTATGGCTCGACCATCGCCGTGGAAGTCCGCGAAGATGAGCCCGGCTCGCGGCCCTTCGCGCCTTACTACTATCGCCGCGGCGCCGCGGTCGCCTACTCGGACCTCGCGGCCGAGAGTTATGGATATTCCAGGCTGAAGTGGTACCGCGAGGCCGCGGACACGCAGCAACCGGTATGGTCGACGCCATATTTCGATGCGGGCGGCGGCGAGACCTGGATGGTGACCTACTCGGTGCCGTTCTTCCGCAAGGGCCCCGCGGACCAGAGACTGTTTGCCGGCGTGATCACCGCGGACCTGGCACTGGACTGGGTGCGAAACGCCGCGCGTGACCTGTCACTGGGGCCGTTCGACACCGGCTGGCTGGTCTCGCCCCCGTCGGACCAGGCCTTCATGGCGCACATCGGCAGGGCGGACAGCCACAAGGCCGCCGGTGCAGTGTCGTTCCAGGAGGTGGCACGCACCGAAGCGGAGAAGATGCTGGCGAGAGGTGCGAGCTTCGCGCTGTTGCCGCGCAGGGTCGCCGGCGAGCCTACCTACCTCGCGGTGCGCAATCTCGAGACTCTCGACTGGCGCGTGATCCTGGTGATGCCGCGCAAGACGCTGCTGTCCGAAGCGCGGGGGCTGCTGAAGCGCCAATTGTGGTTGGGCGCGGCAGGGCTGTTGTTGCTGACGGTCGCGATTTCGCTGATCGCGGCAGGCATCTCCCGGCCCATCCATGCGCTGGCCGAATCGGTGCGTACCGCCGAGGAAGGCAATCTCGATTTCCAGTTGCCCGACGTGACTTCCCGTGACGAAACCGGGGTCCTGGCGGTGGCGCTGCGGCGCCTGCGTGATTCGCTCAAGACCCACGTGCAGTTGCGCGCCGAGAGTCTCGCGGCCGAGTCCCGTCTCGAACACGAATTGCACATCGCGGCGAGCATCCAGCAATCGATGCTGCCGCGCGGCGATTCCGCGGCACAGCCGCGGGCGGCGCGCGTGGCCGCGGCGCTGGTGCCGGCGAAACAGGTGGGCGGCGATTTCTACGACTACTTCGTGTCGCGTGACGGAAACCTGCTGTTCGCGGTCGGCGACGTTTCGGACAAGGGAATTCCCGCCGCCTTGTTCATGGCGCGGGTGACCGGGCTGCTGCGGGTGCTCGGAAATACCGGGAATTCGCCGGAACGGCTGCTGGCGGAGATCAACGCGCGGTTGGTCGCCGGTAATGACGCCTGCATGTTCGTGACCGTCGGCTGCGGAGTGCTCGACCTGAGCAATGGCCTGCTGAAATACGCCAGTGCGGGACACGAGCCGCCGCTGGTGCGTCGCGTGGATGGCAGCGCGCATCCGCTGCGCACGGAGAGCGGCACGGCGATTGGTATAGACGCGCCGGTGGACTATCTTCTGTCGCAGGCATTCATCGCTCCGGGGGACACGCTGGTGTTGTACACGGATGGCGTCACCGAAGCCGAATCGCACGATCGCGTTCAATGCGGCGCCGACCGCCTGGCCAGGCTGCTCGGCGAGCCCGGTGCGCAGGACCCCTCGGCACTGGTGCAACGCGTGATCGACAGTGTCGGCAGGCCCGCGGCGGAATTTCATGCCAGCGACGACGTGACCGTCCTGGCGGTCAACCTGCAACCTCCGGCGGTCACCTCGCGTCGCGATGCCGCGGGCGAGTATTGGCGCATCGAGGCTGTCGCTTCTCCGAACGGCATCCGGCAAGTGCAGCTGTGGCTGCGGGCCATCCTCGCCGCCCGCAACGTCTCCCCGGAGCGCATGGCGGACGTCGAGCTGACTACCGAGGAGCTGCTCACCAACATCGTGCGCGAAAACACCAGTCGCGGCGGCAGCGTCGAAGTGGCGGTGGAATGCCTGCTGTCCGCGGATGCGATCACGCTCACTTTCCGCGACAGCGGTAAGCCCTTCGACCCGCTTGCGCACGCCCCGCCGGATCTCGCCCAGGACATCGCCGATCGCGCCATCGGCGGTCTCGGAATCTTCATCGTCCGTGAGCTCGCCGACGCCGTGAATTATTCGTTCCGCGACGGACGAAACGTCCTGGAAATCCGATTACGACGAACACCCGTACCCAAGGGAGTGTCCCCATGAGCCTGAAGATCCTGCTCGAACAAGAAAATCCGCCGGTCATTGCGCTCGAGGGTCGGCTCGACTCGAACACGGCGCCGGATCTCGACCGGATGCTGGATCGCGTGCTGGCGAAAAAAGGAATACCGCGCATCGTGTTCCAGCTCGGCGATCTCGACTACCTCAGCAGCGCCGGCATCCGTTGCTTCGTCAGGGCACGCAAGGCCATCGAACCGCATGGCGGGAAGGTTGCCATCGTGAATCCCCAGCCCGGCGTGCAGAAAGTGCTCGACATCGTGAAGGCAATACCGGCCGGCGGTGTATTCAAGAGCGTCGCGGAGCTGGACGCGTACCTGGACGAGATGCAGCGCAAGGTGCGCGAAGGCGAGTAGGGCGCGGCGCTACTTTCTTCTTACGGAGCCCGCCTTCGGCGGTTATTTCCTTCTTACGGAGCCCGCCTTCGGCGGTTCCGTTGGATTCTCCAGTTCGTCGAGATAACTCGCGCCGCCGAGGCCGCGCATCTGCGCCAGGATCTGGTCGCGGCGCAACTGCACGTAGGGTGACGGGTTGTTGGCGTGCATGCGCACCGGGTTCGGCAGCACCGCGGCGAGCGTGGCCGCTTCCCAGCGATCGAGCCGTGCCGCCGGCTTGCGCCAGTAACGCTGCGCCGCGGCCTCCACGCCGTAGATGCCGTCGCCGAACTGCGCGACGTTGAGATACACCTCGAGGATGCGTTCCTTGGGCCAGGTGAGCTCGATGAGCATGGTGAAGTACGCCTCGAGCCCCTTGCGGAAGTAACTCTTGCCCGACCACAGGAACAGGTTCTTGGCGACCTGCTGCGAGATGGTGCTGCCGCCGCGCACGGCCGAGCGCTTGCGTTTGGCCTGCTGCTCGTTGCGGCGGATTGCGTCGCGGATCGACTTGAAGTCGAAGCCCACGTGAAACGGGAACAGCTGGTCTTCCGACGCGATCACCGCGACCGCGGCGTGCGGCGAGATCTGCTCGAGGTTGGCCCAGCGGTAGTCGGTGCGGTAGTTGGACTTGCCCTGGCGCGAGGCGTCGAGCGCCGCGTCCAGCATGAAGGCGCTGTACCAGGGGTCCATCCAGCGCATCGCCACCACGGGCAGCGCGGTCGCGAGAAAGGCGGCGACCGCGGCGATGAGCAACCACCGCGAGATCCGCCGCCACACTTTCTTCGCCACGTTACTGTTTGTTGGAGGCCTTGGTGATCACCACGTCGGAGGCCGGAACGTTCTGGTGCCCGGCACGGTTGGTGGTGGCCACCTTGGCGATCTTGTCGATGACGTCCATGCCGGAGCTCACCTTCCCGAACACGGCATAACCGTAGTTGGCGGGACCGGCATGATCCAGGAAATCGTTGTCCACCAGGTTCACGAAGAACTGCGCCGTGGCGCTGTCGACCACGTTGGTGCGCGCCATCGACAGGGTGCCGCGCTTGTTCTTGAGGCCGTTGGTCGCCTCGTTCTTGATCGGAGCCTTGGTCTTCTTCTGCTTCATGCCGGGCTCGAAGCCGCCGCCCTGGATCATGAAACCGGGGATGACGCGGTGAAATATCACCCCGTCGAAGAATCCGTCGTCGACGTATTCCTGGAAATTCTTGGCCGAGATCGGCGCCTCTTTCTCGAACAGCTCGACCTCGAAAGTGCCGAGCGATGTTTCAAACACTAATGACACGGGGAGTTACCTTCACGGCCAATGACCTTCGGTGATGCGCTCGTGGCCGGCGAGATCGCGGTGCGAGGTTACGTGAGTGAAGCCACGCGCCACAAGCGCGTCGCGTACCGCCGCGGCCTGCGTGGCGCCATGTTCGAGCAGCAGCCAGCCGGCGGCGTGCAGGTGATCCGGCGCCCCATTAATAAGAGTCGCCAGGGCGGAGGAGCCGTCGCCGCCGGGCGTCAGCGCGCCACGCGGTTCATGGGAGAGCCCATCCCCGGCCAGCACCGGATCGTCGGCGGCGATGTAGGGCGGATTGCTGGCGATGGCGTCGAAGCGACGTCCCGACAGGGGCGCGAACCAGTCACCCTGCAACCATTCGACGCGGCCCGCCACCAGGCGCTCGCCGTTGCGGTGCGCGACCGCCAGGGCTTCGGCCGACGCATCGGTGCCCGTGACGTGCCAGTCCCGGCGTTCGTGCGCGAGGGCGATTGCGACACAGCCGGAACCGGTGCCGAGGTCGGCGACGCGGGCCAGTTGCGGCTGCGTGCGGGCGAGCACGCGTTCGACCAGCAGCTCGGTCTCGGGTCGCGGCACCAGCACGGCGGGGGTGACTTCGAATTCCAGCGACCAGAATTCGCGATGTCCCAGAAGATAGGCCACGGGTTCGCCGGCCGCGCGCCGCGCGCGCGCGGCGGCGAAACGTTGCGCGACATCCGCCGGTACCGGTTCCCCGGCGTCCGCCAGCAGGGAGGCGCGCGATCGCCGCCACGCGGCGGCGAGCAGGATTTCCGCGTCACGACGCGAGATATCGCGTTCCGCCTGGCTCAGGAGTTGCCCGCTGTTCTCCATGTCATGGGTATCATGCCTGACATGAGCCAGGCGCAATCCCTGCCCGCACCGGTCGGCCTGCTGCCGCTGCCCCGGCCGCTCATGACCGGCGAGGTGCTCGACGCGTCGTACCGGCTGTTTCGCGCGGGGCTGTGGCGCTGCATGGCGTATTCGGGCCTCGCGGTGCTGGTCCTGGAGATGTCGACCCTGTATTCGGTGTTCATCGGCGGCGGCTCCGCGAGCCGGGGATCGATCGCGCACTACGTGGTCTTCGGAATCTCGCTGCTGCTGGGCGTCGCCCTGCTGGGCGTCGTGACCCTGCGGCTGAGTGCCGTGTCGCGTGGCGTGCGCCCGAGATTCCGGACGGAGTTGTGGACCGTGCTGGCGCGCTGGCCGCCGGCAACCATCGCGACGCTGGCAGCCCTCGGGTTCCCCGTGCTGCTGTACACGGTCACGTCGCTGTTCAATCCATTCCTGCCGAACGTGCTCATTTTCATGCTCGGCCTGCCATTGATCTGGCCGACGGCCTTGCTGGCGGTGGCGTTGCCGGCGTTCTGGTGCGACCGGCTCGGTCCCTTCGCGGCCATCGCGCAGGCGGTGCGGGTCTCGCGGCGCCGTTCCTGGCGCATGGTCGGCGCTCTCCTCGCGACGGTGTGCCTCGTGACCGTGTTCTACCTGCTCGCGGCCATCATCGTGGGCCTGCTGTCGCCGCTGCTCGGTCGCGCGGATCTTTTCCTGATCGCCACCATCCGCTCGATGGTTTCGCTGGTGGTGGGTGCGTTCGGGCTGCCGTTCATCGTCGCCATGCTGATCGTGGCGTACGAAGATCTGAAGCTGCGCGAACTCGAGCGACGCGGAGCGGCGCCATGAAGCGGGCGACCCTGCTGGCGGCGTTCATGCTGGCGGGATTTTCCGCCGCCGCTGTCTGCGCCGAAGAGGACCTCGCGCTGCGCGCCGTGGACGAGTGCCGCGCGAAGCTCGATCCGCGCACCGACATCGGCATCGAACGCGTGCGCCGGCGCTGCCCGGAACTGCTGCCGGCGCTCGAGAGCGCGCCGTGGCGCGACCTGCTGCCGGCAACGCTGGGCGAGCGGCGCGAGGAAATCTCCGCCGGCAGCCTGCGGGCGCTCGCCGAGCTGGTCAGGCACGCATCCGATGAAGGCGAGGGGCGTCTCGCGCCCGATCGTGAGGCACTCGCGCCGGTGCTCGCCGAACTCGGTGACAAGGGCAAGCAGGGAGCGACGCGCTGGCAGCGTTTCACCAGCTGGCTCAAGCAGAAGTACACCGATCGCGGCAAGGAAGTCGAAGCGGGATGGCTCGACAGACTGGCGCGCCAGCTGCGCACCAGCGAAGGCGTGGCGCAGGCGCTGACCTATCTCGGCTACGTGATGGTCCTGGGACTGGTGCTGTTCGTGATCTTCGCGGAGCTGCGTGCCGCCGGCCTCGTCGGCGGCATGCGGCGCGCGGAGCGTCGCGCGAGTCCCGGCGCCGAGTGGCGCCGGCGGCTGATGCTCACCGATGTGATGGCGGCGCCCCTGGCGGATCGTCCCGGGATGTTGCTGCGGCTGCTGGGTGAGGCCCTGTCGCGCGCCCACCGGTTGCCGCCTTCCGAGGGTCTCACCGCCGGCGCGCTGGTGCAGCGCGCGCAACTGGATGACGAAGCGGAACGCGCCGCGCTGGCGCGAGTCGCCGGCACGGCGGAACGCGTGCGTTACGCAGCCCAGACGCCCGGTGACGAGAAAATCGAGGAGGCCGTCAGTACCGCGCGCGAGCTGCTGGGCAAGTTCGCGAAGCTGCCGGGAGCCAGGCGTTGATGCGCGAACGTGGCCTCACGTTCCTGCTGGCGCTGGGCGCGCTCGCCGCGTTCTACGCGTTGTGGCTGCGACCGGTGCCGTCGCTCGATCCGGACGCCGATGCGCCGCGCCCCACGACCGCCGAACGGCGTGGCAATGGATATGCCGCGGTCATGGAATGGCTGGAGCGCACCGGCGTCGATGCGCGCTCCTGGCGCGAACGTTACACGGCACTGGCCGACGCCAGCTTGCCGCCGCGCGGCAATCTCATGATCCTGACGCTGCCGGGATTGGACACCATCCGCAGCGAGGAATACGCCGCGCTCGACAAGTGGGTCCGGCGCGGCAACACGCTGCTCATCAATGCCGCGCTGCTGGATCAGCCGCAGTGGGCCGTCGGCCGTGAACCGGGTGTCGTGAACGAAGTGGAGGCGCTGACCGCGATCGAATTCGAGGACGAGAAGGCGCGCGAGGCGCGGCTCGACGATACGCCCTATGCGCAGCAGGTGCGGGAAAAGGATGCCCGCGATGCCGAGAAGGGCGCCGACGCGGACGACGAGGACGAAGTTGAAGAGAAAGGCGAGGAGGCCACGCCTTTCAACCGGACGTTCGAGGTGCCGGAGAAGATCGTGCTGCATGCCACCGGCCCGCACGTGCTGCTGGCCCGCGTGCGCACGCTGGGCCTCGAGACCGACTACGAGCCGCGCGCGTGGTCATTGCGCATGCCGTACGACAATTTCGTGCTGACGCTGGCGCGCGACGCGTACGGCG
>Ga0315912_10005339_pt1 | contig 11873 bp, 11 predicted proteins | sample VfabasoilMG_FD_204469 | JGI IMG/M metagenome (GOLD analysis project Ga0315912, IMG submission 204469) | Garden soil microbial communities collected in Santa Monica, California, United States - V. faba soil | ecosystem: Environmental > Terrestrial > Soil > Garden | place: USA: California...
TCGGCCGGCTCGCGGGCACGCCGCCACCCGAACTGGTGGTGTGCGTGGTCGACGCCGTGCACCTGCCGATCGGCCTGCGGCTGGCGCTCGAGGTCAAGCGGCTCGGCCTGCCCATGGTGCTGGCGCTGAACCGCATGGACGTGGCGAAGCGGCGTGGTGTCGCCATCGACGTCATGCGTCTCGCGGGCGAACTGGGCGTGCCGGTGATTCCCACGGTGGCGGTACGGCGTGGTGGCGCCGATGGGCTCGTCGAGATTCTGCAGCCCGCGCGCTGGCAATCGCGCAACGTGGTCGCGCCCGTATGGCAGGAGACCACGGCCGAGGATGCCGAACAGATGCAGGCCGACCTGCGCGGATTGTTGAGCGTCGCGGGGTACAGTCCGCCGCGCAGCAATCCCTGGGTCGGCAGGATCGATGCGTTGCTGCTGCACCCGTTCGCCGGCCTGGTGATCCTGGTGGCGGTGCTGTTCGTCATGTTCCAGGCGGTGTTCAGCTGGGCGGCGCCGCCCATGGAGTGGATCAAGGACGGCATGGCCGCGCTCAGTGCGTACACCACGGCGCACCTGCCGCCGGGGCCGATCGCGGGACTGCTGGCTGACGGCGTGATCGCCGGCGCAGGCAGCGTGCTGGTGTTCCTGCCGCAGATCGTGATCCTGTTCTTCTTCATCCTGGTGCTCGAGGATTCGGGTTACCTGCCGCGCGCCGCCTATCTACTGGACCGGCTCATGGGATCGGTGGGACTTTCCGGCCGGGCGTTCATCCCGCTGCTGTCGAGCCATGCCTGCGCCATCCCCGGCATCATGGCCACGCGCACCATCCCCAACTGGCGCGACCGGCTGACCACCATCATGATCGCGCCGCTGATGACCTGTTCGGCGCGCCTGCCGGTGTACGGCCTGCTGATCGCCGCGCTCATCCCGGCCACCCACGTCGGCCCGTTCAACCTGCAGGGCCTGGTGATCTTCGGCCTGTACTGCGCCGGCATCGTCTCGGCCTTCCTGGTGGCGCTGGTCCTCAAGCAGTTCGGCGGCAAGCGCCAGTACTCGCCGCTGATGCTCGAATTGCCCGACTTCCAGTGGCCGCACGCCGGCAACCTGATGCTCGGGTTGTGGGAGCGCGTGAAGATCTTCGTGAGCCGCGTGGGCGGCATCATCCTCGCGCTGATGATCGTGCTCTGGTTCCTGTCCACCTACCCGGCGCCGCCGCCGGATGCCTTCGGCCCGGCGATCCAGTACAGCTTCGCGGGCCGGCTGGGCGCGCTGCTGCAGCACATCTTCGCGCCCATCGGCTTCAACTGGCAGATCTCCATCGCGCTGGTGCCCGGCCTCGCGGCGCGCGAGGTGGCAGTGGGCGCCCTGGGCACGGTGTATGCCATGTCCGCGTCCGGTGACGACGTGGCCACGCAGCTCGAGCCGGTGATCGCCGGCACCTGGAGCCTCGCCACGGGCTGCGCGTTGCTGGCCTGGTACGTGTTCGCCCCCCAATGCCTCTCGACCCTGGCGGTGGTGAAGCGCGAAACCAACTCCTGGCGGTATCCGTTGATAATGGCCGCGTACCTGTTCGCGCTGGCCTACATCGCCGCGTTCATCACCTATCGCGTCGTGGGCGCCTGGTCGTAAAGTGCACGCATGACGCAGCAGATCCTCATCGCCCTGATCGTCACGCTGGCCGCGGCGTTCTGCGTCTGGAAGCTGATGCCCGCGCGTCGCCGACTGCAGCTGCTGCTGGCGCTGGATGCCTGGAGCGCGCGTCGTTCGGGGCTCGCCGCCTGGCGGCAGCGCTGGCTCAAGCCGCGTATCACGCGCGCCGCCGGCATCGGCTGCGACGGCTGCGCGGCCAACGATTCCCACCCGCATCACCCGCCGCGGTGAAGCGAACACGCCTGCTTGCGCCGCTGGGCGCCTGGCTCCTCGCCACGCCGCCGTTCGCCGCGCCGGCAAACGCGCCGCGCGAGGTGCGCGACGACACCGGCACCGCCGTCACCGTGCCCGCCGACAACTGCCGCATCGTGTCGCTGGCGCCGGGCACCACCGCCATGCTGTTCGCCGCCGGCGCCGGCAAATGCGTGATCGGCACCATCGCGCACAGCAAGGAGCCGGCCGAGGCGGCCGCGGTGCGCGTGGTCGGCGATGCCGAGACTCTCGACTTCGAACAATTGCTGGCCCTGCGTCCCACGGTGGTGGTGGTCGCGGTCGACGTGGTGCAGCGTGTGCGCATCGATCGAATCCGCGCGCTCGGCATCCCGGTGTACCAGGTGCACGTCACCGCGCTCGCGCAGATGCCGGAATCGCTGCGCCGCCTCGGGGTGCTGACGGGCACGCAATCCGCGGCGGACGCGCGCGCCGCGGCGCTGGGGGGCGAACTCGATGCGGTGGCGGCGAAGTACCGCGCCCGCACCCCGGTCAGCGTGCTGTACCAGATCTGGGATCGGCCTATCTACACCATCGGCGGCAAGCACCTGATCAACGACGCGTTGCAGATCTGCGGCGCGAGCAACATCTTCGCCGACCTGGAGACCGCGGCGCCGGCGGTCACGCGCGAAGCCGCGATCGTGCGCGACCCGGATCTCATCCTGATTTCCGCGCCGCCGGCGCCCGCCGCGGAGTGGCAGGCGGAATGGCGCAAATTCCCGACCGTGCGCGCCGTGCGTGACGGCCGCATCCTGACCTATCTCGACGAACGCATGGATCGCATGGGGCCGTCGGTGGTCGACGCGACGGTGAGCCTCTGCGAGCTGGTCGAACGCGCGCGCTCGACGCCGGGCCCGGCAAACTAGTCGCGGAAATTCTTGAACTGCAGCGGGCGGTCGAGTTCCGCCTTGCGCATCAGCGCCATCGCCGCCTGCAGGTCGTCGCGCTGCTTGCCGGTGACGCGCAATTGCTCGCCCTGGATCTGCGCCTGCACCTTGAGCTTCGATTCCTTGAGGAGCTTCTGCAGCTTCTTCCCGGATTCCTGGTCGATGCCATGGCGCAGCACGATGTTCTGGCGGGCCTCGGCGAGGTTCGACACCGGGTCCTGCTTGTCCATGCAGCGCGAGTCGATGCCCCGCTTGACGAGGCGTTGCGTGAGCACGTCGAGCATCTGCTTCAGCTGGAACTCCGAGGGCGCCTTCATTTCCACCGTGAGTTCCTTTTCCTTCAGCGTGAAGGTGGCGCCGGTGTCCTTGAAGTCGAAACGTTGCGAGAGCTCGCGATTCGCCTGGTCGACGGCATTGGTGAGCTCGTGGCTGTCGAGTTCCGAGACGGTATCGAAGGAGGGCATGTCGAAATCCTCAGGCGCGCAGCGCTTTCTCGATCTTCGCGGCGACGTCCGGACCGACCTTGCCGCGCAGGAAATTCATCATCACCGGCGCAAATTTCTTGGCGTCGTCGACGTTGAGTCCGAGCTTGCCGAAGCCGCCGACAATCGTGCTGATGAGCGCGGCATTGCCGCCCATGGCGCCGGCGATGCCGCCCAGCAGTCCGCCCAGTCCGCCGCCGCCACTCGCGGGCGCCTTCTTCATGAGGTCGCCGAGCCCGGCCACGCCGCCCAACATCTTGTCGAAGTCGGCCGCACCGAGCTTGTCCTTCGCCGCCTTGAACAACACGGCGGCGCCGCCCTCGGCCTGCGCGCCGGTGACGCCAAGCTGCTTCGTCAACTGATCGATGAGTTCTTTCATGGTGAGCCTTGTCAGTCGTAAGCCGGGGCGGGGAAGCCATCGGCCCCCTTGCGCCACGGCGTCCATACCAGCGCCACTTCGCCGACCGCGATGTCGGACTTGCGCGCCGGCACTTCGATGGCGCGCAACGTCACGTTCGCGGCGTCCAGGGTGTTCTCGAGTTGCGAGACTTCGGTTTCCACCTGGCGCTGGGTTTCCGCGAGGCGTTGCCGCAGCACTTCGATGCTCTCGGCCGCGCGCTCCACGTCCTGGGACTCGCGGTTCCAGCGGCCGGCGGAACGCGCCGCGGTGCCGACGCTGCCGATATTGCGGGCGGACAGAGCCTTGCGGCCGAACAATGCGCCCAGGATGGAACTGCCGACGTTCACCGCGGTCTGCAGGCGCTGCTGGTTGAGCTGGCTCTGCTCGCGCTCCTTGCGTTCCTCGGCACGACGCACCTGGTCCTGCAGCTGCAGTAGTTTGGCCTGCCAGCGCTGGCGCAACGCGGCCACCGCCGCGTCGCGTGTCTCGCGCGACGCCAGCGCCAGGCGCGCGCGGAAGTCGCCTTCGCTCTCGCCGGCCTTCGACGCCAGCTTGAGCTGGTCGCAGACGAACAACTGCGCGCGCGCCGTCTCGTAGAGATGCGCCTGCAGGCCCTTGGCCCAGCCGGCGTAACTCGCGGCGCGCAACGCGGCGCCGGGCAGTTCGCCGTATTCGGCGTCGGCCGCGGGCGCGCTGCCCAGCCGCGCCTTGAGATTCACGTCGTTGGCCGAGTCTTCCCAGGAGGCATTGCCGCCGCCGTCGTCGAAGGGCGCGAGCCACCCCGACGTCTGCCATTCGTCGAGCGCCAGCTTCGAATCGATGTAATGCAGCTTGCCGAAGCCGGCGACCATGGGCTTGTAGAGAATCGGACCCGCGCCCCGGGTCGCGGTCAGGAAATACTCGGCAATGCCGGCGCCCACGGCCGGACGTGATGCGGCTGCGGGTGGCGGGGTGGTCGTTGCCGCCGCGGGAGTACTCGCAGCCTGTGCCTTGCGCGGCCCCATCACGCGCGCGATTTCCGGGCCGGTCAGCGGTCCGCGCAGGTACGACAGCGCCCAGCGGGTTTTCATCAGGAGCGGCGCGTCATCATGCACGTTGCGCATCAGGAACACGCGCTGCGTGAGATTGCTCATCAGCGCTTCGAGATTGGTGCCGTCGGCATCCGGCAGCGCCGACTTCAATCCTTCGATGACCCGCAGCTTGTCGCGCTCGGTTTGCAGGCGGCCGATGAACCAGGTGCCGCAATTGGCCAGCCCCTTGTAATCGAGATCGACGGGATTCTGCGTGGCGAGCACACATCCCAGGCCGAAGGCGCGCGCCTGCTTCAGCAGCGTGAGCATGGGCTGCTTGGACGGCGGGTTCGCGGTCGGCGGAAAGAAGCCGAAAATCTCGTCCATGTAGACGATGGCGCGCAGGCTCGAGGTGCCCGATTGGTTGCGCATCCAGGCGATGACCTCGTTCAACACCAGCGTCACGATGAACATGCGCTCGGCGTCGTTGAGATGCGCGATGGAGATGATGGATACGCGCGGCCTGCCCTCCGGTGTGAACAGCAGGCGCTGCGCGTCGAGCGGCTCTCCCGACATCCACGCGGTGAAACCCGGCGAGGCGATGAGATTGTTCAACTGCATGGCCAGCTTCAGGCGGTCCTTCGCCGGGAAGAAGGTTTCGAGATCGAAGGCGCCCAGCTTGTCGAAGGCCGGTTTCTGCACGGCCTGGATCAGGCCGGTCATGTCCAGGCTCAACCCCGCGCGCCACGCACCCTCCAGGATGTTGGCGAGCAGGATGTGCTCGCGACTGCCGATCGGATCGGCCTCGATGCCCAGCAGGCTCAGGAGGCCGGAGACCACCGAGCCGACGCGATCCCGGAGTGCACCGGCATCGGCCAGCGTTTCCGCGGAAGGCGGCGCGAACGAGCGCAGCACCGACAGCGGGATGCCGGTGTCCGCGCCCGGCGTGTAGATAGCCACGTCGGCCGCGGCCCGCAGCCGCGCGATGCGCTCGGGCGGCTGGTTCCATTCCGCGAGGCCGTTCTTCCAGGATTCGGCCGTCTTCGCGGCGTAGTCGGAGACCGAAAGGCCCTTGCGTGCCGCATCACCCGCGTCCACCCAGGGCTCGAACTCCGCGGCCGAAAGATGCGGGAAGGTGAGCATCAGGTTGCCGAGATCGCCCTTCGGATCGACGCAGATCGCGGGCACGCCGTCGATGGCGGCCTCCTCGAGCAACGACAGGCACAACCCGGTCTTGCCCGATCCCGTCATGCCCACGCACACCGCGTGCGTGGTGAGGTCCTTCGAGTCGTACAGGACCAGGTCGTCCTTCAGGGCGTTCGCGGCCGGGTCGAACTCCCGCCCCAGGTAGAACGCGCCTAACTTCTCGTAGTCGTTCATGACTTTCTCCGCCGGGCGGTGGGCCGGTTACTTCTTGCGCCGGGGCGCCTTCGTTTTCTTGCGCGGCGCGGCCTTCTTGCCCGGCGCTGCCTTCTTGCGCAGCGCCGTCACTTCGATTTCGATCTTCATGCGCGGATCGGCGAGCCCGACCACCATCATGGTCGCGGCCGGGCGTACCTCGCCCAGGGCCTTGCCCATGGCCGGCCAGCAGCGTTCGAAGTCCGCGGCATTCGTCATCAGGTAGTGCACACGCACCACGTCGGCGAGGCTGGCATCGGCCTGCTTCAGCGCCGCCTCGATATTGCGGAAGGTCTGCTCACACTGCGCGACTGCATCGTCCTGGATTGTCATGGTGCCGTAGTCGAAACCGGTGGTACCGGAAACGAAGATCCAGTCGCCGTCGACCACGGCCCGCGAGTAGCCGATGCTCTTTTCGAAGGTCGAACCCGAGGAAATAAGTCGCCGCGCCATGTAAACCCGCCTGTTCTTGTGAGGAGGGCGATCTTAATCCCGCGCCAGCCTTGACGGCAGCTTCGGCGCTTGGCGATACTCGCCGCCCCATGGTTCAGAACGGCATCCGCAAGGTCTGGTGGTGGCGCCTCCCGTAAGGAGAGGGGCCCCGGACGCTATTTGCTCGACTGAACCGCAGCGTATCTACCAGGAACCCATCTCCGGCAAGGCCAGAGATGGGTTTTTTGTTGTCCATTGGAAACTGAATGAAACCGCCATTCGATATCGCAGGAGACCTCGACACCCCGGTGTCGGCATTCGCCAAGCTGGGCGCGTTCAACCCGCGCTTCCTGCTGGAGAGCGTCGAGGGCGGTGAGCGCCTGGCGCGTTACTCCTTCATAGGTTTCGGCAAGTGCCTCGAGGTCAAGCTCGACTCCACGGGCCTGCGCGTCGGCGAGGAGCTGCGGCCGCGTCCTGCCGACCAGGCCGGCTTGTTAGGCGAGCTGCGGCAGGCGCTGAAGCGCGCACCGCAGCCACTGCCGGAAATGGCCGGTGTGCCGCTGGCCGGCGGCCTGGTCGGGTACTCCTCGTATGACGTGGTGCGTTACTTCGAGCGCCTGCCGTCCAGGGCCCGCGCCGACGCCGCGGTGCCCGATCTGCATTACGTCGCGCCGGAATCCATGCTGGTATTCGATCACCTGACGCGCGGCATCGCGCTGCTGCATGCCGGCAGCGAGGTGGAGCGCACCGCCCTGCGCCGCGAGGTCATCCGGGCGCTGCGCGGCGGCCTGCCTAACCACTCCAACGACGAATACGGCGCGCGTTACTCGGAGGCGCGTGGCTCGCTGTCGCGCGACGAGTACATGGCCGGCGTGAAACGCACGCAGGAGTACATCGCGGCCGGCGACGTCTACCAGCTGGTGCTGTCGTCGCGTTTCTCCGGGCGCCACTCGCTCGATCCTTTCCAGGCCTACCGCGCGCTGCGCCTCATCAATCCTTCTCCCTACATGTACTACTGCAAACTCGGCGACGTCACCGTCGTCGGCTCGTCACCCGAGGCGCTGGTGAAAGTGAACGCCGCGGGCAGCGCCGAGCTGCGGCCCATTGCCGGCACGCGGCCGCGCGCGGAAGACCTGGCCGAAGACGCGCGTCACGAGCGCGAGCTGCTCGCTGATGTGAAGGAGAATGCCGAACACGTGATGCTGGTGGACCTGGCGCGCAACGACCTGGGCCGTGTGGCGCGCGCCGGCAGCGTGCACGTCGATCCATACCGCGTCATCGAGCGCTACAGCCACGTGATGCACATCGTGAGCGGCGTGAAGGGAAGACTCGCGCCCGGCCGCGATGCCTTCGACCTGTTCGCGGCAACCTTCCCGGCGGGCACGCTGGTGGGCGCGCCGAAGGTGCGCGCCATGGAAATCATCGACGAACTCGAGCCGGTGCGCCGCGGGTTGTATGGCGGCACCGTGGGTTACTTCGGCGCGCGCGGCGACATGGACCAGGCCATCACCATCCGCACGCTGGTGTTCCGCGGTGATGAATACAGTTACCAGGCGGGCGCCGGTATCGTGGCCGACAGCGTGCCGGCCGCCGAATATGCAGAAGTGGTCGCAAAATCCGGCGCGATGGCGCGCGCTCTCAAGATGGCGGCGGAGGGCCTATGAGTGTCCGGCTGCTGCTGATCGACAACTACGACTCCTTCACCTACAACCTGGTGCAGGCCTTCATGGTGCTCGGCGCGGAAGTGGACGTGCGCCGCAACGACGCCATCACGGTGGAACAGGCGAAGGCGACCAATCCGACGCACCTGTGCATCTCGCCGGGGCCGGGCACGCCGTACGACGCCGGCGTGTCCATGGACATGATCCGCGCCTTCGCCGGCACGGTGCCGGTGTTCGGCGTGTGCCTGGGACACCAGTCCATCGTCGAGGTGTTCGGCGGCAAGGTAGTCAGGGCGGGGCGGCTGATGCACGGCAAGACCTCGCACGTGACGCACGACAACCGCGGCCTGTTTGCCGGGCTTCCGCAGGATGCCGAGGTGGGGCGTTACCACTCGCTGATCGCGAAGCCGGACACCCTGCCGGCGGAGCTCGAAGTCACGGCGCGTACGCCCGAGGGCGAGATCATGGGCGTGCGGCACAGGACGCTGAAAGTCGAAGGCGTGCAGTTCCATCCAGAGAGTGTGCTGACGCCCGACGGTCCGGCGCTGATCGGCAACTTCCTGAAGATGAGTGGCGGCCGTCAATGAACCTGCGCGACACGCTCGAGCACCTGCTGTCCGGCAAGTCGCTGAGCGAGGCCGAGGCGTCGGAACTGCTGCGCGCGCTGACCGCTGCCGACATGCCACCGGCGCTGGCCGGCGCATTGCTGGCGGCGTTGCGCTCCAAGGGCGTGACCGCCGACGAAGTGCGCGGTTTCGCGCGCGCCATGCGAGGGCTGGCGCGGCAGCCGCAGATCGCGGCCGCACCGCACGCCATCGACATCGTGGGCACCGGCGGCGATGCTTCGGGCAGCTTCAACCTGTCCACTGGCGCGGCGCTGCTGACCGCGGCCTGCGGCGTCGACGTGGTCAAACACGGCAACCGTTCGGTGTCCAGCAAGTCCGGCAGCGCCGACGTGCTCGAGCAACTCGGCCTCAAACTACCGCTTGACGAAGTGGCCGCGGGGCTGTGCCTGGCGGCCACGAAGTTCACCTTCCTGTTCGCGCCTCACTACCACCCCGCCATGAAGGCGGTCGCGCCGATCCGCCAGGCCATGGGTGTGCGCACGGTGTTCAACATCCTCGGGCCGCTCACCAACCCGGCCGCGCCGAAATTCCAGCTCACCGGCGCCTTCAACCTGCCGACGGCGCAGCTGATGGCGGACGCCCTGTCCGGGCTGCCCATCGAACGCGCCTTCGTCGTGCACGGTGCCGAAGGCTGGGACGAACCCACGCCGCTGGGACCGTTCACCGTGCTCGACGTGCGGCCCGGCAAGGTGCGCGCGGAAATCCGCAGTCCGTCCGACTATGGATTGAATCTCTGCGGCGCCACCGATCTCGCCGGCGGCGACGCGGCGTCCAACGCCCGCGCCCTGCGGGCCGTGTTGAGCGGCGAGGACCGCGGCGCGCATCGCGATGCGCTGCTGCTGGGCACCGCGCTCGCGCTGGAAATCGTGGGCCGCACTTCCGATCCCGGCGAGGCGGTGGGTATTGCCGCGCAGGCCATCGACAGTGGCGCGGCGCGCCGCACGCTCGATGCGCTGGAAGCCTTCGGCAAGGCAACGGGCGGCGTGGCATGAGCGGCAGCGAAGATTTCCTCGGCAACATGGCCGCCGCTTCGCGTGCTCGTTCTCTCAATGCGCAGGGCATCACCCCCGCGCGTGAACTGCGCGCACGCATCGCGGACCTGCCACCGGCACCGCGGCTCGCGCTCTCGGACTTCGATCTCATCGCCGAGGTGAAGCTGCGCTCGCCCGCGATGGGGGTCCTGCGCGACGCTGCGCAGGAAGATGTGGGAGTGCGCGTCGCCACCTACGCACGGGCCGGCGCCGCGGCGGTCTCCATTCTCACCGAGCCGAGCCGCTTCGACGGCTCGCTCGACGATCTGTCGCGGGGATGCGCCGCGCTCGCGCCGCTGCGCGTGCCCGCCATGCGCAAGGATTTCCTGGTCGATTCGTACCAGGTGCTCGAGGGGCGCGCCGCCGGCGCGAGTGGCGTGCTCGCCATCATCCGCATGCTGCCGCGCGCCGATCTCGAGAGAATCATCGACACCGCGCTCGAGCTGAACATGTTCGTGCTGCTCGAGGCCTTCGACGAACCCGACATCGAGCTGGCGCATGTGCTGGTCGACACACGGCGCACGCAGCGTGACCTGTTGCTGGTGGGCGTGAATTCGCGTGACCTGGTGACGCTGAAGGTGGTTCCCGGTCGCCTCGACAGGCTGGCTGCTTCGCTGCCCACGCAGGTGAAACGCGTCGCCGAGAGCGGCGTGACAACCGCGGCCGACGCGGCGCGCATGGCGGCCGCGGGTTATGACCTGGCGCTGGTCGGCAGCGCGCTGATGTCGGCGGCAGATCCTGCCGCGCTGGCCGGTGACATGCTGTCGCAGGCGCGCTCGGCGGTGAACACCCGCGGTGCCCGCGCCGGGGCGCGCACATGAGTATTTTCGTCAAGATCTGCGGCATGACCACGCCGGAAGCGGTGCGCGCTGCGCTCGACAGCAGTGCCGATGCCATCGGCTTCGTGATCGCGCCGTCGGTGCGCGTCGTCACGCCGGAGCGTGCCAGCGAGCTTGCGACTCCGGCACGCCGCAGGGTCTATTGCGTGGCGGTGACGCGCCACCCGAAGCAGTCACTGGTCGACGCCATCCTGGGTATCTTCAAACCCGACATCCTGCAGATCGACATCGACGACCTCGACGCGCTCAAACTTCCGCGCGAACTGGGTGTGCTGCCGGTGGTACGCCCCGGGCCGAAGCGCGCCTGCGCGTTGCCACAGCGCATCCTGTTCGAAGGCCCGGTCAGCGGCAGCGGCCAGACCACCGACTGGAACGAAGCTGCAGCGCACGCGCGCCGTGTGCAGGTCATCCTCGCCGGCGGCCTCAATGCCGACAACGTCGCGGAGGCAATCCGCCAGGTCAAACCCTTCGGCGTCGACGTGTCGAGCGGCGTCGAGCAGAGTCCCGGCATCAAGAGCCCGCAGAAGATAGAACAGTTCGTGGCCGCGGCACGCGCGGCCGCAGTGGAGCATGCATGACGAGTACACAGGCAACCATGTCCGGCAGTTTCGACCCGGCCCAGCTGCTGGCCGACGAGCTCGCCGGAAAATATCCCGACGCGCGGGGCCGGTTCGGTCCGTTCGGCGGGCGTTACGTTCCCGAAACGCTGATCGCGGCCTTCGAGAAACTGGAAGCGGGCGTGAAGCAGCACCTGCACGCGCCGGACTTCCAGGCCGAGCTGAACCGCGAACTGGCGAGCTGGGTGGGCCGGCCGACGGCACTCACCTACGCCGCCAAGCTGTCGAAGGCGTGGGGCGCGGAGGTGTGGCTCAAGCGTGAGGATCTCGCGCACACGGGCGCGCACAAGATCAACAACGCGCTCGGCCAGGCCATGCTCGCGAAGCGTCTCGGCGCGAAGCGGGTCGTCGCGGAGACCGGCGCCGGACAACACGGCGTCGCGAGCGCCGCCGCCTGCGCGCGCATCGGTTTGCCGTGCACGGTGTACATGGGCTCGGTGGACATGGAACGCCAGGCGCCGAACGTCGGCCGCATGAAGTTGTTAGGCGCCACGGTGGTGCCGGTGACCAACGGCGACAAGACATTGCGCGCCGCCATCGACGAGGCGTTCCGCGACTGGGTCAGCAACCCGAACGACAC
>Ga0315912_10005340_pt1 | contig 11871 bp, 9 predicted proteins | sample VfabasoilMG_FD_204469 | JGI IMG/M metagenome (GOLD analysis project Ga0315912, IMG submission 204469) | Garden soil microbial communities collected in Santa Monica, California, United States - V. faba soil | ecosystem: Environmental > Terrestrial > Soil > Garden | place: USA: California...
TCGGAGAGTCGCCCCTGTTTCGGCTTCCTTGCCCCTGGTTTTCGGAAGCGCTCACCAGAGAGGGGTGCTATCAAAGAGTGGTCGATGCGACTGGCCACGCGCGTCCTCGTCGTCCTGGCGGCACTGATGGTGCTCGGGGGCGGCGCCTGGGCTCGCGACCACTACCTCTGCAGCATGAGCGGCCGCATCGCCTCGAGCTGCTGCTGTGGCTCGGCGCACGGGCCCTCGACCGAGCGGAGCGAGCCCGGCGTGCGCCCCGACGACTGTTGCGCCCGCGTCTCGCCGAGCGAGCGCTCGAGCATGGCGACCCCACGCGCGGGTGTTCAGCCGAGCGAGCTCGCCGCCCTCGTCGCCACCGTGCCCGAGCCGGCGTATTTCCCTCCGCTCCCTGCGGCGCGCGAGCTCATCGCGCACCCCGGCCGCGGACCCCCGCTACCGAAGCAGCCGCTCTACGTCGTCCACTGCGCTTACCTCTGCTGAAGCGCCCCTTTCTCGCGTCCATCGGGCTTCTCTGCCCCTGAATGCTCGCGCCGCCGCGTGTCGCGGCCAGCGCGAGCCGAGCGAAAAGGAGTCTTCATGTTCAGCATGCCGTGTTGCCGGCTGCGGTCGCCCAGCGACCAGCGAGCAGCCACCGAAAAATACCTCCGTCAGCGCCGGTGGAGCGTCGTGCCGCGCACGTTCGCCGTGGCGACGAGCCTGGCGCTGCTCTCGGGCTGTGGCGCGGGGAGTCAGGGCGCGCCGCCCGGCGACGCAAGCCGTGCGAGCTCCCGCGGTCGGGCGCAACCACCGCGCGCAGCGTCCACGCGTCAGTCGTCCGCAAACCTGGACCCGGGGAGCGGCGCGACCCTCGAGCGGGGAGCGTTCGTGCGCGAGGTCTTGCAGCGAAATCCCAGCATCGACGGTGCCAAGAGCGCGTGGCGGGCGGCGCTTGCGCGCACCGAGCAGCAGGGCGCGTTCGAGGATCCGATGGTGGATCTCGGCATGGCGCCACTCTCGATCGGCTCCTCGCAAGCGAGGTTCGGCTACGAGGTGGGAGTCAGTCAGAAGCTGCCCTGGTTCGGCAAGCGTTCGTTCGAGCGGGCGGCGGCGAGTGCCGAGGCGGCAGCTGCCAAGGCCGACTACGAGGTCGTCCGGCGCGAGCTCGCGCTCGCCGCCGTGACGCTCTACGACCAGTACTTCGTCGCCTCGCGCTCCCTCGCGATCAACCAGCAACACATCGGCCTCATGCAGGCCATGCGTGAGGCGGCGCTCGCACAGTTTGCCACCGGGCGGGGGTCGGCGCAGGACGCCCTGTCGGCCGAAGCGGAGCTCACCCACATGGAGCACGACGCCGTCATGCTGGCCACGCAGCGTGAGGTGACCGTGGCGCAGATGAACGAGCTCTTGCACCGGGCTCCGGAGCGGCCGCTCCCACCGCCGGTCGCCGAGCTCGGCTTGCCGCCCGCCCCGGACGCGAGTCCCGCGCGGCTCCAGGCCGAAGCCCTCGGCCAGCGCCCCGACATCGCCGCTGCCCTCGAGCGCGCGCGTGCCGAGCAGGCCCGCGCCGAGCGAGGCGAGCGCGAGTCGTTTCCCGACGTCACGCTGTCCACCTCGTACAGCACGATGTGGGACATGCCGGAGCACCGCTGGATGGTGGGGCTCGGCTTCAACCTACCGATCCAGGCCGCGACGCGCGGGGCGGCGACGGAGGAGGCGCACGCCATGAGCGCGGAGTTCGAGAGTGACGCTCTGCGCCTGTCGGATGCAGCACGCACGCAGGTGTTCGTCGCGCTCAAGCAGCTCGAGGCGGCTCGGCACGTGCTCGAGCTGTACGCGAAGCGCCTCGTGCCCGTGGCGCTGCAGCAGATCGATGCTGCGCGCGCCAGCTTCACGAGCTCGCAGGGCTCGTTCAGCATGGTGATCGACGCCGAGCGCAACCTGCGTCGTGTCGAGCTCGACTACCAGCTGACGCGCGCCGAGTACGGCATGCGCCGGGCAGAGCTCGACCGCGCGCTCGGCCGCATACCGGGTCTCGATTGGCAGGAGGAGGCGCCGTGAGCGACGTGTCCTGGAAGAGAAACGTCGGGCGGCTCGTCGGGTCGGGCTTGTTCCTGGCGGTGCTCGTTGCCGCCGCGGCCCTGTACCGCCACGAGCTCGTCGCCTGGTTCGGTGGGCAGGGCTCCGCCGCGAGCGGAGCGGTGGCCACCACGGCGGGCGGCCCCACCGGCCACGCCGACCACGGCACGATCGCTCACTACACCTGCCCGATGCACCCGTCGGTCAAGCAGCACGGTCCAGGCAAGTGCCCGATCTGCGGGATGGACCTCGTGCCCGTCACCCGCGCCCAGCAGGAGCAAGGGGTCGTGATGATCGACGAAGCCCGGCGCCAGTTGATTGGCGTGCGCGTGGGCGCCGTGACGAAAGCCCCGTTGCAGAAGTCGTTTCGCGCGGTCGGACGCGTCACGTACGACGAATCGAAGCTCACCGACGTGACGCTCAAGGTCGGCGGCTTCATCACGAAGCTGTTCGTGAGCCAGACCGGCCAGCGCGTGAAGGCCGGGCAGCCGCTCTTTCAGCTCTTCAGCCCGGAGCTCTTCAGCGCGGAACAGGACTTCTTGCTCGCAGCCCAGGGCGCCGGGGCGACCTCGAGCCTCGCCGGCACGCCGTCCGGGCGCCTGGAGCTCTTGACCCGCGCCGCGCGCCAGCGCTTGCGTCTGCTCGGTCTCGGTGAGGCCGAGCTCGCTTCCCTCGAGAAGCGGGGCACGCCATCCGACACCATCGCATTTCCCTCGCCCGCGAGCGGCTTCGTGATCGAGAAGGACGTGGTCGAGGGTGCCTCGGTCGACGCAGGGATGCGCCTCTTTCGCATCGCCCAGCTCGACCGGGTGTGGGTCGAGGCGGAGGTGTTCGAGGCCGATCTCCCGTACGTGCACGTGGGGCAGCGCGCGACCGTGACGCTCGACTACCTGCCGGGGCGCGCCTACGACGCGAAGCTTTCGTACCTCTATCCGGTCATCGACCCTGCGTCGCGCACCGGCCGGGTGCGCGTCGAGCTCCCCAACCAGGGGCTCGAGCTTCGACCGGGCATGTACGCCAGCGTCACGGTCGCCTCCGATGCCGAGCCACGCGTCCAGGTGCCTGTCTCCGCGGTCGTCTACACCGGACCGAGACGGCTCGTCTTCGTCGATCTGGGCGACGGGCGCTTCCGCCCGCAGGAGGTGCGGGTCGGGACGGAGGCCGACGGCATGTACGAGGTGCTCGAGGGGCTCGTTCCGGGCGACCGAGTCGCAACGTCCGGCGTGTTCTTGATCGCCGCCGAGGCGCGCATCAGCACCGCCACGACGTATTGGGACAAGGCGCCCGAGAAGCCGGAGCCCACCGCGAGCGCACCGAAGCCGGAGCCGGCAGCGAGCGCACCGAAGCCGACGCGCCCACCGAACGCTCCGAAGCCGACGCCCCGGGCACCACCCACGCAGAAGTCGGCGTCACCTGCCCCCGCACCCGTCGTCTTCACCTGTCCGATGCACCCCGAGGTGGAGAGCCCGACGCCCGGGAAGTGCCCGAAATGCGGCATGAACCTCGTGCCGAAAGCGAGCGGGGCCCCGTGATGACCCACCCGCCCGGGCCACCACAGCACGGTTTCGTGGCTCGCGTCATCGCCGCGAGCGCGCAGCGCCCGTTTCTCACCATCCTTTTCGTCGCGGCCCTCACGGCGTGGGGCTGGGTCTCGCTCCGGCGCGCGCCGCTCGATGCGATTCCGGATCTGTCCGACGTGCAGGTGATCGTCTTCACCGAATGGATGGGGCAGAGCCCCGACCTCGTCGAGGACCAGGTGACCTACCCGATCTCGACCGCGCTCATCGCCGCACCGAAGGTGCAGGCGGTGCGCGGGCAGTCGATGTTCGGGATGTCGTTCGTGAACGTGATCTTCGAGGACGGGACCGACATCTACTGGGCGCGCAGCCGCGTGCTCGAATACATGAGCTCGGTCCGGGCCAAGCTGCCTGCCGGCGTCAACCCCACGCTCGGCCCGGATGCCACGGGTGTCGGCTGGATCTTCGAGTACGCGCTCGTGGACAAGAGCGGCAAGCACGATCTCCAGGAGCTCCGCTCGCTGCAGGATTGGACCCTGCGCTACGCGCTCGAGAGCGTGCCGGGCGTCGCCGAGGTCGCGAGCGTGGGCGGCTACGTGAAGCAGTATCAGGTCAGCGTCGATCCGAACAAGCTGCTCGGCTACGGCATCATGCTGGACGACGTGGTGCGCGCCGTTCGCGCCTCGAATCAGGAGGTGGGGGGACGCGTGATCGAGATCGCCGGTCACGAGCACGTGATTCGAGGGCGCGGCTACGTGAAAAAACCCGACGACATCGGGCAGGCGCCGATCAAGGTCATGCGGGGCACCCCGGTCCGTGTGCGCGACGTGGCCGAGGTGAGTCTCGGGCCGGACATCCGCCGCGGGCTCACCGAGCTCAACGGCGAAGGCGAAGCGCCCGGGGGCGTCGTCGTCATGCGCTACGGGGAGAACGCGCTGAACGTCATTGGCCGCGTGAAGGAGCGCCTGCGCGAGGTTTCGCGCAGCCTGCCCGCAGGGGTGAAGGTCGTCACCACCTACGATCGCTCGGGGCTCATCGAAGAGGCCGTGCAGACCCTGAAGCACACGCTGATCGAGGAAATGCTGGTCGTGAGCCTGGTCATCTTCATTTTTCTGCTTCACGTGCGCAGCGCGCTGATTCCGATCCTCACCCTCCCGATCGGGGTCTTGCTCGCGTTCATCCCGATGGCGGAGCAGCACCTGACGGCGAATATCATGTCGCTCGGCGGTATCGTCGTGGCCATCGGCGCGATGGTCGACGCGTCGATCATCATCATCGAAAACATCCACAGAAAGCTCGTGGCCTGGGACGCGCAGGGCCGCCCGATCCCGCGCACGGAAGCCATCGTTCTTGCCATGCAAGAGGTCGGGCCGTCGATCTTCTTCTCGCTGCTCGTCATCACGATCTCGTTCTTGCCGGTCTTCACGCTCGAAGCCACCGAGGGCCGGCTCTTCAAGCCGCTCGCCTTCACCAAGACGTACTCGATCGGTTTCGCCGCCGTCCTCGCCGTGACGCTCACGCCGGCGCTCGCGGTGCTCCTGATCCGGGGCAAGCTGCACGACGAAGCCAAAAATCCCATCAATCGCTGGCTCACGGCGGCCTACGCGCCGGTCGTTCGCCTCGTCGTGGACCACCGCTTCAAGGTCATGCTGCTGGCCGTGCTCGCCATCGCGCTCACGGTTCCGGCGGCGTTCCGCCTGAAGAGCGAGTTCATGCCCCCGCTCAACGAGGGCGTGCTCCTGTACATGCCGACGACCCCACCGGGCGTGTCGGAGAACGAAGCGGCGTTCCTCCTGCAGACGATGGATCGTGAGATCAAGAAATTTCCCGAGGTCCTGAGCGTGTTCGGCAAGGAGGGGCGCGCCGAAACGGCCACCGACCCGGCGCCGCTCGGCATGGCGGAGGTGACCATCGTCTTGAAGCCGCGCTCGGAATGGCGCCCCGGCCTCACCTGGGACGGGCTCATCGCGGAGATGAACGAGAAGCTCCGCTTCCCCGGCATGCCGAACCTCTGGTGGATGCCGATCCAGACCCGCACGGAGATGCTCGCCACGGGCGTCCGCAGCCCGCTCGGTATCCAGGTCTTCGGCGACGATCTCGAGGCCATCGAGCAAGCGGCCATCGCGGTCGAGCACGCGGTGGCTCGCATTCCGGGCACCCGCAGCGCCTTCGCCGAGCGGTCGACGGGTGGTTTCTACATCGACTTCCGCGTGAAGCGCGCAGAGGCGGCGCGCCACGGCCTCTCGGTGGCCGACGTGAACATGGTGGTCGCGGCGGCCATCGGCGGCGAGAAAGTCTCCGAGACCGTCGAGGGCCGGCAGCGCTACCCGATCTCGGTGCGCTACGCCCGGGAGTACCGCGACGATCCCGAGCTGCTCGGCCGGGTGCTGATCGCCACGCCCGACGGGGCACAGGTCCCCATCTCGCAGGTCACCAGCATCGAGACCGTCCTCGGTCCTCCGATGATCCGCAGCGAAGGCGGCAAGCTCGTCGGCTTCGTCTTCGTCGACACCGATCGGCCGATCGCCGACTACGTCGCCGAAGCCAAACGGGTCGTGGCGCGCGACGTGGTGCTGCCGGCCGGCACGCGCCTGTCGTGGGTGGGGCAATTCAAGTACTTCGAGCGCGCGAAGGAGCGCCTGGTCTGGGTCGTCCCGCTGACGCTCGGGCTCGTGATGCTGCTGCTCTACCTCAACACGAAGTCGCTCACCGAGACGCTGATCGTGATGCTGGCCGTGCCGTTCTCACTGGTCGGCGCCGTCTGGCTGCTCTACCTGCTCGACTATCACATGAGCGTTGCCGTCTGGGTCGGCATCATTGCGCTTGCCGGGCTCGACGCGGAAACGGGAGTCGTCATGCTGCTCTACCTGCAGCTCGCCCATGCCGAGCATGCGCGCGAGGGTCGGCTGAAGACCCGTCTCGATCTGCGCGAGACGATCGTCGAAGGCGCCGCCAAGCGCCTGCGTCCGAAGCTCATGACCGTGGCGACCATGATCATCGGCCTCGTCCCGGTGCTCTGGAGCTCCGGCACGGGTGCCGACGTGATGAAACGCATCGCGGCCCCGATGGTCGGCGGGCTCGTGACCTCGTTCCTGCTCGAGCTCACGGTCTACCCGGCCATCTTCGCGCTCTGGAAGGGGCGTGGGCTGCCGGAGACCGCGGGATGAGCCGCTCGAACGGTACGATAGAGGGTGGTGAGCGTCGGTAGCGCGACGCCGAGCTCGGCTGCTCGCGCGAGCGCGAAGCCGAGCGTCTCCTCGAGCTCGAGCGGGCTTCCCCGGAGGGCGTCCTGCTGGGTCGACATGCGATGCTCGGGGGCCGCGTCGCGGTAGCGCCTGCCCACGGCCTCGACGAGCCCCACTGCTTCCTCGTCCGTGGCTCGCGCGATGCTGGCGACGGGCAAGGGCGGGGCGTCCACCAGCGTGATCCCCTCCGCGTCGGCGAGGTGCTTCGCTTCGCGGGCGGCCGCCACCATCACGCGAGCTGCGTTCGAGTCCGTCAAAAACTCCCAGGTGAACCGCCCCGTGAGCACCGCGAGCGGGAGCTGCGCGATCCAGCCGGCGAACTTCGACCATTCGAGCGTCACCACGTCGGGCGGCACCGCTGACCGGAGCCCCGCCGCTTCGAACAGCGCGCTGAGCTCGCCCGCCCGCCCGCGGTCCTCGGCCTGCCTTTCACCCAGGTAGAGGCAGACGTTGCGCGTGAACTTCACCACGCCCGTCGGCTCGAGCTCACCGCTGAAGTCCGCCACGCAACCGAGCACGCGTTGGTACCCGAAGGCCGCGCCGAGCAGGCCATCCTTCAAGACACCGTTCTGAAGGGAGAAGGCGCTCGCGAGCTCGACGTGCCGAAGCGTCTCGAGGGTGCGCGCCGTGTCGATGGCCTTGGTCGCAAGGACGAGCGTATCGGTCGACGTGAGCTCGCTCGGGTCTTCGCAGACGGTACAGCGAGCGTCGATGTCGAGGAGCCCGCGCACGACGAGCCCCTGCTGAGCCAATTGCGCGGCGCGGCGGCCGCGGGCCACGAGGGTCACGTCGTGCCCGGCCTGGCTGAGATGGGCCCCGACGATGCTGCCGAGCGCCCCGGCTCCGACGATCACGAAACGCCTGCGCATGAGCGAAGCTTCGCACGTTATCCGAACTCTGCTGGCTGCCTAGAATCCCCTCGACGAGACGATTGACGCGGTCGGACGCTCGCGCGAAAGAGGGGGTATGACGTTTCGTTGTGCTCGCCCCTGTGTTGCGCTCTTGGTCACTCTGGTCCCGGTTTCCGTCGCGTGCGGGACGGACGACCCGGCGCCCCGCAATCAGACAGGCGGGACCGGCGGAGCCGCGATGATGATGGCTGGCACGGGCGGGTCAGCGGCCAGCGGTGCGGGCAAGTCGGGTGCGGGTCAGGGTGGAACGGCGACGACGGCTGGCACCGGTGGAGCCGGCGCCGCTTCCGGCGGCACGAGTGGAGCAGCGAGTGGAGGAATGGCGGGGGCGCGCGCGGGCGGTGCCGGCGCGCCCGCGTCGGGTCGAGGCGGCGGAGCGGGCGCCGGTACGGGTGGAGCGGGCGCCGGAGCGGGCGGGGCGGCGGCAGGAATGGGTGGCGCGCTCGGCGGGCTCGGGGGGAACGGCGGCGTTGCCGGCTCGGTGGCGGCAGGCAGCGGTGGCGCGGGCGGCGGTGGCGCCTTCATGCTCACGAACCCCGACTTCGCCAACATGGCCGGCTGCTCCAAGGACATGGCCATGTCCTGCGCGGTTTTCCCGCGCGAGCTGGCGAGCTACATGAGCGGGCCCAACATCTCGCCCGAGCTCGCGTGGACGGGCGTGCCCTCGGGCACGCAGAGCTTCGGCCTGGTGCTCCAGGACCTGACGAACGGCAACGCGCACTGGGCGATCTGGAACATTTCGGGCAGCCTCACGATGGTCGCAGCCGATATCGACAAGGACACGGCGATGCCCGCCGTGCCCGCCGGCTCGCAGCAGACGAACGCCAGCTTCGCCAACTCCGTCACGATGGACGGCTACTTCGGCCCCGGCTCGGCCTGCAATGTCTACGAATTCGTGCTCTACGCGCTGTCGGTCCCGACCTTCACGCCGAGCTCGACGACGGACGCGAACGCCGTGCGTACCGCGCTCGAAGGCGCGGGCTCCATGTTGCTCGGCAAGGCGTCGCTCCGCGGCCGCCAGAACTACAACGACACGTGCAATTGAGCGCGCGCTCCTGGTCGAAGCGTGCGGTGCGTGCCGCTTGCTCGCCGCGCTGCGCTACTGGAGGTCATGCTGCCCCGGATCGCGGGCGCGGGCGTTCCAGGCGCGGAGGAAGGTGAGCTCGCCGCAGATGAATGCGACGACCGTGAGCGAGACCGGGAGCACGAGCCCGTTGACCGGACCGCACAGGTGGGCTTGCCGAAGCACGGCGAGACACACGTTGCCGACCATCCCGTAGAAGATGCCGAACAGGCTCGTCACGAGCAGCAGCCGGGCGCTCGAGAAGGTTTGGTGCTGCTCGGGGCGCAGGAAAACCAGCGGTCCCCAGAGCGCGTCCGCATCGCAGAGCTCGTTCCACGCATCGTGATTGTGACGGCTGCGGTCGGACATGTTCCCTCTTTGGAACGGCTCGATCGGGAGACGTTTAAGCCTCGCGCCAGTTCCGGCGCGTTGACGCCGACGGCCCTACGTTTGCCTACAATCGCTAGCGTGCCGAAGACACACTAGCCGAGCGTCATGACCTCGCCGGCCGCGCGATGCCCGGACAGCAACGCCCCCTGCATCCAGCCAGGGATGTACGAGGTGTGGTCGCCCGCGAAATGCACACGACCTTCGGAGCGCGCGAAATGCGGCTTCAGGTCGTAGAGCTGGCCGGGAAGGTACTGGAGGTAGGCGCCGCCGGCCCAGGGGTCCTCGGCCCAGACCTTGACGACGGACTTGAGGACGTGCTGCTCGAGACCAGGTAGCAGGCGTGCGATGCGCCGGATCCCCTCGGCCGCGCGGTCGGCGGGCGCGACCGACGCCAGCTCGCGTGCGCCGTCGTGCTTGAAGTAGGCGACCAGGATACCGAGCGGGCCCGACCGGTCGAAGGTCGGGTGCCAGAGCTCCAGCGGATCGTCGCTCGAGCCATAACCGCTGAGCCCGCCCGCCTCCCAGAAGCGCGATTTCACCTGAAGCGCGACGCGGGTGACGGCACTGAAATACGCCTCTTCGGTGGCGCGCCGCTTACCCGGTGAGAGCGGCGGGTCGAACCTCACGCGCCCGAGCGGGGGCAGGGGAGCCGCCCAGATCATGTAGTCGCCCTGGAATGCGCGCTCGCGGCCATCCTCGACTGCGATCACGGTGACGCCGTCGCTCGTCTGCTTGACGGCGACGACGGGTGTTCGATACCGAATCCGCTCGCCGAGCGCGGCCGCGATCGCTCGCGGCAGGCGACTCATCCCTCCCGGAATTCGCCACATCATGCGAGCGCTCATCAGCATGGGCAACACGCGCAGGCGCCCGAGCGTCGACGCGTGATCCGTCTTCGGCTCGAAGATCCCGACGCCTTGGCTCGCGAAAACGTCGAGTGACACGCCCTCGCGCTTGCAGAGGTCGCGCAGGTCGATGTCGTGCCGGCGCAGGCTCGCGGCCGGATAGTCGGGCGAGCCGATGTCGCGCAGCGAGAGCAAGATGGGCTGCGTCATCCCCTGGAGGACGTTACGCACGCCTCGCTTGCGCTCGTCCGCCGTGATGTCGAGCGGCAGCCTCGACGTGTCGAAGCTCTGCCCCCGCGGGTAACGATAGACCTTGCCCCGGAAGCGCAGCACGTCCTCGCCCCCGTGGTCGGGCTGGAACGGCTCGAGCGGCAACCCGAAGCGATCGACGTAGCCGAGCGTGACCGGGTGAATGCTCGGAATGCGGGCGGCGCCGAGCTCCGCGTACTGCTCCCCCGCGAACGGCTGATACACGGTGAAGACGCGCCCACCTGGCCGATCGCGCGCTTCGAGCACCGTCACGTCGTGCCCGTGATCGCGGAGCACCGTGGCCGCGGCCAGACCGGAGAGCCCGGCGCCGGCGATGATGATGCGACGGGGTCGGGCGCGCTGGAGCGCCTCGAGCCCACGGGCCACCCCGCCGACGCCCATCGCTCCTGCGAGCGACGCAGCTCCGGCCAGCCATTGCCTGCGTGTGAGCGTCACGTGAAAAACCTCCAGATTGGCCCCGCGAGGAGGGTCGAAGCCAGTGCCAGCTCCACCACGGCGCGGAGCCCGGGCCCGCCTTCGACGCGCTTCACGCCCGAGGTGAGCAGCGCGAGGCCGGCGAGAGCAACGGGCGCGAGAGTCAGGGCGGGGACGAGGTTTCTGTGTGACCACGCAGACCAGGCCGTGAGCAGTGCCACGATCGCGACGACCGCGAGCCCGACGTGCTCTACCCCGCGCGGCGCGCGGGACCAGGGAATGAGTCGGTCGACGACCACGACGAGCGCGACGACCGCCGTGGACCAGACGAGCGCCTTCCCGACGTTGCCGAACAGCGTTGCCCATCCGAGGTGCTGCTGCCGATAGAGCAGCTCCACGACGAGCCAGGCGCAGGCTGCCCAGATCGTCGTGTTGAGCCATTTGCCGCCGCGCATGAAATCGTCACGCACCGTGGCATTCTTGCGCAGCGCGCGGATCCCGAAGCGGATGGACAACACCGCGAACAACAACGCCACGATGACCGGGATGACGGCCCTCGTCAGCTCCACCCAGGCCCAGGGAGAGCCCACCCGCACCCCGATGGCCCCGGCAATGATCGGAAAGCTCGCCTGGGAGACCACGAATCCGACGCTCGCCACGGCAAGGAGCAGAGCAAGGATTGCCCTGACGATGGACGCTCGCTGCATGGCCGGCGGAGGTTATCAGGGTTACGAGCCGTCGGGTGCAAGGCATCCGTGGGGGGGGCCCATGCGTCGGTCGGGCCTGGCCGACACACGCCAGCGGAGGTACGTCACCCGAGGGACGCCCCCCCCTCGGGCGCGTCCCTTCGAGGAGGTTTCACGATGAAAAAGTTTCTCGTTCTCTATCGGGCTTCGCAGGAGACATTCGCACAGATGATGAAGGCGACCCCATTTCATGATGGGTGATGGCTTCATCGATATCATCGAGCTCGTCCCCATCCCGGGCATGTGAGGAATCGCGCCTTTCCGCGCTGAAGTGGCGGTGGGAGCGGAAGTTCGATACCATCGTTGATCGATGGTTGGTGGACGTTGGATGGGCGTTCTGGCGGGGCTCCTGATCTCGGCACACGCGAAGGCCGAGTCTCGCGCCCCCGCCCCGGCTTCCGCTTCCCCGCCCATT
>Ga0315912_10005341_pt1 | contig 11870 bp, 10 predicted proteins | sample VfabasoilMG_FD_204469 | JGI IMG/M metagenome (GOLD analysis project Ga0315912, IMG submission 204469) | Garden soil microbial communities collected in Santa Monica, California, United States - V. faba soil | ecosystem: Environmental > Terrestrial > Soil > Garden | place: USA: California...
AGCGTGATCCGGGCGTCTGGCGGCCGCTATTGGGACCCTGTTCACATGTCGAAACATCCCGCACTTTCAGGCGCTTCCGCCCCGGGACGCGGATGCGCCCGTCAGAACTGGAAGTACAGGAACGGCGAGGCCCGCGAGCCGGTGATCAGCGCGATCGAGACGCCCAGGATCAGCGCCGCCGTGGCCATGCGCACCATCGTGGGCCGGAATTTCTCGTGGTATTCGAACGAATTCGGCGCCCAGCGGGCGATGACGGCGGCGAGCAGGATGAGCAGGCCGAATTGCAGGGCTTCGACCGGCAGCGAGCCGGCCTGCACGGTGAACATGTTGTGCAACAGCTCCATGGCCATCGGCAGGTCATGTGCACGGAAGAACACCCAGCCGACGACCACCAGCACGAAGGTGATGAGCTGGCCCAGCCAGCCGGGGAAACGCGCGGTGTTTTCGCCGTCCTTGCCACTGACGAAGTGATATCCCACCAGCAGCGCGCCGTGGTAGGCGCCCCACACCACGAAGGTCCAGTTCGCGCCGTGCCACAGGCCGCCCAGCAGCATGGTGATCATCAGGTTGCGGTACATGAACCAGCGCGTGCCGCGGTTGCCGCCCAGCGGGATGTACAGGTAGTCGCGCATCACCGTCGACAGCGATATGTGCCAGCGCCGCCAGAAGTCGCTCGGGTTCAGCGCGCGATACGGTGAATTGAAGTTCTGCGGAATCCGCAGGCCGAACATCAGTCCCAGGCCCACCGCCATCGTGCTGTAGCCCGAGAAGTCGAAGTACAGCTGGAAGGTGTAACCGAGCACGGCCAGCCAGGTGCCGGCCGTCCCCAGTTCCGGATAGTTGGCCAGCCAGGGATCCACGTAGTGCGCCAGGCTGTCGGCGACGATCACCTTCTCGAACATGCCGAAGGCCAGGAATGACAGCCCGATCGTGAGCCCGCTGCGCCGCTGCGCGTGTCCGACGTTCTCCAGGTCCTTCTCGATCTGGCGGAATCGCACGATGGGTCCGGCGACCAGCTGCGAGAACAGCGACACGTAGGCGCCGAACTCCCAGAAGCTGCGCGTCGGGGTGATGACGCCGCGGTACGCGTCGACGATGTAGGTGATGGTGTGGAAGGTGTAGAATGAGATGCCGATGGGCAGGATCACGTCGAGCACCGGCAGGTCGGCCTGCCAGCCGAGGAAATCGCCGAGGTCGTTGAGCGAGCGCGTGAAGAAACCGGCGTACTTGAAGAATCCCAGCAGCGACAGGTCGACGCAGATCGGCGCGATCATGATCCAGCGCCGCTTGCGCGGATCCTGCTCGCCGAGCAACGCGCGTCCCGCGGTGTAGCTCACCAGCGTGGTGAACGCCATCAGCAGGCAGAAGCGCGGATCCCAGTAGCCGTAGAAGACGTAGCCGGTGATGGTCAGCCAGATGTGCCGCTGGCGGGTGCTGCGCAGCGACCAGAACACCAGGTAGGTGACCGGCAGGAACGCGAACAGGAATATGAGGCTGTTGAATAACACCGATCAGTTCTCCCGGGGCGCGGGAGCGCGCATCGCGTCGGCAATCATGCCGGCCACGAGCTCGTGGGTTTCCGGGGTGAAGTGCACCAGGTCGATGAACCGGTCACGTTGCCCGCTCAGCCGGGCGGCCACGTCGATGACGCGGGTGTGCGTGTCTGCCGCCACCTGGCGGGTGCGTTCGGCCGCGGCGTATTCGAAATCCGCGAGCCCTTCCTCGGTGGGACGCGGCACGTAGACACGCATGGCGCGCAGATCGGCGAAATCCTCGGCGCGCGGCACGCGCTGCACCCGGACCGCGTGGGTCAGGATCACCGGCTCGGCGCCCGTGTCGCGAATGGTCTGCAGGAATTCGCGCAGCTCCGTGTCCATGATCTCGAGCCGGTCCGCGGGCGCGCTGCGGTACTGCCAGTCCGCGGGTTTGCCCGCGACCTGTCGCTCTATCCACTGCGCCACCCGGCGGCGCTGGAGGGGAGCGGGCACTTCCGCGCTGTCGCGCAGGCGCTCCATGAACCGCAGGCGATCGAGCAGGCCGGGCGGATCCACGCGCGCAGTGCCGGGCTCGGGCGCCGGCGGCGGCAACACTTCCTTCAGGTAAAAATGCGTCGACGGATAGATGAACACCAGGTCGGGCCGGTGCCGCGCGAGCTCCGCCTTGTAATACGCGTTGAACTGTCGCGGCACGATGCCGGGAAACGCGGAGTTGAGGATTTCCACGCACGGGCCGCCCGCCAGCAGCCTGCGCAACACGGCGGGGTACTCGTGGTCGGCGACGAAGGGTTCACCGAAGGTCTCCGACGCGCCCACGAACAGCCAGCGCTGGCACCCGGCCGTGCGCGCCTCGGGCACGTCCGGCCCGCGCATCCCGAGGTTGTTGACGCGCACTTTCTTCCAGCGTGCGTACGGACGGCCGACCCGGAACCCCGAGGCATGCGGCATGAAGAGTCCGGTGAATGTCGGATTGCTGGTGACGGGGACACGGTCGAAGAACCAGTCGTCCACGCGCGAGCCGAGCTCGCATCCCGCGGCCACGACCAGGCCGAATGCTCCCCAGGCGAGCAGGCCGGACAGGAATCCCCTGCGCGGCTTCCCGGCGTTTTCTTGCGACTCTCCCATCTACCTCGTCCTCAGGATTCCGCCGGCCGGCAAAGTCGGTACACGGGAGAACTGGCGTGTTGCACGCTCTTGAGATCGAGTATGGCATGGCCCCCGCGGAGCCGAATGCAGCCGGCACCGTGACGGCGGAAACAGCTGAGACCTGGGTCACATCCGGCGCACGAAACGAACGAGGCCGCTCGCGCGGCCCCGTCATCGAGTCAGGCTGTCAGCCCTTCAGGTCATTGCACCGGGTTCTGGAGCGGCGGCATGGGCCGCGTACCGGCGTCCGGATCCGTCTCTCCCAGGTAGAAATTGTCCCAGCGCTGCGTGCCCGCGGTGGTGGTGTCGGTGACGTAATTCACCATGAGCAGCTTGTTTGGCATGAAGTCGGTGTCCTCGCGCACCGGCACGTTGGTGCGCTCGGCCTTGAGCACGCCATTGACCCACAGCCGCACGATGCCATCCGCGTTGCCGCGGGTATTCGGCTTGATGTACATCTTGAGGCGATCCCACTGACCGATGCGCGCCTGGACCGGCGTGCCGATGTTCTGGCTGATGCCCGGCAGCCCGGCGCTGAAACTGCGATCCGCGTTCCAGCGCAGGTGTTCGATACTGTAGATGCGTTCCGGCAGCCACACGTCGATGATCAGCTGGTAGCGGCGCCGGCTGTTCTCGTCCTCGAGGTTGATCAGCGCCACCTTGTGCACCACCGAGTTCGCGCCGAACTGGAAGCCGTTGTCGAACTTGCTGTCGAAGCGCAGCCAGATGCCGCGCTCGACGCTCACCGGTACACCGCCGTTGGTGCGCGGGTGCCAGCCGAACAGCCACTCCTTGTAGTTGTCCGCGGTCTGGCCCTGCGTCATCACGGCCTGGGTCGAGTAGCGGCCATCGGTGGCCTGCGACGAGGTGACACTCATGCTGGCCTCGAGCCCGCCTCCCCACTCGGAGAAATCACCGGTCTCGAAACTGCTGGTGAACGGGAGTCTCGAGACGGCAGCCTGGGCGTGCACGGACTCGGGGCTCGCGAAGTACGCCACCACGGCGCACAGGACAGAGATCCCTCTCTTCATGATCGCCCCTACTGAACGGCTACGTTGGTGGCCTGGCGCGGACGCGTGTTGTCGTTGAATCCCTCGGGCGGACCGATGCGGCCGTTGGCCACGACCAGCTCGTCGATCATGATGTAGCTGCCCGGATCCGAACGCACCGCGCGCTCCATGTACGCGCCAATGCTGCCGAAGCTCCAGGTGCCGCCGGGACCGGAGTCGTCCATGGGTCTTTCGATGTAGAGCCCGCTGAGCTGGCTGTCCTGCGTATCGACGTACAGCCGGATGACGCCGGTGCGCGAGTTCGCCTCGAGCTCCACGCAGATCCACTGCTGCTCGCGCGCGTTCGGCGGATTGCCGATGCGCAGCGTATCGGTGCCGCGCGAGTAGCCGCCGCCGTCCTCGAAGATGCAGGCGATGCCGTCACAGTTGGAAAAGGTTTCGTACGGCTGGCTGGACTCGGTGTACTTCTGGGTGATGACCATGGGGCGACCGCGATTGCCATCGCGATTGAGGATGATCAGCTTGTTGCGCGGCGGGCCGTTCTCGAACCAGGTGGGTCCGTGCCAGAGCAGGAATCGCACGTTGACCTGCTCCGGCTTGTTGGCGAGGTTCGCGAAGTCGAATGCCCACAATTCGCAGCCGCCTTCGTTGGTGAGCGGCGGCGTCAGCTTGGCGGCACCGCCCCGGTAACCGGCGCTGGACATCCACGTATGCGTACAGCCCTCGGTGAGGTGCAGCATGCTCGAGTAGTTGTTCGCGTCGAAGTTCTGCGAGTTCAGCACCGTCTGCGCCGAGGCGAAGTTGGCCATACCCATGAAGCCGATCAGCAGAGTTGCCGCGACATAAGTCCGTCGCGGAGCCCGCAACCACAATCCGGCCAGTTTCACCATCTCGTTCACTCCTGAAATCTCTTGGCAAGCAATGGACGGGCAAAATACACCGGCCGCAACGTCGCGCAAACCTGTGCGCACAGAGCGACATATTCCGCATCGACCTAAGTGAACGCGCCCGTGTTGCAAAAAATACAGGTGCGTCTTTATTTGTACGGATGAGACGCATGCACTGCGCGTTTGTTCCAGTTCGTGCCCTGCGTAACGTGTTTGTCGCCACGCCCGGACAGCCGGGCCCGCCAGCAGTTTTCAGTGCGGGCGGGTCGGCAGCAGTCTCAGGCCGGTGCGACGCACGCGCCGCAGTCCCTGCGCGATCAGGCCCACGATGTACCTCGGCGTGGTACTGAAGACCCGCACATTGGCATTGGCACGCCGCAGGTTGGTGAAGCGCTCCTTGAAAGGCTCTTCACCGATGGTGAAATCCAGCTCTTCGCATCCCGACTCCAGCGCATGACCGATGAGCGCCTGGATCAGCACCAGACCGGGCGAAAGTTCCGCGAAAGCGCGGTCGAACGACGGCTTGTACCAGATGAGTTTGCCGTGACGCCGGAAGCCGAGATGGTAGGCGATGCTGCGGCCGTCGAGATCGAGACGCGAGAAACACAACTCGCCGGTCTGCGAGAACGTCTTCACCAGCTGGCGAAAGAATTCCCGCTGCTCGGGGCGCAGGAACAGGCTGGGGGACGCCGTGCCTTCCCAGCGCCCGACGTGCTGGTCGAAAAACGCCTCGAGATTCTGCTCGGTTTCCTCGCGCGTGCAGCACGCGTGGAACACGACCTTGCCGCGTTTTTCCAGGCCCGCGACCTTGCGCCGCAGGCTGTACTTGTTGATGAGGCGCCGCACTTCGTCCTCGCGCCCGCGGATCACCAGCGCCGGGCAGCTGATGGTGCTCTCGATGACGGGATGGAGACCCGCGCGTTCGAACGAAGCCTGCAGGCGCGTGACGCTGCGCGACCCGAGCGGCAGGTTGCGCAGGTACATGACATCCCAGCGGTGCCGGTGGCGGCGCAGGAAATCGCCGATGAGCGCGAATGCGTCGTCGTGACGCCGCGCCAGCACGAAGTCGAGATAGTCGGCATTGGTCGAGGCCGCGAACTGCAGCTCGCGTTTGCCCCGCGGGCCGCGCGCGATCATCAGCGGGGCGAAACCCACCCAGCCTTCGGCGTCACGCAGTACCAGGAAGAAAAGTTTCTGGTCCGGGGGTTGTACCCGGCTCCAGGCATCGAACCATTCGTAGCTCTGGAAAACCGTGTTGACGTCGCATTGCGCGAGCAGCTGGTTCCAGGTCTGCCGGTCGAACGGCAACCCGGAGCGCTCTTCGCAGAGCTCGATGTGCACCAAATCCCTCCCAGGATCCGCCGCTGGGCCCAACCGGGTGTTGCGGCGTCGTGACAATTTAACAGCCGCTGCCCTTTTCCCATACGGACCTGCGTCACGCCATACGACTCCCTGGCCCCGGCGGTGATGGTTTTGTCCCGGCCGATCGATTCTCATTGACGCCACTATGACGGTGAATACGGGGGCGCGGACGCGCCTTTTCTTTGCACACCAGTCCGTCGGCGCGGATATCGTCGCCGGGATACAGACCCTGGCCAGGGAACGGCCGGTACCCGAGGTGGAGGCCCTGGAAGCGCCGGTCGCGGCTAGCAACCATCGTCGCGTGCTGTGGCATGCCGCGCTCGGCCGCAACGGCGATCCGGTCTCCAAGCTGAGCGCCTTCGCCGAATGGCTGGACGCGGGAATCGGCGGTGCGGTCGATCACGCCATGATCAAGTTCTGCTATGTCGACCTGGCGGACCCCGCCCGCGCCGACTCGCTGGCCAGGACCTATGGAGAGTTCATGGCGCGCATCCGCGCCCGTCATCCGCGACTGCGCCTGGTTCACTGCACGATCCCGCTGCGCACCTTGCCGCACGGACCGTACGCGCTGCTGCGCCGGGCGATGGGTCACCGTCACGCCGAGCTCGAGCGCAACCGGGCGCGCGAAATGTTCAACGCGGCGCTGCGGCGCCAGGCGCAGGACGAACCGTTGTTCGACCTCGCGCGCCACGAGTCGACACGGCCGGACGGACGCGCCTGCGCACAGCCATCGGCCGCGGGAGTCGTGCCCGGGTTGACGCCCGACTACAGCTCGGACGGTGGTCATCTCAACGAGCGCGGCCGTAAAATTCTGGCCGGCGCTTTCCTCGACATGTTCGACACCCTGGAATCCCACTGATGGGCTTGCAAGCCGCTTCGAATCCGGTTTCCGACGACACGGCGTCGGCCGACCTCTCCATCCAGGTGTGCGCGCCGGCGCAGGCCGCCGAGTGGGACCAGTTCCTGTCCGCACAGGCGTCCGCTTCTTTCTATCACCTGCACGGCTGGACGCGGATCAACCGCGAGGCGCTGGGACACGAGTCCGTTTACCTGGTCGCGCGCCAGGGTGCGACGGTGCGCGGCGTATTGCCGCTGACCGTGGTGAACAGCGCCGTGTTCGGCCGCATCCTGTGTTCGGTGCCGTTCGTGAATTATGGCGGCCCGTGCGCCGCCGACGAAGCCGCGAGCCGCGCGCTGGTCGACGCCGCCCGCGCGCGGGCGCGAGAGGTCAAGGCGAAATACCTCGAGCTGCGCTGCCGCGCGCCGCTGCAGACCGACCTGCCGGTGTCCACGCGCAAGATCAGCATGACGCTGCCGCTCGACCCGAACCCCGACGCCCTGTTCGAAAAATTCACTTCGAAACACCGCACCAACATCCGGCGCAGTTTCAAGAACGGCCTGGAAGTGCGCAGCGGCGGGCAGGAGCTGCTGCCCGTGTTCTATTCGGTCATGGAACATTCCTGGCGCAGTCTCGGCACGCCGCTGTACGCACGCAGCTACTTCGCGACCATCCTCGAGCAGTTCCCGGATAACGCACGCATCTTCGTCTGCAGTCGCGGAACCGAACCCGTGGCGGTGGCTTTCAATGGCTACTACAACGGCACGGTCGAGGGCATGTGGGCCGGCGGCACTCCCGCGGCGCGCGGGCTGCAGGCCAACTACGCGCTGTACTGGGAGATGATGAAGGATGCGTGCCAGCGCGGCTTCATGCGTTACCACCTGGGACGTTCCACGGCCGATTCCGGCGCCGAGGACTTCAAGAAGAAATGGAACGCCGAGGTCGAGCAGCTGTACTGGTCTTTCGACCGGCCGGGCGGAGGCGCCCTGCCCGAGCTCAACGTCAACAATCCGAAGTACCGCATGGCCATCGCCACCTGGCGCAAGTTGCCGCTGCCCGTGACGCGCATCATCGGGCCGATCGTCGCCCGCGGCATCCCCTGACCATGAGTTATCTCGCCCCCGCGGGCACGCCGGTCTCCACCCTCCAGTATTCCGGCGCGCTGCTGGACGGACTGCGTGCCGGCGTGGATGAGAGGCTCGCGGAATCCCTGGCACGACACGCCGGGCACGCGCATTGCCGCCTTTTCTCCACCGGACGGGCCGCCATGGTGGTCGGGCTGCAGGCGCTGCGCGACATCACGCCGGATGCGCGCCGCACCGAGGTCATCGTCGCCGGGTATACCTGTTACTCCGTGCCCGCCTCGGTATTGCGCGCCGGATTGCAACCCCGGCTGTGCGACGTCAACCCGCGCACCCTCAGCCTGGACCTCGACGACCTCAAACGCTTCGACATGTCGCGGGTGCTGGCCATCGTCAGCGCGAATCTCTACGGCCTGCCCAACGATCTCGAGCGCCTGGAGACATTCGCGCGCGACGCCGGCGTGGCGTTCCTCGACGATGCGGCGCAGGCCCTGGGCGCGCGCCACGCGGGCCGGCCGGTGGGCGGCTTCGGCGATCTCGGCCTCTACAGTTTCGACAAGGGCAAGAACATCACCAGTCTCGCGGGCGGCGCGCTGGTGACCGGCAATGCCGCGCTCGCGGCGGCAATAGATAGGCGCTGGCAGGGCCTGGAGACGGAGCGCGGCCTGCCGACCGCCGTGAAGCTGGCCGCCTACGCCATGCTGCTGCGGCCGTGGCTGTACGGCCTGGTGCGCCGGCTGCCGTTCCTGGGCCTCGGCAGGACCGTCTACGAAGACGACTATCCGCTGCGGCGTTATGCACCGCTGCTCGCCGGTTTCGCCGCCGGCGCGTACGCACGCCTGCCGGAGCTGACGCGCGTGCGCACCGACAACGCGAATGCGCTGCGCGCGGCGCTCGGCCCGCTGGCGACGCTCGAACAGGTGCAGCTGCCGGCGCGGACCGAACCGGGCTACACGCGCCTGCCGGTGCTGGTGCGCGACGAGTCGCGGCGCGCCGCATGTCTCGCGGCGCTCGACCAGGCGGGGATCGGCGCCACGGCCTCCTATCCTGCGGCGCTGGCGGACGTGCCGGAACTCGCCGGAAAGTTTCCGGACCAGGACCGTCACCAGCCGGGCGCGCGCCAGGTCGCGCGGCGCATCATGACATTGCCGGTGCATCCTTATTGTCCGCGCGGCTACGCGACACGCGTGGCCCGCATCCTCGCCGAGCTCGAGGCCACACCCGCCCATCCGAGGTTGCAGAACTCGTGAATTCCCCGACGGGTGCCGCGCGCGGCAACATCGCGCTGGTCGCCAATTACGAATCCGACGTGGGCTACGCATGGTGGCTCATGGAGAATTTCTGGGCCGCCATCGCGCTGCAGGCGCAGCGCGACGGTCGCCAATGCGTACTGGCCTACCCGCGCATCGGCGCCAGCATTCCCGCGAAGGTGCGCGACGCGCCCATCGAGATCCACGAGTTCGGGTTCTCGCGCGCCGGCCCGGGCGCGGTGCTGCGCACCGCGAAGTTCATGCGCGCGCATGGCGTGCGCACGGTGTACCTCACCGACTGGCCCTATCTCCACTGGTGTTACCTCGTGTGGCGCTGTTACGGCGTGCGCCGCATCGTCATCCACGACCATACTCCGGGGGTGCGCCCGCCGATCGGCGGCCTGCGCGGCCTGGCGAAGCGGCTGGCATTCGCCGCCCGTGTCTTCTCGGCGAACCAGTACGTCGCCGTCTCCAGGTATGTCGGCCGCCGCCACGTGCTCAACGCCCGGGTGCCGGCGCAGCTCGGCGTGGTGGTCGAAAACGGCATCCTGCCGTTCGATCCCGCCGCCGTGGCGCGTGACGAGGTGCGGGCGCGCATCGGCGTGCCGGCGAATGCCGTGCTCGTGGCGCTGTGCTCGCGCGCCACCTATTACAAGGGTCTCGACGTGGCGGTGCGCGCCGTGGCCGCGCTGCCGGACGCGGCGGACGCGCCGCTGTATGCCGTGCATTGCGGCGATGGGCCGGACCTGGAAGCGTTCCGCAAGCTCGCCGCCGAACTGGGCGTCGACAAGAGGTTCATGTTCCTCGGCCGGCGCAACGACGTGCGCGACATCCTGTCGAGCGCCGACATCGCCTTCCATCCCTCCCGGGGTGAAGCCATGTCACTGGCGATCCTGGAGTTCATGTGCGCCGGCTTGCCGGTGGTGGTGCCAGACGACGAGTCGGTGTGCACCTCCATCGAACACGAGGTGTCGGGCCTGGTCTATCCGAAGAAGGACGTTGCCGCGGCCAGCGCCGCGCTCCGGCGGTTGCGCGACGACCCGGCGCTGCGCGCGCGACTGGGCGCCGCCGCGCGCCGCATCTGCCTCGAGCGATACCTGCTCGGGCACACCAACGCCTCGTTCGCGCGCCAGGTCGTGGCGTTACTGTGACACGCCGGTGAGCTGCCGCAGCACCACTTCGAACTCGTCGGCGAACAGCTTCGCGTCGTAGCGCTGCTCGACCAGCGCGGCGGCCGACGCGACCCGCTCGCGGTTGGCCTCGCCCCGCGCGAGACTCGCGAGGATCGCCGCACGCAAAGCCTGCGCATCGCGCGGCTCGACCATGTCGCGGTATTCCTCCGCTGTCACGTATTCCTGCAGCACCTCGTTGCGCGTGGCGACGAACGGCCGCCGCAACACCATCGCCTCGAACAGCGCGCGGATGCCCGAGGGATAACTGATACCGGGCTTGAGCGGGATCACCACCACCGCGCACTCGCGATACAGCCGGAACAGATCCTCGTAGCTGATGCGCTGGTGCAGCCGGATCTTCGGGTTGGCGGCGATGTCCACGCCGCGCAGCAGGTAGGGCAGCGTGATCAGTTCCAGCTCGAGATCCGTGCCGCGCAGCGCCTCCACCAGCGTCGGGTAGTCGCGGCCCACGTCGCGCCCCACGGCCAGCACCTTGCGCGACGCGCCCGGCTGGAATTCGCCGGCGTGTTTGCGGTAGAAGCCGGTGTCGATGGTGTACGGCAACACGCGGATGCGCTGCGCCAGCTTGCCGTACTCGCGCACCCACACCTGCCGCTGGTGCTCCGAGTAACAAATGGTCTCGTGCGCCAGGCGCAGGCTCAGCCGCGTGCCCCACACCTTCCACCAGCGCTGCGGCGGGGCGAACATGGAATCCAGGAATACCAGTTTCCGGCCCAGCAACCGCGTCACGATGGCGACCGCCGCGGAGAAGTCGTCCTTGCAGATGACCACGTCGCTGCGCGCGATGTCGCGCACCGTGCCGAGGCTCAGGCCGATCACCGAAAACTGCCGCAGGAATTTCAGCACGCGGCCCGTCAGGCCGCGAAATCGCGAATCGCTGTACGACACGCGCCAGCCGCGCTGCTGGAGCTCGTGGGCGCCATAGAGGCGTTCGGTCGGGCTCACACCCGTGGTGACGTTGCGTGGCTCGTCGGCGATGGGATGCGGAAACAGGAACAGGAGTCGTGGCAGCATGCATGCGCCCTGGTGTTGTTTAAGTCGCTGCCACGAAGCCGGCTTATGTGCAACCACACTGGGCCCGATGACTGGCGGCAGCGAGTGTAGTCGATAGAAACGCATTGCTGCATGGCCCACCAATGAGCAAACTCTCGAAACCGTGCGAAGGATCAAGACTGCCATCAAGCGATTGCTGACCGAGGTGCTGTACCGGGTCGGCCTGACCTCGGCGCTGCTGGCGCTGCGCACGCGCGACCGCCTGCTGGTCCTGACCTATCACCGCGTGCTGCCCCGCGACGACTGGGCGCGTTCGTTCTCCGCCGACGGCATCATCGTCACGCCGGAAACCTTCGAGCGCCACATGCGGCTCCTGCGCCGCAAGTTCGAAGTGCTGACGCCCGACGACCTCGCCGGCGCGTTGTCCGGCAAACGTCCCTGGCCCGCACGCGGCTGCCTCGTGACCTTCGACGACGGCTGGTGGGACAACCACGACTTCGCGGCGCCGGTGCTGGCGCGCCACCAGGTGCCCGCGTTGTTGTTCGTCGCCACCGACTACGTCGGCACCGGCAGGGTCTTCTGGCAGGAACGACTGTCGAATCTTCTCGACCGG
>Ga0315912_10005342_pt1 | contig 11867 bp, 9 predicted proteins | sample VfabasoilMG_FD_204469 | JGI IMG/M metagenome (GOLD analysis project Ga0315912, IMG submission 204469) | Garden soil microbial communities collected in Santa Monica, California, United States - V. faba soil | ecosystem: Environmental > Terrestrial > Soil > Garden | place: USA: California...
ACTGGCTGCGCTTCGGCAATCCCTGGGAGATCGTGCGGCCGGAATGGGCGGTGGAGGTGAAGCTGCGCGGCTACACCGAGACCTACCGCGACGAGCTGGATCGTCTGCGCGTGCGCTGGGTGCCGCACAAGGAGGTGGTCGGAGTTCCCTACGACACGCCCATCCTGGGCTATCGCAACAACACCGCCAACACGCTGCGGCTGTGGAAGTCCGAGGCGCCGGAGTCCTTCGATTTCTCCACCCACAATCGCGGCGATCACAGCGGCGCGGTGACGCGCAAGGTGGCCTGCGAGAACATCAGCAAGGTGCTGTACCCGAACGACGAACAGGTGCAGGGCAAGGAGCTGCGGCTGGAGCAGCAGTACTTCTTCGTGTCCTGTTCGCTGCAGGACATGTTCCGCATCCTGCGCACGCAGCATCTGCCGGTGGAGCGCTTCCACGAGAAGTTCGCCATCCAGCTGAATGACACGCATCCGGCCATCGCCGTGGCGGAGCTGATGCGCCTGCTGGTGGATGAGCAGGTCATGCCCTGGGACGACGCCTGGGCCATCGTCACGCAGACCTTCGCCTACACCAACCACACGCTGCTGCCAGAGGCACTGGAATGCTGGCCGCTGGACCTTTTCGCCCGAATCCTGCCGCGGCACCTGGAGATCATCTACGAGATCAACGCGCGTTTCCTGGACCAGGTGCGCATCCGCTTCCTGGGCGATGAGGAACGCCTGGCGCGCCTGTCGCTGATCGACGAGCGCGGCGACCGCTATGTGCGCATGGCGCACCTGGCCTGCGTGGGTAGCCACGCCATCAACGGCGTGGCGGGGCTGCATTCGGAACTGCTGAAGACCGACGTGCTGCGCGACTTCCACCTGATGTGGCCGGAGAAGTTCCAGAACAAGACCAACGGGGTGACGCCGCGCCGCTGGATGGTGCTGGCCAATCCGCGCCTTTCACGGCTGATCTGCGATGCCATCGGCAACGGCTGGATCACCGACCTGAACGAACTGCGACGCCTGGAGCCGCTGATCGGCGATGCCGGATTCCGCGACGAATGGCGCGCCATCAAGCGGGCCAGCAAGGTGGACTTCGCGGCGCTGGCGCTGGAGCGCGCCGGCATCCAGATCGATCCACAGTCGCTGTTCGATGTGCAGGTGAAGCGCATCCACGAGTACAAGCGCCAGCACCTGAACATCCTGCACGTGATCTCGCTGTACCTCAGGCTGAAGTCGGATCCGAATGCCGTGATGACGCCGCGCACCTTCGTGTTCGGCGGCAAGGCTGCGCCTGGTTACCGGATGGCCAAGCTCATCATCAAGCTCATCAACGCCGTGGGCGACATCATCAACCGTGACGAGGCCGTGCGCGATCTGCTGAAGGTGGTGTACCTGCCGAACTTCAACGTCAGCAACGGCCAGCGCATCTATCCGGCGGCCGATCTGTCCGAGCAGATCTCCACGGCCGGCAAGGAGGCCTCGGGCACGGGCAACATGAAGTTCACCATGAACGGCGCGCTGACCATCGGTACGCTGGATGGCGCCAATGTCGAGATCAGGGACGAAGTGGGCGCGGAGAACTTCTTCCTGTTCGGCCTGGATACCGACGCCGTGGCTGCGCTGTGGGCGCGCGGCTACCGGCCGCAGCAGGCGGTGGAGCGGGATCACGAACTGGCCGAGGTGCTGGAGCTGATCCGCAACGGATTCTTCTCGCGGGGCGACACCGAGCTGTTCCGTCCGCTGCTGGACAACTTGCTGTATCACGACCCGTACCTGGTGCTCAGCGACTTTGGCTCGTACCGCGACTGCCAGCAGCAGGTGAGTGAGGCCTTCATCGACAGCGAGGCCTGGACACGCATGTCCATCCTCAATGCCGCGCGCTCAGGACTGTTCTCATCGGACCGGACCATCCGCGAGTACTGCCGTGACATCTGGAAGATCCGGCCCGTGCCGGTGCGGCTGTTGACCGAAGAGGAAGTGAAGGTGGGCTTCCTGCAGTAGCCGCGGCTAGCCGGCGCCGGAAGGCCGGCGATATGATCGGCGTATTCCATGAGCAGTCCGATCGAAGAGCTCGCCGCAGCGAGCCGGCGGGGGGATGTGCAGGCCATGTCAGAGCTGGGCCATCGCCTGCTCGTGGGCGATGCGGCCGCAAAGCTGCCCCAGCACGCACTGACGTTCCTGACCGAGGCTGCGAAGGCCGGGGAGCCCCGTGCGCTGGCGCGCATGGCCGCGCTGATGGCGGGCGGCGCGTACGTGAAGCAGGACTGGCCTGGCGCGCTGCATCTGCTGGGACAGGCGGCCGCAGCAGGTGATGCATCCGCGCGTGGCCAGCTGTCGAGTCTGCAGCCAGTGGGCGCGACGCCCGCCGACTGGCCGGAGATGGCCGCGCGCGTGCCACTGCAGTACTGGCTGGAATCCGCGGGCGTGGAGCAGCTGCACGAGAAAGTGGGCCGCGCGGTGGAGTTCGCGCCGCGCGCCGTCTGCGACTGGCTGGTCGGCCGCGCCACGGGCCGGCTGCAGCCGGCCCTGGTGTACGACGCGGTGAGCCATGTAAACCAGCTCCACGAAATGCGCACCAACACCATGGCGCTGTTCGATTACGCCAACCTGGACGTGGTGCAGTTCCTCGTGCAGTCACGGATGGGGCTGACCTGCGGCTATCCGATGCAGCACTTCGAACTGCCGATGATCCTGCACTATGAAGTGGGGCAGCAGATCACTCCGCACTTCGATTTCATCGATGCCAATGCGCCTGACTACGCCGAGCAGATCCGCGAACAGGGTCAGCGCATGGTCACCTTCCTGCTGTACCTGAATGACGAGTACCAGGGAGGTGAAACCACCTTTCCCGAGCTGGGCATCGTGCACCGGGGCCACACCGGCGGCGCGCTGTTCTTCTACAACGCCCACCAGGATCTCTCGCCGGACCGGCGCATGCTGCATACCGGCTCGCCGCCCACCACTGGCGAGAAGTGGATCGTGTCCCAGTTCATCCTCAGCAAGCGTCTTCGCCCCTGAATCCGGGTCTGCGGAATCCATGAATCGCCGCACTTGATCCAGGGTGTCCTATGTGTCACATTAAGAATGTGACACCATTCAAGCTGGTACTCGCACCGGGACAGTCGATCTTCGACCAGGTCGTCTTCGCCGCGACGCGCGCCATCCTGAGTGGCGTGCTGCAGCCCGGCCAGGGCTTCCCGTCGGTGCGCACGATGGCGGCGGATCTGAGGATCCACCCGAACACGGCGCACAAGGTGATCCAGCACCTGATCCAGGAACGCTGGCTGGAGGCCCGTCCCGGCATCGGCACGGTGGTTGCGGTGCCACCGGAGGCGCGGCCCGGCGACCGGCAGCGGCTGCTGAAGGAAGAGGTGGAGAAGCTGGTGGTCGAGGCCAAGCGCGTCGGCGCGGGACTCGACGAAGTGGTCGACGCCATCAAGTCAGGCTGGAAAGGCATGCGGGGTGACAAGTGATCATCGAAACCGAGAACCTCACGAAGCGATTCCGACGGCACCAGGCGGTGCATGGGCTGAACCTGGCGGTTCCCGAAGGGTCCACCTGCGCGCTGATCGGTTCCAATGGCGCAGGCAAGACCACCACCATGCGCATGCTGGTGAATATCCTGGCGCCTGACAGCGGCCACGCGAAGGTGCTGGGCATCGATTCCCGCCAGCTCAGGCCCCATGACCTGCAGAAGATTGCCTACCTGAGCGAGAACCAGGACCTGCCGGACCGCCTCAGCATCGCCCAGTTCTACGAATATCTGCGCAGCCTGTACCCGAGCTGGGACCTCGCGCTGGAACGTGAGTTGCGCGCACAGTTCGACCTGCCGCCGTCGCGTCTGCTGGGCAAGCTGTCACACGGCATGCGCATGAAGACCATGCTGGTTGGTGCGCTGGCCTTCCGTCCGAAGCTGCTGATCCTCGACGAGCCGCTGAGCGGTCTCGACCCGCTGGTGCGCGATGAAGTGATGTCGGGTCTGCTGGGGCAGGCCGGCGAAACCACCATTCTCATTTCTTCGCACGAGCTGACCGAGATCGAAAGCTGCACGACGCACGTGGCATTCATGGCGCGCGGGCGGCTGCTGTTCCAGGAATCCATCGAGGCGCTGGTGGCCCGTTTCCGCGATGTCACCGTGCGGCTGGACCAGGGGCGCGGTGCCAATGGGCTTCCGGAAACCTGGCTGAATGCACAGGCCGATGGCTCGCTGCTGCGTTTCGTAGATACCGCGTACGCGGACGAAGCACGCCTGCGCGACGTGGTGCAGAAGCATTGCGGCGCCATCGTGCAGATCGATTCCACGCCACTGTCGCTGCGCGACATCTCCAAGGCACTGATGCGCGCCACGCGCGGGGAGGCCTGAATGAACCGCCCGACATCGCTGGTTGCAATATTGCTGCGCAAGGACCTGCGCCTGTTCTGGCAGTTTGCGGCCTTGCTGGCCACGCTCATCGTGGTGTCACAGTTCCCCGACCTGGTTGCATTGATGGGAATGCTGGGGTCGCTGCTGCGAGCGGCCATTTCGCTGGGCACCATCCTGCTGATCCTCGTCGTCTTCCAGGAGGACGCCGTTGCGAGCGTGAAGCACGACTGGCTGACGCGGCCCATCCCAGGCACCACCCAGTTGCTGGCCAAGATGCTGTTCGTGGTGCTGGTGATCATCGTCCCCACGGTCCTGGGTGGATTCGCCAGCAACTTGTACGAAGGGCGGTCGGCTGGAGAGTCGTTTCTGGCAGCGCTCAGCGCCGGCACGGGCGCGGGCATCCTGACGGTGGTGGCCATCACAATGTGCCTGGCGGCCGTCACGGGCAACATTCGTCAGGCCATCATCGCAGCGCTCGGCGCCTTTGCCTTCTTCGCGGTGCTGGCCATGCTGGTGGACCGGTTTGGCACTGACGGCGTGCCCCTGGAGTATTCGGGCAGCATGTGGGTTCTGGAGACCGGCATGCAGTCGCTGCTGCTGACCGCGGTGGTCTCGGTGCTGATCGTCCAGTATCGCCGCCGCCATACGCGCGCGGCCCGCCTGATCGTCGGCGCGGCGGTGGCGCTGGGTTGCTCGATGGTGACGTTGATGACGTGGCCACGCGTTTTCGCCGTGCAGAAGGCCCTGTCGCCCGAACCCGCGGCAGTGTCGACCGTGAGCGTCGAGTTCGAACAGGCCTGCTTTCCCGCCCGCGTGCTCGATGCCGGCAATGAGAATCTCACGGGCCGCGCGGCAGACATCCGTCCCAATGTCTTCGGCGAAGGACAGCGAGAAGAGGCCGGTGTCGACGCCATTGCGTTCAACACCCGGCTGCGCGTGCACGGCCTGCCGGAGGGCGACATCGTCCGGGTAAGCGGCGTGATGGCCACGTGGCGGGCGGGTGGCGCCAGAGTCCACCGTGTGTTGTCCGGGTTTTCACCTCAGCGGTGGACAATGGACGATGACCGTCTGCCCGCAGTGGATCACTACTGGCTGTTGCGCCGGGCCGACCACACGAGTCTCTCGGCACTGAGCGGCGTGGAGACGCAGATCGACTACTCCATGGCCCTGCTTTCGCCGAAGGCAACGGCCGAGTTCGTCGCTGACGGCCGGCGTGCCTGGCATCCCGGTATCGGTTACTGCAGCGCCACCTTCGACCGCTCACAGGGTGCAGTCAGCGTGGGCTGCTACAAGTGGGGTGCGCAGCCGGCGTTGCTCACGGCCAATATCGCGGGACGGCCAGACATCGAACGCAAGGTGGCTGGTCCGCCCGACTACACGCCTGCCGTCATCGACTTCTGGGGCGGGAGAAACCACAACGTGACACTTGCCAGCCAGGCCCACGACACACCGCGCGTCATCGTCACCGCCTGGCGTACCCGCGCCCATTTCGATCGCCAGGTCGTGACTCCAGGCGTCCTGGGTGGTCCGGCTTCCGCATGTCCGGCTCCCCCCGCCCGGAGCAATCCATGAGCACTTCACGCATGAACGCTGCTTCTGTGTACTCCCGCATGCGCGCGGACTGGTGCTGCATGTGGCTGGCGCCGCTCCTCGCGGTGAGCCTGGGTGGCGCCGCGCACGCGGACCAGATCGATGACATCGTCACGGTGCAACTGGACCGGCAGCATGTTCCGGGTGCGTCCATCGCCGTGCTGAAGGACGGCAAAGTGGTGAAGGCGAAGGGTTACGGCCTCGCGAACGCGGAGCTGGCAACGCCCGCGACAGCCGACACCGTCTACCAGATCGGCTCGGTCAGCAAGCAGTTCATCGCAGCGGGCATCGTGCTGCTGAGCCGGGAGGGCAAGCTGGGGCTGGACGATACCGTGGGCAGATTCCTCGATGATGCGCCTGCTGCATGGCAGTCGATCACGTTGCGGCAGCTGATGACGCATACCTCGGGTCTGGCCCGCGAGGTGCAGGGCAATGAACTCAAGGTGCAGCCGGACATCGATGCCATCCGCGCTGGCTATTCGCTCCCCCTGCTGTTCAGGCCCGGCGAGAAGATGGAGTACAGCAACCTGGGCTACTTCGTGCTGGCGGAAGTCATCACGCGAGGGGCAGGCCAGCCGTGGCCGCAGTACATCGACGCGAAGATCTTCGCGCCGCTGGGGATGAAGGCCACGCGCACGACCACTACGTCCGGTCTCGTCCCGAACCGTTCGGGCGGCTACATGTGGGTGGAGGGCGGCTACCGCAATTCGCCTGAAATTCCGAACGTACGTCCGAGCGGCGCATTCCTGTCCAGCGTCAACGACCTATCACGCTGGGCGGCGGCACTGGATTCGGATGTGCTGTTCAGCCGCGAAGAAAGGTCTTTGATGTGGACGCCGGTGAAGCTGAACGACGGCAGCACCCGTCCGTATGGCTTCGGCTGGCGCATCGAGAACTCCGATGCGCACCGGCAGATCCATCACGCCGGCACGATGCCGGGCTACCGTGCGCAGATCTCCCGCTTCATCGATGATGGCGTGACGGTGATCGTGCTGACGAACTCGGGCCAGGCATCTCCGGAAAGGATCGGCGTCCGAATTGCCGCGCAGTACATACCCGACCTGCTGCCGCGCCGCAGGGAGATGAAGATGACTGCCGCCGTGCTGGATACCTATACCGGAAAGTACCAGCTCTCCGGTGGCGTGCTGACGGTGGCACGCCGAGACAATCGGCTTGCACTGACCATGTCGGCGGGGCCACGGAACATCGAGATGGCGGTGCTCACCCCTGAGACCAGGGAACGCTTCTTCGATGAGGACAACCTGCGTCCCACTTTCTTCTTCGAGGCGGATGCTCAGGGAGGGATGCAGTTCGTGCTTCGCACCGAAGATGGGAAGGAGAGCGTTCGCGGCACCCGGATCCAACCGGGCCCGTAGCGTTACTCGCGGGTCAGGAAGCCGCGGATCGCCGCATCGAAGCGCGGCAGGTCGACCAGGAAGGCATCGTGGCCTTCGATGCTGGGCAGCCGTGCAAAGGTCGTATCGACGCCCGCGCCGCTCAGATGGCGTGCGATGCCGGCCTGCTCCTCTACCGCGAACAGGAAGTCGGATTCGACGCCGATCACCAGCGCGCTGCTGAGTCCGGCCTTCGCCAGCGCCTGTTCCGGCGCGCCGTAGTCGGCAATGTCGAAGCAGTCCATGGCGCGCGACAGGTACAGGTAGCAGTTGGGATCGAACACCCGTACGAATCTTTCGGCCTGGGCCTCCAGATAGGTTTCGACCGCGAAACGCGGACCGAAGCCCTCCGGCACGCGCTGGAGCGCGCGCGCCACCGCCTGCTTGCCCACGGGCGAAAGCCCGCTGCGCGCGAAACGGCCGCGCCACTCATCCGCCGAGCGGTAGGTGATGGTGCCCATCTTGCGCGCAACGCGCATGCCCGCCTGCGGGCCGCGTTCGTTGTCCGGATAGTTGCCCCTGCTCCAGGCCGGATCGCTCATCACCGCCTCGCGCTGGACTGAACGCAGCGCGATGGCGAAAGGCGAGGAAGCAGCGGAGCCTGAAATGCTGACCAGCCGACGCGTGCCATTGGTGATCACGGCGGCAAATGCCACCACCACCATGCCGCCGAGCGAGCAGCCCATCACGGTGTCCAGCTTCTCGATGCCGAGACTGCGCGCCGCCTCGTAGCCGGCGTGGGCGATGTCCTCGATGGCGAGCTCGGGAAAGTCGAGCCGGTACGCCTTGCCTGTGGCGGGATTGATCGAAGCCGGGCCGGTGGAACCGAAGCAGCTGCCCAGCGAGTTCACGCACATCACGAAGAAGCGGTCGGTGTCGATGGCGCGACCCGGGCCGATCATCTTCTCCCACCAGCCATCGTCCGGATTCTCCGGCGAGGATGCGGCGTGCGCGGAAGGCGAAAGCCCGGTGAACAGCAGGATGGCGTTGCTGCGTTCCCTGTTCAGCTCGCCCCAGCATTCGTATGCGATCTGCGCGCGGCGCAGTTCGCCGCCGCGCGTCATGCGGAACGGATCGGGCAGCGGCGCGAACCGCACGGCAGAGGCGGGCGCGGGCTTGCGCACGGCGTTGGAGGAATCAGGGTTCAGGATCCGATCCTTCGTTGATGCCCTCGGCCAGCGCCGTGGACAGGTAGCGTTCGCCGGTGTCGGGCAGCATGGCCAGGATCACGCTGCCGGGCGTGGCCTCGCGCGCCAGGGCCAGTGCGGCGGCAAATGTCGCGCCGCTGGAGATGCCGCAGAAAATGCCTTCCTTTTGCGCCAGTGCCCGCGCGGTCGCCAGCGCGTCGGCATCGCTCACCGGCAGGATGCGGTGTGCCACGTCCTTGTTCAGTACCTTCGGCACGAAGTCCGGCGTCCAGCCCTGGATCTTGTGCGGGGTGAAGGGCTTGCCCGTGAGCAGCGCGGCGTTCTCGGGCTCGGCCACGATGATCTTCGTGTCCGGGCGCGCGAGACGGATCATCTCGCCGGCTCCCGTCATGGTGCCGCCAGTACCCCAGCCGGTGACGAAGTAGTCCAGACGCTTGCCCGCGAAGTCGCTGAGGATCTCGGGGCCGGTGGTGTTGCGGTGATAGGCGGGATTGGCCTGGTTCTCGAACTGGCGCGCGAGGAACCAGCCGTTCTTCTTCGCCAGTTCCTCGGCCTTCTTCACCATGCCGGAGCCGCGCTCGGCAGCAGGCGTGAGAACCACCTTGGCTCCGAGCATGCGCATGATCTTGCGCCGCTCGATTGAAAAGGTTTCCACCATGGTGGCGACGAAGGGATAGCCCTTGGCCGCGCACACCATCGCCAGTGCGATGCCGGTGTTGCCCGAGGTCGCCTCGACAACCGTCTGACCCGGCTTCAATGCACCGCTCTTTTCGGCGTCCTCGATGATGGCGATGGCCAGGCGATCCTTCACCGACGAAGCCGGATTGAAGAACTCGCACTTGGCGTACATCGTGACCCCGGCAGGAGCCAGCCGGTTCACCTTGACCACGGGTGTGCGGCCGATGGTGTCCAGAATGCTGTTGTAGATCATGCCCGGCCTCCCGCCTGTCCCTGTTCTTCAGTCCGCGACTCTAAATCCCCCCTACGATGCCTGATAGGTAAAAACGGGCTGGTGAAGCATTGATAACTCTTTGTTATAATGAATGCGATCAGCTGTCAGGTCAGTCATGAACTTCCATCAGCTTCAATATGCGCTGGCCGTGGCCCGCAATGGCCTGTCGGTCACCAATGCCGCCGCGGCGCTGGGTACCTCCCAGCCGGCCATTTCCCGTGCGCTGAAGGAGCTTGAAAAGGAGCTGGGCTTCGACCTGTTCGTGCGCGAGGGGCGCAGTTTTGCCCGGGTAACGCCCGAGGGCGCCAAAGTGCTGGAGTACGCGTCCCGCGCCCTGGCCGAGATCGAAAGCCTGCGGTCGGTGGCCGCGGACCTCAACCAGGACGCCCGCGGCACGCTGTCCATCGCCACTACCCATACCCAGGCGCGCTATGTGCTCCCGCCGGTGGTGCAGGCTTTCCGCAAGCGCTACCCGGAAGTGGACCTGCACCTGCACCAGGGCACTTCGGAGCAGATTTCGGAGATGGTGGCCGGCGATCGGGTGCACCTGGCCATTGCCACGGGATCGGAGGCATTGTTTCCAGAATTGGTGCTTCTGCCGTGCTATCGATGGCATCGACAGGTAATTGTTCCAAAAACGCACCCATTAGCGCGTCCTGGGGCGCCGAAGCTCACCCTTGGCATCCTCGAGAAATACCCGCTGGTCACCTATGTATTCAGCTTCAGCGGCCCGTCCTCCCTGGAAACGCTGTTCGCCCGCGAGGGCCTGAAGCCACGGGTTGCCCTGACCGCCCGGGACTCGGACGTCATCAAGACCTATGTGCGGCTGGGCATGGGGGTGGGCATTGTGGCGAGCGTTGCCTTCGAGCCCGAGGTCGATACCGACCTGGTGATGGTGGATGCCTCGCACCTGTTCCCCATCCACACCACCTGGATCGGCTTCCGCCGCGGCACGCTGCTGCGCAATTACGCCTACGACTTCATGCAGCTCTTCGGCCCGCACCTGACCCGACGGCTGATCGATCACGCCGTGGAGGCCCGCGATCCCGAAAGCAAGGCGGAGCTGCTGGGCAGGCTGCAGCTCCCCATCCGCTAGGCCGATGGCCGAGCGGATCCAGAAGCTGCTCGCCGCGGCGGGCGTGGGGTCGCGCCGGGGCATAGAAGAGTGGCTGCGCGCCGGCCGTCTCACGGTGAACGGCGCGGTGGCGAGGCTGGGCGATCGGGCCGAGGCCTCGGACCGGTTCGCGCTGGACGGCAAGCCGCTGATCCTGACGGAAGGCAGCGGGGCCGGCGTGGGGCAGGCCGTTCTGCTCTACCACAAGCCCACCGGCGAGGTGACCACCCGCCACGACCCGGAAAACCGCCCCACCGTGTTTGAAAGGCTGCCGCCCGCGCCCGGCGGGCGCTGGGTGGTCGTCGGCCGCCTGGATGTGAACACTTCCGGATTGTTGCTGTTCACGAACGACGGGGCGCTGGCCCACCGGCTGATGCATCCGTCCTACGAGGTGGAGCGGCGCTACCTGGTACGGGTGCGTGGGACCCCGGGCCCGCAGCTGCTGCGGGAGTTGCAGCAGGGCGTCGAACTCGAGGATGGCCTGGCGAGATTCGACCAGGTGGAGGAGCGGGGCCGGTCCGAGGGGCACAGCTGGTACGAGGTGGGTCTGCGGGAAGGGCGCAACCGTGAGGTCCGGCGGGCGTTCGAGGCGGCCGGCTTCGAGGTCAGCCGGCTGAAGCGCCTGGCCTACGGTCCATTCCTCCTTCCGGAAGATCTCCCTGCCGGAAAGGCTGCCCTCGTCACCGGTCCATCCCTGGAAAAACTCCTCGCCAATCTGTGATTTGGCCCAAAACTTGCGTTGACAGCCTTCCGACCGGAAATCAGAATACGCGGCTCGTTTTTACGCGGAGGGGTACCCAAGCGGCCAACGGGAGCAGACTGTAAATCTGCCGGCTTACGCCTTCGAAGGTTCGAATCCTTCCCCCTCCACCACGGGGCCCCGGCGTAAGCAAAGCGGATCAGTCAGGTACAGCGGCAGTTTTATTGGCGGGTGTAGTTCAATGGTAGAACCTCAGCCTTCCAAGCTGATGACGCGGGTTCGATTCCCGCTACCCGCTCCACCGCAGTCCATGCTCGTGTTGATGCCTGGGTGCCCTTCAACTGATGGGTCCTGCTGAAGGTCGTCTGCTCACGTAGCTCAGTTGGTAGAGCACGTCCTTGGTAAGGACGAGGTCACCGGTTCAATCCCGGTCGTGAGCTCCAGCGACGTCGTTGTAACAGTATTTTTTTAGAGGAACTCGCCGTGTCCAAGGAAAAGTTCGAACGCAGCAAGCCGCACGTGAACGTGGGGACGATTGGTCACGTGGACCATGGCAAGACGACGCTGACGGCAGCCCTGACGAAGGTGATGGCCGAGAAGCATGGTGGCGAGTTCA
>Ga0315912_10005343_pt1 | contig 11865 bp, 6 predicted proteins | sample VfabasoilMG_FD_204469 | JGI IMG/M metagenome (GOLD analysis project Ga0315912, IMG submission 204469) | Garden soil microbial communities collected in Santa Monica, California, United States - V. faba soil | ecosystem: Environmental > Terrestrial > Soil > Garden | place: USA: California...
CAGGCGGCGCCGCGACAGCGTCAGGCCAAGATCCCAGTACGTGCGATCATTGCCTCGCTCGATCCAGCGACGGCCCACGGCACCACTCACGCTCAACCCGGGTGTCAGCGTGCGGCGTGCATCTGCCGCGATGCGCCACACCCTGCCGCTGCCGAAGGAGCCCTCGGGAGTCCAGGTCGCCAGCGCACCCAGTGAGGTACGCCCGAGCGTGGTGCGCCACTGTGATTTCAGCTGCAGGAAGTCGTAGGTGGGTCCGGCAAAGTCCTTCTCTGGAAACGCCGAATAGAGCAACTCGAAAGCCAACTCACCATGGGCACCGGCAAGCTTGCGACCGGTGTAGAAATCGAGCTCGTATGAAGTGTGGCTCGGGTCGCTGAAGTCGACGCCGGTCGCAAACACCCCGGCATAGTAGCCACGCGGCTGCTGCCAATGCGCATACCCTTGCAGTACCGGCGCATTGTGGGAAAGGCTCACGCCGTTGTAGCGATAATCGCTGGCCACACTCAGAGCAGAATAGATACTCCCGGCGGGCGATTCGGCCAACGCCGGCCGCGACCCGCAAGCTACGTTGCTCAGCAAGAGACAAAGGACAACGATCGATGCGTGCGACACGGCGGGCTTCCTTCTAGAGAGCTCGCGCGGAATACTAGCCGCACCTCGGCCCCGACCAGTTGAATTCGCCCGATGACTCAGTTGAATAAAATCGATATCAGGAAGCTGGACGGCAAGCTCCTGCTGGTGTTTCGCGAATTGCTACGCCGGCGTCGTGCATCCGACGTCGCAGAACATCTGGGCCTCACGCAATCGGCGATCAGCCACAGTCTGGCAAGGCTGCGTCAAGTGTTCGCCGATCCGCTATTCGTGCGCCGTGCTCATGGACTGGAGCCGACGCGCCGCGCACTCGAGCTCGGTCCCAAGATCGAGAATCTCATCGATCTGGCGAGCTCCGTGTTGCTGCCGACACGCGGCTTCGATGCTCGAACCAGTGAACGTCGTTTCACCATCGCCGCACCACAGTACGTCGTGGCCACCATCGGCGGCGGCCTGTTGGCTGTGGTGCAACGTCACGCACCGCAGGTATCCCTCGCCTTCCGCGACATGCAGGGTCTCGAATCCGCGAGCGCGCTGCGCAGCGGTGAGATCGACGCGGCCATCGGCCGCATCGATCTCCCCTTGCCGGGGTTGACGCGCACGCTGCTCTACTCGGATCGGTACTGCGTCGCCGCTCGCAAGGGCCATCCCCTCATCAAGAACCGCATCGATCTGGAGCTCTACTGCAGCGCCGGCTCGGTCTTCGCCGCCGGCCCTCCGGAAAGCCCGGGCTCCCCGGGAATGCCCAGCCCAGCGCTCGTGAACACGCGTGCCGTGGTCGCGCATTGGCTCACCGCGCTGACGTTGGTGTCTCAGTCCGATTGCATCGCGACCTGTCCACGCCGGCTCGCCGAGCGCTATCGTCAGGCACTCAACCTGCAAGTGCTCGAACCCCCACCCATGGTGCGCAAGGCAGGCCCGCCGTTCGAAGTCTGTGCCTACTCACTACCGCCGCAATCGGATCCGGGAGTGGATTGGCTGTTGGAAATGACACGCAACGCCCTGGCGACGCCGATCTGGCGTAGCTAGTCGCTGTCGCGAAATTGCTTCGCGCTTCAACCCCCTGGGTTCCGGCCTACGCCGGAATGACGAAAGAACAGCCAGTCTTCAACTCCGTCACCCCGATGCAGATCGGGGCCTAGGGGGTTTCGCGACAGCGACTAGCTAGCGAACGGAGTGCAGTAGCCATCCGTTCGCCCTGAGTTTGCCCTTCGACCCACTCAGGGTGGTCGGTGCGGGTTCCCAGCAACCTGGACGCATGCGCCGGATCCCTTCGACGGGCTCAGATACAAGGGCGAACGGACTCTACGGCTCCGTTCGAAGCAACAATGTCGCGACAGCGACTAGCTGGATCATTCCTTGTTCACGGTCCAGGTGCCGCCGAACAGCGCATCGTTCCCGCCCTTCTGCACCAGCTTCCAGGTGCCGTTGGCCTTGGCGGCATCGAAATCACCGTCGATGACGATCTCGCCCTGCGCGTCGAGCGGATAGGCGTAGCGGCCGGTCATTTTGCTGCCGCTGAACGCCAGTGTCAGGAATGTGGCGTTGTAGTCGCCACCCTCGGTCCCGACCTGCACGCTGCCTTGCACGGCGCTGTCGCTGGCCGCTTCGAGCTTGATGATGAACTTGCCGGTTCCCCCGCCTTCCCAGGTTCCGGCCCATGCGCCCACGAACTGCTGCCCGGGGGCGGGATCCGCCGCCTGACTGTATCCAAAGAGACTGCTGGCACCGAGCGTCGCGACCAGCACGAAAGACAACCAGCGTCGTTGCATCGTCTTCCCCTCACTTCTATGGCCACAGAGATCGAGGTTGACGCCGCAACGCGAGGCCGTCAAGTCACTTGCAAGCAGACGCTACCGCTCAGGTGTCCAGCGTGGCGCCTCAACGCTTGTAGAGATATAGATACGCCATGATCTCCGGTCGGTGCTCGTGACCATTCAGCCAGTCGCGAAACTCCTCCACGCGTTTGGCATCCGTCTCCCCCACCACGCGCACGAACGTGCGCCGCCGCGCGTCCTCGCTACTCTGCTGGCGCACCCGCCGCTGCCAGGTATCAGTAAACACCGCAGCGATTTTCAGGTTCAGCTGCAAGGACTCCAGCAATTCCCACTCCCCCTTGTCGAGCCACACCTCGTCGCAGCGGGCGCACACATCGAGGCGGTTCGCAACATTTCCCCTCAAGCGGTACTTGGTCATGATGCGCTGGCACTTGGGGCAGTGGATTGCGCTCGTGGTGTCATTGGCCTCGACCACCGCGTCCGCAGCACTGGGATCCACCGCCGGGCGCTGCGTCTCTGCCCAGTGGCGGTAGTACAGCAGCGAGACCAGACTCCCCTCGCAGGTGCGACAGGCCATGGCAGGCAGATTCTCCTCGATCATGGTGGGCGTGAGCTCGGCTGTCTTGCAACACGGGCACTGCATGGATGTCTCCGCGGGTGGCGTCGCGCAGAGTGTACCCTTGCTCCAACAAGGCGAGCACGTCCTTGTGCTCGGGCCGCACCCGCGGCCGTCGAAACCTGGTTGGCAGGGTGTTGAAAAAACTCTTTCAAGAGCCCTGCTAGAACCGCTTGCGCACACCCACCTTGACGGTGCGCCCCAGCGGCGAGACCGTGGTCGGGTCATAACTCAATTCCAGGCGGGCAAAGGGCGGATCTTCGTCCGTCAGGTTGCTGATGGCGGCGGAGACAGTCATTTCCGCCGGCAGCTGCAGCACATACGCCAGATCGTGAGTCACGTGACTGTCGATGCGGCGTCCGCCGGTCAAGGCCAGTCCGTTGGTCGATGGCTGTGGCGTGAAGATGTTGCGTTGCGGATCCAACGAGCTGCGGCTATCGACATAGCTATCCACATAGCGGGTAGTCCAACGCAGGTTGTGATTGCCACGATTGAACTCGACGAACGCACTACCCTTCAGCTCGGGCAGCGGCGTGAACCCGGTGTTGACGTTGGATCGGCCTGCACCGTCGAAGGCTGAGCTCAAGGGCGCGCCGTTGATGGGTTGGGCGTTGACGTCGAAGTTCAATACATAGCTCGCGTTGACCCCCAAGCCGAGCACACCACCCAGCACCGCGTTGAACGTGTACTCGGCGATGAGATCCAGGCCGTCCTGCTTCAGCCCGCGGCCATTGGTGTTCATCACCGTGACAGCATTCACTGCGGTGGCTGGCGCGCCATTGACGCACGCGCCCGCCGGATTGTCAGCGGTCGGATTGAAGGAAATGCGGCGTGCCACCGCCGATGCGCAATTCGCACCACCGAGCGGCCCGCTGAACACATCACTGACGATCGCGGTGAAGTCCTCCACCGTGAAGTTGTCCTCGAACTCATAGTTGAAGTAATCGAGCGAGGCGCGCAGCCCCCCTGCATTGAACAGCAGTCCGACATTGAAAGTGGTGGCGCTCTCTGGCTGCAGATCGGGATTGCCGAAGACTCGCACCGCCCTGAATCCGCCGGCTTGCTGCAGGAAGGCCTGCGCAGTGGCCGAATTGGTGGTGAGGATGTTGGCCGGTGGGCCGCGGAACGACGTCCCGACGGAACCGCGCAGTGCCAGCCAATCCGTGGCCTGCCAACGCACCGACAACTTCGGATCGAAGGTATCGCCGACGCGCCCGCCATAGTCCTCATAGCGGGCAGCGACTTGCAGCGAAACCGTGTCCAGCACCGGCAGACTCAACTCGCCGAACGCGGCATAGACGTTCTGCGTCAGGTCCTGATCGAAGCCACCGCCCAGGAACATGAAAATACCAGTAGCACGCGCGCGATCGACGGCACCGCTCACTGGATCGATCAAGCAGCTCTGATCGCCCGGAGTGATGCACGGATTGAGATCATAGTTGTCGAGGCTGCCGAAGCGGCTTTGAAAGTCTTCTTCGCGAAATTGCAGACCCGCCGCCCAATTCACGGCGCCACCCGGCAGCTCCAGCCCAGTGCTGCCGCTGAACACCGCGTCGAGGACGATCTGTGTGGCCTTGCGATCCAGGTCGTTGCTGGCAAAGAGGAAGCGCGCCAGCTCCGCGCTGTTGGCGCTACCGGCAACGAAATTGGGATTGAGCTGGCCGTCGATGATGTTGCGCTCGATCGCACTCGAGAACGGGTTGTAGTAGAGGCAACCGTTCTGACCCGGCGTGACGCCGCTGCAGTTGAAACCGCCGAAGCCTTTCAATGCCGCCTGCAGCCGGGTGACCGGAATGTCCTGGTTGGTGATGAGATAGTTGTTCTCCATGTACGTGAGGCCGACGTCCCACTTCAGCGTCTCGTTCACCTCACCCGCCAGGCTCGCACTGAGACGCACGGCATCGGCATTGCGCGTGCCGAAATTGGTGCTACCGGTCGCAGGATTGCCGCCGACGCCGAAGGGCCGGAACAGCGGGTTCAAGTCGATGAGCAGGCCGGCGGGGCTGCTCAGATTGCCGCGCGCCGCGGCCGGCAAGCTCGCGATGAGCGCGGGATTCTGAGCGATGAAATCCTGTACGCCGGGATTGCTGGTCGGAATGATGAAGCGCCCCGGAATCAGCGTTTGACCCGCCGCCACCCCAGTCGTTGGAACCTGGTTGGCAAGGAACGAGGGTGAAGTGCGGTACTCGGGCACGTCCGTTTCCGAATAGAAGCCCTCCACATGGAGCCGCGTGGCTTCGCCCAGGTCGAGGTTGTATTCGAGATAACCCTGGTACTGCTCCTGCTCCTCGACCAGATTGTCGAACGGCACGAAATTGAAATAACAGGCAGGTACGTTGGTGTTGGTCACACCGGGCGTGCCACCCAACGGCGCACAACCCGGATCGGCGAGGAAGACCGGCGCCGCCGCACCATTCAACAGTGCGAACGTGCCAGGGTTGCCACCCGCCGAGTAGCTCTGCGGGTTCTCGAGGTAGCTCGAGCGCGCGAAGCTGCGATCCGTCACGCGCAGCTCGGAGCGATGCTGATAGCCCGCGACGGCGAGCAGCCTGCTGCGCTCACCTTGCCAGCCATAGGAGACACTGGTGTCATAGTCGCCGTCGGTGTCCTCGATGTACTCGTAGCTGCCGCCGATCTGCAGTCCTTCGAGCCGATCATTGGTGATGAAGTTGACGACCCCGGCGATGGCATCGGAGCCGTAGGTCGCAGCTGCACCATCCTTCAACACTTCGATGCGACCGATCGCAGACTGCGGAATCAGGTTGGTGTCCGGTGCGCCGCTCTGCGGTGCATTGACCAGGCGCCGGCCATTCAACAACACCAACGTGCGCTGGCGGCCCAGATTGCGCAGATTCACCGACCCGGTGCCCTCGGTGCCTTGAGCACCCGCTGCAAATTGATTGGTCTCACCCAGCGCACCGGCGCTGACACTCAGGTTCTTCAACAGCTCCACCGTCGAAGGCGAGCCGCTGTTCTCGAGCTCTTCGATGGAGATGACATCGATGGGCAGCGCGGCATCCTCCGCCGAGCCGCGGATGTACGAGCCCGTGACGATGACGACTTCGGCAATCTCGGTCGTGTCCTGTGCCAGCGCGGCGCTGATGGATGCCGCGAGGACACCGCAGGCACCGCCGACCACCAACAGGCGTTGTACGTTTCTCATTTGCTCCCCCTTGCTTCGATCCAGCCACTGGCCTTGGCGCAGAGATCCGAAGTCTCTGGCTCACACGCGGCAGTCGCGAGTGCGCGCCACGGGCTGATCCCATGACGCTGCGGGGGTGTGATTTCCGGTATCGCGATCGAACGGGATCGAACCTGGGCGCTAGCGAAGTGCTGATAGAGGGTGAGCGCCCAGCGGCATCGGCGCGCGGAAAAGCGCCAGGTCAGTCAGCAGTTCGCACGCTCGTTTCGCAGGATGTGAGCGACTGCCTTTGCAAACGGGGTTCGGCGCCACACCGGTTCGGGCAGACAGACGACTATCGACTGCGCAGTAGCGCTTTGAATCCGGCTTCGGTGAAGTGAGCATCCGTGGTGAGCGCTTCAGTCAGTTTCTGCTCCCGCATGACCGCGAAGCTAGTGCAATCCGTGAAGGAATAGTCGTGATCAGCATGCCTACGAAACAGCACCTTCGCCGCATGGAATCGCGCTGCATCGATCGCTTCGATCAGCACGAATTCCGAAGGATGTATCGGCGAGGACCGGTTTAGCTGCGGTAGATGAGGGCATCGATATCCCGACTCGTAAGTGCACCTAGCTAGTCGCTGTCGCGAAACCCCCTAGGCCCCGATCTGCATCGGGGTGACGGAGTTGAAGACTGGCTGTTCTTTCGTCATTCCGGCGTAGGCCGGAACCCAGGGGGTTGAAGCGCGAAGCAATTTCGCGACAGCGACTAGCTAGCTAATCAGGTCGGACCAAGCAAGGTCCTGGATCGCGATTCCGCAGCAAGCCGAATACTCCCTACTCAAACCCCGAGACTTGCAGCCCGCCACTGGCCGTAGGCCGTTATAGCCCGCATCAGAATCGCTTTCGCACGCCGACCTTGACGGTGCGTCCCAACGGCGACACCGTGCTCGGATCGTAGCTCAATTCCAGGCGGGCAAAGGGCGGATCCGCGTCCGTGAGGTTGCTGATGGTGGCCGACCACGTCGTCGCGGAGGGCAACTCCAGCACGTAGGTCAAGTCATGCGTCAGGTGGCTGTCGATACGGCGGCCGGCCGTCAACTCGAGACCGCCGGTCGAGGGCTTGGCCGTGAAGATATTGCGCTGCTCCTCCAACAGACTGCGACTGTCGATGTAGCTGTCCACATAGCGCGTAGTCCAACGCAGGTTGTGCCTGCCGCGATTGAGTTCGAGGAACGCAGTACCCTTCAGCTCCGGCAGCGGTGTGAAACCGGTGTTGACGTTGGAGAAGCCCGCTCCATCGAAGGCAGGCAGCAACGCTGCGCCATTGATGAGTTGCGCATTGACGTCGAAGTTCAGCACGTAGCTCGCATTGATACCGAGGCCGAGGGCGCCGCCGATCACGTCGTTGAACGTGTACTCGGCGATGAGATCCAGCCCATCCTGCTCCAGCCCGCCACTGTTGATGCTCTTGACGCTGACCGCGTTCAACTGCGTGGCCGGCGCGCCATCCACACAGGCACCCGTGGGATTGTCCGCGGTGGGATTGAACGCAATGCGCGCTGCGACCACCGATGCACAGTTCGCGCCGCCCCGCGGCCCGCTGAACACGTCGCTGATCACCGCGGTGAAGTCCTCCACTGTAAAGTTGTTGGCGAAATCGTAGTTGAAGTAGTCGAGCGAAGCACGCAAGCCTGCGGCGTTGAAGAGCAGCCCCACGTTGAATGTCCTGGCGCTTTCCGGGTTCAGATCTGGGTTGCCGAAGATTCGCACGGCCCGAAAGCCACCCGCTTGCTGCGAAAAGGCCAGCGTGGTGGCTGCATTTGGCACGAGGATGCTGGCGGGCGGACCGCGGAAGGAAGTCCCGATCGAGCCGCGCAGCGCGAGCCAGTCCGTGGCTTGCCAACGCACGGACAGTTTCGGATCCAAGCTGTTACCGACGCGCCCGCCATAGTCCTCGTAGCGCGCTGCAATCTGCAGCGCCAGCGAATCCAGCACCGGCAGGCTGATCTCACCAAAGGCGGCATGCACGTTCTGAGTCAGATCCACGTCGAAGCCGCCGCCCAGGAACATGAATATCCCCGTGGCACGCGCCTTGTCGATCGCGCCGCTCGCCGGATCGATCAGGCAACTGCGATCACCCGGGTCGACGCACGGGTTGACCGCATAGTTGTTCAGCACCCCGTAGCGGCCGCTGAAGTCATCCTCACGAAACTGCAGGCCTGCAGCCCAATTCACCGCGCCGCCCGGCAATGCCAACCCGAGCCGGCCACTGAACACGGCGTCGACGACGATCTGGGTCGCGCGGCGATCCAGGTCGTTGCTCCCAAACAGGAAGCGGGCCAGCTCGGCGCTGTTGGCACTGCTGGCAACGAAATTGGGATTGACCTGTCCGTCGATGGCGTTCTTCGCAATCGCGCTCGAGAACGGATTGTAATAGAGACAACCGTTCTGCCCCGGCTGCGTGCCCGTACACTCGAAGCCGCCGAATCCCTGCAACGCCGCCTGCAACCGCGCCACCGGAATGTCGTGGTTCTTGCTCAGATGGCGGTTCTCCATGTACGTGACCGCGACATCCCATTTCAGGGCTTGGGCGATCTCGCCATTCATGCCGGCGCTGAGACGGAAGGCATCGGCAGTTCGGCTGCCCAAGTTGGCACTGCCGGTCGCAGGATTGCCGCCGACACCGAACGGCCGGAACAGCGGATTCAGATCGATGAGAATGCCGCTGGGGTCGCTCAGATTGGCGCGGGCCGCGGCGGGCAGGCTGCCGACGAGCGTTGGATTCTGAGCGATGAAGTCACGCACGCCAGGATTGCTGTTGGGAATCACGAAGCGACCGGCAAGCGTGGTGTGGCCCGGACCTGCGCCCGTCGTTGGAACCTGGTTGGCGAGAAACGCAGGCGAGGTGCGGTAGCTCGGCACATCGGTTTGCGAATAGAAACCCTCGATGTGTAGCTTGGTGGATTCGCCCAGATCGCGGTCGTACTCGAGATAGCCCTGGTACTGCTCCTGCTGCTCGACCAGATTGTCGAAGGGCACGAAATTGAAATAGCAGACGGGGACGCTGGTATCGGTCTCACCGGCAATGCCGCCCAACGTCGCGCAGCCCGGATCGGCCAGGATCACTGGCGCTGCTGCGCCGTTCGGCAAGGCGAACGTGCCTGGATTGCCGGCCGCGGAAAAGCTCTGCGGATTCTGCAGATAGCTCGAGCGTGCAAAGCTGCGCTGCGTCACGCGCAGCTCGGAGCGATGCTGATAGCCGGCGACGGCGAGCAGCGAGCTGCGCTCGCCTTGCCAACCATAAGACACACTGCTGTCGTAGTCGCCGGCGGTGTCCTCGATGTATTCGTAGCTGCCCCCGATCTGCAAGCCCTCCAACCGATCGTTGGTGATGAAGTTGACCACACCGGCGATCGCGTCCGAACCGTAGGTAGCCGCGGCACCATCCTTCAACACTTCGATACGACCGATGGCAGCCTGCGGAATCAGATTCGTGTCCGGGGCCCCACTCTGCGGCGCATTGACGAGGCGCCGGCCGTTCAACAACACCAGCGTGCGTTGGCGGCCGAGGTTACGCAGGTTGACCGAACCGGTGCCCTCCGTGCCCTGAGCACCGGTTGCAAATTGGTTGGTGTCGCCCAGCGCGCCGGCGCTGACGCTGAGATTCTTCAGCACCTCGACGGTCGACGGCGAACCGCTGTTCTGGAGCTCCTCAGTGGAAATGACATCGACGGGCAGCGCCGCATCTTCCACGGAGCCGCGGATGTGCGAGCCCGTCACGATGATCATTTCCACGATCTCGGCTTCACGCGTCTGGGCAGCACGCGGCAGCGGCACCTCGGACTCGCGCGGGGACGCCGGCGTCAGCGGCAACTCCCTGGCGGCGGTGATCTCGATGAGCAGGATGCCGCTGCCCATGTCCACTGCTTCCAGTCCCGTGTGAGCCAACAACAGCTCGAGCGCACGCGCGGGTGAGTAGGTTCCCTTGACGGCATTGGTGCGAAAGCTGGACAGGCTGTCGTAGTCGAACAGCAGCTCACATCCCGACTGGCGGCCGAACTCGGCCAGCGCCGTCGGCGCCGACACTGCGGCGATGTCGAACACCTTGGCTTGCACCGGTGCCTGGGCCGCGGCCGCGCACTCGAGGACAGCGCCCAGCACCATGCCGAGAACCTGCAGCCCTAACACGCGCAGCCCCAGAACATGCAACCAATGTCTCATCCGGCATCCCTCTCGTGATCCACGCCTCCGTTAGCAGCTACCGCGTCGGTGCGGACTCTACTGTCGCTGCACCACGCTTCAAGATGATCCGATCGGTTTCGATGCTGACCCGCACACCGCGGCTGCGTTCCAACACCGTCACGAAACCCTCGAGGTTGGTGGCGCGAAATTGTCCACCGATACGCATCGACGCCAGCGCGGGATCGACGATCACCTGCCGCCGATCATAACGGCTGAACTCCGCAGCAACCTCGGCCAGGCGCTGCCCGTCGAAGGAGAGCATGCCCGCCTGCCACGCAAGTCGGCGGCGCGCTTCGGCTGCACCGATCTCCCGAATCTCGAGACCCCTCGGCCCGGCAATGGCAATGCTGCCCGCCTGCAAGATTGGTGTGGAGCGCGGCAGCTGCGTGGCGCGGCTCACCAGAGTATGCGGCGGTCCGACGGCAACTTTGCCGTCGAGCACCAGCACTTCGATGCTGGCGGCACGGCGGCGCACGTTGAACTCGGTGCCCACGGCGCGCACCGCCGTATCCTCCACCGTCACCACGAAGGGTCGCGCGGCATCGTGCGCGACTTTGAACGTCGCCTCGCCACGCTTCAGCCGCACCGTGCGTGCACGGGCAGTGAGCTCGACACTGACCTCGGTCTGGGTATTGAGCTCCAGGACCGATCCATCCTGCAGCGGGATGCGTTCGAAGCCGCCGATGTTGGTGCTGTAGATCTCAGGTCGGGTCGCGTCGGGGACCAGCCACCGCAGGCTGGTAGAGAGTGTTGCGATCAGCACCGCGGCGGTCAACCAGCGCCATGCCGGTTGGCGTGCCCAGTGTCTAAGGGATGTCGCGCGCCGCAGCTCCTCGCGCGGACGCAATGCGGCCAGGCGATCCAGACGCTGCCAGGTGTGTTGCAGTCGCAGGAAGGCGAGCTGATGCCGCGGGTCAGCGGCGTACCAGGTGTCGAATGCGGCACGCACTTCATCGCTGAGCTCGCCTCGATCCAGGCGTGACAGCCACTCGCTCGCTGCGCGCTCGATATCATCAGCGTGCATCGCCGCCTCCGGAGCGTTGCCTGCCGAACAGGGACCTGCGCTCAGCCGTGGCCGGCTGCTCCAGCAAGTACTGCGTGCACAGGCGCACGGCACGCGCCAGTTGCTTCTCCACCGTGTGCTCCGAGATGCCGAGCTCCTCGGCGATTTCTTTTTGTGTATAGCCAAACACCTTGCGCAAGCGCAGCACCGCGCCGCACCGTGGCGGCAACGCCGCCAGCATGCGCTCCAGACGTTCCAGCTCCTGCCGCGTGTCGAGTTCGCGGTCGGGCAACGTCGCGGGTTGCTGCTGGCTGTTCAGCAGCGCGACCGAGGCCTCGAGCTCCGCCATCGCATCCAATGACACGACCCGCCGGCTGCGCAACCGATCGACCGCTGCATTGTGTGCTGCGGTGAACAAGAACGAACGCGGCGACTGCACCTGCTCGCGCTGGCCGGCGCTGAGCGTGAGCATCTTGACGTAGACATCCTGCACCACGTCCGCCACGTCCGCC
>Ga0315912_10005344_pt1 | contig 11865 bp, 5 predicted proteins | sample VfabasoilMG_FD_204469 | JGI IMG/M metagenome (GOLD analysis project Ga0315912, IMG submission 204469) | Garden soil microbial communities collected in Santa Monica, California, United States - V. faba soil | ecosystem: Environmental > Terrestrial > Soil > Garden | place: USA: California...
GCCTTCGGCAGCGGCAAGGATCCGCGCCGCGCAACTGCGGACTGCATCTTGAGCTCACCGTTGCGAAACCGGATCCGCCCCGGAGCATCGAGCAGCTGGTCACTGAAGATACCCGGCACCTGCTCGGTGACGTTCAGCTCCCACGCATCGCCAACCTTCACGAGCGGACGCTTCGGGTCGTCGCTCAAGTCACCATTCGCATTTTCGTCGTAGGCGAACGCAAACCCGTTCGTGGGCTCGCCATCGATCACCCAGCTCACGTTCTTTCCCTTCGCGTGCAGGTTCACGCCCGCACCGGCGAGCTTCGACAGCCCGTCCGGGAACTTCTTCGCAACGACGACTGCGGTCGAGGTGGCGAACTCCTTCTGATACTCCGGGATCGTGAACGGCAGCATCGGGTGACCATCCGACGGCAGCATCACGACCGCTCCGGTCTTCCCGATGATCGACGTACTCGCCGCCGGCGTCGGCACTGCCTTCGGCTTTGCCTTCTTCTTCTCCTCGCCGCACGCAACGAGCAGCACGCAGAGAACAACGTGACGCATCATCCGAGTGCCGTGGGAGCGGCTTCGAGCGCAGGCAAGAGCTCCGGCGCGCCCGCCTCCTCGTAGATCGCTACCGCTCCCACGCGCAGCTGATCTGCGCGCGCCGTCTCGCCGCGTGTCCGCAACAAACGCGAGAGCTCGATGTCCATTCGCGCGAGCGCGAACCTCTGACCCGTTCGCGTGTAGATCTTCCGCGCGTTGTCGAGGTGGATCTCGGCGTCCTTCGACCCCTGCACCGCCAGCGCGTGCCCCCACACTTGCTCCGCCAACCCGTGCCCCAGCTCCAATCCCTCGTCGCGCAGCCTCGGCACTGCGCGCGAGACCGCCTCGATCGCCTCGTCGGCATTGCCATTGACGAGCGCGACCTGCGCATCGCCACCGATGAACAGATCATCATACGGCGCTCGCCCGCCGAGCTCCTCGGCGACTGCACGTGCCTCTTCCCAGTGCTCGTACGCCGCTTCCATCCGGCCCGCGAGACCGTCGATCCACGCGTGGTGGCGCACCAGCAGGTAGTACAGCAGCCGCTCGTTGCTGCGGAGTGTGTGCTCGCGCGCAACCTCGATCGTGCCGAGCACCGCCGAATCACCGGCGACGCGCTCGGAGAATGCGCGCATCGCGAGCGCGACCGCGAGCCCCGACGAGTTGCTGCTCGCCGTCGCATAGGCGAGCGCGTGGTCGTGCAGCGCCATCGCATCGCGGAACTTGCCCGCCATCGTCAGGCACATCGCGTAATTGCCCATGAAGCGGAGGCGGTCGTACTCGCTGCCGATGTGCTCGACCTGCGCGGCGCCCGGCGCCAGCAGCGGCAATGCCTCGGACACGCGCCCCTGCATCATCGTGACGTTGCCGATCGCCTGCGTCGCCGAATTCAGCAGCCGCTCGTCGTTGAGCTCACGCGACAACGTGATCACGCGCTCGCACATCGCGCGTGCTTCGTGCAGGTTGCCCGAGTAGGTGTGGACACGGGCGGACAAGAAATCCAGCATCACCTCGCGACGGCGGTCCGCCGGATCCTGGTCGAGAGTCTCGAGTAGCTCACGCGCTTGCATCACGCGCGCGAGGTTGAGGTCGGCAACCTCCGCCATCACACCCATCGAGACTTGCTGCAGCAGAATGTCGACACGCGTGCGCCGATGCTCGGGAACGTCGGGCAACGCACGCAACGCATCAGATGCCTCGGCGAAATGCGTTCGCGCCGCCTGTAGATCGCCGATCGCGTTCGCCTCGAAGCCAGCCCGCACGAAACACGGCACCGCGAGCTCGGGCGCGTTCGCGCGCTGATAGTGCTCGGCGAGCTCGAGCGGCTCGTGACCGCCCTCGGCGTCGAGATACGCTGCTGCCGCGAGGTGCGCCGCAACGCGGTCCTCGCCGGCCAAGAGCCCATAAGCCGCGTCCACCACCAAGCCGTGACGGAACGCGAACGCGTCGCCCTGCGGCTCGATGATCTCGAGCCGCGCGAGCTCGGCCAGCCACCCGTCGAGCTGTACGCCGGAGACGGGCTCGTCACCGAACAGCGCCTGCACGGCTCCGCGCTTGAAGCGATTGCCGAACACGCTCGCCGTGCGGAGCACGCGCCGCAGCTCCGGCGAGAGCAGCGCGATACGTGACTGGAGCATCGCGAGCACCGTGCTCGGCAGCTCCTTGCGGCCCTCGGCAACGGCGCGAATCAGCTCTTCCAGGAACAGGGCATTACCTGCAGCTTGCTCGACGATGCGCGCGATGACATCGGCCGCAACGTCACGCCCGAGCACCTGCGTGGCCAGTCGCTCGCACGCCTTGCGGCTGAGTGGCTTGAGCGGCAAGCGCAGCGCGTGACCCGCCCACAGCCGGTCGTCCATGAGCGGACGCGACAGGGCGACGATGAACAGCGGCCGCTCGTGCAATTCGCGCTGCACGCGCTCGATGAGCTGGAGGCTCGCGCGATCGGCCCAGTGAATGTCCTCGAGCACGAGCATCACCGGATGCGCTTTCGTCTCGGCACGCAACAGCGCGAGGAACGCATTCGCGATCTCCTCACCCAGGCGCCGCGGATCGCGCTTCGCCTTCGCGACCTCGTCGCACGGTGATGCGACCGGCTGACCGCACATCTCCGAGAGGAGCTCGCCGATCCGGCGCTTCTCGTGCGGCTCGACGTTCTTCACGAGATCCTGCTGCCGCTGCAGATCCTTGAGCGCGTTCGCGAGCACCCCGTACGTCGCCCCGACCAGCGACACATCGGCGACGCCCATGATCACCGCGAGGTCATCGTGCTTCGCGGAGGTCCGGCGAATCAGCTCGTGACGCAGACGCGTTTTCCCCATGCCCGGCGCGCCGGTGACGAGAACCGCGTTCGAGACAGACTCGTCGATGCATGTACTGACGGCTGCTTCGAGAGTCGCAAGCTCTTGCTCGCGGCCCACACATGGCGTGGGCTTGCCGAGCAGCATGCGGAGCGAGTCCGACTCGGCGTGCTCGCCGACGAGCCGCGACCCGGCGGTCACATCAAATCTCCTGTTGACGAGCGCCGCGCTCAGCTCGTCGAGCACGATGCCTGGCTCGGCGGGCAGGAGCCGCACCGCGCGATCGATCGCCTCGCCGATCGGCAGGCGCTGCCGCACCACGCCGCGTCCGGTCGTGAACGCGATCGAGGCACCGGGCGCCTCCTTGCGGATATCGAGCGCGACGCGTGCGGCATGGGTCGCGAGGTCGGTCGCGACGCGCGTCTCGTCGGGCAAGATCGTCGCGACGAAGCTGCCATCGCTGAGCATCTCGATGCCGTGACGCTCGCGCAGCTCCTGCGGCAACGGTTGCGGCGCACTTGCGACGATGATGCATACGAGCTGCTGCTCGGAGCTCGTGACGTGCGCCCGTGACGGCCGCACTGGCGGTCCCGGCCGATCACGCAGCGTGTGTGCCGTGACCGCGCCCGGCGGCGGCAGGTCCGGCAGCTCACCGAGCGCATCGATCAGCTGCACGACCTTGCCGGCGTCGCTCGGCCGATCATTGGGATCCTTTGACAGCATCGCGGCCACGAGCCGCGCGAGGCCTTCTGGCACATCCGGCCGCAGCGAGCCGATCGACTCGACGTCGGCAAACAGGATCTTGGCAAGCACGCCGACGAGGTGGTCAGCGACGAACGGCGGCGAGCCGATCAGACACTCGTAGAGCATGCAGCCAAGCGCGAACACGTCCGCCTCGGGACCGATCGCACGCTCGCCACTCGCCTGCTCGGGAGCCATGTAGTTCGGCGTGCCGACGAGCGCGCCGGTCCGCGTCTGCGGCCCCTTGCCATCGCGCAGACGGCGCGCGACGCCAAAGTCGAGCAGGCACACACCCTCGATCCGCTTGTCGCGCAGGTACACGTTGGATGGCTTGAGGTCGCGGTGGACGATGCCCTGCGCGTGAGCGGCCGCGAGCCCCTCCGCGAGGCCGCGGACGATCGTCAGGCCCTCGCGCAACGTGACACCGCCGCCGCTGAGCCGCTCGTTCAAGTCCTCGCCCTGGAGCCACTCCATCGCGAGGTACGCGCGGCGCTCTGTCGCGAGCCCGTGGGCGAGGTAGCGAACGATCCGGGGGTGCACCAGCTCGGACAGAACCTCGACCTCGCGCTCGAAGCGAGCCGGGTCGTAGTCGGCGTCGAGCAGCTTGACCGCGACGGTGTCGCCGTTTTCCTGATCGACGGCGCGATACACGGTCGCCATGCCGCCGGAACCGGCGGGGGCGATGACGCGAAAGCGCCCCCCGATGATGGTCTCGGCGGTCGACAAAGGAGCGTGCATCATACCGAAAACGCGCGCCCGTCAGAGGTGCGTGGTACCCGGAGGAATGGCCGATCCGCGTGCAGTTCTCGGCGAGGTCTTCGGCTACGAGTCCTACCGAACCGGGCAGGCCGAGGCGGTGGACGCGGTTCTCGCGTTCAAGGACGCGCTGGTCCTACTCCCGACAAGTGCCGGAAAGTCGCTGTGCTACCAGGTTCCCGCCATCACGCTCGCCCGGGAGGGTCGCGGGACAACGATCGTGGTGTCGCCGCTGATCGCGCTGATGATCGACCAGGTCGCGGGCCTCGTTGCTCGTGGGGTAGCAGCGGCGGCGCTGCACAGTCAGCAGGACGACGAAGAACAACGAAATGTCATCGGGCGGTTCTTGCGGGGCGAGCTGACCCTCCTCTACGTGTCGCCCGAGCGCGCCACACTGGACAGCTTCAAGCGGCTCCTCGGTCGGACCCGTATCGCGCTTCTCGCGATCGACGAGGCCCACTGCGTGAGCCAGTGGGGGCATGACTTCCGTCCCGAGTACATGCGGCTCGCCGAGCTGCGCGAAGTCGTGTCGGCCCCGATGATCGCGCTGACCGCAACCGCAACCCCGCGGGTGATGGCCGAGCTCGGTCGGTCACTCGCGCTGATCAATCCAACCCTCGTGCGCGGCGACTTCCGCCGCCCAAACCTCGCATTCCGCGTCCAGCACGCACGCACCGACGAGGAGCGTCTCGCGCGCACGATCGCGGCGCTCGAAGCGGCTGGGCTGCGTGGTCGCAGTGGCCCCGGTCGCGCCATCATCTATTGCAGCACGCGCAAGAAGACGGAGTCGGTCGCGGGCGAGCTGCGAGAGGCTGGCTTCGCGGTGGGCCACTATCACGCGGGCCGCACCGCCCTCGCACGCGACCGCATGCACACCTCGTTTGCCGCGGGCCGCACACGCGTGCTCGTCGCTACGAGTGCGTTCGGCATGGGTGTCGACTACCCGGACGTGCGCCTGACGGTCCACTTCCAGTCGCCGGGCAGCCTCGAGGCGTACTACCAGGAAGCCGGCCGCGCCGGTCGCGATGGGTTACCGAGCGAGTGCTTGATGCTGTTCGGCGCGAGCGACCTCATGACCCAGCGCCGGCTCGCCGAGCATGGCAGTCGCGGGATCGATGCACGGCTCGAGGCGGCGCTCGCCGGGATTCACCGTTATGCGCAAGCAAGCATGTGCCGGCAGCAGCTGTTGTGCGCCCATTTCACCGGGACCGACGATCACGCCGCGTGCGGAACGTGTGATGCCTGCTGCGATCCGGACTCGCTGCAGATCGCCGCGGTCGCCACGCCCGCCATCGCTCTGGGCAGCACCGAGCAGCAGACGATCCTCGACGCGCTCGCACAGATCGACCGCAAGATCGGCAAAGGCAACCTGGTCAAGGCGCTGCGTGGCAGCCAGGCCAAGGCCGTCGCTGCGCAAGGGCTTCATCGTTTGTCACTGCACGGCGCGCTCGCAGCGCACGACGAGGACGTGATCGCCGCCACGGTCGAGCAGCTGATCCGTGACCGCAAGATCATCCGGCGCGGTCGCAAGTACCCGATGCTCGTACTGCCGACGACAACACGCGCCCCGGCCCGCACGACGAACGCCCGCGCCGCACGCACGTCGCGGCCGACGCGCACGTTCCACGGCATCAAGCTCGCGCTCGACACGTATCGCAAGCAGAAGGCGCGGCAGCTGAAATGGAAGACCTACATGGTGTTTCAGCGCGCGACGATCGCTGCGATCGATGCGCGTCGCCCGATGACGATGCAGGAGCTCGCGCAGATTCCGGGGCTCGGGCCAGCCAAGCTCGCACGGTTCGGCGAAGACATCCTCGCGCTCGTTCGCCGCCACGCGTCGCTGTAGCGACTTATACTGGCGGGGTGAGGTGGTGTCTGCCGCTCGTGACCGTGCTGCTCGCGGCATGCGGCAACCTATTCAACCTCGAGCACGTGAACAGCACTGATCTCGGGAAGGATGACGGCGGATTGGACGGCCCCGACGGTGGCGCCAACTGCTATGGCGTTTTTCTGAGTATCTGCCTCGATGCTGACGTCGATGACGACTGGGACATCACCGACGGAGACATCAACACGGGCGGCTCGATGAACTTCGACTGCGAGATGACACCGTCCGTCGACGGCATGCAGCTGTGCGTGATCGCAGCGAAGGACATCGCGATCACTTCGAGGCTCACCGCCCATGGCGGCCGCCCGCTCGTGATCGTCGCGACGAACTCGCTAACGCTTCTGCCGGCCGTGTCGCTCGAGGTCAACAGCGTCGTCGGCGGCCAGCGCGGTGCGGGCGCCAACAGCAACGCGTGTCCGCCGAACGGCCCCAGTGATGCGCGTTTCAATGGCGCGGGTGGTGGCGGTGCCGGCGGCAGCTTCGTCGGTGCTGGTGGTCCCGGCGGTGGGGGCAACGCGGATCCAACGATCGCTGGCGCTGCCGTCGTCACGATGCCCACACCGATCACGAAGCTGCGTGGCGGCTGCAAGGGTGGGAACGGTGGTGGGACGACAACAACCGGTTCTGACAGCGGCGGCGCGATCTATCTGATCGCGGGTGCCGAGATGGCAATCCTCGGTTCGATCGATGCGTCGGGAGCGGGCGGTCGCGGCCCCGTCGCGCCCAACGGCGGCGGCGGTGGCGGATCGGGCGGGATGATCGTGCTCGATGCCCCGAAACTCACCATCTCCGACACATTCCTGCTCGCACGCGGCGGCGGTGGTGGCGGCGGTGGCGATGGAGGCGGTGACGGCGAGAATGGCAGCCAGCCCATCGACGACCTCGTGGATCACATCGGGATCGGTGGCGCCGGCGGCGGTCTTGGCGCGGGGCCTGGCGGCAACGGCTCCAGTCTCAACATGCCGGACGGCAGCGGCGGTACGAACGGCACCGGTACGTTTGCCGGTGGCGGCGGCGGCGGCGGCGACGGTGTGATTCGCGTGTTCTCCGACATGCTCTACGACGCGACCGCGACGTACCAACCGCCGAAATCGTGATCACTCGGTCGCAGCGCGGTGGACGCGCGCGTTCCACAGCAGCACCGCGGCAAGTGTCGGGGCGAGCACAGCGGCGACAATGACGATGTGATCGAACCAGCCGCGCGATCGTGGCAGGTCGAACGCGATCACCTGTACGAGCGTGACGACGGCGTCGGCGGTCACGACACTCGCGACGATGTCGGCGAGTGGCTGGCGCCAGCGACGTGCGAGCGTGAACAGCGCGACGCCGAGCACGACGTCGAACGCGACCCAGCCCCACTGCCATGCCGGCGATGGGAAGTAGCGCGTACTGATCGGCAACGCGAGCAGTGCGGTCCAGACGACGAGTGCAATCGCGAGCACGCGAAACACGATCGCCGGGCCACGCAGCAGCGTAGAGATACCGAAGCGAAGCAAGCCACCGCGTGCGAATGCGGTCAGCGTATCGACGACGGCGCGAATCGAGCTCGAACCCTTCGGGCACGACAGGTAGATCGGGTCCCATTGGCGCGGCTTGAGCTTGGCCTTGAACGAGCGCAGACCTTCGAAGTCGTAGACCGTGCTACCGAGCGTGCGCGCCGAGCGCAAGACCGGATTGACCTCGCCGGCGAGCGGCGCGAGGCCGAGCGTCACGAGCGAGACACCGTCGGCCGCGGCCGCACGCATGCCCGAATCGACGAGGAGCTCGACGGTGCCGTTCGGCGCCTCGGGGTCGCGAATGAAGTCCTCGAAGAACCAGCCGCGCCGCGCATAGATCGGAATCACGCCGAGGAAGCCGACGACCTCGCCGGCCTGTTCCGCGACGAAGTAGCGCCTTCGCTCCGGGAACGTGAACGGATCGAGCTGGACGAGAAAGCCCATCGGGGCCAATGTCCGCGAAGCGAGCCAGCGTGCGATCAGCGCGTCGAGCTGGCCGCGCACCGTGTGGCCCGGTGCGAGCTCGTCGGGGGCGAGCGCACGAATGGTCACGCCCTTCGCGCGTGCGCGGCGCAGCTGCTCGCGCAGGGACTTGCTGCCCTTGACGCTCGCCTCCCAATCGCTCGGTGACCAGATCGGCTGCTCGCCGATCCGGAGCGACCGCCACTGGCTCGCGTCGACGAAGCGCGACTCGGTCGCGAACAAACACGCGCGCCGCCCGACCGCGCGCGCGGCGGCCACAAACCGCTCTGCGGTGCCTACCAGATCGGCGGTCGCAGCGATCGGCGGGCCGGCGGCGACCCACGCGCCTCCGGTGTCGACGTAGCCGACGCAGGCGTCGTCACCGTCGAACCAGTACCGAAAGCCCGGCTCGAGGATCTGGAACGACGTCGCGTTCCAGCCGTGACGCTCCAGCAACGCCAGCACGCGCTCGCGGCTCGCAGCGTCGGACGACATCACGTCTCTGATACCATCCATTCGCCGACGCGGCATCCGATGGACCGCACACTCGTCGTCTCTGCCACGAACACGCTCGCGAGTGGCTTTCAGCTGATTCCGCTCGACCGGCGCGGCCGCAATGGCGAGGCGGTCAACGCGCTGTTCGCGGTGGCCCGTGCGATCGCGCGCGTCCTCACGTTCAAGTTGCCCTCGCGTGCGGTCGCGGTGATCGAGGCAAACATCCCCACCGCGTGGCCGGAGCTGTTGAAGCAGCAGCTCCCTGCCCTGCCCGGTCTGCTCCGTGCGCTCGGTTGTCACGTGGTGACGGCGGCCGACGAGCACCACGTCGTCGGGTCGTACGCCCAGGCCGCACGCGACCGCGGGGATGACGTCGTGATCGTTGGCCGCGACAAGAGATATGCCCAGCTCGTGAGCGATCACGTGTGGTGGTACGACTCGAACAAGGACGTCCGCTACACCGCCGACATCGTGCACAAGCGATTCACGGTCGGGCCGGCGCAGGTCGCAGGCTGGCTCGCGCTCGTCGGTGATCTCGAAGCACTGCCGGGCGTGAAAGGAATCGGTGCCAAGGGCGCGACCACGTTGATCGAGGCACACGGTTCGGTCGCGGCCGCATTCGCAACGCGCGAGACGATCGAGGGTCGCCTGGGCAAGGCGCTACGGGCAGCGGCCGAGGACGTACCCCGCGAGCTCGCGCGCGCGACCTTGGATCTGAAGCGCGCACTACCGACGCCACTCGACCAGCTCCCCTACGCCCCGGTGCCAATCCCAGAGCTCAACGCTCTGCTCGAGCAGCTCGGGTTTGTCGAGCTGCTGTCGTCGGAAGGCGAGACCATTCGTACCGAGATCTGCGACGCGCCGGATGCCCTGCGTGCGTGGCTCGAGAAACGCAGCGGCAACGTCGGCGTTCACGCGCTGATCGAGGATCCTGCTCCAGTACGCGGTGTGGTGGCGGGTGTCGCGCTCGCGCCGGGCGATGGCACTGCGATCTACGTACCTGCATCGAGCGCGGCTTGGTCCGAGCTCGCAGCGTGGCTCGCTCGCGCTGACGCGCCGAAAGTCGGCCACGATCTGATCGGTCTCGACGTCGCGCTCCGCCGCATGGGCACCCAGCTCGCCGGAGTCGCCGGTGATTCGATGCATGCCTCGCACTTGTCCCAACCGAGCAACTGGGCGCCGCACGACCTGACCGTCGTCGCGAAGCAGGTGCTCGGACGCGCACTCACCGAGGACGATGAGGTGCGCGGCGTCGGCCGCGGTCGCAAGGCGTGGGCGGCGCTGTCGCTCGATGCGGCGGCACGCTGCGCCGGTCAACGGGCTGACACCGCGCTCGCGCTGTGGACCAAGCTCGCACCCAAGATCGCGCCCGAGCTGATCGCCGAATACCGTGGTCTGCACGACACCGTCGCGCGCATGGAGCTCGGTGGCGTGATCGTCGACATCCCCTCGCTCGATCGTGCGACCGAGGCGTTCGCCGCGATCGAGGCCGAGCTCACCGAGAAGATCGAGGCGCTCGCCGGCCACTCGTTCAACATCAACTCCGGTCCTCAGCTCGGCAATGTCCTGTTCGAGGAGTTGAAGCTCCCGATCGTCAGCCACACGAAGACCGGATGGAGCACCGCGATCGAAGCGCTCGAGCGGATCGAGAACGCCCACCCGATCGTGCCGCTCGTCATTCGCTGGCGCCTGCTCCGCCGCCTGCGCGACGCCTGGCTCAACTCCCTACGCAAGCTGATCGACGACCACGACGGCCGTGTGCACTCGCGCTCGCACATCGCACGCTCGTTCTCCGGCGACCTCGTCAACACCGCGCCTGATCTGTCGCGCGTCCCCGGCCGCACGCCCGAGATGGCGATGATTCGCCGTGCGTTCGTCGCGCCGCCCGGCGGGCTGTTGATGTCGGTCGACTTCAACCAGCTCGGCCTGCACGTGCTCGCCCATCTCACCAAGGACCCGGCACTCGTCGAGCCACTCCGCGCACGGGCCGACATGCACACGCTCACGGCGTCGGCCGTCCTCGAAAAGCCCGTCGAGAAGATCACTATCGACGACCGGCAGCTCGGCAAGGTCGTCAACTTCGCTACGTTCGCCGGCCAAGGTCCGAGCGCGCTCGCGCTCCAGCTCGGTGTGAGCGCAGCCGAGGCAAAGGAGCTGATCGCCCGCTTCGATCGCCGCTACGCGCAGGTGCGCGCGTTCCAGGACGAGCAACTCCGGCTCGCCAAGGAGCGCGGCTACATCATGACGATCGCCGGCCGTCACTGGCCAATTGGCGGTCTCGAATCCCTCGACAACGAACTGCGCAGCTACGCCGAGCGCCTCGCCCGCCGCGCCACTCACGAGGGCTCGGTCGCCGATGTCGCACGTCGTGCCCTCCTCGATGCCGACCGCGCCCTCCGCGCCGCCGGGCTCCACGCTCAGCCGATCGTGCAAGTTGTCGACGAGGTCCTGTTCGAGGTGCGCGAGAGCGAGCTCGCCGAGTCCGCCCGGATCGCCGCCCACGCAATGCGCAACGCGTTCGCGCTCGAAGTCCCACTGGTCGTCGGCGTCGAGGCCGGAAAGACCTGGGCCGATCTCGAGCCAGTCGCGTTATGATCGCCTGATGCGGTCTGTCGCGCTCGCGCTCGTGTTCGTCGTCGGCTGCGGTGGCGGCACGAGCGGTGGTGGCGGCGACGACATGATGATGATGTCCGAGAGCTGCGACGACCCTCCGGCCGATGCTACCGGCGAGGGCACGTATTACGACGCCGACGGCACCGGAAACTGCAGCTTCGACGCGACGCCGAGCGACCTCATGGTCGCCGCGATGAACGCGACCGACTACGGCACGGCCGACTGGTGTGGCGCGTGTGTCGAGGTCGCCGGCCCGAGCGGTAAGGTCACCGTCCGCATCGTCGATCAGTGTCCCGGCTGCGCGAAGGGCGATCTCGATCTCAGCCCCGAAGCCTTCGCGATGCTCTCCCCACTCAGCGCCGGCCGCATCCCGATCACGTGGCACGAGGTCGCCTGCAACGTGAGCGGCCCGATCGCCTATCACTTCAAGGACGGCGTCAGCCAGTACTGGGCGGCGATCCAGATCCGCAACCACCGCTATCCAATCGCCACCGTCGAGGCCCAGGTCGGCGGCGCATATCAATCGCTCGGCCGCGTCGAGTACAACTACTTCATCGAGGCAGACGGCCTCGGGCCCGGCCCCTACG